>WBZU01001456.1_pt1 | contig 14699 bp, 15 predicted proteins | sample 5204311 | NCBI WGS metagenome assembly WBZU01 (sample SAMN12344359, study PRJNA552823) | activated sludge metagenome | biome: Activated sludge suspended growth; feature: Nitrification reactor; material: Wastewater; isolation source: activated sludge from nitrification reactor of wastewater...
GGAATATTTATATCCGCCTTCGCCGTTAGTTATCAGCGCAAGATCAACAGTGCCTTTGAGATCATGAACGATCTTATAATTTGCTCCTGAAAATGCGGCATCATCATCCGGATGAGCAGTTACAACAAGCACTTTAGGCGCATTATCCTGTGAAAAGGAATTTTCAAAAGAAAGAATTATTAGAAGGACAAAAAGATATTTTAAATAAATATAAATAGTTTTCATTTCAAAAATTTAAATGTAACTTATCAATAGAGAGTTTAAGTTTCAAGTGTGAAGATGAAAGTTGATTTACTGTTAACGGAAAGTTTTGAACTAACCTGATAATAATTATGAACTTTGTTTTAATCTCATTGTCCTGTTTAACATGTTTTTCATTGCTGGAATTTATCATTTACAATTTATCATTTGCAATTAACGAGCATATTTCCTTTAATTTCAAAAAGAAAAACTTTACTTTTCTTTCTAAATTAAAATAAAAATGGAAACTAAATACGCGGAAGTAAAGAATTATATTGGAGGAAAGTTTACTAAAAACGGACACAAAACCATAGATGTTATAAATCCATCTGACGGGAAAGTCATTTCTACAGTTCCGCTTTCCGACATGAAAGATCTTGATGCAGCGGTAAAAGCTGCTGCGGATGCATTTCCAAAGTGGTCAGCTACACCTGTCAAAGAAAGAGTTCAGGTGTTTTACAGATACAAAACTCTTCTTGAAAAAAATCTTAAGGAACTTGCGGAGCTGACTCAGATTGAGAACGGAAAGACTTATGATGAATCGGTTGCTGAAGTTGAAAAGAGCATTGAGCTTACTGAATTTGCATGTTCACTGCCTCAGCTGATCGCAGGCGAAGTGCTTGAAGTAAGTTCAGGCGTTGAATGCAGAATAGAACATAAACCGCTTGGAGTTGTAGCTTCGATAGCGCCGTTCAATTTTCCTCACATGGTTCCGCACTGGACAATACCGAATGCAATTGCTCTGGGAAATTGCATGATACTTAAACCGTCTGAACACGTTCCTATCAGTTCAAACAGGATAGCCGAAATGCTCAAAGAAGCAGGACTTCCTGACGGCGTATTCAATGTCGTTAACGGCGATAAGGAAATCGTCGAAGCGATCTGTGATCATCCGGGAATTGCTGCAGTTTCATTTGTCGGGTCTACAAAGGTAGCAAAGATCGTTTACAAACGTGCGACCTCAAATTTAAAACGATGTCTTGCACTCGGCGGAGCAAAGAATCATTTAATAGTTTTGCCGGATGCTCATCCGGATATGACGGCGAACAATGTTGCAGCTTCGATGTCGGGCTGCGCAGGTCAGAGATGCATGGCAGCTTCAGCAATGGTTGGTGTCGGAGAAATTGATGACATAGTAAAAAAGATATGCGATGAAGCAAAGAAAATCATAGCAGGAAAAAATCTGGGTTCAGTAATTTCTCAAGCAGCTAAGGAAAGGATCGAAAGATATATTACAGAAGCTGAAAAACTCGGTGCGAAAATTTTAGTAGACGGAAGAAACACTGTAGTTAAAGGTAAAGAAGGAGGATTTTATGTCGGACCTACTGTCATAGATTTTGTAACTCCTGATATGGCAATTGCAAAAGAGGAAGTATTCGGACCGGTGCTTGTTATTATCAGAGTAAAAGATTTAAATGATGCTGTTAAATTAGAAAACGATTCCGAATATGGAAACGCTGCGTCAGTTTTTACTCAGAGCGGAAGTGCAGCCAGATATGTTATGGATCATGCAAGTGCAGGAATGATCGGTGTGAATATCGGTGTGCCTGTTCCCAGGGAGCCGTTTTCATTCGGAGGATGGAATGAGTCAAAGTTCGGAGTATGTGATATCACGGGAAAGAGTTCGATAGAATTCTGGACACTTCAGAAGAAGACGACTACAAAGTGGAATCCCGAGGCGAAGAAGAACTGGATGTCGTAGAGAATTTGATCGCAGAAGCGCGGAGACGCAGAGGAAATTTGTCATTACCGCCCGCTTTGCCGCGAGGCAGGAGTGCTCTTGTCAGGAATCCAATCATTTGAGAAAATAATTTATAAAAAATAATAAAGACATTAGAAAAGAAGTCAAAAATATATTTGATTCAATTTTATGCCCGGGATATTTTATATGCAATTAGTAAATAAAGTAATTTAAAAATAAACTAATTAGATATTATGATCAAACTGCACATTTCAAAAATAAGAAATAAAATTCTGCTTCCTAAGGAAGAGTTTTATAAAATTGTAGAGCAGGCAAAAATGAATGAAGAAATAATAATTGAATCGGATGAGTTTGAAGATATACTCGAAGCATCTTCAACAAGTCTGGATTTTTGGCAAAACGATATTGATGATAAAATCTGGAATAATGCATAAACAGAGAGAAATATGTTTATTGCCGATACCCTTTTCGGATTTATCATCCAATAAGAGAAGACCTGTTCTAATAATTTCAAATGATTCATATAATTCGCAATCTGATGACGTACTGGTAATGGCTATTACTTCTAATCTTAATGATAAATCTACATCTGTTTTTATTGATCAATCTGATATGCAAACCGGTGTTTTAAAATCAGAAAGTATGGTAAGAGTAGATAAAATTTATTCAATAAATAATGATTTAATTATTAAATCGTTCGGGAATATTGGTAATAATAAATTTGATAAAATAATCGAAAACCTAATTAATTTTCTGAAGGAAACGGAATCTTGATAAAGTGTAAAAAGTATTGTTTAAGAGAATAGATTTGTGCCCCGATGTTTTGTATCTATTGAGTAAATAAATTTAAACAAAATACTTCTTACAAAGAATGAGTTTTATGAAATTGCAGAGCAATTAAAAAGGAGTGAAGAAATAATAATTGAATCGGTTTGGAAAATCGAATTAAATAATAAAATCAGGAATAGAACTTAAACAAAAAGAATTAAAAAATAAAATTTAAATTTACAATAAATGGAAACAACATTAGAAATTAACAAAGATGAGATCATACGTAACAGCATGAATCACACTCTGACTTCATGGTCAAAACAAAAAGGCGTGAAGCCGATAGTAATAGAAAAAGGCGAGGGAGTTTATTTGTATGATGCGGATGGAAAAAGATATCTTGATTTTTCATCTCAGCTAATCTGCGTGAACATCGGTCACGGTCATCCGAAAGTAGCTGAAGCAGTTGCAAGACAAATGAGCGAAGTCAGTTATGTTTACCCCGGAATGACGACAAAGGCAAGAGCCGATCTCGGAAAGAAACTTTCTGAAATTTCTCCTGGAAGTCTTAACAGAACATTCTTCACTCTTGGAGGTGCTGAAGCAGTCGAGAATGCTATCAAGCTTGCAAGACTTTATACAGGCAGGCACAAAATAATTACGCTGTATCTTTCTTATCACGGAGCGACTTATGCTTCTGCTACAGCCGGCGGTGATCCGAGAAAACTTCCTATGGATTCGCAGCAGTCGCCGAATTTTGTGCATGTGGAAAATCCGTATTTTTACCGCTGTCCGTGGAACACAAAGACTCCCGAAGAATGCACTGAGAAAGCGCTTGAGCATCTTGAAAGAGTTGTGCAGTATGAAGGACCGAATAACATCGCGGCTATTATGATGGAAGGCGAATCAGGTTCATCGGGTTGCATCAAATATACTCCGGGTTACTGGAAAGGAGTAAAGTCAATTGCAGATAAATACAGACTGCTTACGATTGACGATGAAGTTATGAGCGGATTCGGGAGAACGGGAAAGTGGTTCGGTATAGACAATCACGGCGTCGAGCCCGATATAATGTGCATGGCAAAAGGAATTACTTCAGCTTATCTTCCTCTCGGCGGAATAATGGTGAAGGAGGAGATCGCAAAGTTTTATGACGACAAACCGCTTATGCTTGGTCTTACATATTCCTCGCATCCGGTTACGCTTGCAGCGGCAAATGCAGTTCTTGAAATTTATGAAGAAGAAAATTTAATAGAGAACGCTTCAAACATGGGAAAATACATTGATCAGAAAATGTGCGAGATGATGGGTAAGCATCCTTCGATCGGGGATTTCAGAAATACGGGACTGCTCGGCTGCATTGAGCTTGTAAAAAACCGCGAAACTAAAGAGCCAATGGCGAGATGGAACGCACCTCCGGAAGAAATGGGAATCATGAATAAAGTAATGGCGAAAATTTCCGAACTTGGAATGTACACTATGGGAAGATGGAATTATATTTTTGTTGCGCCGCCGCTTTGCGTGACGAAGGAGCAGGTGGATGAAGGGCTTGATATTATTTCCGAAGCGCTGAAGATCGCGGATATAGAAATCAATTAAAAATTACAAATTAAGAATTACGATTTTTTTAAAGAGAATAACGAATGAGATTATGAACTCATTTAAATTTAATTACTATAATTGAAATTAATCTTCGACCTTCGGCTGGATATGGATAATTGAAGCAGATGAAGCTCTGAGAAGATTTCAGAAATCAGAAGTGTAAATAGATTTTATAAGTTTAACAAATAATTATGGATATAAAAATTTCTGACGAAATTCTCAAAAAATCTAATTTATCAGATAAAGATATTAAAATTGAAATTGCGATTTTGTTTTATAAAAAAGGATTGCTCTCTTTAGGTCAGGCAAGTGAAATTGCAGATATGCATAAAATTCAGTTTCAAAAAGAACTTGCAAATAGGCAAGTACCTCAAAATTATGATTTAACATCGTTGAAAGAAGATATAATGACCTTAAAAGATTTTAAGAAACTATGATAGTAGTGAGTGATACTTCTGCAATAAGTAATTTAATTTTAATAGATAAGCTTAGTTTATTAAAAGAAGTTTTTGGCGAAGTAATAATACCAAATAAAGTTTATTCTGAGATTATTGCTTTGGAAAGCCTGAATATAAATTTAACAGAATTTAAAAGTAGTATTTTTATCTTTACAAAAAAGATTAGTGATATTGAATTATTCAATAAATTAATTTTAAATCTTGATGATGGAGAATCGGAAGCAATAGTGCTTGCAAAAGAATTGAATGCTGACTTCTTGCTTATTGATGAAGTTAAAGGTAGAAAAGTTGCCAGAGATTTCAATCTGAAAATAATAGGTTTAATTGGAGTTTTACTAAAAGCAAAAGAAATGAAATTAATTCCAAATATTAAAAACATTTTGGATGAATTAAAAATTAATGCAGGATTCTGGATAAGCGAAGATTTGTATTTTGAAATATTAAAAATTTCAGATGAATAAATCTGAATTGTCTTATACCAATGAAATAGTTTCTTCCTCCCTCTACAGCGAAGACCTTGCTCCTGTCCCTGAATCCAGACGGACGTGGGGAACATGGAATTATGCAGCGTTGTGGATAAGTATGAGTCTCTGCATTCCGACTTATATGCTTGCGAGTTCTTTGATTGAAGGAGGGATGAACTGGTGGCAGGCGATACTCACAATTTTTCTCGGGAATACTGTCGTGCTTGTTCCGATGATTTTAAACGGTCATGCCGGTGCAAAATACGGAATACCATTTCCTGTTTTTGCAAGGGCAAGTTTCGGAGTTAAAGGAGCGAATATTCCTGCAATGCTTCGTGCAATAGTCGCCTGCGGATGGTTCGGCATACAGACATGGATCGGAGGATTCGCGGTTTTTCTGATGATGAAAACCTGGATACCGTCACTTGAAAATCTTCCTCAGATATTTCCTGAATCATTCGGACTTCAGACCGGACCTGCGATATGTTTCTTTTTATTCTGGCTTGTTAATATGTATGTAGTTTACCTCGGAGTTGACAGTATCAAAAAACTTCTCGTCATAAAAGCATATTTTCTTCCTCTTGCAGCATTAGCTCTATTGTTCTGGGCAATATCAGCCGGCAACGGATTAGGACCTATACTTTCACAGCCGTCGAAATTTCAGACAAGTTCAGAGTTCTGGAATTATTTTTTTCCGGCATTGACAGGAATGGTTGGCTTCTGGGCGACACTTTCTCTTAACATTCCCGACTTCACCCGATATGCGAAAAGTCAGAAAGCGCAGGTAATGGGACAGATAATCGGTCTTCCGCCTTCAATGACAATGTTTTCATTTATCGGAGTTGTAGTCACTTCAGCAACTGTGATTATATACGGAAACACTATCTGGGATCCTGTCGTGCTTGCAGGAAAATTTGAGAATAAAATATTGGTGAGCGTTGCTATGATTTGTATTGCAATTTCAACTCTTGCAACAAACATCGCTGCAAATATTGTCAGTCCGGCAAATGACTTTGCGCATCTGTCTCCTTCAAAAATTGATTTCAGAAAAGGCGGATACATTACAGGTGTAATAGGAATTTTGATCTTTCCATGGAAGCTGATCGCTGATCCCGGCGGATATATTTTTAAATGGTTGATAGCATACTCAAGTTTGCTCGGACCTGTCGGAGGAATTATGATTGCAGATTATTATTTTATCAGAAGAAAAAATTTAAATTTAAAAGATCTTTACGAATTAAAAGGTCAGTATACTTATGTAAATGGATTTAATAAGTATGCAATCATTGCTTTGATTCTCGGAATACTTCCTAATGTACCGGGATTTTTGTCAACTGTTGAATTGATAAGTAAGGATGCATTTCCTCACTGGATAGATAATCTGTATCATTATGCATGGTTTGTGGGATTCGGTGTGTCGGGAGTTGTTTATTATATTTTGATGAGAAAAAAACCTTCTGCTACTTTTTAACGCTGAGACCCAGAAATGAAGAGGATAATTTTTAAAACTATTTCCATTACACATTAACAAATCTTTTTAGAAAAATAAATTTATAGTATTATGTCAATCTTAATCAAAAACGGTCGTGTGATTACCGCATCCGAAGATTACACAGCGGATATTTTTATTGAAGGAGAAAAAATCTCTGCAATTGGAAAAAATCTAACGGCAGAGACAAAGCATGCGTTGTCTCTAGAAACAATTGATGCATCGGGTAAATTAATTTTCCCCGGAGGGATTGATCCGCATGTTCATCTTGATATGCCTTTCATGGGAACATTCTCAAGCGACAATTACGAAACAGGAACTCTTGCGGCTCTTCACGGAGGGACAACAATGGTAATTGATTTCATATTGCAGACACAGGGGAAATCATTGTACAATGCTCTTGAAGAATGGAGAAGCCGTTCAGACGGAAACTGTTACGGTGATTATTCATTTCACATGGCGGTAACTGATTTTAACGATGACACAAAGAAGGAAATAAAAGATATGATTGACAAAGAAGGTATCACTTCCTTTAAAACTTTCATGGCTTACAAAGGAGCTTTGATGATAGATGACAGACAGATGATAGGATTGATGAATGAAGTTCGTGACAGAGGCGGGATCGTTACAGTTCATGCTACTAACGGAGATATGATAGATTTCCTGATTGCCAAGCACAGGGCTGAAGGAAAACTGTCACCGCTTTATCATTATCTCTCACAACCGGAAATCACAGAATCTGAGGCTGCGGGAAGATTTGCAGACATGGCTTTTTATACTGATGTCCCGGCTTATATTGTTCACCTGACTTGCGAAGGCGCACTGAATCAGGTAAGAGAAGCAACTGAAAGAAATCAGAAAATCTTTGTGGAAACATGCATTCAGTATCTGATACTTGATGCTTCACTTTACGAAAAAGATTTTGAAGGAGCAAAGTGGGTAATGAGTCCTCCGCTCAGGGAGAAAAAAGATCAGGCGACACTCTGGGCGGGAATCAATCAGGGACTTGTACAGGTGGTCGGTACTGATCACTGTCCTTTTGAATGGAGTAAAAAGCTTATGGGTGAAAAGGACTTTTCGAAAATTCCCAACGGTCATCCGGCTATTGAGCATCGAATGGAATTACTTTATTCTGAAGGTGTTGATAAAGGAAAAATGAGTTTGAATAAATATGTGGAAGTAACTTCTACAAACGCTGCAAAGATATTCGGTATGTTTCCTCAGAAAGGAACAATTGGAATCGGGGCAGATGCGGACATAGTAATATTTGATCCCGGAAAGAAACATACCATTTCCGCAAAGACACATCACATGAATGTGGATTATTCGGGATATGAAGGATGGGAAGTTACGGGAAAAGTAGAGACTGTTTTGCTGAGAGGAAAAGTGGCGATTGATAATGGAAAGAAAAATATAGAGAAGGGCTATGGAAAGTTTGTTAAGAGAGCGAAGGTGAGTAAGGTAATTTAAATATTATAAATAGTTATTTTCATGTTTAGCATTTGTTGTAATAGTGCTTCATTAAAACTTTTTTAAAAGGAATTTATAAATGCCAATAATAGCTTTTTACACATTCGGAATACTTCGTGAAAAGAAAGGTCACCCTCAGGTACAGGGATTTTATGATAGAATAGATTCAGTATTCGAGCAGGCAAAGAATTCAGAGGGATTCATTGCTCTTGAAGACGGAACCTGGGGAGACTATGTCTGGCCGAGATTTTATATAAAGGAAAAACATGCCGGAGCTCCGGCTACTCTCAGTCTATGGAAAGATATTGAATCAGTATTTGCATTTGCTTACAAAAACTTACACAGTGAAGCTTTAAAACTGAGGGAGGAATGGGCTGTTAAACCTGAATGGCCGACTTATGTCGCATGGTGGGTGGAAAACGATCATATTCCGACATTGGAAGAAGCAAGCCGGCGTCTTGAACATTTACATGATAACGGTTCTTCAATTTTCGCATTTAATTTCAAAAAATCTTTTGATGCGGAGGGAAATCCTAAAGATTTGGACAGGGAAATTCTAAAGGAGAGAATAAATAAAAACCAGAATAAATTTTCCTGAGAAAAATTTAACATATTCAATCTTCAAACAGTCGTTCTAATCTTTTGTCAGGTATCATCCATATAATTGCGACTGATGCATAAATGATTCCTGATATCATTGGGTTGAGGAAAGCAACCGAAATTGCAATCACATACAAAACTAAAGAGATCTTTCCTTTTATGTCCTTACCTATAGCTTCTGATAATCTTGAATTATTTCCGTTCTTTTTTACAATAAGATTCTGAAGAATAAAATAAGCGGTTGCTGACATTAGCAGTACAATACCATAGAGAAATAAAGTAGTCGGCGCAAAATCATTTTCACCCATCCAACCAGTTACGAACGGTAGCAGAGATAACCAGAAAAGAAGATGCATGTTAGCCCACATTATTCCGCCGTTGATCTTGTTTGTACTGTGAAGCAGATGATGATGATTGTTCCAGTAGATAGCAAGATAAATAAAGCTGAGAAGATAACTGAAAAATATTGGTAAAAGAGGAATCAGAGCTTTGAATTCGTGATCACCGTGCGGCACTTTGATTTCAAGGACCATAATAGTGATTATAATTGCGAGCACTCCGTCGCTGAATGCTTCAAGCCTTCCTTTTGTCATACAATTGTTATTTGAGTTTGTTAAGTGAACACACTAATTAAATCTTATTTAAATATCCGAATTAATATTAAAAAATATTATTTCTTATTTAATGAGGTAAATAAAAATAAAGCAGAACTCAAATATTATTGATCTGCTTTAAATTTGAAATATTTTAAATGAATCTTGTTTTTAACTTCCGACAATTTTCTCATAAAACTTCTCATACATCGGCACTATGTTATCCTCACTGAACTCTTCAGCTCTTTTACGTGCGTTCTTCGAAAGTATATCATATCTTTTTTGATTTGTTAGAAGCTCAATTGTATATTTTGCCATTCTTTCCACATCACCGATCTCAGCAATGTAACCTGTCTCACCGTGAAGATTTAACTCGGGAAGTCCGCCGACACTTGAAGAAATAACAGGTACTCCGCACGCCATCGCTTCAAGCGCTGACAGTCCGAAACTTTCTGATTGAGAAGGAATCAGAAATATATCCGATACAGAAAGAAGCTCAACTAATGCATCCTGTTTTCCCATAAATTTTATATCTTCGAAAATGTTAAGCTCGCGGCTCAGTCTTTCGCAATCGCTTCTTTCCGGACCATCGCCAATAAGTATTAATTTAGAATCAACTTTCTTTTTTACCTCGTCAAATACTTTTATAACATCCTGAACTCTCTTTAATGCTCTGAAATTTGATGTATGAACTAAAATCTTTTCTCCGTTCGGCGCGAAATTCTTTTTAAAGCACTGTGTCTTCTCGTCATCTTCTCTTTTGTATTTACTGATGTCTATAAAATTTGGAATCACTTCTATGTCCTTATCGATCTTATACTGCTGCTGCGTCTTGTCCTTTAAAAATTTTGAAACTGCAGTAACGCCGTCAGACTTTTCAATGCTGAATTTCATTGTAGGTAAAAAACTCGGTTCAAGTCCTGTCAGAGTGATATCAGTTCCGTGAAGAGTTGTAATGAATTTGATGTCAATGGAATTATTTGTTTCGGATTTAAGAATCTCTCTTGCAAGATACGCACTGGTAGCATGAGGAATAGCATAATGCGCATGGAGAAGATCCAGTTCATAAAATCTTGTAACTTCCACCATTTTACTTGCAAGCGCAATACTGTACAAAGGAAACTCAAACAACGGATAACTGTTAATCTCCACTTCATGATAAAAAATATTGTCAACAAATCCGTTCAGTCTCGTAGGCATTGCATAAGAAATAAAATGTATCTCGTGCCCTCTGAGCGCAAGAGCTTTTCCAAGTTCGGTTGCTACGACTCCGCTGCCTCCGTAAGTAGGATAACATGTAATTCCTATTTTCATAAATTAATTTTAGTGATGCAAATATACCTTATAATCATTTCAAGAAAAATTCAATTATAAAATGAACCGGTTTAAATTTTTATACATGCAACTGTAATATTGGATTAAAAATTAGATTCATTATTTGTATTTTTAATAATTCGTAAAGCAAGAATTCATAAATCAAAATATTCATGTATGAAAAAAATCAAAATAATTATTATGGGTGCGGCAGGCAGAGATTTTCATAATTTCAATGTATGCTACAGGAACAATCCTGATTACGAAGTAATCGCATTCACAGCTACTCAGATACCATTTATTGATGACAGAAAATATCCTGCCGAGTTATGCGGTAAAATGTATCCAAAGGGAATTCCTATTTATCCGGAAGAAATGCTTTTGGAGTTGATCAGAAAAAATAAAATTGACGAAGTGGTTTTTTCTTATTCCGATGTGACTTTTAATTATGTTATGACAAAAGCAGCTATGATAAATGCCGAAGGTGTTTCTTTTAAAATGCTCGGTTATGATCAGACAGCCATTAAATCAAATAAACCCGTGATAGCAGTCGTGGCTTCAAGGACAGGAGCCGGAAAGAGCCAGACTTCAAGAAAGGTAGTTGAGATTCTTCAGGCGCTCGGCAAAAAAACTGTTTCCATACGTCATCCGATGCCTTATGGTAATCTTGTGAAGCAGAAAGTTCAGAGGTTTGCGTTATTGTCTGATCTTAAAAAACATAAATGCACAATTGAGGAAATGGAAGAATACGAACCGCATATTTCAAGGGGAAATATTATTTATGCGGGAGTTGATTACGAAGCGATTATAAGAGAAGCTGAAAAAGAAGCTGATGTGATAATCTGGGACGGCGGAAACAATGATCTCCCGTTTTATAAAAGCGATCTTGTAATTACGGTTGTAGATCCGCACAGACCCGGACATGAATTATTGTATTATCCCGGATTTACTAATCTTCTGATATCCGATGTAGTTGTGATAAATAAAATCGAGTCTGCTGATCAGGAAGATGTAAATACTGTTAGGGATAACATTAAAAAATTCAATCCCGATGCTGTAATAGTCGAGGCAGCATCCCCGATATCTCTTGAAAATAATTCTGATGAAAAATTTATACGCGGCAAAAGAGTTCTTGTGATAGAAGACGGTCCCACTCTGACACATGGTGAAATGAAATATGGAGCGGGAACACTTGCAGCTAAGAAATTCGGTGCAAAAGAAATTATAGATCCGAGATCCTTTGCAGTGAAAACGATAAAAGATACTTATAATAAATATCCGAACATCGGAAATTTACTTCCTGCAATGGGTTATGGTGATAAACAGATCAGGGATCTTGAAGACACTATCAGCAAGGTTCCGTGTGATTCTGTGATCATCGGAACTCCCATTGATCTGAGAAGACTTATAAAATTCAAAAAGCCCGCAGTGAGGGTAAACTATGATCTTCAGGAAATAGGAAAACCTGATCTGTATGAAATAATAGCAAAGAAATTTAAATAAATAATCATTCTCAATGACCGGATATAACATTCCGGTCATTTTTAAAGTCAGATTTTAAAATTAATTTAGATTTATATTAATTTTTTGAAAAAACTGATTTAAAATTTCCCGTCAACATCCCTCTAAAGATTTCATATAGTCGCAAATTTTATACTTATATATTGTTTTTGAAATATACTCGCTTTAAATTTAATTATAATTTTTTTCAATTTTGATATTTAGAAATTTAATATTAATATTTTTTTCTTTTTCTTTTTATTCGTGCTCTTCATTGAGTCTTGATAAACAGCTTGAAGTGAATGAAAAAGATGACTGGCTTATGATCGGAGGTAATCCTGAAAAAACAAATATTTCTAAATCAGATAAAACACTTAACCCACCGTTTAATCTGCTCTGGCAATTCGATGTCGACGGAGGTCTCTCAAGAAGCTGTTTGTCAGTAAGCGATGCGGTCTTATTCGTTAATACACTCAACAGCGAATTTTATTCAATTGATGTTACAAGCGGTAAAAGTCTCGGCAGAATATCCATTCCCGGAAGATCTTCGTTTTCCACTCCGTTGGTCTTCGGTAATAATATTATAATTACTTCTTCAGGAAATAGTGAAAGCAGAATTCTCAGTTACAGTCTGATAAAAGGAGAGATCATCTGGGAAAGAAATATCGGCTGGGTGCAATCCTCACCTCTGTTGATTGATGAAAATATTTATGTAAGCAATGTATCAGGAGATCTTTATAAATTAAATGCTTCCAAAGGAAATATAATCTGGAAATGCGAAGCTTCTTCATCAGCATCTGCATTTTATACAAGCCCGACAATATCCGGAAATAAAATTTTTATAGGCAGTACTGACGGGAATTTATATGCGTTTGATAAGCAGAGCGGAAAGTTCTTATGGAAATTTAAAACAAACGCATCAATATTCAGTGACGCTTCCGTTTATAATGACAGGATATTTTTCGGATCAGATGATAATAACTTCTATTGCATTGACACAGCAGGAGCGTTGATATGGAAGAAAGATCTTAAAACGAAGTATCTGTCATCTCCGGCATTTTACGGAGATTGTATAATAGTTACAGGTATAGACGGAGCTGTTTACTCTCTTAATAATACAGGAGGAGAGGTAAAATGGAAATTCACTGCCAAAGGAGCTGTATCCGCTTCTCCTCTGATTCATAAGGATAAAATTTTCATTGGCTCTTATGATAAAAATTTTTATTGCATTAATGCAGATGACGGAAAGGAACTATGGCGATACAGTTGCGAAGGAAGAGTTCAGACAAGCGCTGTAATCTGGAAAGAATTTATATTTGTTGCCAGCGATGATAAATATATTTACTGCTTTAAATAAAAATAATGATATGAAAATTTTTTTAACTCTTCTTTTACTGTTTCCGTTTTACACTTTGTATTCAAAGTCGGATACACTGCTTGTTTCTGATAAGAAAATGTTTCAGCTTAATGTATATTCAAACCAAAACAACGCTGATATTTATATTGATTCTGTTTATGCCGGCAAAACACCGCTTGAGGGTTACAAACTTACGGAGGGACTTCACACATTAAAACTCATCAATCCCGGACATAAAGCGGGATGGCGAAATGATAATGCCGGAAAGGAACTTCTTCTCGTAAGTGATACAACGCTCAATATTAACTTCAGATTTTATTATTCATTTAATTCAGATCCGTTCAATGCTGAAATAATAAAAGATGATACTGTATTCGGTAAAACCCCATTCAGAATTTTCACAGAAAAAGAACTTACCGGCAGTATCATTTTCAGGAAAAAAAATTTTTTGGATTTAATCTTTGATATGAAAAATTACAGTTTTGGGACCGGAGCAAACATAACTCTGATGCCATTGAATTTAAACTCCCGAAAAATCACCGATAACTATGCTTCTAAAAATAAAAGCACACAATTCAAAACCGACAGAAATCTTTTTGCTATACTCGGTCTTGGCGCTGCCGCTGTTACCGGAGGAGTCTTGTCTTTAAATTATAAAAGCAAAGCGAATGAAAATTATGATAATTATCTCGCTACAGGCAATACAGTAAGTCTTAATGAAGCCAATAAAAATGACAGGGGTTTCATAATTTCTCTCGTCCTTATGCAGATGGCTGTTGGCGGTCTGATTTACTTTTTATTCTTTGATTAAAATAAAATCCTGCTACTCTGCTATTTCCACTTTCTCTTTGGGACTTACGAAAAAATTTCTCCAGATTATCGCAAGTAAAATTATTATTGAGCCGGCGATCGAGAATTTTGTAGGGATTTCTCCTACACCAATAAAAACCCAGACAGGATTCAGCACAGCTTCAAGCATTGCAATGATCATGGACTCAGTAGCCGAAATGTATTTTATACCTTCGTTGAATATTATATAACTTATTCCGATCTGGAATATTCCCATAAAACATAAAATGATGAGCTGATTTAATTCAATGGCAAGTTTGTCATAAATAAAAGGAATACAGAACAGGCACACG
>WBZU01001877.1_pt2 | contig 14690 bp, 13 predicted proteins | sample 5204311 | NCBI WGS metagenome assembly WBZU01 (sample SAMN12344359, study PRJNA552823) | activated sludge metagenome | biome: Activated sludge suspended growth; feature: Nitrification reactor; material: Wastewater; isolation source: activated sludge from nitrification reactor of wastewater...
CCCGCCCGCCTGCCGCTGATCGGCATGGAACTGCGCTTGAGTCAATCGAGTCGGCACGCGCGCATCCAGCCAGTTCGTAATGGCTTTGAAGTAGAAATTTTGTTTGTCGTCGATTTTGAAGCGCAGATTGAGGTTGATGGTTTGGGTGGTGTAGTTGCTGTTCCTGATGAATCCATCTTCCCCGACATTGCTGATGAACAGGGAGGCATCGAGATTCTCGAACTGTTGCCCTACGGCAATGCCTTCCTTGTGATAGCCGAACGATCCGCCGCTCAGGAACGTCTCCACACCGTTGATGTCGCTTCCGCGCCTGGTGCGGAAGTGCACCATGCCGCCCAGCGCATAGTTGTCGTACAGCGACGAAGACGCGCCGCGCGTCACTTCCACGCTCCGCATGAACCAGGGATCGTGAATATCCAACCGAGACAGCCCGTCAGACTGGGTTTGAATAAACCCGTCTTCGTACATCTTGACGTCTCGTACGGCAAAGGCCGTTTTGGCGCCCTGACCGCGGATCGCGATGCTGAAGTCGCGCGGGCCGTTGGCCTGTCGCATGACGACGCCGGGCAGGGACTCCATCGATTCCTTCATCGTCCTGGTGGGCTGTGAATCGGTTTCGGATTGTTCGGTGGATGACAACGACAACCCCTCCGGCCGCCGCTGTACCCGGTCGCTCACGATGCTCACATCCGACAGCTCATATTGAGGAATCGGCTCTGATATCTTCGCCGTCGGCACTTCCTTGGCGACGGGGGCTTGAGCGGGAGCACTGTCCGCTCCGGCCCCGGCGGCCGGTTGTTGCTGCAATTCTTCCAACTCGCGAAGAATGTTTTGCAGCTGATCGCGCAAATCGCGCTCCCGCACAGTTTTATCGACCGCGGATTCCTGCCCCGCGGAGATCGCCGGAATCACGGCCACCACCGCCCCAACTGCGCAACATGCGATCACATGACATCCAAATGAATGAAAACGCGCCCACATACGAATCCTTCCGGCACAACGGTGCACACGACAGGTAAGTGAAACCCTTCCCGCCTCTGTCTGCGTGGACGAGAAGAGAAGCTAGACGATCTAGCGATGTACGAGGAAATTACGAGTGAGCGGGCGGCGCGCGAGAGGCGGCATGGAAACCGGCGCCGCCTTCGACTACGCCATGGTCGCGCTCGACACAGGGCGCGGCCAGGAGCACGGGTTGGAGCAACAGGGCCATGGGGCCGGCATCCGACGTCGGATTGGCCTGACAGGCCCACGCACAAAAACCGGAATGCGACACGGTTCCGCCGTGATGATGGGCGGCCGGTTTCGCCTCGGCATGGTCATAGACACAGACCACGGAGAACAGCGCCAGGACCAGGTACAATCCTGCCAACGCCGCCGCACATCCTGGAGATGGTCTGCGTATTCGCATCATGGCATCAAACTCTGCACGGCACGCACGGCCTCGGGTGTGTCCCAGTCACGCGGCCCGATCGCACGCCCGATCACGGTTCCCTGCCGATCGATAAACACCGTCGTCGGGAGCGCCCGCACCAGATAGGCGTGGGATACGTCATGGTCTTCGTCGAACAGCACCGGCACCTGCACGCGGAGATTGGCGAGAAACTGCTTGATCCCTTCCCGTTGCAAATCCGTTGTGATCGTGAGCAGGACAAACCGAGCGGGATCCAACTGCTGACGCAAGCGCCCGAGCGCCGGCATCTCCTCTTTGCAGGGCCCGCACCAGGTCGCCCAGAAGTTGAGCACGACGACCTTGCCTTTCAAGTCCGCCAATTGAACCCGCGATCCGTCCAGCGCATTCAGCGCGAAGGGCATCGCCACAGTTCCGGTCTCGACTCGCCCGATTTTCAACAGTGCCAGAGCATCCTCCGCAGACGCAGAGCCCGCCGCACACCAGAAGGCGAGAGAGAGCCACAGGCCGCGTATCGTATGACCGTTCATCGTGATCATTCACACCGGCTTATCGAATCACCTCGGCAGCCACGGCGGTCGCCGGCAACCGCAACGTCTGCGTCACAATTTTATGGCCGGGCATCCCATGCTCCATCCAGGCCATGGCAAAGAGGCCCTGCCGGTTCACCGCCACCACCGGGGTTTGGCTTTTTCGTTCGTTCAACTTGTGCGGAGCCGTGAAGGCCGCCCCCCGATCCGTCGACAGGCTGATCACCACGTCTCGCTTGACCGGGCCTTGCTCTTCCCAGATCACGACCACACGCCCGTCAGGATCAACGGCGATCTGGGGGTGGTCCGGAAAGGTGTTTTTGGAGACATTCAACTGTCGCTTCGGCGAAAACGTGCGTCCGCGATCATCGGAATAGGCGAGAAAGACTGCGGGAATTTCCTCGGTGCCTTCCGTATACCAGACGACATACAACCGTCCCTGCCGGTCCACGCCCATGGAGGCGGGCCGATGCGGGCAGGCGGGAAATACCCACTTGTCATGGCCAACGATCACCGGCGCCTCGAAGGTGTCGCCGTGATCGGTCGATCGCGCCACCACCGTCTCTCGCACATTCCCGTCGAAAATTTTTCGCCAGGCGACGTACACCATTCCCTCCGGTCCGCTGGTCACCGCCGTACGGCAGCAGACACAGGTGCCGTCATCCACTTTGCGGTTGCCCGTCACGGTCTGTCCCTGATCCAACGATCGCGCGACATAGGTCCCCGGCTCTTTTTTGCCTTCGCGCCCATCAATCCAGGAGAAGTGAAGGCGGCCCTCCGCATCGCGGTGGAGCGCATCGAACGTATGCTGAATCACCCCGGGGTCATCATTGACGAGGATCGACGGCTGAAACGTCTGCCCTCCATCCGTGGAGCGGCTCAGGCGCAATTCGGTCGCAAACGGCTGTTGGGGCGTCGCCTTCGGATGGGCCAGCCCCCAGGTGACAAACACGTCATCACCCTGCACGACCAGCGCCGGCGCCTCCTGTCTCCAATAGGGCACGTCCTGAGGTCGATTGATACGCACCGGTGCGCCCATCGGCCCGCCCGGCGCGGTGCTTCGGGCATACATGACCGATCGCACCTCTTTGTCTTCCTCCATCCAGGCCATCGACACCGTTCCCGCGTCGTCAATTTGAACCGACGGCCCCACGAGACTTTTCACTTTATGCTCGGTAATGATCTTGGGGCCCAGCTCACCGGGCAATGTCATGTCCGCGAAGGCCGGCGGCGTCATCGCAAGCAGCCCGAGCAGCAACGCCGCACCCCTGGTCTGCACGCGTTGTCCCGACCGTGGCATCGTGCTGCAACCCTGCATGTCCTGATTCATGACTCTCCCCCTCTGACACGTGAATGGAGACCACATGGACGGCCAGGCTCCCTTCGCATCACACATCATGGCTTCTTCACTCACGAATGATCGGCACGGGTGGCGCTCCGCAACGGCAGCGAGGCCTGCAACGGAGACGCACTATGTATGACGACAGGCGACGAACCAGAAACAGGGTTCAGGCGCGAGAAGAATCGGGAGGACCCCGTGATGTCCACAGGGCACGAGACTCGATCGACAACGAATCGAATTGAACGGCATCGATCTGGGCGATGAGGGGAACGGTCACCGGAACAAACTGGTGGGCGGGCTCGAGATCTTGTCCCGCCGCACAGATCCAGGAACAGGCCGCGGTCCCATGCATGCCGGGTTCATGATGGGCATGTTGCGACACATGATCCAGCACGTGCGGATAGACGAACGCCTGGAGCGCCAGGAAGGCACAGGCCAGCAGGAGGAACAGGAGTTTCTGTCGCGAGCGCGTCAACATACGTTCAATGGGACCCTAGGCCTCAGTCTCCACCTAAGGCGCTGACTTCCAATGCTGATCGTCTACGGGGTGTCGATCAGACTCCTTACCGGTTCAGGCTGTAGCTGACCGGCAAATGCAGCACCACCATCGGCGCCGTCAACTCATGTTTCATATGCAGCGGACAGGCCCGCCGCACCGCTTCCATTGCCGCCTGATCCAACGATTCATGCCCGGAACTTTTCACGACCTCGACATCCTTGAGTTGGCCGTCGTTGCGGATGGAGACTTTCAAGACCACTTTGCCTTCCCACCCGTTGAGACGGGCCGTGCTGGGATAGTGTCGCAACTCGATGATGCGGCGATGCAGCGATTCCGCTAACCAACCATAGTCAGCCTTGGCCGCAGGCCTGGCGACAGCGGCCTGCGCCACCACCTGATGTTCCCGCAAGGTCGAGGGATCCGGCTCAGAGACTGACGCCGCCGGCGCTGTCGGCACCACCACGGCTTCGACCGGCGCGGGAGGCGCAGCCACGGGTTCGTGGGCAGCAGCCACCGCCTCAGCCGCCGGGGCCGGAGGCGCCGGGACGGCTTCAACAGCCGGAGCGCTGCGCGTCACCGGTGCCGCGGCGGTGACAACCGGCTCAGATACCGTTTCCACAGCCGCGGGCGCGCTGACGACCGATTGTGCCTGATAGGACTGGGCCGAGACAGGTGCTGCTTCCATGACCTGCTGCTCTACGACCGCCGTCACCTCCCGTTGCATTTCGGCCGGCGCTGACGCCTGTACGACGGGCTCCGTCTTGTGGATCTCCTGCGGTTCGACTGGCCGCTCCTGCATCCGGACAATTTCCTGCTTCGGCTGGATCTGTTCCTGCGGGCGTACTGTTTCGACGACCGGCTGCACGTCCCGTTGAATCGCCTGCGGGAGCACTCTGGTTTCCACCTGCCGCTCCACCGGTTGAGGCGGCGGAGGCTCCACCGCGCGAACCGGCTGTGGCCGGGGCTTCACCGGAGTCGGGGCGGGAGTGGGCTGGACTTGCGGGGCCGGCGCCGGCTCTTCCTGGCGCACCACTTCACGCTGCGGTTCAACCAGGGCGACATCCCACTTGAACGGGTCTTTCTCCACCATGACGGCCATTTTCGGCATCAGACCGAAAGCCACCAGCGCCAGACAGGCATGCAGGACGAGCGACGCTCCCCACCCAGTCGCGGCCTGTTTCGAATCCCCCGATTGCATCACGAACACCTGCTCCATGGACATGGCCCCTTTCGACCGGATACGCCTGTCTCTACTTGAAGACGACCTTCGAGACGGAACTGATCGGCACTTCCACTTGCCCGAAATCCGATTCGCCCTTGAAGCTGCCGCTCACCGCCGGCACAAACTCCCCGTTCTTCCCGTTGGCCAGGGTGATCGTCATGGCCGGCGCAGCCTTATCGGCCCCGGGCTTCAGGTCGATCTGCTTGATCTGGTCGAACTTGATGTTGACCGTCGCCGTGCCGCGCTTCGCAGGCAGATGCCGCAATTCATGCGGGACGAACGAGGTCTCGCTCATCTTTTCTTCCCAATAGAAGATGCCGTTCTTCAACTCGGTTTCGATCCCCTGACTATCGGTCACCGCCAGGGTAAACGTCTTCTCGGCCTTTGCGTCGGCGGCGGAGGCGAAGGAGGCCGACATCATCAATGCCATTCCCGTGAGTCCAGCGACCACCGTCCGAATCATCCACTGATTGACCTGCATCTTCATGACTCCTTCACATGCTCGAACAGAAAATGGCCTGACATCACATACGCAGCGGCGCCGGCAGTCGACTCTCCGAGCCCGCGATCGGGAAGAGCCCTGCCCCGAGCCTCGCGGCCCTCGCTGAACGACCCTGTTGAGTAGAACTGCACCCACAGCATGCGAGACTCCTCGCCTGACTGTTGACTGAGGCTCTGCGACGGGAGGTCGCCGGGCCGGCATCGGTACAACGGGAACGTGGATTACACGAAATGGGGCGGGGCGCGAGAATGAGTGAGGGAACGCGGTTGGGAAGATACGAGCCGATCGGAGGACATCCCGAAGTCGCCGGAGAGGGCCAGGAGATGGGCCTGATGAACAGGCGGCGCGGCATCGACTCCGGCGGTGGCGCACATCCAGGCGCAGATGCCTGATCCATGCATGCCGGCATCATGATGGGCGGCATGTTGGAGTTCATGCGCGACGGCACTGCCGGTCGTCACCGCCAAAAGTGCGATCACGGCGAGGACGAGAATCCAGACAATGCCTTTGAAGCGGAAACTTCTCATAAAACAACAACCAAAACCTGGCGGGCATGCTAGCAAACTCGTCGCGCGAGCGTCAACGTAGGATTTTTCGCTCACGGCCCTCCCAGGCCGATGATGCGCTCGACCCGTTCATCTCGCCCGCCCAAATCTCGATAGCGCCGATACTGGGCCAATGCCCGCCCCATGTCCTTGCGATGGAGTTCATAAAACACGCCCAGGTTGTAATGGCCCTCGGCGGAATTCGGCTTCAGCGTGACAGCCTTCTCATATTCGCGCTCGGCTTCTTCCAGTCGGTTCAGGCTGGTATAGACCATCCCGAGGTTCAGGTGGGCTTCGGCATATTCCGGACGATAGCGGAGGACCTCTAAAAACTCGCGTTCGGCTTCGGCGAGCACCCCTTGGCTGCGGTAGACGAAGGCCAGATTATAATGGGCGTCGACCAAGTCGGCCTTGACCGCAATGGCTTCTTTCAGCGCCGCAGCCGCCGCATTCAAGTCGTTCCCCCGCTCCGCGAGGCGCCCGAGTAAGTACCAGGCGTCGGCATGCCTGGGATTCGCTTGCGTCAACCGGGACAACTGTTCGCGCGCCAGCTTCAGATCGCCCTGGCTCTCGTACAGGCTCGCAAGATGATAGAGGGCTTCAGCGTGATCCGGCCGCACACGGAGCAACGCTTGGTACATCTTTACGGCATTGGGACGATCGTGCCGTTCTTCGTAGAGTCGCGCCAGATCCAGATGGGCTTCTTCGTTGCCCGGGACCAGATCCAGCACCTGCCGCAAGACCTGTTCGGCCTCGTCGCCGCGACCCTGCGCGAGATAGACGTCGGCCAGGTCATTCAAGATTTCCGCCGAGGGTGGCCCATGCTTCAAGGATTGTTTAAAGGCCTGGATCGCGTCATCGGGGTTGCGCTTGCTCTGAAAATAGACCAATCCCAGAACGTGGTAGGCCTCCGCGAGTCGAGGATTTTGCGCGAGCGCCTTTTTCAGCGCCTCTATCGCGCCGTCGGCATTGCCCTCGCGAAACAGCGCCACCCCGCGCTCGTAACTGCGGCGAGCAGAATCCGGCGACGAGGGTGCAGCCGACCACGCGTCAGGGGCAGAAGGCAGCCACGCGAGGAGAGAGGCGAGCACGACGCTCGGGAGGAAATGACGCGAACAGTTAGGCCCTTGCCGCATCACGATCCGCAATGGAATCCGTGGGTGACTTCGGCGAGAGAGTCGACGAAGTGATGCGCCCCACTATAGAGAGCAGCGCCTTCGAAAGCAACGAGGTCTCCGCATGGTCTTGTTCGCTTTGCATCACGAGAGGGTTGAGACCGGTGTCGCTGTTTCGGTAGGATTCGCTGTTCGATTGCTGTATACTCCGCCGCCGAGCCCATGCGCCGGGAGGAGATGTCTTGTCCGTCTGCCGGCTCACGAGAACAAAGGTACGTCTGCATGCTGACCCAAGTCCTGAATATTATCTTCGGCAGTAAAAACGATCGCGAGATCAAGGCGTTGCGCCCGATCGTCGAACGGATCAACGGACTCGAATCGAGCCTCACGCCGTTATCGGACCAGGCGCTGGCCGACAAAACTCAGGAGTTCAAGAAGCGCCTCGAAGACGGAGAAACGATCGACGACATTCTGCCCGAGGCCTTTGCCGTCTGCCGTGAAATGTCTCGCCGCCGCTTGAACATGCGCCACTTCGACGTACAGTTGATCGGCGGCATGATCCTGAACAAGGGCCGCATCGCCGAAATGAAGACCGGTGAAGGCAAAACCCTGGTCGCCACCCTCCCGCTCTATCTGAATGCGCTAGAAGGCAAGGGCGCCCATCTCGTCACCGTCAACGACTATCTCGCCAAACGCGACGCCGCCTGGATGGCCCAGCTCTATCATGCGCTCGGCCTGTCCGTCGGAATTATTCAGCACGATGCCTCCTTCTGGTACGACCCGACCTATGACGCCGCCGACAAACGGCTCCAACATTTGAGGCCCTGCACCAGGCACGAGGCTTATCGCGCCGACATCACGTACGGCACCAACAATGAATACGGCTTCGATTACCTGCGCGACAATCTGATCGTGAGCGACTTGGGCCAGTGCGTCCAGCGGCCGCTGCACTTCGCCATCGTGGACGAAGTCGACAGCATCCTGATCGACGAAGCGCGCACCCCGCTGATTATTTCCGGCCCGACGGATCAGACCACGGACCTGTACTACCGCATTAATTCGATCATTCCACAGCTCAAGCCCGAGCATGACTACACGATCGAGGAAAAGACCAAGACCGCATCGCTCACCGAAGATGGCAACGTCCGCGTCGAGAAACTGCTGGGCGTCGACAACCTCTACGATTTACAACACATGGACTTGGTGCACCACGTCGTCAAAGCGCTGCAGGCCTATGCCCTGTACAAACGCGACGTGGATTATGTGGTGAAAGACGGCGAAGTCATTATCGTCGATGAATTTACCGGCCGGTTGATGCCGGGACGGCGCTGGAGCGATGGCCTCCATCAGGCTGTGGAAGCCAAGGAAGGCGTAAAGATCGCCAACGAGAACCAGACCCTGGCCTCGGTCACCTTCCAGAACTACTTCCGCATGTACAAGAAGCTGGCGGGCATGACCGGCACCGCCGACACGGAAGCGGGCGAGTTCGCCAAGATTTACAATCTCGACGTCAACGTGGTCCCGACCAACCGCGCCATGATCCGCAAAGACTTCGCCGACGTCGTCTTCCGCACGGAAAAAGAAAAATTCACGGCCATCGTCGAAGAGATCAAGGACTGCCACGAGCGCGGGCAGCCGGTCCTTGTCGGTACGATCTCGATCGAAAAGTCCGAACGCCTGGCCGGGTATTTGAGCCGCAACGGCATCAAGCACAACGTGCTGAACGCCAAATTCCATGAGAAGGAAGCGGAAATCATCGCCCAAGCCGGCCGCAAAGGGGCCGTGACCATCGCCACCAACATGGCCGGCCGCGGCACCGACATTCTCCTGGGCGGCAACGCCGACTTCCTCTTCAAGCGTGTGCTCTACCAAGACGAGAGCCTGACGGAAGAACGGAAGCAGCAGATCCTGGACCAGATCAAATCCGAGTGCGAAAAGGACAAGCAGGACGTGGTCACCATCGGAGGATTGCATATCCTCGGCACGGAGCGCCATGAAAGCCGCCGCATCGATAACCAGCTCCGCGGCCGCGCCGGACGCCAGGGTGACCCTGGCTCTTCACGCTTCTACCTGTCTCTCGAAGACGATTTGATGCGCATCTTCGCCTCTGAGCGCGTCTCACAGATGATGTTGAAGCTCGGCATGGAAGAAGGCGTCCCGATCGAACATGGCATGGTCACGCGCGCGATCGCCAATGCACAGAAGAAGGTCGAGGCGCACAACTTCGAAGTCCGCAAACAGCTCCTCGAATACGACGATGTCATGAACAAGCAGCGGGAAGTGATCTACCAGCACCGCCATGCCGTGCTGGCGGGCGAACACATCCAGCAGGACATTCACGACATGATGCGTGATCTCGTCAACGGCTTCGTCGAGACCTACTGCCCGGCCGATCAATACCAGGAAGAGTGGGACTATAACGGCCTGGGGGAGGCACTCCAGGGCCAATTCAACCTCGACATCACGCAGGGCAAAGGCAGCGTCGCCGACCATTTCAAGGATGTCGGCCGGGATGCGCTGATCGAAGAAATCCAGACGCAGGTCCGCCGCGCCTACGACCAGAAGGAACAGGAACTCAGCTCCGAGCTGATGCGGTATCTCGAAAAGATGCTGCTCCTCCAAGTGATCGACCACCACTGGAAAGATCACCTACTCGGCATGGACCATTTGCGGGACGGCATCGGCCTGCGCGGATACGGACAAAAAGATCCGTTGATCGAGTACAAGCGAGAAGGCTTCGACATGTTCTCCTCCATGATGGAGCGCATCAAGTCCGATGTGCTGGAGCGCATGTTCCGCGTGCAAGCCGTGCGGGGCGAACAACCGCCTCCTCCCGCGCCAGAACCGACGCCGCCGCCCCGTATGGTGCTGAACCGCAGCGACGAACCGCCCACCCAGACCGTACAAAGCCAGGCGGACAAGACCGGTCGCAACGATCCCTGCCCCTGCGGCAGCGGGAAAAAATTCAAGAAGTGCCACGGGGCGTAGCGGCGGGCCGAACCGGCCGGCGTCGCGTGCCTCAGTTGCGTAACTTGTTCCACTGTGCGGCACATAGCTCACAGTGGAGCTTGGAGCAGGCTCGCTGCCTGCGTGAGCAGAACGCCCGCCAAGACCAGTCCGATTTCCGCACTTCAGCAGCTCGTATCCCAGTCCAACCCGCCCTCATGTTCCCCCTGATTCTTTTCAGGCGAACGGGGCGCCCCATTACTTCCTCTCCCCCCAGCAAATCCGGAAGAGCATTTCGGGTGAATGAGAGACGCCTCCGACTGCGCACGTCGAACGAGGGCCTTCCGAGGCCGCGCGTTCCACCCAGTTTTCCTCCTCAATGATGCGGGTGGCATGGCGAACGGGGCGCCCCATCACTTCCTCTCCCCCCAGCAAGTCCGGAGGAGCATTTCGGGTGAATGAGAGACGCCTCCGACTGCGCACGTCGAACGAGGGCCTTCCGAGGCCGCGCGTTCCGCGAGCAACGGAGGCTCCCTCGTTCACCCGCTTCACCAATGCCCAAACTGGGTCTTTTGCCTTGACTTGCCGCAGAGCCAGCGGCTAATCTAACCCACTCTTTTCCCTAGAGAATCCGGTAGGAGGACTGTTTTCTGTGATGGCGCAGGAAACAGGCGTCGACTACCGACAAGGGTGGTGTCACTTTGAGCACTGGGCATCCTCAACTCCTGGCGGCGATCAAGGCGGAAATTGCGGCGAATGGCCCGATTCCGTTCGCCCGTTTTATGGAGTTGGCCCTCTACCATCCGCAATATGGTTACTACGTGCGACCCGTCGCTGATCCGACGCAAGAACGCATCGGGTGGTCGGGCGATTTCTATACAAGTTCCGATGTGCATCCCGTTCTAGGGCAGGCTCTGGCCAAACAGGCCCAACAACTCGATGCCTGCCTTGGCTATCCGAATCCGTTTACCGTGGTCGAGATGGGACCGGGGAAGGGACTGTTAGCCCGCGATTTTCTCGCGGCCTGCCACAACGCTCCCGCGAATTTCGGCGATCGCCTTCGCTATATCCTCATCGAACGCAGCGCCACCATGCGTACGCTGCAACAGCAGGCCCTTGCGCCGTGGATCGACCAGACTGGTCGCGTCACCTGGCTGGACCGCCTGGAGGATCTGCCGCCGGAGTCCGTCACCGGGCTCTTCTTCTCGAACGAACTGGTCGACGCATTTCCCGTGCATCGCCTCGCGGTGCTCAACGGTCAGCCGCACGAACTGTACGTGGACCTGCGCGACGACTGCTTCACGGAAGTCTCCCGTCCGCTCTCAGACGAGCTCGCCGCCTATTTGCGGGAAGGTGCAATCACCCTGCCCGACGGCTATCGCACAGAGATCAATCTAGGCGCAGTTCAGTGGATGGCGAAGGTCGCACGGGTCATGAATCGCGGCGCAGTCCTGACAATCGACTACGGCCACACCGCCGAAGACCTGTATGGGCCGGAACGCAAGAACGGCACATTCCTCTGCTATTACAGCCAGACCACCTCTGACGATGCGTACGAGCGGGTTGGCCAGCAGGACATGACCGCCCACGTCGACTTCACCGCCCTCGCCAGGGCAGGACAACAGGCCGGGTTGGACGTGACGGGATTCACGAATCAAATGAGTTTCCTGATCGGCCTGGGCGCCGAGCAATTCTTGGAATCGCTCGAGCCGGAGTCGCCGGAGTTTTACGCGGCCATTCACCTGCTCCGGCCGGACGGCATGGGTCGGACCTTCAAGGTCCTGGCGCAACATAAGGGAATGGCCAAACCGGAGTTGGACGGATTGAAATTCAAACCGTTCTTCGGATCGATTTTACACACGAACCCAGCGCGACTCGACGCTGTACAAACGACGGTTCACGATTCACAGGTCTGTCATGGGTAGCGAAGCCGCACCGCTCAATTACATCCCGATTCTGGTGTTTATCGTAATTGCGTTTGCGTTGGGCGCGGTGCAGATCCTGCTTGGGCGCATCGTCAGACCCAGCCGCCCCTATCGCGCGAAACTTGCGCCCTACGAGAGCGGAAGCCCGCTGTTTTCGGACGCCAAGATACAGTTTCCGATCCGCTACTACATCATCGCGATGCTGTTTGTGATCTTCGACATTGAAATCGTGTTCATGTTCCCCTGGGCGGTCGCGTTCAAGAAGCTGGGGCTGGTGGGATTGGCTGAGATGATCGTGTTCATCGCCATTCTGATTGTCGGGTTCTGGTACGCGTGGAAAAAGGGGGCGCTTGAATGGGACTGAGTATGGGAGCGAAGACGAGCAGCCTGGCCACCTCCGTTGCTCGCGGAACGCGCGGCCTCAGTCCGTCGCTCGTGAAGCGTGAAGCGCAGGCCCTCGGGAAGCTGTCTCCGCATTTGACGAACGACGATTCACGAACCACGAGATATTTTTTATGAGCTTTTTGGAACGGCAGCTCGATGCCAATATTCTCACAACGAATCTGGACGCCTTCGTCGGCTGGGCGCGTAAATCGTCCCTGTGGCCGATGACCTTCGGATTGGCCTGTTGCGCCATCGAAATGATCGCCAGCGTCTCCTCGCGGTATGACATCGACCGCTTTGGCGCCGGCGTGTTCCGGGCCTCGCCCCGCCAATCGGACTTGATGATCGTGGCCGGCACCGTCTCGCGGAAGATGGCGCCCGTCATTCGCCGCATTTACGACCAGATGGCCGAGCCGCGTTATGTCATTTCCATGGGCTCCTGCGCGACCTCCGGCAACCACTACAACAGTTATGCCGTCGTGCAGGGCGTCGATCAAATCGTCCCGGTCGATGTGTATATCGCCGGCTGCCCGCCCCGTCCAGAAGCGCTGTTGGACGGGCTGTTGAAATTGCAGGAAAAGATTCAGCGAGAAAAGATTTTTGTACGGTAACCCGGACGTGAATTGGTGACCTCGCGGCGTTGAAGATACCTGTCTTCCACCTGCCTCACCGGATCACCCCTATCGGTTTTTCGAGACGATGCAACCACTGCTTGAACGGCTCATGACCGCCTTTCCCGACGCCATCCGCGGCGTGGAGGTGGACGCCGCGCGCAACGAGGTGACTGCCCGTGTGGCGGCCGCTCGAATTGTCGACGTCGCACGCTGGCTGCACGACACGCCGGAAGCGGCGTTCGATCACATTACCGATATTTGCTCCGTCGACTACCCCAACGACCAGGAACGGTTCGAGGTGATCTATCAGCTGCTCTCGATTCCGCACCGACGCCGGATCAGACTCAAAGCCCGGATCACGGAGGAGGTCCCGGAAATCGCGTCCGTTACCGGCATCTGGAAGGGCGCCGAGTTCATGGAGCGCGAGGTCTACGATCTGATGGGGATCACCTTCGTCGGGCATCCGGACCTCCGCCGCATCCTGCTGCCGGACGACTATGAAGAGGGACACCCTCTGCGAAAGGATTTCCCGGCGGAAGGGCGAGGCTGGCGCAGTTCGTTTCCGTTCATCCCCCGCTTGGACGAGGCGCCTGAAGAACAAACGGAGGGAGAGATCCCGGAAGCGGAAAAGCAAGTCTATCGCGCAGCCGAATCCCAAAACGGCACGAGACGACGCGAAGAGCTACTCCTCAACATGGGCCCGCAACACCCGAGCACGCATGGTGTGCTCCGCGTGGTACTGGAACTGGACGGGGAGCGGATCGTCAAGGCCACTCCCGATCTCGGCTATCTCCATCGCGGCGTCGAAAAGTTGGCGGAAGGCTTGCACTACATGCAGGTGATTCCCCACACCGACCGGCTCGATTACGTCTGCGCGATGACCAACAATTACGCGTATGTGCGCGCGGTCGAAAAGCTGCTCGACATCACGGTGCCGGAACGGGCTGAATATATCCGCACGGTCGTGGCAGAAATGCAGCGGATCATCGGCCATCTCTTTTGGCTGGGCACCCAGGCGCTCGATATCGGGGCCATGACCGTCTTCTTCTGGACGTTCCGTGAGCGAGAGATCCTCCTCGACATGTTCGAAAAATTGTGCGGCGCGCGCCTCACGTTGAACTATTACCGCATCGGCGGCGTCGACAGTGATTTCACACCCGATCTCGTGACCAAGCTGAAGGCGTTCCTGCACACATTTCCCGAAAAGGTGAACGAATACAATCAGCTGCTCATGTCCAACCGGATCTGGGTGGGGCGCACGAAAGATATCGCAGTGATTTCGGCCGAAGATGCCATCAACTTCGGCCTCACCGGCCCGACGCTCCGCGGATCCGGCGTCGATTACGACATCCGGAAGTATGAACCGTACGGCGTCTACGACAAAGTGGAATGGGAAGTCCCCGTCGGCAAACGCGGCGATACCTACGACCGCTACTGGGTCCGCATGGAAGAAATGCGGCAAAGCGCCCGGATCATCGCGCAATGCCTCGACCAGATGCCGGAAGGACCGATTATGGCAGATGTGCCGCACGTGATCCCTCCGCCCAAGGCGAAGGTCATGCGCGACATGGAGAGCCTGATTCACCACTTTATTATTTTCACCCAGGGCTTCAAGCCGCCGAAGGGCGAAACCTATTGCGGCACCGAAGTCCCCAAAG
>WBZU01001976.1_pt1 | contig 14688 bp, 8 predicted proteins | sample 5204311 | NCBI WGS metagenome assembly WBZU01 (sample SAMN12344359, study PRJNA552823) | activated sludge metagenome | biome: Activated sludge suspended growth; feature: Nitrification reactor; material: Wastewater; isolation source: activated sludge from nitrification reactor of wastewater treatment...
CACCTCGTTCATTTCGATTGGGCGAAGCTTTGTATAAAAAGAAATTTGTTTATGATTTGCAATCAAGCTACGATGCTGATCAAATGTATGAAAAAGCCAGCAAACGAAAAGCTGAGATACAACAAGAAATGGCTACTATCAGCAAAAAATTATGGGCTAAGTATATGGATAAGCAACCAATGCCCGACAATGATTTAGAGATAACCAAACTAGTGATAGCAAAACTTTCTGAACAACATACCAGCCCTGATTCTTTTCAAATTGCTATTGAAAATCAATTCCCACAATTGCTTGATTTTATTAAGAAAAAAGAGTTGATTTACATTGATCCTTCTAAGCCATTAGTGGTGCGTAAAGAACCTGCTTATATGCAAGGCGTTGCGGGCGTTTCAATTTCGGCACCCGGTCCTTACGACAAAAACGGCAATACCTATTACAATGTTGGAAGTATGGCAAGCTACACCAAAGATGCTGCTGAAAGTTATTTACGCGAATACAACAAGTATATATTACAAATATTAAACATACACGAAGCTATACCCGGACATTATACACAGTTAATTTACAGCAATCAATCGCCAAGTTTAATAAAGTCGCTTTTTGGAAACAATGCAATGATTGAGGGATGGGCAGTTTATACTGAACGTATGATGATGGAAAATGGCTACGACGATTCGCCCGAAATGTGGTTGATGTATTACAAATGGCACTTAAGAAGTGTGTGCAATACCATTCTTGACATTAGTGTACATACTAAAGAAATGAAAAAAGAAGATGCCATTAACTTCTTAGTAAATGAAGCTTTTCAACAACAAGCAGAAGCTGAAAATAAATGGAGAAGAGTATCTGTAACTCAAGTACAATTGTGTTGCTACTTTACAGGCTATTCTGAGATATATGACTTTAGAGAAGAACTAAAATCCAAACAAAAAGATGCGTTTAAATTAAAAGAGTTTCACGAAAAATTTTTGAGCTATGGAAGTGCTCCTGTAAAAAATATACGTAGTTTAATGTTAACTGAAATGCAGTTAAATTAAAGCGGATAGCGTATTAATTTACAATGAATATTGAAGCAAACTCTTATGGTAATGGCAAAAATTAAATCGCTCAAGCACTACAAACAATATGCACCGGATGAAGAAAATGTTTTGTTGTATCATCATTTGCTGGATGCCAATGGCAATAAACTGAAAGAACAAACCTATGCGCCCGACGGCGAACTGATTGAAGAAAAAGAGTATCGCTATAATGAAAAAGGACAATTGGCTGAAGTGAAGAGCCATTTTGTGGCCGATGAGGTAATTGAAATTATTCAGTATGAATACGACGCGGAAGGAAAGATTACTAAAACCCATAAACGCTATGGCGAACAAGGTGATGCCGATACTACCAACTATAGCTATAATGAAGCAGGTAAATTAGTTGAAAAACGCTGCGAAAACAACGATGGAGAAATTGAACATAGCGAACTTTGGAAGTATTCAGGAGATTTATTAATGGAAACAAATGTAAAAGATGGAGACGGAAAAATTCTTGAATATTCAAAGTTCAGTTACTCAAAAGAGGGAATTTTAAGTGAAGAGCTAAAGTATAATCCGGAAACTGAACAAGAATTAAAAATTTTGTACGATATATTACTGCCCGGAAAAACTCCTGACACAACAATATATAACAAAGCGGGAAACATTATTCAACGTACACGCCACACATTTAATGAGAAACAGCTGCTAGTAAAGGAAATTACAGAGTCTGTATCAAATGGGATTCAAAAATTTACTAGTGAATTTCAGTATAGTGAAAATGACTTGCTACAGGAATCCAAAATTGTTGATAAAAATGATAACCTTATTTCAAAAATTAGGTACAAGTACAACGAATTTAATTTGCCTTGCGAAGAGCTACATTTTGAAAAAACCAGCAGTGGCGATGAAAATTTAGAAAGCCGCATAATTTTTGAATATGAATATTATTAATACTTCTGTAGAAGTAACTGTCGAATTAATCAAGTATTTTATTTATACCTGCTCATGAAAAGAATCATTAGTTCATTATCGCTTCTCGCGCTTGCACATGCTCCCAGTTTTGCACAACAAAAAGCCGGAACACCAAACTCAAAAGCTCAAACAAGTGTTGCTGCTAAGCCTAAAAGCAGTCCGAAAGTTGATATTGTTGGCGCTGCCGTGAGTAAAGATGCACGTGGTGCTGTTATGCCTTTGGCCGATAAAGAGCCTTTTAAGTTTTACACCAATCCCGATAAAGAATTACTTACCATTGAATTTAGTAATCCTGCATTTAAAAATTCGGAAATTGTAATTAGCGACAATAATGGCAAGTCGGTAAAACAAGTTCAATTAGAAGGCAATCAAACCAAAATAAATGTGAATACACAACGCTGGGACAATGGAATTTATGTGATAGTTTTAACCCAACATACCACCCAGCAAACCATTATGCAGAAAATTGTTTTAAATCGTTAATAATTTTTTAATAACTCTATAAACGAGCCGAAATTCCTGATGTGTTTTCATTTATATTTGTGTTAATCACAACCAAATGAGAACATTACACCTAATTTTCCTAATTGCATTGAACCTTCCACTGTTGCTACACGCACAAAAAAAAGAAGGAAATTCTGTTGCACCTGCATCCGGCACTAAAAAAAACGGAGGATCGAGTATTACTACTGTGGGAGATGCGGTAGTAAGAAATGCTGCCGGAACTATGGTTAGAGGCAGCTCTATTCCGAAACAACCTTTTAAAATATATACCAATCCGGCAGAGGAATTACTAATTATTGAATATGCCAGTCCAGATTTTAAAGACGGCGATATTAAGGTTAGTGATATTAAAGGTAAATTAATCAAACAAGTTAATTTGGAGGGCAATTTAACCAAACTTAATTTGAATACAGCCAGTTGGAAAAATGGTGCATATACAATTGTATTAAGTCAATATAGCACCCAACAAACAGTGATGCAAACCATCTATTTAAGTCGCTGATTTTTATCCAATCAACAAGGATTTGAATATTTTTTTGGACAAACCACAAAAGATAAGTTAGCTTCGCAAAAAAACAGAATTTCATGTACAAAAGAATTTTCCTGCTGCTATTTTTTCTGAAATATGTCCTTGTTTTTGCAACAGGAACTCAAGTTGCTAATTGTAAAACAAACAAAAGCAGTAGCTTCAGTAATGAAGGAAAGTTTTTAGCAAACAATAGTAGAAGCGATACTGTTGATATCTTGAATTACAACATTAATTTATCTATCACAAATTTTACCACCAAGGTTATCAGTGGATATTGTACTGTAAAGTTCCGTTCGAAAATAAATGGTCTTCAACACCTCGATTTAGACTTATTAAAACTTACGGTTGATTCGGTAAAGCAACACGACACATTAATAAGCACTGCTTATAACGACACTCTGCTTCGTTTGTTTTTAACCGGAAGCATGGCTCAATCAGATACCGATTCGGTAAGTGTGTATTACCACGGAGTACCACAAACAGATGCAACCGGATGGGGCGGATTTTACTTTACACCAACTTATGCTTATAACCTAGGAGTTGGGTTTGGCGCTGATCCTCACGTTTACGGAAGAGTTTGGTTTCCTTGCTTTGATAATTTTGTGGAAAGAAGTACTTATGATTTTACCATTACTACAGCATCCGGTAAAAAGGCAGCTTGTAACGGTGAATTAACCGCACACAGCATTAATGCTAACTTAACCGAAAACTGGACCTGGCGATTGAATCAAACAATTCCAACTTACTTGGCTTGCGTAGCAATTGCAGCCTATAAAACAGTGCATCAAAACTTTTCCGGGATCAATGGTAATGTTCCTGTTGAATTACAAGGAGTTGCATCAGACACCACCGGCATAAAAAACTCATTCGTTAATTTACAAGCTGCATTTAACACTTTTGAGCAACGGTACGGTGCTTACCAATGGAATAAGGTAGGCTATAGTTTCGTGCCGTTTACCGGAGGAGCCATGGAACACGCAACTAATATAACTTATCCGCGTTCCTTTGCTACCGGTGCACTTAACTTTGAAACCATCATGGCACATGAATTATCGCATCATTGGTGGGGTGATTTGATAACCTGTAGAACGCAGGAAGACATGTGGCTCAACGAAGGTATGGCATCTTACAGTGAAAATTTATTTACTGAAAATGTTTATGGAAGCGACCAATATACTAGGGATGTGAAGGATAATTTAACCGAAATATTGCACTTTACACATCACAAAGAAGGCGGTTATCAGCCTGTTTCCGGTGTACCACATTCGCTTACTTACAGCGACCATGTGTATTTAAAAGGAAAAGCGGTGGCTCATTGTTTAAGAGGATATATGGGAGATTCTTTATTCTTTGCGGGATTACAGTACTTTTTAAACAACAAAAAATTTTCGGATGTTAGCAGTTATGATTTTCGCGATGCTCTTGAAACTTCATCGGGACTTAACTTGCATGCATTTTTTGATAATTGGGTGTTTTCTCCCGGATTTCCTCATTTTTCAATTGATTCGGTTATAAGTACAAATACAGGAATTAGTTATAGCAACGCCATATCAATTAAACAAAAACTTAGCGGAGCTCCTACTTACTTTTCCGATGTTCCAATTGACATAACATTGGTTGATTCAAGCTGGCAGAGTGAAACGGTGAGGGTTATGTTGAGTGGGAAAGATTCTACATTTTTGATTCCAACCACCTATCATCCCCGCTATACTGCGCTAAATTACAAGCAAAAAATAATTGATGCCATAAGCAGTGAAGCGCATGTTCTTAACAGTACAGGAATTACCAACTTTTCAAATGCATTCATGACCATAACCGTAAATGCCATCAGCGATTCAGCATTGTTGCGTATTGAGCATAACTGGACTAAGCCGGATTCGCTTAAAGATGGAAGCAAACATTATCAACTTTCATCAACTCGCTATTGGAAAGTTGATGGAATTATTCCTAACGGATTTGTTGCCACTGGTAAAATTACGTATGATGGAAGAAAAATTTCATTTGCAGGTAATTCCTACCTTGACCACGATTTAATTGTTGGTAAAGAGGATAGTTTAGTGCTTTTGTATAGAGAAAATTCAGGTGCAGATTGGAATTTATATACTTCTTATACAAAAGCAATGGGAAATGTAAACGATAAAACCGGTACCATTACTATTGATTCAATCAAAGCAGGAGAATATGTGCTGGCAATGAAAAATTCGCCACTTGCAGTACCCCAATCCATAAAAAATGAAAATGTTGAGTATAAGATTTATCCTAACCCTGCAGGAAATAAATTAACCATTGAGCTCTTAAAAAACAGTAACAATAACTCCGACATCGATATTTACGATAGTAACCTCAAATTGTATGAGAACTACCGTGTACAAGGCGAACAAAACAATTTAACCGTAAGCAGCGAAGGTTGGCCGGATGGAATTTATTTTGTTATAATTACCCACCACATCACTCAGCAAACAATTATGCAAAAAATTATTATCAATCATCGCGAGAATTCCGACGATTAAGTAGCTGATTTGACAATAACTATCAAATTATACTGTGATGTATTTTTGTTTTTTACCAATAAACATCCTCCAAAATTTGCAGTTTATCGAATAATAAAATGGTTTACCGTATTGATTAACTAGATAAAAAAATAATTGCTATTTTAGCCACCCAATAACCATAAACAGACAAAAATTGAAACGAATTTTATTTTTATTCTTATTGCTTTCAACACTTGTACAAGCGCAAACTTGGAAGCGGTACCGTAAGGAAATTTCTGTAGGTATTGGTGCAACACAGTTTTTAGGTGATTTGGGTGGTGCAAATCAAGTAGGAACCCACGTATTTAAAGACATTGAATTTACTACTACTCGTCCGGATATTTCTGCAAGTTTTCGTTACTATTTTACTCCAAATATATCCGCCAAAGCAGGAATATTTTATGGCTTAGTTAGTGGAAACGATAAATTAACCGGAAACCCAGCACGTGCTTACCGCAATTTGAGTTTCAAATCGCACATTTGGGAATTATCAGCTCAAGCTGAAGTATCAGGATTAACAGTTTACCGCGAAGGACATCGTTACGATATTAAACGCGCCCATGGTTATAAAAATATTTTGTTTCAGTGTTATGGTTTTGTGGGAGTTGGGGTATTTCATTTTAACCCAAAAGGATATTATCGTGGCAGATGGTACAATTTACAAGAATTAGGTACTGAAGGACAAGGATTGCCCGGTGAACCTGAAAAATACAAGCGTTTTGGTTTGTGCTTGCCAATTGGTGCCGGATTTAGATACGGAATCTCTAAAAGTTTAAATATTGGACTTGAGTACGGTATTCGAAAAACATTTACTGATTATATTGATGATGTGAGTGGAGTATATTACGATAAAGAAGCAATTCGCGAATACAGTGGAGATGCTGCTGCCTATTTTTCAGATCCATCATCTGGGGATTTACCAAGTTGGACCGCAACCGGAACCGATAGAGGTAAACCGAATTACAAAGATTCCTACATGTTTATGTTTGTTACTATAAACTACCGTATATCAAATTATCACAAACGAACTAACGCTAAGTTTTAAATAAAGTGAATTTCACAAAAAAGGTGTCGAATTTTTCGACACCTTTTTTGTTTTAAAATGAAGTTTGTATTATCAACGAAGATTTCCTTCTTCTTACAATTCAAAAACCCTTTCTTCTTTTTCTCTCTTTAATAATCAAACTTAACTCACGACCAGTTTGGCCCTTTACAGAAGTGTTTTCGCGTGCACGGCGAATTAAATAAGGCAGTACCTCTTTTACAGGACCATAAGGCACATACTTCGCCACATTGTATCCGGCTTTTGAAAGATTGTAACTGATATGATCACTCATACCAAGTAATTGAGAAAAATAAATGTGCTTATCGTTTATGTTGAGTGCGTGCTTCTTCATCAACTCGGTAAGATACATAGAGCTTTGTTCATTGTGAGTACCGGCACAAAAAGCAATGCGTTTACTATTTGTAACACAAAAATCTAATGCAGCATTGTAATCCTTGTCGGTTGCATCCTTTGTTTCCTGTATAGGTGAAGCATATCCTTTGTTTGCCGCACGTTCACGTTCCTTCTCCATGTATGCACCACGCACTAGCTTTGCTCCCAAAAAATAATTTTTCTTTTCGGCATCGGCAAAAGAAGCTTTCAAAAAATCCAAGCGGTCGTGACGATATAACTGATAGGTATTATAAACTATCGCCTTTTGCTTGTTAAATTTTTCCATCATTTCATTGGCCAAAGCATCAATTGCGACTTGTATCCAACTTTCTTCAGCATCAATAAATACGGGTACACCTGCTTGAAAGGCAGCCTCACATATGCTATTCACACGTTGGTGAACTTTGGTGTATTCCAGTTCTTCTTCGGAAGTTAATACTTCACCGGTGCTACATTTTTCGAGTAACGCAAATCGTGCAAGTCCGGTAACTTTAAAGACACTGAAAGGAATATTTTTTTCATTTTTTGCTCTGTGAATCGTAGCAATAGTTTCACGTGTAGTAGCATTAAAATCAGCTTCATTTTCCTTTCCTTCAACCGAATAATCGAGTATGGTTCCTATTCCATATTGGCCCAAATCGGCAATTGTTTTAGTACATTCTTCAATCGTTTCACCCCCGCAAAATTGCTTAAAAATTGTTGCCTTTACGGCTCCTGTTATGGGCAATCGCATTGCTATTGACCATTCAGTTAGCACTTGTCCAATATTCACCATCCAAGGCCTGCTTACCATATTAAAAAGCCAATAGGAACGATTCAAATCTGAATTCTTTTTTCCTGAAAATGCATTTTCAGTATTATCAAATGAAACCATACGATTATTTTAAACCACAAAGATAAAATTAGACCTGATTATTTTCGCTGATTTATGCAGTATTAACTAAAACGGGCAATGGTTGTTTTAAAACCCATTGCCCGTTCAAGTAAAACATTAATTAAATTATTTCACCACGAAGCGTGTTCTATAAGGTGTTCCTCTAATAATTGCTTCGGCAATATAAACGCCGGAAGCCAGTTGAATTTTCGGCTCTACAATATAAGATTCAGATGAATTACATTGCAATTTGTTGGCAAATATTCGTTCGCCAATCATTGAATAAATGGATATATCAATGGCTGTATTCTCTCCACTTCCCGGATGAATTTCAAGCATAACCGGTTCGTAGATAGAAACCGGATTAGGATAAATTCTAACTCCAGCTTCTACAGCTTCAACCGTTACTTCTGGGTTTAACGCATCGTATGAAAAACGTGGTACCGATGTACCTGTAACAACTGTACAGGGTGCTCCATACGCACTCCAAACTCCATTAATATAATAAGCTACTTCAACCGTATAGGTTGAATTGGCAAGCATGTTTTGTTGGCCGCAACAAGCCAAAGTCCACGAAAAACGCCAATCATTTAAAGATGAATTTCTAGTAAAGGTTTTATTATAAGATGCCGGTCCTGTAATGTGGTAGCGATAATTACTTGCACCTGCAATTGCAACACAATTTACTGCACTCGAAAAGCTGGGCAATGCATAATTAGCGCAGTATGCGGGTTGCAATTTTGTAAGTGGAACAGGTGGAGTTGTTAATTGACAAATGCTTCCATAGTTGCCCCATACACCGCCTACAAAAGCGCGCACCTCAACATTATAGGTTGTTGCATATTGCGCACCCGATGCCGCCGGTAACCATGATAGACGGTAATCGTTGAGAGTGCTGTTACGTTTTACTTCAACACTGTAACTTAGCGCTGAATTGCTGATACGATATTGATAATCGGTAGCTCCATTCACAGCTACACATGTAAATGCATCCGACATACTTGTAAGCGTTGAATTACAAGAGACTGGTGAAAGGTTGGTGCTAGGAAACGGACCAATGGTAACAGTACAACTAGCTCCGTAAGCACCCCAATTACCGTTGACTTTAGCGGCTACAGAAACTGTATATGTGGTTGCATATTGCACGCCGGGAGCCCAATTCATGCGAAAATCTGTTAAGCTTGAATTACGCTCAAAAACACTGTTAAAACCAAGTGCACTATTTTCAACTTTATAGCGATAATTACTAGCACCTGCAACCGGAGTACAATAAATTTGATCGTACATACTGCTTACAGTGCTGTTGCAAGATGCCGGTGATAAAGAAGTAGCTGGTATGCCAGATACAAAGGTAGCGCTAATGGTATGTGTTGTGTTTACATTTGTAAAGGTGTAAGTTGAAATTGCTCCTTGTGAAATTCCATCCACAATTACACTTTGTATTGCAAAGCCCCCATTAGGTGTAATGGTATAAGATTTATTTGTACCACAATTTACTATTGAAGTGCCTGTAGGAGTTACTGAACCATTAGGACCGGAACTTGCAGTAATCGCAAAAGTAACCGGAGCAAAACTTGCGGCAATTGTATGCGATGCGCCAATATTTGTAAAAGTATAAGTGCTTATTGGGCCTTGTGAAATTCCATCCACTAACACATCTGAAATTTGATAACATGCATTTGCTTGAATGGTAAATTGCAAATTAGAACCGTTTGTAACAACCTGCACTCCACTTGGTGAAATACTACCATTAGCACCAGCCGATGCTGTAATTGAAAGCGATACTGTGTTAAATACAGCATTTATTGTATGTGCAGCTGTAACATTGGTAAAGGTATAAGTTGAAATTGCTCCTTGCGAAACACCATCTACTATTACATCCTGTATGTTGAAGCCCAAATTTGCTTGAATAGAATAACTTTGATTAGCTCCACAATTCACAGTGCTCAATCCATTGGGACTGATAGTACCATTGCTTCCGGCACTAGCTGTAATACTGTATGTAAGCTGGCTAAAGCTTGCGCTGATGGTATGTGTTGCGGTTACATTCGTAAACGTGTAAGTTGTAATTGCACCTTGCGAAACTCCATCCACAAGCACATCCAAAATTTGGTAGCAAGAATTTGGTGTAATAGTATAAGTTAAATTACTTCCACAATTCACTGTGCTCAATCCATTCGGACTGATACTTCCATTGCTTCCGGCACTAGCAGTAATACCGTATGTAAGCTGGCTAAAGCTTGCGCTGATGGTATGTGCAGCGGTTACATTCGTAAACGTGTAAGTTGAAATTGCACCTTGCGAAACTCCATCCACAAGCACATCTGAAATTTGGTAGCAAGAATTTGGTGTAATAGTATAAGTTAAATTACTTCCACAATTCACTGTGCTCAATCCATTCGGACTGATAGTACCATTGCTTCCGGCACTAGCAGTAATACCGTATGTAAGCTGGCTAAAGCTTGCGCTGATGGTATGTGCAGCGGTTACATTCGTAAATGTGTAAGTTGAAATTGCACCTTGAGATATTCCATCAACTAATACATCAGCTATTTGATAGCAAGAGTTTGGGCTGATTAAAAAAGTTTGATTTCCACCTTGTACAACACTAACTATTCCACTTGGTGAAATAGTTCCATTAGCTCCAGCACTGGCCGTAATACTATTGCTGCCGACAGTAAAAGTAGCACTTATAGTATGTGCTGTTGTAACATTTGTAAATGTATAATTAGCTATAGCTCCTTGTGAAACTCCGTCCACTATTACATCTTGAATTACAAAACCTCCGTTGGGAACAATTGAATAAACCTGGTTTAATCCACAATCTACATTTGTAGTTCCACTAGGAGTTATGCCTCCATTTGCTCCAGCACTGGCAGTAATGGGGTAATTTAATAAAGTAACTAATTGGGTAGATGTTACCGGACATGTACCTGTTGAATTAGCACTTACAGTATAGGTTGTTGATGTTATTGGGCTTGCAGCAACAGTTGTCCCGGATGAAGCACTTAGGCCTAATGTTGGCGTCCAATTATAAGAAGTTGAAATATTAGCTAAACCAAAGCGAACATTGTTTCTAAAATTATAGCTGTAAGTTGGCGCTCCACTGTAGGTATCAACAGCAGTAGCTGTAACGTTATCGGCTCTATACAACAGGGTACTAATATTGGAAGTAGCTCCATAAAGCGCAGTGTTGCCGGAAGAACCTGTATTGTTGTTTGAATAATTTACTTCTATTAATAAACTGCTTATTCCATCCCAAGTATAATTCGAATTAAAAGCAATTGTATTCCAACCGGCACCCGTTAATGTGTAATTGGCGGCATTTCTAACAATGGTCCAACCACTCGTTACAAAAGCATTTAGCGTAGTTAAAGAAGTATTTTGAACTTTAACTTGTAAATTCTGCAATACATAGGCTGTTATTGCAGCTGGCATATTTACAGCTATAGAAGAAATTTGAGCACCTGTAGTTAAACCAAGATTATTTAATTCAACTTGTGTAAACAACATGAGTTGCTTTGAACCGCCATACCAATTTTGCAATGGATTAGGCCCTAATGTGCTGCTGGAAGAATTACCGATAGAGGCAGTTGTTCCGGTTCCGAGTTCTACAAAACTAGGAGAAGCGCCACCACTAGCAGTTAAATTTACAGCACCACCGGTACAAAAAGTAGCTGCCGGAGGGTTGGGATTAATAGTAACAGCAGGCTTAATTACCGGTATCAATTGTACACTTTTTGAAATTGTTTGAGTGGAAGTATTGCTTGCAGCATCTGTTACAACTAGCGTTACATTGTATGTTCCATTTGCTGAATAACTAACTGTTGGATTGGGCAAGGTGGAGGTAGATGGAGTTCCGCCAGCGAAGGTCCAAGCATAAGAAACAATATTTCCTAAAGAGGCATCACCATAGCTTACTGTATGCGTATTACAATCGGGATTTGCTTCAGAAGTCACAGTTATTTGAGCATTTACTGCGCGCAAATTTGAAAAAGGTGTTTCCCAAACTCCGCGACCATAAGTATAAAATCGAATAGCAGCCTGGTTAGATCCATCATCAAACATGGTAAAATTTGTGGGAGCTCTACGGCTTGGTAAATTGGTGCTGTAATTGGTCCATGTAACTTGCCCGGCTTTCTTATAATACACAGCGTTGTTGGTTGCTATAAATACCAGTTCTTGGCTTCCACCAAATTCTTCAGCTAATATTTTTCGGTGATTTACATTAGGAAGATTGTAGGTTATATCAATCCAAGTTGCACCTCCATTACTTGAGTAATACACTTTATTGTTAATAGAAATATATACCTTATTCGCATCGTTTGCTATTGCTGCAATGCTCGCTAATGAACCCGAAGGAGATGGTAAAGTAAACGTAGTAAAGGTAGGTGATGGATCTAATGCATTAGAGCAAACTTGAATTTTTGCGTCATTAGTGATTACATATAACCGAGTAGGATCGGCTATACAACTGTGCATTGCTGTTACCGGTGTAGTAAAAGTAAATATAGAATCCCATGTAGGTGGAGCAGTAGATAAATTTGTCGTACGGTACAAATTATTGTTCGTAAACCACATAAAACCCAAGTTGGTGTTAGACCTGTTAAATGCCAGATACTCCCAATAATTACCACTGGTTTTGAATCCTGCAGAAGCAGTAGTTCCGGTACTTACAGCTTTACGATTGAGTTGTGTTTTTTCATAATAAAATCCACCATTGGGTAAATAATCAAATTCTTTTTGACGTGTATCATCTCCGCCTCGGTCGGTAAAAAAGCCGATTGCATTCCTAAAAACTCTCCCATTATCTTGTGTTCCAAGAGCAATGTAATTTCGATCGGTATTGCTACTTTTCCCGCAATTGTTGTAAATTTCATAAGCGTAAAGTCCATTGCTGGTAGGATTCCAATTATTACCTCCATCTGTGCTTAACCATACACCGCCATCATTACAGCTATATAATTGGGATGAATTAAATGGGCTTTGCGTCAATTGATGCATATCGGTATGTACCTTGGTTGACCAATGAGTAATTTCAGTCCAGGTAACACCATTATCAGTTGAAAGCCAAGTGTTGTGAGCTTGTATCCAAAGTTTTGATGGATCAGTAGCATCAACACAAATAGCGTTGTTGTAATTCCCTTGTCCGGTAAGTGTATTGGCGTTATTGTAATCGTAAAAAGTAATGTAAGGAGCAGCAAGGGTACCGGTTCCTTCAGGTTTACTTACTGTAAAATTTAAACCACCATCTATAGATTTATGCACAATACCACCACCACCAATGGCTTCAAAATAAACTACATTTGGATCGGCTGGTGTTACACCAATTCTTCCTCCTGCCTGAATAAAATTAACAGCTGTGGTAATTCCTGAAGTGATTTGAGTCCAGGTGCTACCAAAATCTGTTGAACGAAAAAAGCGGCTAGAGTTTTCACGTGTGCACGCATAAAGTGTACTTGAATTAGTCGCTGAATTCCGAACTAAATCACAAAATTGTATACTAGTCAATGTTGATGCGGTCCAGGTTGAGCCACTATTTATTGACTTATAAATTCCTTTGTTGGTTGCAGCGACGAATGTTGCCGGATTAGATGGATCCTGTAGTATTTCAATTACTAAACAATTGGTAAGACTGGTTGCCGTAAAACTTGTTCCACCATTGGTTGATTTATAAATTCCTTGTCCGTTCGAATAATAATTTGCATCACCAGATCCTAAATAAATAACTTGATCATTTGTATAATCAATACATAAAGAAGCGCAACCGCCGGTAAGATTTTCAGTGCCGGGTCTTACTGTCCAATTCGCACCACCGTCACTAGTGCTAAAAAACCCACCTTCTCCTGTAACTGCATACATTTTATTGGGATTGCTTACATGAAATTTCATTTGACTGATTCGGCAAAAGCCATTAATCTGACCTGAAACATTCACCGGAAAATTGGTATACGCAGCATTATTTCCCGGCGACCAATTCGCCAACTGAGCAAAAGCGCTTGATGCAAAAACTAGTAAAAATATAAGGCAATAAACTGTCTTTTTCATATAAATAAGATTGTTGAGATTATTTTTTGTTGTTTATTTTTTCGGCTTCCTTCAATTCATTTTTTTGCTTCTCAATAATAACTTGTTGTTGAGCAGGACTCAATATGCTACCATCGCTTTGCACCCATGGTTTGATGCTATAAAACCAACCTTTAAATGCACGCACTTCTTCGGCATAATTGGGTTCGTTGGGGTTTTGCTTATAACTTTCTCTTTTTATTTCGTTTGCGCTTTTCTTTCCGCTACCGTCTTCTACTTCCAATCCAACTTCCTTTTCAAATGGATCGCCACCTTCTTGCGCTCTATCCCATGGCTCCTCAGGGAGAAATCTATCGTTAAAAAATTCTCTAAATGCCTTTACCGTTTCGTAATAATTTGCATTCGGATCATTCATCATACTAATCCAAACCGGATTGTTTTTATAGTCTGACTTAGTTGCAGTGCTTACTTGGGCATTTGAAATTGCTGGAGTTAACACTAAAAAACAGAAAATTGATAGTACTAAACTTAACTTAGTTTTTTTTGTATTCATCATGGGATTAAAGTGAGTTTGAAATGATGTTGATATTTACTTTGACTGTTTACAATATTAGTAAAAAATACACAGCCGATAATCTGATATTGGTCACAAAATATAGGTAAGAATATTACCTACTTTTCAACTACATGTGAGGTTTAACCATGCTTAGCTTTGGTCGTACCATTTCGGTTGAAATTGCTTTGATATTAAAAGATTTGTTGCAGTTTAAAAGTAGCATCTTCTCAAATAC
>WBZU01001978.1_pt1 | contig 14671 bp, 36 predicted proteins | sample 5204311 | NCBI WGS metagenome assembly WBZU01 (sample SAMN12344359, study PRJNA552823) | activated sludge metagenome | biome: Activated sludge suspended growth; feature: Nitrification reactor; material: Wastewater; isolation source: activated sludge from nitrification reactor of wastewater...
TGAAAGAGAAGTAAAGCAATCTTTAATTGATGGTGCTACTTTTAACCAAAGAGTAGTTCAACTGGAGAAAGAAGTAGAAGAAATTAGAAAAATGATTCTTGAACTTATTAAAAAATAAAAAAAAATAAAATAAATGATAGTCGATAACGGAAAATACTATTTATATAGACACATACGGCTTGATAAAAACGAAGTGTTTTATGTAGGTATTGGAAGTAAATATAAGCAGTCTCCTTATAAAAGAGCATACGATTATTGGGGAAGAAGTGTTCTATGGAAAAGAATATCTGATAAAACAAAATATGAAGTAGAAATAATATTGGAATCTGATAGTCTTTCTTTTATAAAAGAAAAAGAACGAGAGTTTATAAAAATGTATGGTAGAATTAACTTACAAACAGGCACTCTCTGTAATTTGACAGATGGTGGGGAAGGAATTAATAATATAATTGTTTCTCAAGATACGCGCGACAAACTAAAAGAACGTATGCAAGAACGTTTTAAAAAAACAGGTAATTATGGTTTAACATTTTATAAAGGTGTTAATCATCCAATGTCAAAACTTACTGAAAAACAAGTATCTGAAATCGCTGAGTTAATAACATTAAACGAATCCCCAAAAAACATTGCCGAGAAGTATAATATAACTATTTCTGTTGTTTATGATATAAAAAATGGACACAAATGGGCGAATATTACAGGGTTTCAAAAAAAGAACAGATCACCACAGAGTAATTTGACTGTAGAAGACGTTAAAAAAATAAAAAAACTACTTGAAGACGGAGTATCAGGAAGGATGATTGCAAAACAAATTAACACAAGTGTATACATAGTGTCAAATATAAAAAATAAAAAAACTTGGAAACATATTAATTAATATTAAACAACTACTTATATAATGAAAACAATTATAGATAAACTCGCTCGTCTAATTGCTGTACAATTAGATAAATTAAAAGTAAGCAATCCTATTATTTTTTTAACTCTTGAAGGAGCATTAGGAGTTTTAGTTGGACTATTTATGAAAGATATTATTAATATTCCAACTCCTGACATACTTCAAAAGATTCTAAGTGTAATAGAAGTACCAGATATAGATAGTTTAATTATAGGACTGTTAGTATCTATAATGGCTATCATAGGCCCTCGTACAACTACTCTTAAAAATGGGACTGTATAAAAAGTATAAACAAAAACCCAAACCCAAGAATAGTGAAGACACCACCATTAGTAATATGATGGGTTACGCAGGTAATGGTTCCGTTAATATGGATCACAAGGATTACGGTAAAGTAAAATCTAAGGGTGGGTTAGTTAAATCAAAGAAGATCAAAAACTGTTAAGAATATCTTTTCAACCAAGGTGTTGAAGTAGAAAAGAAATCACTAATCTGATTTCGGCCTCCTAATAAGAAAATTTAAAATAAGGAAGGGGTTCCACCGACTTGGTGAGAACCCCTTTTTATTTCTAACAATTACAATGAGTAAAAACAGTAATGGTGTTTTGCTTAATATAATACGCTGGTAAATCATAAATACCTTCGTGACACCAAAGAGCGTATTTATATCTTAGTCCTTTGGTGATAGTTACTTTTTCACCTTTCTTTAAGTTAATATCTGGAATATCTTTATTTAATATTGCATCTGCTGCCCACATAATTAAAGTTTATTAACGTATTCAATTAGTATAGAGTCCTGCGTTCGATTGTAATCTTTGTTCCAAATACTTGGATTATTAATCATACTTAAAAGGGAGTCTTGACTAATATCTTCGATTTTTTTACCGTAATTTAGATGTACCCAAAGAGTATCTCTTATACCACCAGAGTCTATAAAGTATTTGTTTCGAGAATCAAATATCATAACGTGTAATCCTTTTTCAATAAGTTTTAAACTATATCTATTAGTGTCCAGTCTTTGATAAAGATTCCAGGCAAATACTCCACAACCTCCTTTATTGAGATTTTTAATTACTTTATTTACCTCAATAATGTCTCCAACTATGATCTTCTTTTTGTTCTCATAATAAGAGACAATACTAACTATACTAATTAGATGTAAAAGAAACAGTATAAGAAAGTCACTTCTCAGTTTCATCTTAATGACGATTCTTAAAAATTATTTGAATACTATTTTTTTCAACAAATTTGTGTAGAATTTTACAAACAGTTGTCATACATTATTTAACTGTAATAACTTAACAATTGCGGCGAATAAAATAATAACAATTGTCCAAAATCCCATTTTGTTACTTGGTACGGGCATCATTGTACTATTATCTGTATTATACCATTTAATAAATTGTTTCATTTCTTTTCATTGTTTATCTCTTTTCGTAAATTTTGAACTTGCTCTTTTAGATAAGAACTAAGTTCGTAAGGAATCTGCTGTAAGGAAGAATCTTTTTCAACATATTCAAGTGCTGTTCCAGCACCAGCAATAGTAATTATTTCAGATTTAGTTGGAATCAGTATAGCAAGTAACAAGCAAAAAATTCCTATGTAAAACTTCTTCTTATAAGTTTTTGTAAAAGCAGGTGGATCTGGTTCTTCTTCATACTCTTTGGGTTGAGCATACCAAACAAATAAAAGACAAGACAATGCTAAAAATACTACACCTGCTATAAACAACATACCTCCTATTTTAGGAATAATGTTTGAAAAATATATTATCCAATACCAAGACATTGTAATCATTTTCTGTAATTTTTAAGTTCAAAACAAACCAATCCTGTTTCAGGAGGATTTTCAATTTCAAGAATAATATTTTGATCTGTTGAGAGAGGAAACAAACTATGTTTATCAGTAGAAGTTAGTCTTACAAATCCTCTTTGAACACCATCTTTATAAAGAACGCTTAAAGTGTCTCCTTCATAAGTTTTTGCAAACTCTTCTAAGGTCATATAAACTTTACTTGTGTCCTTTTTAATAAGAAGTGCTTCCGAAAGACTTATGTTATTAAAATCCCTCTCGTGTTCTAATTCCTTAACAGATACTTGTTCAATTTTTTTAATTAAGTTCTTCATAAGTAGTAACAGTAGATGTGGTTTCTGTTGGAATAACTTGTTTCCATTTCCTTTCTTCATTTATATAACCTTCTCCCGCTTCATAAACAAGTTCTGTCTTCCAATAAGTATCTGTAGGAATATGTCTAAGAATCAAATCTTCAAAAGCAAGACCTTTTGTAAGATCATATCCTGATTCTATAAAACCAATGTATTCCCATGTATCTGGAAAAGGTATTAGTTTTTCTTCGGTACAGAAATCTACACAACTCAAAATCATATCAAAGGTAATCTCTTTGTTTATTTGTTCTGATGTCATACGTTATTATATTTATCTATTAGTGATTGTTCAAGTTTTTTAGTATATACATTTCTTGGGATCTGAATGTAATTAGTACCTATTCCCATAGTATATTCTTGTTGCATATATTTATGGTAACATTGAAATCCTGTTTCAGACTCTATCAAAGATGCAATACATCCGTTACGATTAAATATTTCAACTGTTTTGTACCTTTTATGAAACTCTTGACTTATTAGTGATCTAAGTTCGTCAAGTTCTCTATCTGTGTAGATACTTAGATCAATCTTTTTCATTACTTAAATTATCTTTAGTCAAATCAATTCTTCCTTCTAACCATCCATTATAGAAAGATTTCCAATGAAGAGATTTTGTGGTTTGAAGTAAATACTCTATGTTTTCTGTTAATCTACGATTAAACAAATCAATATTTTCACTTCTAAAATTTGTTTCTTTTGAGTATGTATCTATCCAGTAAATGACTAAATTTTCAATTTCTTTTCTTAAGGAGTCTTCTTCCTCTTGAAGTTCGTCAAATCTTTTTCTACAGTCTCCAATTAATTCTTTACTGTTCATCTGCATATAAATTCATGTGTTTATGTTAATAATGAATTTGCAGTTTCCCTTTTCCGTCAGGAAGTTTTTTCACAAGAACCACATCAGGATAAGTTATAGAATACACTTTTTGTACATACTCAGGTTCACACTTACAAGTAAATTCAATTCCATCTACTGTTGCAAAATTCGGAGAAGGGTGTATTCCTGCTTCAATATGATTCTTTATTCTTAAATAATGAGTATGTGAGTAATAAAAATATTCATACTTTGTAGGCTTTGTTTTCTTTAAAGGTAAACAAGAAATACAAAACAAACACAAGGATAAAATAATTTGAATATGCTTATATTTCATATTTATTGGTTTTCGATTAAATAACGTTGTTGAATAAATCCTCTGAAATTATTACAGTAACCAAATTCACATGGAAAATCCATAGAAGGCCCCTCTATTGTAAAGTAATCATCATCATTTACCATAAGTTTTCCTTTAACAAAAGATTCATGTTCTTCTTCTGACATTGATCTACACACATGTTCCAGAGGACTGTAGTGATTCATCTGAATCAATTTGTTATATAGTTCAACGTCTTTTTCCCAATCGTTGTTTTCTGTTAAATAACTTATACGAGCACACTTAGCACAGTTTATTTTAATATCCAAGTCTATGTCAGAAGTAAATTTACCAAAAGGTAAGTGCCAATCTCCCGGTAAAAGCATTTCAGGAACACTGTTTTGATACTCATCCCACATCATCTCAGCAAGTTCCTGAATTTCAGGTTGTGCTGTAGACTTATTATGTTTGAGAGGATCAAAACCTTTTGTATCGTACTTTTTGATTACTCTTTGAACATCCTGTTGACTACGATAAGTATCTTCTTCAAGACCTAAAATGTAGTACTGCGGACATCGTAGAGAAAAAAAGTTTTCCCAATCTGTTCCCGTCACAATCATTTCTTGGTACTCAAAGGGTTGAAGTAATCTACTTGCGTGTTGTTTATGTACACCCAACCGATTGAGGCTTCTTACAACATCAAGAGTATTTTCCAAAGCACACTTCCAAGCATCTTCAGCAAAAGGATTATGAATGTCAGAAAGATATTCTTTAGCACTCATTCCTTTACAATCTTTAGTAAATCGAGTAGGAATGAAAGGATCTTTCCTTACTTTCTCAATATGTTTTTCTAAGTTAATCGCTCTGGAACTCGCAGCACTGAAACTGAGCATTCGGTGCCGTAAAATTTCTGCTTCAATAATACGAGGGAACTTAATTTTAAAAGTGGTAACTCGATTTCCAAAAGGATTTATTGAGTCAGCCAAGATTTTAGTTTCGACCATAGGGATTGGTTTTTCTTGTTAATATATTCTTCTTGTTTAAGTTGAAACTCTACGGATTTTTCAATGTGATCAACCCACATCAAGTTTCTACCTTTTGTCCATCCTGAAAGAAATGCTTCATATTCAAGGCGTTCAAATGCATCCTTGGTTAAGGTTTCATCGTCCTTTATAAAAGGACTTGCTTGTTTATAGTCGTAGTATTCTTTTACGACTTCTCCTAAAATATCTTGTGGTGTCATTTTATTTTAATTTTTAATTCATTTTTAATTATAGGTTGATACATCCAGTGTTTATCTGTTTGGACGTGATTTGCTCTTACCCACTTTACAACATGAGTTTTAAATTGATTTATGTTAAAAGATTCCGATCTTCTAATTACAAACCCTTCTACAGAAGATAACTGCGAAACAGTCTCGACAATTATGTTTAAGTTGGAAGAAGTAAGACTTTTAACTTCGGTAATCACTGGTACGGTTTTTAAACCTAATAAATTACACCAATCAACTGTTTCCTCCCAACTTAAACACGTCTCATCGTTCCAAATGTTAAATACAAGAAAATAATCTTCAAGATTTGAATATGGAATGCTGTGTTTAGCATAACAATTTTCTCCACATATTCTAAATCTATCAGGTATTTCGTGCTTTATATTACCCCAAATTCCTTTCACATAATGTCTACTTGGATGATCTATAGAATCTAAACTACGAGCATGAATACATTCTGAAGTCATTGTAGTATTTTCACCATCCATCTTTTCTGTAACTATTACAGAATGTCCAAGTAAATCAGATAAGTCGTATAAAATTTTATCATCTGAAGTTGCTCCTGGAGATTCAGGTAGATGATAGGTTCTTGGGTATTTTATCAGCATTTGAGTATTCTTTTTCTAAAATTGAGTTTAATCGTATTATAGATTCTTCGTGATGTTTAATAAACTGTTTAAGACTTACAAAAGCAGGTTGTACAAAAGAACTATCACAAAATTTTGTTCTATTGCTTTTTATTGGTTTACCATCTGCTGTATATTCTTGTTTAAAATAGATCAAAGGATTCATTTCTCTTCCACATGTATTTGGATCAAACTCTCCTACTATATCATGGGCAATTGCGTTAAAAGATCCTTCTGGGTATTTTTTGTTTTCCCATCTTCGGACTATTTTAGTTACTCTATAAAATCCAGAGTAGTAAGTTGTTACTAAATCTCCTATATTAAATTGTAAGTTCATTTTAATTTTTTAATTACGTCTCCTTTTTGATACACTGGTTGATAACGATTGTAGAAAACTGCTTCGTTATCCAGAACAGTTTCCCACAAGTTAATTAGTTTGTTAAATTTTACACTTCTAATTAGAAACTGGTTCATGCTTTATGTTTTAAAATTGCTTGTTCTGTTTCTACTCCTCTTCCAAAATTGTATCCAGTAGCAGCACATTTAAGCACTGCTCTGTTCCAAACTTCTCTACACAATTCAAGCATATCTTGTTCGTTTAGAAAATAAGAAGGAGTAATGTTTGGTTTATCTTCAAAGATATAACCAAAGTCTATTAGTATTGGATGAAATAATTCTTCGTTTGTCATTGTTACATTTTTAGTTTTAAAATTGACTCTTTAAGAACATATACTTCGATGTTTCCTTTAGCGAACATTCCTTTTATCTTTTCTTCATCTTCCCCTACAAGACACATAAAGTCTGCATCAGCACTATCTGCTGCTGTTTGAATTGCTTGATTCCAAACTTGTTCAATTAAGTCTTCAAAATCTACACGAGTAAAGTGTGTTCTTTTACACATTCCGTCTGGATAAAACTCAATACCGTGTCCCCAAAACAATTCATCTATTTGTTCTTTTGTCATTCTAACTTTGTTTTAGTATAAACTGCTTGTAAAAATCATACGATACTATTGTAAACTCTGCTTCATTTGCTGCTCTCATTGCTACTTTATTAGTCTTTGTTTCTCTGTCAAAAAAATGTATAATACAGTCTTGATATGCGTAGTTTATTTTACCCCTATCGTTTAAGCAGTTAGCGTGTGCTTCTTGTAAATATTCATGGTTAATTAAAAGGGGAAGAATAAATTTATAAAAGTCATAAATATTAGCACTCCAACTTCCTAAAATAGGAATACTAACCGTTGTTCCATCATCCATTACAAGAGGACAACTACCAGAAAATCTTACATAATCGTGGACTACTTCAATTCTTTTAGAATAAGCAGGTATATCTGTGTCTACCAATTTTGCTGTGACTATATCTCCTTCTATATGAAGGACTCTAAGTTGTTTGTAATTCATCTTAATTTTTTTACAATACCTTTACCTACGTTAAAATAAAGTTCCTTTGGCATATCTATTTCAAGAGCCTTTAAAAACTCTCTTTTTAGATAAAGATTGTTCTTTTTACACAAAGGAATTTCTTTCTCTGTACGAGGTACAAACTTATTAAATTTGAAGCAAATGGCATACTCTTCTTCATCTATTCCATCCAAGGTAAACAAAGATTTAAAAGGAAGAAAATCTTTTTTAAACTGTTCCCACTCTGATGAATTAAATCCTTGAAAAGTAAGCCATTTGCATTCAATATACTTGTGTTCTGGAATCATATTTAAGGATAACTTGCGTGAAAGTCTGGAAAATCTTCCTCGTTTTCATCTTCTAAATAAGGAGTAAGAATATCCATAACATCAGAATCAGTCAAGGATAGATTAGAAGGATAACTACCAATCTCTTTAATCAGTTCTATTGCAACTTTTCTTTGTTCTGGATTTAAACTTAGTAACCACTGAGTTAGATCAACTATTGTTATTTTCATATTATTCGTTCTGCTTTATAAATAGTATAACCTTTACTTTTACAATATTGATGAAACCATGCTGTTTGAACCACATCATGTTTAACACCAAATTCAGACCAAAGATCCATTTTATAACTGTGAGGAACTTTTTCAGAACCAAACGTCACTACTCCTTCGTTAGAGATTTTCATTCCCAACTCAATTGTAGCAAAATCAACTAATGTTTCCCAAAATTTAGGAGAACCTCCATGTAAAAAAGTTATATACATATTCTATCGTATTCTATTTCAATTAGTCTACTCATTATTTCATACTCTGCTTCTTCCCAACTATCAACTTTAATGACTTCTGTGTGAGTGTAAATTTCATAACTCACTTTGTTAGATAATACAGCAGGTGTAATAGAGTATTTATAACCTTTGTTTCTAAACCATCGTAAAACATCTGATATATCGGGCCATTTTACTGTAGCATTACTGCTGAAATACTGAAAGCAATCAGTTACAGTATTATAATAATGTTCACAATCTTCATCGTAACCAAGTTCTGCTAACTTAATTAGTTGTTCTGGTGTAAGTGTCATGTTTTATTTCAGTATCTAATGCTTCTTTTAAATTTGTATATTCTCGTCTTGTATCATACGGATGTAATATTCTATTCGTTACTGTCCTTGCTTGCCACCAAAGTCTTGGTTCAGGATAAGATTCACCACATTGCCAAATCCATACATTATTTGTTTCAAAAGATAAATTGTGATTAGGACAATCCTCTTTAGTTATTCTTCTTGCTCGTATATCACGCTCATCAAAAATTATTTTATAACCAAGTTTAATAGCATAATCCATTAATTCTAAATCATCTCTCATATTTCTGAAGGCATAGTAAATTATTTTAACCAGTTTTTAATAGTTTGTTTAATGTCGTAAATGAAATAGGCTTTTAAGAGTTGAAAGATTTCTGACGATCTGGTGAAAGCATCTTTTACAAGGACGTGAGGATATTTTTTCTGAATTGTTTTGTAAATGTGATCAGGGTGCATCTCATTAATATCCATAACTTCTCCCTTTGGCTCACTAAAATGAGTTTCTGGTTTACGATAACGATATTCTTTGTGATTTTCCCGATTGTAAACTCCAGTAAATTCAAAGAAATCTCCAAAAGTATATTCAAATTCCTTCTTAGTATAGATGACGTTCTGTGCCCCTAAATACTTTCGTACAACTTTAGTGGTTACGGGTTTACTGTGATCCCACATAGTTATAAAATTCAACAGTTCTGCTTTAAGTTGACTTTTAGAAGTTAGGATTTTACTCCATTTACGAGGATTTGATCCTGGAATATAGTAAACTTTATTCTCCTTAAGAATTTGGCTTACTTCAAAAGGAGTAGTTTTAATCCCGTCTTGAGTAAGTTTTTTGTAAATCTGAGAAGTAGTAGCGTATCCTTGATGAGATACGATAGATTCAAATGCTGATTTTACTTCGTTGAACATAGTTTTAAAATTTATTTAAAAGGTTTTCAGTTTCATAAATCTCTTCTTCAGAGTAACCTAATCTATGTAAATACTCTATAAATACATCCCATAATCCATTTTCATTTATAAAATCATCAAATATTTGTAAAAGTTCTTCTTGACTAATCATAATTGTAAACGTTAAGTGATTTTGGTTTCATAAATGTTTCCAATAACTGTTAAGTGCTTTGTATCTGTAAGATCACTGTTTCCTATTGTATATCTGCATTTTCTGGTATCCCATTTAACATCTTCAATATCACCCGCTTTAGACCCCCATCCTGCTTTACGTTTTAACTTCACAATATCCCCTTCATAAATAAGTGTTTCTTCAGAGTCTTTAAGTCCTGTGGACTGCATTAGAATAAGATCACTGTCAAAAGGATAATAAAAATCACCAGTTGTAAAATCAAATGCTTTTTGTATAAACAGCCCAAGATTAATATTCTGAGTTAATACGTCAGGATAAACTATTTTTTTCAACCTTTGATCCCACGCTCTAAATTTAAATCTGTCTTGACTCATAGTTTGGATAGTTTAGATATGTTTTGCTCAATAAAAGATCTAAGTATTTTTTGTGCTGTATTTTTGTTTTGTATAGCACTTTTATACAAAGAAACTTCTACAGCAAAACCAATCTTTTTACATGTAAGTCGTACTGCGTTTTCTTCATTATAAATATTAGGGTGCGTTCTAAAGTAAGAAGTATGAATATAGTCAAGGATGTCATTATAAAAAATCGCTGCTGTATCTTCTTTATCTTCGTTTATAGGTTCCCAAAATTCAGGAAAGTCTTCTACTTGAGATTCTGGTATTACTGCACTATAAGAATTATAATTAAGTGGAGTGTATCCAAGTACATCTTTTTTTACGATAGTGCCTAAATTAGGAGATTTAGGATATAACTTAATTAGTCTGTATTTCATAGTTTTGTTACTTTTACTTTATATTGTTTTAGTTTTTTCTGTGTGAATAAGTGTAGTTTTTTAAATAATCTTTATACCCAATACATTCTACACCATTACTTCTCAATTTTTTAATTCCTTGTGTGTCTCGATAAGATTCCAAATAATAAACTATTTTTACATTATTATCAATTAACAATTGCGCACAATTTGAGCACGGTGCTAACGTGACAAATGCAATTTTTTCTGCGTGTTGATACTTTTCATATAAAACACTTTGTTTGAAATTTTGAATAGCCATGTCCTCTGCATGTCTACATCCACATTTACCACTCTCCAAAGAAACACAAGTTCCTGTATTTACTCCTTGAGATAAATATATAAACGCATTGTTTATATCTTTTTGGAGGAAAGATGTTTTTTCTATTAAAAAACATCCTACTTTATTTCTTATGCAGTTTGATAATTGGGAATATACTTTAGCACATGCTAATTGTGTATAAATTGAATCAGCCCAAGAGTAAACAAAATCTTCTTTTTCTCCGAAAAGTATAATAGGGTCAATTATATCAAACTTATTAAGTGTGTTAATAGTGACAATTTTATATTCAATATTTTGGTCTTTATAAAACTCTCTACCGGATTTAAATTTTGCAATTTCTAATTGGCCAATATACCCTTTAATTTCCTCCACAACTACCCTATCGTTGTAAATAACTTTAAAGTCTGGATGGTAATAATGGATTCTATTTTCCCACAGATACGAAATTTTATCTGTGCATCGTTCAAACGCAACAACAGTATTGTCTAATTCATATTGCCATAACCTACGCAGTTCGTAAGAACTATCATAATTTATTATTTTATCTGATTTAGAAGATTTAAATTTTCCTTTTATAGAGCGTTTGTCGAAATTAACAGGATTGTAATCTTTTTTATAACATTCTCTTGAACAATAGATATTTGTTTTCTTCGTTGTGGTAAAAATGCCTCCGCAGCATTTACATCGTTGCTCCCAAAAACATTGATGAAAAATATTGTAACAATCTTTACTGCAAAAAGTATTATTGTTTCTTCTTAGCACATGCGGAGGTGCTTCAAATAATATGTTACATGTGGGGCATACAGTAGTAACCGTTTGTTTTATCTTTCCTTTTCGTAAAGGAATATCAAACGAGTTAAGTATTTTTGTAATTTTTTTTCTATATGTGTTATACTCTTCGCAAAGTTGTTTGGTAGAACAACCGGATAAATATTTGTTTTTAATTTCTATTTTTTGTTCTTGGGTAAACATAGTTTATTAAGTTTGTTTACTTTCTTTAGACATTCTAATAGCAATGTCTATAAATAGTTGATCCCATTTATTCATTAATATACTTTTCTTCAAACTTGTTAAATAATTTCTCTTGATTGCATCGTGAGATACCTAAAAAAAGTAGCAAACTAATTAGCATTAGATAAGCAAGCCAATCAGGAGTTTTTTGCTGTTGGTTTAGAACCTTTGTCATGGTAACTAAAAATTAGAATTATTAGATTGAACACCGTTAGGGCCAGTCTGAACCCCATGTTACCGTTAAATAATCTTGGAATTTTAATTCCAAATATTGAATAATAAGCACCGCTTTGCACGTTAGTTCCTTGATAGTACCAAGGATTTCCTCCTAAAAGATTGATAAAGAGTTTTTGAAAAAACACAGCAGGAGTTACTAAAAGAATTAGTCTCCACCACTTTTTAGGATTGTTAAGAAACATTCCTAATGTTTGAAAAGTCTGTGCTAATAAAGTAAATAGGTGAACATCAAACATTAATGGAGGAAACACAAACGCTAAGAATACACAAAGAATACTCAGTAAAGATCCTATTAAGGATAACCACCATAGAAAGTTATTTCCTTTCTTACTTTTTCGTCTTTGTCTTTTGTTCCTTCTAAGACTAATCCAAGTGAAGATTAAAGTAAACCCTAATCCTATTGGTGCTAACCAATCTTCCACTCCATAAAAAGAACCGTTCATTATTCCAGATGATGCTCTACTTAGAATAAAAGCACCTTCTTCAATCGGTAGTATTTTTTGCATTTTTATCTTTAAAGTATATAAAAATTTCCAACGCTACATAACACACAACTGAAGCACTGCTACAGAATATTGCTTCTGGTTTATATGGACTTTCAAACAAAGTAGTTGTCCAAAAGAACAAAGCAAGTGTTCCAGATTGATAACACCATATTGCAAGATAATACCCAAAATCTTTCTTCATTTAATTAATATTTACTTACAGTTACGTTTGGATTATTCTGAAGCATACAGATTATATAATCAGCAGAATAATCTTCAAGATTGTTTTCAAATGCAAGCACCATTTCTATACCATCTTCTGTAACGATAAACACACCAGACCCTGCTGTATAAAGACTTTCTATTAACTTTCCTTTGTATTTACTTTTTTTATACTTTTCTAAGTACTTTAAATTGACATTTGGTACAACTTTATTAACAGGAGTTAAGATAATTTGTACATCATCAGATATATATTCCCACGCCTCTTTTAGAGATTTTTTAAAATCATCTATATCTTCTTCTTCCAGAAATACCGAGTGAGTAATTTCCCATTCTTGAGAAAAGATACCTACTGAAGGATCTCCCGGACTATAAATACTTATTTTATATTCTTTTGTCATTATTTATTTTCAAAATATTGATTTAAAACTCCAGTTAATCTGAAAAGTATACATGCTGTAGCAAAAAACATCATTGCTTTTTCAAAAGTATTATCTTTAAAAATAATAGCACACATAGTAAGTGACAATGTAATAACTCCACAAATGGTACTTAACAAAAGAAGTATAAAAGTTGCAAGATTAGAGTTGTTCATAATTTAATTAGTTTGTATTTCATTTTAATAATAATTGTCTATAATGTCAATAACCTCAGATATATTTACTAAGTAATACACACTGTCTTCTCCTTTATCTTGAAGGTTATTGATTTTATATTTCAAAATTTCTTTCATTCTTTCCTTAACTTTATCAGCATAATTATCAAACTGGTTTTGTTCTTCAAGAGTATGAAAGGATCTTGTACATGATATTTTACCACATAGTTCGCAAGCCATAGAGTTGAGTTTTAATAATTAAAAAATTAACCCCTACCAATATTGCATCGGTAAGGGCGTATCTAATCACATTTTCGACAATGGAATTAATCTTTTCAGATTAAAAGCATTCCGATTTAAAGTAGAAGTTTTTGTTCATCATGTAAGTAAAGTAGGTACTACGGGACACAAAGCGGCAACATTGTGTTAAATAAATTAATCTTTCCAATCTGCTCGGTTAATATACCAAAGCAGTTTTTTACGCCACTCATTAATCTTTACTCCTGCTCCTGTTTCCAACCATTGTTCAGCAAGTTGTTTTTTACCGTCTTCGTAAGTCCAATTTTTGCTAATTACGTTGTAAGAACTTACACCAAGAGGTGTTTTCAAATCTACCAAAATTGCATAAATTTGAATGGTGTCAAACTCAAAACCTGTAGGAGTCATATATACTACAGAATCTTTAGGTAGGGAAGTTCCTACTTGATTAGTAGTAGTGGACTTGGGAGTTGGAGCAGGTTTACTACTTTGAGCAAACACAGTAGAAGTAAAGAGTAGAAAGATAAAAAGATAAAAATACTTCATTTTAATTAATTTAATTTAAGTTAAAAGTTTTTGTAATATAAAATTGATTAATTCCGTTAAAATTAGATTCCATTCCTACACCCCATCCTCGATACCCTACACCAGTATAAAAGTTTAATCTATTACTAACTCCGATAGTTATTTGCCAATCAGGAGTTTTAGGAATAAACACCTTCTCCTCTCGAATAATCGCAGTGCTATCCTGATAAAGAGTGATTACAGGATTCAAAGATACAAGTTCTCCCATAACTTCCGCACTATAAGTAAATTTATATTCAGAAGTCTCTACAGAGTCTATGTACATATTATAAGGAATGGTAACAAGAGTATCTCCTAAGGAATCAATGGTGAAATCAAAAACCCAATCAGGTATAGAGTCTTTATATATTGTTTGATACACTGTTTTTGGCTTAGGAACCTCTACAGGTACAGGTATATAAATAGTATCTGTGTGGTGTTCAATCCAAGTGTTATCAATAATTTTAGACTCTTGTGGTACATAAAGACATCCTTTGTCTGTAAACCATAGACATCCAAGAAATCCTAATAACCCACTAATTACCCAATTGATCAGTTTTTTTTTTTT
>WBZU01001981.1_pt1 | contig 14665 bp, 8 predicted proteins | sample 5204311 | NCBI WGS metagenome assembly WBZU01 (sample SAMN12344359, study PRJNA552823) | activated sludge metagenome | biome: Activated sludge suspended growth; feature: Nitrification reactor; material: Wastewater; isolation source: activated sludge from nitrification reactor of wastewater treatment...
CGGACGTCCGGCGAAAATCACATCCGAACCATCGGCGACCGACGCCGACACCAATCGTAATGGACGATTACGATGCGCCGTCGAGGCGGTTTTGACTTCCGAACTTCCCATCACGGAAAAGACCGCTCCGCCCGTTTCGCGCGTGAGCAATGACAAGGCATCGCTGTCCGTGCCCGCCATGCCCGTTTGATACGCGTAAATCGATCCGACCGCGGTTTTCTCGAGGCGCCGCACCATCGTGAAGGCATCCGATTCGCCCCACGTCGCAGAACCATCGCTCAGCAAAAACACGTCCCAGCTCGTGGCTCCATCCGCAGGTGCGCGGGTTGCCCGAACGAGCGCCGCGCCGATGTCCGTTGCGCCTTCGAGCGCCAGCGTATTGGCGAAATTGAGCACGTCCTGACGGGTTGCCGCATCGTTTGTCACGAAAGACGGCTTGTAAAAACTCTGCTCGATGTTGAAGAACATCACGTTGAAGCGCTTGATCGTGTCCTGGTTGTTTTCCAGCACGGAGCGAAGCAGTTCGAGCCACACGTTGAAGCGGTCGGGATTGGACGACAACGACGTATCGACCAGGAAGAGCGCGGTGTCTCGACCTTTGGCCGCAGCCGTCGCGGGAATTTGCGGCGTCACGTCGGCCGCGAAATACGAACCCGTCGGAGCATCGGAACCCACGACGAAACTCGGCGCGGGTTTCTTCAGACGAAGCGTGACGGCTTTTTCCTTCGGATCATCGTACCGGTAAAACTTGCGAACTTTGTCCTCAAAAGGTTTGACCGCGGGCGTCGATTCGACGGAGGCGCCTTGTGGAGGAACCACGGCGATGTCGATGGCTTTGCTGCCGACGTTGTCGGGCAAATCGAATGTGTATTCCAGATCTTCGCCGATCTTCGTGAGCGGCACGTCGTAACCGAGAACGATGCGATGGTTCTTGTTGGGTACGAGAGGAAAAACCCGCGCGTTGAAAATGGCCGGGCCGGACCATTCGAGCAATGCGGGATCGACTTGGCGTCGCACTGTATTCGTGTACGCGAGCGCCGCCTTTTCTTTGGGCACCATGCGCGCTTCTTTCACGCCCATCCACAGCGATTGACGATCGTTGCGGATCTCGATCGGATCCGCGCCCATCGTGCGTACGCGTTCGGGCGTGAAGAACGTCGGAGCCGCGTCGGCTGCAATGGCCACCGCGTCTTGACCGAATGCGAAGTAATACGGGGACGAACCCGTGGGCAAACGCAATTTCAACGTGCCTTCGTATTGCCTCGGCCCGTTGTTTTTCACGACCATATCGAGCACGACGCGGGCCATGAATCCATCGAGCGTCACTTTGGCCTGCATCGATCGCACGGGCAGCGATTCATTGTCGCCCACGTCGACCTTCACCGAATGCGCCGCGAGCTGCGATCGTTTCCACGTCGTGGGCGCCGGTTTGGCCGGACCACCTTTGCCCGCGCCTTCGCCCGCATCTTTCTTGTCGGCGGGTTTTTCCTCGGCGGAAGACTCGGCCATTTTGGCCCTGTCCTCGGGCGCCGCGATAGGTTGCGGAGGCGGCGGCGGCATACCCATCTCATCGGAGGCATACGCCTCACGCGGACTTCCTTCCGGGGCCGCCATGGACGCTTCGCCCGCCTTGTAGGCCGCTCCGCAGCCGCCTGCGCTGCATGCAAGGAGCAGCGCGAGCGTGAACAAAATCAACAGAGATCGCGCACGTGGATTCATGGTGCGAGTCTAACGGAACTCCCCGCGATGCCTTACATGAAGATCTGGTCCTTCTGCTTCCCACAGATTCGTGTGTAGTTTCGTTCGCGTTGCGTTGGTTCGCCTCCCGTCCGTTCGGAGTGACCGTTCACTTCCACCTTTGATAGGCTCGGACTTGCTTCGCATGTTGTTCACTCTTCGAGTCACCGGGCCTCAAGCCGCCGATCTCGCGGTTCTGATCGACAAGAGCCCGGACAAACTACACTCGACGCGTTTGCCGTTTGGAATGGCGCACGTCTTTTTTCCGGAAGTCGCCTCGGATGCGGCCACGATGGCGCTCGTCTTGGACGTCGAAGCAGTTCATTGGACCTCAAACGGTTCGTCCGATGGGTTTGCTACGACGAACTCGGCGATGATGAGCGTCGCGATCTCGCGGGCGCTCGGGACGGCGCTCGCGGCTCGTGCTCCCCAACGACCCGAGCTTGTTTCGGCGGTTCTTCCCGTGGAAGTCTGCTTGTCGTCGTTGGCTGTGAAGCGCGGATCGACCGATGCGCAAGCGTTGTTTGGTCCGCTCGGGTACGACGTGACGGTGGAGGAATCCGCGTGCAGCTCGTCCGTCGCCACCGACGAGGACCTCGTTCGACAAACGGTTCGTCTCAAAAAACTGTGTCCGTTGTACGAGGTTTTGTCGCATCTGTACGTCCTGGGTCCGTTGCTCGACGGGCACGTGCGGGATCGCGTTCTCGATGGCGAACGTGAATCGCTGCTCGTGCATGCCGAAGGCGCCGCACGTGGGCATGCGTCGAGCGAACGCATCATGTCGGCGCATGCGGCGCGTCGGACGTCCGAAACGGCGCTCGCGTTTCGTCGCCTGGCCGCAGTGGATTCCGTTGGAGCTCAAACGACGGGCGAAGGTTTGTCTCAGCCGAGCCAGCTGGATGACGCTCGCGCCGATGCGATTGTCCTGGAACTTCGCGAAGCCGCGGCGCATACCGTGGTGGATCTCGGTTGTGGCGACGGAAAACTCCTCGCGCGATTGGTGCGGGAAAAAGCGCTGACGAAAATCGTGGGCTTTGATGTCGCCCACCTGGCGCTCGAGGCGGCGGCGTCGCGGATGAAGCTGGACCGCCGAGGCGCGAAGAAGTCCGAGCGCATCGATTTATGGCATGGGTCGCTGTATTATTCCGACGCACGTTTGTCCGGATTCGATGCCGCGGTTCTCGCCGATGTCGTCCAGTATTTGCCGCAGGAACGCCTCGCGGAAATGGAACGAGTCGTGTTTCAACAGGCGTGTCCGAACACGGTCGTCGTGATGCTCAACGGCGCCAAACGTGACGAAGACGCTTCGGCCGATGGTTGGAGTGCCAAACGATTCGACGCGTGGGCCTCGGGCGTATCGGAGCGCTCGGGTTATCGAATTCGTCTTTTGTCCCCGGGCTCGTCGCAGCAGGCGATACGAATGGCGGTTTTTTCAAAATGAACCTCGACGAGTCCGACGACACGATTGATTTGCCTGATCCGAGCCTGGTCTTGCTCGTCGGACCGCGTGGTGCGGGCAAAACGACGTTTGCGAAACGCTTCTTCGATCCCTCCGAAATTGTTTCTTTCGACGAATGTCGTCGTCGCGTCGGCGACACGGGTCTTACGCCGTCGAACGATGCGCAGGAGTTATTTCAAACCATCATTCAGAATCGCCTGTTCGCGGGAAAAATGGTCGTCGTCGACAGCGATCTCATGGATGGCGAGGTTCGTCGGGGCCTCATGACGCTCGCGCGTCGGCACCATTTGTTTGCCGTGGTGATCGCGTTCAAGATTGACGAACGTTTCTGTATTGCGCGAAATGCGAGTCGTTCCGATTGTGTGGTTTCGCCTTATGAAGTGAAGCGCGAAGTCGAGATAGTTCGCAAAATTGTCGAAGCTCCTTCGCGGGAGGGGATTCGGGATATTTTTGTCCTGGATTCGCCGGAGGCTGTGGATCGCGCCAAGGTCCTTCGTCACAAGTTATGGACGGACAAACGCGATGATTCGGGCCCGTTCGATATCATCGGTGATGTGCACGGTTGCGCGGACGAACTCGAAGCATTGCTCGAGCTTTTGGGTTATTCGCTCACGTGGGGCGAAGCTTATCCGCATGGAGTGCAGGTTGTCGCTCCGGCCGGGCGGCGCGTGATTTTTCTGGGCGATTTGATCGATCGCGGGCCGCGGATCGTCGACAGCTTGCGGATCGCCATGTCGATGGTGGAATCGGGGGCGGCGATATGTCTTCCCGGCAATCACGAGGTCAAGTTTCTGCGAAAGCTGCGGGGAAAAACCGTTTCCGTCACGCACGGTTTGGCGGAAACGGTGGCGGAATTCGATCGAATGCCGGAATCTTTTCATGAAGAGGTCGCCGATTTCATTGAAAAGCTGGTGGGGCATTTCGTCCTCGACGATGGCAAGTTGTGTGTCGTGCACGCCGGCATCAAAGAAAATATGCAGGGACGTTCGTCGAGCGCGGCGCGGGAATTCGGGCTGTACGGCGATACGACGGGAGAAACCGATGAATACGGTTTGCCCGTGCGTCATGAATGGGCCAATGAATACCATGGTCGCGCGGCCGTCGTTTATGGCCACACGCCGATGCTGACCGCCGAATGGTTGAACAATACGTTGTGCCTCGATACCGGTTGCGTCTTTGGGGGCGCACTGACGGCGTTGCGGTATCCCGAACGAGAGATCATCTCGGTTCCAGCGGCCAAACGATATTTCGAACCGAAAAAACCGCTCGTCGCGCGCGTGAGTCAAGCGGGGCCCTCCGAAGACAAACCCAAAGAGAGCGGCCTGAGCCTGGACAACTTGCGCGCCGGCGGCGTCATCAAGACTCGTTTTCGTTACGATGTGGCCATTCCGGAAGAACCTCATCTGCTCGCCGCCGTGGAAATGCTCAGCTCCCACGGCGTCGACCCGCGGTGGCTCGTCTATTTGCCCCCGGTTATTTCGCCCGTGAATGCGGGGCGACGCCCCGGAATGCTGGAGCACCCCGAGGACGCGTTCGCTTATTACCGCCGCAAAGGCGTGGCGCACGTCGTCTGTCAAGAAAAACGATCCGAACCTCGAGTCACCGTGGCGATTTGTCGCGACGCAGATGCGGCACGGATGGCTTTCGGCGTGAACGACGGGCGTCTTGGGGCAATGTATTCGCGCACGGGGCGGCCGGTTTTCGCTGCGGGAGCCGACGAGTCGGCGTTTGTCGAACGTTGTCACGCGGCGTGTGAACGCGCGGGCATTTTTGCGAGTTACGGCCCGTTCATCGTATTCGAAGCCGGCGTGTCGTTGTCGCCGCGCAGGCCATCGTTTTCCTTGGACGAACCGGGCATCGACGCGACGATGGAATGCATATCGCAGGCAGCGGCGCGCGGCGTCGATATGGGGAACCTGAAGGACGATTTTCAAGTTCGCCGGGAACGTTTGTCTCGGTATGCGCACGTGAATGGCGAATACGTTGCCGGCGGAACGGGTCCGCTGGAACTTCGCCTGTCGCCCAAGCGGGTCTTGGCGACGGACGAAACGTCTTGGTTTGGCCGGGCGTATACGCACCATGCCGACGTATTTGCGCGTCTCGTCGCGGCCGATCCCCAACTTTTCGCCGCATTGCAAACGCGTCAGGTCGTGCTCGGGGACGAGCAAAGCGAAAACGACGGCGTGGCTGCATGGGAGCAATGGCAGACGACGGGGGCCGACGGAATGATCGTGACCCCCGCTGTGTATCAGCGTGACGGGCGTTTTGGTTTTCCGCTGCCTGCGGTCGAATGTCGCGGATCGAATGCATTGCGTCGCGATCACGGTCCGGAATTCGACGTGCCCGACAATTTGGAACGATTGCGCAATCGGTCATTCAGCGCGATACGATTCCGATCGTTGCGTCAGTTCATGCTCGGTTTGGAGTCGATCGAGCGGTTTGTCGAACGTGAACCATTGTCCCGCGTTCACGCGTGCGTGTGCGTCGCCTTGGCGCTCGAATGTCAAACGACGGAGTCATGGGCATGAAGTACTTCGATGGGCGGGGACGAGGTGGCCATGGGTGACGAATTGTTGAATTCGCCGGAATTTGCTGATGACGTCGGGCTTGCGTCGGTAGCCCAAGGCGTGGCGACGATTTCGGTGGGCGCCGAGAGCGCAAGCGTCCTGGTTTTGCAAAAAGCATTGACGGCGCTTGGAATACCGCTCAAAGCGGACGGTTCGTTCGGGCCCAAAACAGCGGCGGCCCTGGCCTCTTGGCAAAAATCCGCGGGATTGGACGATACCGGCATTTTGGACGACGCGACGCTGCTCGAATTGGACCGGGCCTTGGTGCAACGTCGCTCGCCGGACCTGCTTTCGGCCATTGCGCGCGCTGTGGGCGCGAATCCCGCGCGTCCGCCGGAACGTCCCGCGCCCGCACCTCATGCGGCGGAGCGCGATGCTTCGTATTTCGTGGACGGGGCCAACTTGCCGCCGGTGGGATCTGCGGCGGTGGAAGATCCGGACTTTCCCCCGCCTGCGGTCGACAAGGTAAAACCCTTGGTTGCTCCGGGTACGCCATTGCCGGCGGATCGCAATGAAATGGTGGCGCGATTGCGCGATGCGGTGGGCGCGGATGCCGCGGCCAATGCGGCGTTGGCGCGAGTTCTTGCGGCGGGACGATTTCATTCGGGCGCGTTGCTCCCGAATCTGGTGAAATTGGCGACGACCAAACGTCATCCCGATTTGATTTTGCAAGGTGGAATCGAATCGGATCTGCTCGTGAGACAAGTTTTACGTCACGTGGACAATCCTTTGCGAGTGCAACAAGGTGTCGGACGCGGGACGTGCGGCGCGGGCGTCATTGAATATCTGCTTTTGCGGCGTGATGCGAGCGAATTCGTACGAATCGTCGACGGTATTACGGGGTTTTCCGGCGAAGCCAAATTGAAGTCCGGGCGAATCTTGAAAATGCCGCGAACGGCGATAACGCGGGACGATACGGAGCGAACGGATGTCGATCGCTTGTTTCAATCGACGATCATGAATCATGCGACGCTCATGAGTTGGCTCTTCGATTACGACAATCCCAAAGACGACGAGTCTTTTTGGGCGTCGGTCAAAGGCAACAGTCAAATGCCGGTGTGGGGTTTTACCAGCATGTACGAGGACGTGCTGGGCGAATCGCGGACGAGCATATCGCGAGCGTCGCGCCCGCGGGAAGAAGTGGCCGAGGGCGCATTGGCAGCTGTCGCGCGTGGGGATCGCGTGCCGGTGATCCTCGAATTCTCGTCTTTTCATTGGCTCAGCGTCGAATGGGTGACGCGGGGCGGGGATGGCCACGTGACCGCGTGGATTTTGAGAAATCCGTGGGGATGGGACGATGGATCCGGACCTCCGAAGCGCGAGCCGTTGCCGGAGGGAGGAGGTCGAATCAAAATGACTTCGGCTGATTTTACGAATGCACTGTTTGCTGCTGTCGTCCGGCCATGAACGGGAGAGCTTATGATTGCCAACGACGATACGATGGCTCAAGTGACCGAAGAACCCGCGCGCCCCTATCAATTCAAGCTGGGTTCACGATTTGCAGGTCGGTACGATATTGACGCGCTCCTCGGCGAAGGCGGAATGGGCGCGGTGTATCGTGTCCGGGATTTAGCGCTTGCGGAAACCGTCGCGCTCAAGGTGCTCACCTTGCCATTGGGCGGAAAACGTGAGCACGCCGAAATGTTTCGTCAGGAAGTCAAGTTATCGCGAAGAATCACGCACGCCAACGTCGTGCATGTCTATGATCTAGGGGAAGTTGATTCGATTCTTTACATGACGATGGAGCTCGTCGACGGCATTACGTTACGCCGGGCGATGAACAACGCCGGTGGTAAACTCCCCTTGGCCGAAGCGGTACGTATTGCGCACGCCTTGGCCAATGGTTTGGCGGCGGTGCACGCCCAAGGTATCGTGCATCGGGATTTGAAGCCGGGCAATGTGATGATTGCGAAGAGCGGACGCGTGGTCTTGGCGGATTTCGGCATTGCGAGCCACGTGGAGAGCGACGATCCCGCCATGCGCGGTCGAATCATCGGAACCATCAGTTACATGGCTCCCGAGCAATTCGCCAAACAGGCTCCCACGTTTCGGACGGACCTTTATTCGTTTGGCTTGGTCATTCTCGAATGTTTGACCGGGGCATTGCCTCCGCGTTGCGAAGGCTGGTTGTCGGCACATCGAAAACCGATCCTCGTGGATCTCGCAGCGGCGGGCGTTCTTGGAACGAACGCGGAAATTGCGGCGGTCGAGAAGCTTTTGCGTCGATGCCTCGACAATAATCCCGAAGCGCGTCCGGCGTCGGCCGAAGAGGTCAGTCGAGAATTGAATGCATTGTTGCCGCGCGAGACGTCGCTCGTGGAAATCGGCACGCATTCGGTGGATCGGGCGAATGTCGGGGCTGCGCACGGAGCTCAATTGCCCGTGATGAGTGCATCGGACGCCCATATCGATCGCACGACCAGTGAAATTGCCGAATACGTAGCGCAGGGGATTCCCGACGACGTCGCCCATGATTACGTTGCTGCGCGCCATGAAAGCCGAATGAATGATTCCGGCCACCTGGTTCGAGCGTTCGAGCGTCTTGACGGGTGCGTGCAGCGAGCCCCGCATTTTCAAAAAGCGATCGCGAGTCGGGCGATTCTTGCCGTCCGCTGTTGGTTTTTCGATCGGGTCGAAAACAATGATATCGATTGGGAGGCCGTCGCGAACGATTGCGTTGACGCGGCCATGCGGCTTGCGCCGGATTTGTCGGATACGCATTTGGCCATGGCCATGCTCGTCACCCAAAGGCTCGAAATCAAGCAGGCCACACGCTCCCTCGTTCGCGCCGTCGAAATCAATCCGGGTTCTTACGAAGCCCAGGAATACCTGGGTGGCATTGAAATCGAAACGGGTCTTATTGCTCGTGGGATTCCCCGACTCATTTATGCGACGACCGCTTTACCGCATCGCCCCCAGCCATGTTTGATCCTCTCCCGCTGTTATTCTCTTTTGGGTCGTCATGGCGAAGCCGAGGCTCAAGCGGCCGAGCATCATCGAAGGTCCAGCGTTCCGACCTTGGGCGGGCTGTTGTATTCATTGCGCATTCACGCCTACTCCAAAGGCCGACAGCCCTATTCTTTGACCATTTCGCAACGCAAGGCAATCCGTGAAAACGATTGGGTCGGCGTGGCACATTACGTGGATGTATTGGCCGGTACCGCAGATTCGAATCTGATCTCGGCTTGGATCGACCGGGTGATTCCGAAAATAAACAATCGACGGGCGAAAATGGTGATACGGCAGATTTGCGCCGAACTCTGTTTGCTCTTGGGACTCGAAACAAAGGCGATGACCTTGCTTGCGGATTGCGCGCGTGACGGACTCATCGATATTTTCTGGGTCGATCGTTGTCCGATTCTCGCCCCCTTGCGATCCGTCGAGGGCTTCGGCGAAATTCGTGATTGGGTGTGGCTGAACGCTTACGGTGTTTGGAATTGAACCACACCGACCCGAGCTGCTGAAAAAATATCCAAAGGTTCACCTCACGTCGGGTCCAAGGGCTCCGTCGACGATCGAGGTGCTCATGAATCGAATTCTTGGATGGGCCTTATGCGCGCCATGCCTGATTTCTTGCAATGGTACGGTGTATGGAACTCGCACGGAAGTCGCGATTACCATTGAAGAGCGTATCGTCATCATGGACTTCGCCAATACCATCGACCGCGTGTCGAATATGGTTTACGACGGCGACCTTGAACAACGCGCGAAGAGTCGGGGACTCGATATCGTCAATATTGCTTGGGAAGATACGGGGCGTGCGGTCGGGTCGTCGCTGGGTCCCAATATCACCGATTTGACCCTGCAGGTTCGAAGGCGCCTGTGGAATGGCGAATGGGCGGATGCCTTGATGCCTGTCCTTCGATATCCGAATTTCTCCGATCGCACCGCCGATATTCCCGCCGATCGGTTTTTCCTGCGCGTGGGCAATGCGCACGATGCGCCGCTTCGGACGATGCCGTTGATGGACGTTCTGCGTGATCTGCGCGTCGTCTCGTCCAAACCCGATTCGCTCGGAATGGCCCCGGCCAAACCCGTCGACTTGACGGCTCAGCGGGACACGCATTTTCTCGTCAGTGCTCAAGCGGTTTTTCTTCCCATACCTCGCCAGGGTCAAGCGACGTTTCATCCGGTGGTATTTAATTACCAATCGGCCCCGGGCTCGCCGGCGGTGCTCGTTTTGTTGGCCACGCGTGAAGGAACGAGCGTCAAAGTCATCGAAAACAAGTCCGAAGACGAAACCGTCCAAGGTTGGGGACAAGAGCTCTACTTTAATGAACACGGCTCGCGGGCCGCATTTACGGCGGAACGACGCAGCGACGTGAAAGCGCGGATCGATGCTCAGGGCGGCCCACGTACGGAAGCGGATCGGAGTGCATTGGGACAAGGCGCCGATATTCTGGCCCTCATTCAAGTCCCATTGCGACATAAAAACCAAGGCGTACTCGGGGGGATTGACGAAAGTAGTGGTTTGTCCCCCGGTGGTCCTTCGTCCGGAAGTTCGTCAAAAGGATCGAATGGCGATGGTTACGGGTATGAATTCTCCGATGATCCGCTCGCTGCCGGAGGGTTTGGCCCGAACGACGCCACGATTCGTGTGCGTCCGGGACCGATGCGTCAAGGCGACGTGGAACGCGCGGTGCTCGGCCATGGTCCGCGTCTTGGAGCATATCTCGAGGGGTACGGAACGAAGCTGGTCCGGGACGAACGATTTCCGATTCGCATCACGGTCCAATTCTACAAGAGCACCAGCGAAGGCATTGCGACGGACGCCGACTTGGATGCAATCGCGCGGAGCATTGCGAGCACCTACGAGCACGCCGATTATGTGGGATCCTTGGTCATTCCGCCGGGGGATTCGCAGAGGCCGACGGCGTGGCAATCGATGCCTCGAGAATGGTTTCCTTGGTAAAACCAAACCTACGGTTTGGCGTGAGCGAACAACCAATCGACGAGTGCGGGGGCGAAATTCGGCCCGAGCCCCGGAATGTGCCCGGCGCCTTGCATGGTCCAAAGCTCCGCCGCGCCTCCCGCTTTGCAATTTTCGTGGCGCGTGACCAGCGTCTCATTGCCGTCGAGCACCGCGTCGATATCCATGGCCGGTGCCGATTGCGCCATGGGATCGCAGCCGTTTTTGCCCGCCCAAATCGCGATCGTCTCGGAGGCGCTGGGATATCCCGCTCCGTCTTGCACTTCTCCATCGTACTTGACCGAAGTGTCGTTCGTCCCGTGAATTTGCAATACACCGATCGTCTCGCTCGGATTGCATTTCGTCGGATCGAGATACGTCGAGCCGGCCAAACTCGCCACCGCCGCGATGACATCGGGCTTGTCACACGCAAGCCGGTGCGACATGAATCCGCCGTTCGAGTGCCCCGTGAAAAAGACACGTTTGGGGTCGACCGGATAATGCTCGCCGATCTCTTTCACGAGCCCCGTCAGATAAGCGACATCGTCGACCATCGTTCCGCCGAAATCACAACACACATCCGTGGCATTCCAAAATCGCTTCTTGTCCGCGCCGACCGTTCCATCCGGATGAGCATACAAGAACCCTCGTTTATCCGATTCGGGTTCGAGCTGAAAAACCAGTTCTTGGACGAACCCCGATGCGCCGAGCCCGTGAAGTAAAATCACCAGCGGCGCCGGTTTGTTTTTGTCGAAGCCCGGGGGCACGTGAACCGTGACCGGACGATCCCCGCCCACGACGAAGTCGAGCGTTTCTTCCGGAGGATCACCCGTCGTGCTTTGTGGTCCACCCGTTGAACTCGAAGAACAACCCGTGGTCAGGACGAACGTTGTGGATAGGACAGCCAAGGAGCGGTAAAAAGTGTGCATGCGGGCGAATGTATCGCATTTCGAGGCGTAGGAAAAGGCCTTCGCCGCCGGGCGAGCGTCACGACCATTTCGCATCGTGTTGCTCAAGGCGTTGCGACGTGTAAAACTATTTTCCCACGGGCGTGATGCGATTCGCTGTATCGATGCGCTTCACGAATGGAATCGAGCGGCAGAACCTTGTCGACGACCGGTCGGAGCAGGCCCAGATCGACCAAATACGCGATTCGATCGAGCATGATGCCGTCGCATCGTTTGATGACGTGCGTGAGCCGGACATTTTTCTTCAAGAGCGGCAGCGCATGCATTTTGACAAAAGCACCTGCGAGCGTGAACGTGCCCCAAAACGGGCCGTGAGATTCGACATGATGCGGCACGTTGATCGTAATGTTGACGATGCGTCCGCCGCGACGAACCATTTGCAGATTCGAAGCGAACGCCGGTTCGCCCAAAGAATCGAGAATGAGGTCCACGTTCGAGACCACATCTTCGACCCGCGTCTTCTTGTAATCGACGACCTCATCGGCGCCGAGGGATCTCACGAATTCCGCATTACGTTCGGAGCAGGTCGTAATGACGCGTGCGCCCAAGTATTTGGCGATTTGAATGGCGATACTTCCCACCCCGCCCGCTCCCGCGTGAATGAGCACGGTTTGTCCGGGACAGAGCAGCCCGGTTTCCGCGAGCGCTTGGTAGGCCGTGAGCGCCACGAGCGGCAGCGAGGCTGCTTCGTCGTGGTTCAGCGATTTGGGTTTCTTGGCGACTTCGGATTCGTCAATGCAGACTTCTTCCGCATACGTGCCCGGGCGACGGTGCGTCGGGGACGACCATACTTCATCGCCGACTCGAAAGCGTTTTACTTTGGGACCGATTTCGGTCACGACGCCGGACACGTCCAAGCCGAGAATCCAGGGCAATTTCAGGGGAATGATATTACGTTGCCCCCCGCTGCGAATTTTCCAATCCACCGGATTGACCGACGTCGCGCATACGCGAATACGCACGTCGTGGGCGCGTATTTGCGGGCGCGGGACGTCGTCGAGTTGCAAAACGGAGGCGTCGCCGTAGCGATGAATTCGAGCAGCTTTCATGGGTTCGGCCGATTGCGATGGGAGAAGAGTGGGGCGCAAAAGAGGACTTTACGTGATGTAAGCCCAAGATTGAAGGAAATTTGTCGAGTTTGGCGCGGTATGAATTGCCGCGAAATCCTCGCGCCGGTTCGACTGCCAATGGGTTTCGCCGAAAAAACGTTTCTTTCATCCGCACGCCGAACACGTGTGCCCGTTCATGTCGCGATGCGTCGAAAACATTGCGTTGACGGTGCGAAATTCTTCTTGGCTGATCCCAAAATGGTGCTTTGCTTGACGTCCTCACGTTGCCCAGGGATCTTGCTGCCATGCCCCGCCGATTCAATACGGCCGGCCCGAACGATTCGGCTCGCCACACCACGATTTCTGCTCGTTCACGTCTTCCCGCCTTGTGGGATATCGTCGAGCAGGGCAATTATTTTGTGCTTCACGCACCTCGGCAGACGGGCAAAACCACGCTGCTTTTCGACTTGGCGGCCGAGATCAATCGGGAAAGGACGCATGTCGCCGCGGTTGTATCGCTCGAACCGGGCGCGGCATTTCCCGCCGTCGACGCCGCGGAGCTCGCGATGCTCGATTCGTGGCGTTATGACTTGGCCGCGTATTTGCCGTCGGACGTCGCTGTTCCGCGTTGGCCCGACGCGCCTCCCGGCAATCGTATTGGAGCGGCGCTTTCGGCGTTTGCCCAAGATTGCCCCCGGCCACTCGTCTTGTTCATGGATGGTCTCGATACGTTGTCGCGGGATGTGCGAATGTCCGTCATTCGTCAAATTCGCGCGGGTAAGCCAAGGCGTCCGCGGGGATTTCCGTGGGTCATTGGAATCGCGTCGTTGCGTGACCCTCGAGAACTCGACACGCCGTCTCAAGGGCCCACCAGCGCCGCCGTACCGACGAGCTCGATGACGCTCGAAGCCGAAGTGATCGCCTTGCCCCCGTTCACGCGGGAACACATCGGACAAATCTGTGAATCGCTCGCGGAACAGCTTGGACAACCGGTCCTCTCCACTGCGGTCGATCGCATATTCGAGCAAACGTGTGGTGTCCCTTTCCTCGTTTCTCAGCTTGCGCAGCGCATGCTCGAAATGTTCGAACAACGCAAAGGACCCGTCACCGCCGCGGATGTCGATCGCGCACGCGATGCGGTCCTCGATCGTCGGGGCGGCTTATTCGATGAAGTCGCCGATCGCATGCGGGATTCGCGATTCAAAACCCTGATCGAACAAGTTCCGCTGGGAACCGTGCGGGACCTGTCGTCGGAGGAAGCTCGCGCCGCCGTCGACCTCGGCGTCATTCGCGAAAGCTCGGACGGAACCGTCGAATACACAAATCCCTTGTGGCGCAGTTTCCTGTCCAAGTTTTTCGCGACCACCAAGTCCTCCATCTTTACCGTGGACAAACCGGCGTGGGTTCGTCCCGACGGACGCCTCGATCCCGAGAAGCTCCTCGAGACGTTCGTTGATTTTTGGAGGCGGCATGGGGATCAGGTGTTTGCCGGAGCGACGTACGGCGAGTTGTCGCCGCTGGTTCTCACGGCTTTTTTGAACGGAATCGTCAAGAAAGGCGGCCTCATCGAACGCGAATACGCGCTTGGACGGGGCCGCATGGACGTGTGCATTCGGCAGGGCGGATCCGCGGTGGCCTTGGTCGTGAAAGTGCGCCGGGATCGCGATGTCGATCCCGTGGTCGAAGGTCTGACGCAAGTGGACGATTCCCTTGGACGGCACGGAATTTGTGACGGTTGGCTCGTGATCTTCGATCGGCGCAAAGGATTGCCGCCCGTATCCCAACGCATTCGAACGTCCACCGAAGACAGCCCGGCGGGAAACAAGATCGTCGTCGTCCGTATCTGAAATTCGCTTCGTCGAAATCGTTGGTGGTCAAATCAATAGCCGCCGAAGCGTATTGAAAATCGTTTGATCTCCAAGGAATGCCCGAAACGCGAAGAGCGCTGGATCTCGGGTATCTGCGAAAACCTCTAC
>WBZU01000324.1_pt3 | contig 14656 bp, 19 predicted proteins | sample 5204311 | NCBI WGS metagenome assembly WBZU01 (sample SAMN12344359, study PRJNA552823) | activated sludge metagenome | biome: Activated sludge suspended growth; feature: Nitrification reactor; material: Wastewater; isolation source: activated sludge from nitrification reactor of wastewater...
TAGACGTTATAAAACCTGAACTTAAAACATATGCTGATAAAGTTGATCATTTGAAGAAGTTTGAGTCTCAGTTTGGTAATAGTGATATTTTATTTGTGCCACCTATTAAAATAGGTAAAGATGAAATTAATGATTTAATTGAAAGTACGAAAGCAGAGGGATCTGAAGGTGTAATAATTACTAGTTATACCAAACCAGAAGCCGAAAATTACAGAGTTAAAATTAAACATATAAATACATATAATTTGAAAATTACGGGTATTACCAGAGAAATAGATATCCATGGTAATCCTAAGGATTCAGCAGGAGCTGTAATAGTATCTGATGCTACTGGTAGGGAAGTTGGTAATGTAGGAACGGGATTTACCAGAGAACAGAGAATAGATATATACAAGAATCCTGGTAGATGGAAAAATAAGTTAATACAAGTTAAGGCCCTGCCCCCTACTGCATACCGACTCAGGTCTCCTGTGTTTAATGGAGATGCAGACGGGGATATAGACGAAGTTATACCGGTGAAATAATGACTTTAGAAGATCAATTAATAGAACGACTATTTACAACCTATAAGGATAAAGGTATTGATTTATCTGAAGTATTACATAACCCATTATTTCAAGGACTTACCTTAGATAAAAAAATACAGGTGTTAAAAGAAAAAGGAGACTCTTTAATATCTACTCCAACCTTCAATTACAAAAAAGTAGGGTCCGGAGCACTTGCTGGGGGGTTAGGAACGTTTGGAACTTTATTAGTTGAACATGCTTTATCAAAGACTCCACATTTTAATCCAAAAGTGGCTTTGATAGGGGCGGGTGTTGGAGCTATCATAGGTGGAGCAATAGCTGCTGAAAAAGAAAAACTTAAATTTGATAGACAAAAACAAATACATCAATCTTTACAGAATAAAGATTATATAAATACATTGGTACTTAATACTATTGGATACAAAGATAAACCTCCATCTGGAGTGGATCCGTTAGAAGATAATAAGTATTTAAAAAAACTTGATACTATAAACACAAAGGCATTTACTAGGTTTGAGCCATTTTTTAGTTCTATTAGCTCTAAAAACTCTACTACCTCTTCTCCAGAAAAAGATAGTATCATAAACGATATTATGGAAAAATTTGAACCAAAAGGATAATATTTAATATGCTAGCACATAATTTAAAAGATATACTAACTCTTATTCCTGAGGCTAGGGAGCTAGTTAAGCTAGCTAGTGTTGAAGAAGAATTTCCCACAGATAACTCAGATTCAGCATCGGCCTCATACTTAAGAGTACATTATTTAATGAAAGTGGCTAATAAGCCAGTTGATGAAGTAACTTTCAATCTAGTAAAAACTGCTGCTGAATTGTATGGGGTAAAAAATAAATTAGATAAGTTGTTACCTAGACTTGATCAGATAGAGAAAAAGGCAGTAGTTATAGAAAAGTATAATAAGCCTAATGTAAAAATAGTAGAAGCGGGCTTTGAAGGAGACTTAGCTGGGTTTGGATTTTTAGGCATTGAAAAAATAGCTAGTACTGCAGAAGAGATAGTAAATAATTATGGGGAAGAAGTAACTTCCACAGAAGTATTAAGATATTCAGGAAGATGCTGGTTAAATAAAGAAGCAGCTATACAATCTATAGCTAATAGAGTAAGCGCCATACCCAATCAATCTGATAAGGTACCTTTTGTTAAGGTAGCCAGATTAATAGTAGAATCTGTAAAAGAAAATGATTTCCCTGTTATAGGGGAAATTTGTAAAACAGTAACCTTACTAGATAAAAAAGCAGGGCTAGATATTATAGGCTTTAATTTCTATAAAGAAGCCTTGATAACAAAAGAAGCTGCAGTGGGTGGTTTAACGGTATCGTTAGCCGGAGAGCAAGTTCCTTATACTAAAATTGTTAGATTTGGTAAGGATAGAATAGGTAGTAGTTTGGGTAATGATATTGCATCCAGTTTAACCGATGACCCTGTTAATGACAAAGCAGTGTTAGAATCCTTACCTAGGGATCTTCAAATAATGTTGGCATCCTTAGTAAAAAGTTGTTAATAAACGATGTATAATAAACCAATATCTACCTTAAAAAAAGAACTGGAAAATAAGTTCGGTAGTGAATGGTTCTATTTAGAAATAGAAACTATTTTATTAGAATTTGGAGAGAATAGCTCCGATCTCCTGTTTGATGAGCTACTAAGAGATAAAATTAATGTTTTAAAAGTAGTATCACATAATCCTGATAAGTTTTATATAAATCCATTATTCTTTATACACGCATCTGAGGTAATGAATAATAACGTTACTGATTTCACCAGTATTCCAATGTTAACTTCCATTGAAGCCGCTTTTGCCATTATAGATATGAGTAAAGTATTGGGAGTAGAGTTAAATAATAGTCCCCATTTTAACAATGGAGTTAGAATGGTAATAAAATATATACTGGATAATGATGGTTATTCTGAGGTTGTATACCCATTTGATATCGTAGGTATTACGGGATTAACTGCCGGTCAACACACCATCGATACTGAAAATAAAAAGAAGGCTATAGATCAATATGTCACAGCAATGTATAGTTAATCAGTTAGTTAGAATACCTTTTTTATCTACTGGATTAGTTACAGGATTAACTACTTTTTCATTTGCCTATTTACTAAATGGAGTTTCCACCGTAGTAACTCCTACTTTTACAGAAATTGGAGGGGGATTATATACATTCAATTTCACTCCTACTTCAACTGGTAGAGGATCTTTGTTTATACAAGGATCAATTCAAGCCTCTTTTGATGTAGTCAATAAAGATATACTTACTTATTTAAAGAATCTGGAAGATGAATCTTTAGGGTCTTGGCAATGGAATAAAACCTCCGGAGTTTTAACTTTATTAAGGCAGGACTCTTCAGTATTAGCTACCTTCAATGTAGTAGATACATTAACAGAAGCCCATAGAGAGCGGGTAGGTTAATACTATTTACATTACCTAAAAAAAACCTGGAGAATTTGACCAGGTTTTTTATACATAGATTTAAATAGGGGTAGCTGTTACCATCATTCTTTTAGTCTTCAATTTTTTAGCTTGTATTGTTTTATCACGGTTTGTATCTATAAATTCTATATCTGTATTCTGATCTGATTGTACTTCATTGTTTTCCTTTTCCTTTTCTTTATTCTTTTGAAGTTCTCGTTCTAGAGCTTCTTTTCTTTCATTTTCAATGGTTATATGTTTACGGATCCCGTCAGTCCATTCTCGTTGAAGGACATTATTGTCACCGCCCATTACAGAGTTCATATTATGTACATAGGGACTATAACCATTTTCTAAACTAGTTATACAAGATGCAGCACTCCAGTTTTTGTAGGAATCCACTATGGTTTTTGTGGTAATATATTGTGGAACAGATCCGTGTTGTAGATCTATGTTAAGTATTTGATACCTTATTGGCTTAGCATATAGTATCTGTTGAACTAGTGAAAAAGCTGTGTTGGCTACTAATGAATTAATAGCCATGGTTTGGTCTAAGTCTGCACAACTAGCTTTAGTGATTTCTGTTAACCCGCTAAAGTAAGTAACGTCAAATGGTAAATATGGGAGCTTTACCTCACAATTTAACATAAGGGGAATTAATTTTGAATCCCCCCGATAGTCATTCATATCATATGATATCTTGTGATAAACATCTGTTAAAAGGGGTAATGTATATACAGGTCTTAAGCTGCTTATATATACTTGACCATAATCAGTTTCATTTCCAGTATCAATTAATAAATGTGTAGAAGCTCCAGTACTGATTTTGTGTTCTCTCTCTACTTCCAATTTACTAAATATTATATTTAGTATCTCCCTCCTGGCTTCGGGAGAGTCTACACACATTATAAATAAAGTGTTAGAGAAACACTGTTGTTTAACAATATCTCTTACACCTACAGAATTTACGTCTGCATTGTGGTTGGCAATGCTACTCAATATCTCATGTTGAGCCTTATCATTAACCTTTAGCTTTTCACATATTGGTTTAATGGTTAGGTTAAAAGCCTTTGAATATCGATTAGCTAAAACTTCGGCTTTGTATTTACCTATATCCGGTTTTATAAAATTCTGTCTTAACAGATTTTTTTCTTCTACTATATCCGGATCAATCAAGATTATTTCTGGAGATATTACCCAAGAACAAGTCTTTATAAATTGAGCTACTAAGGGAACTAATCTCGATCCAGTTCCTCCACAACCGAATATTACTATTTTGTTTGGAATAAAAGTGGCAGTATAATAGTACATATTTACATCCTGGAAATTTAAAAAAAGGGGATATTTACTATCCCCTTATACCTCAATTTTTGAAATTAATTAAAATCCATTAGTAGCTAATTCAATCCTAGCTGGATCACCAAGTTTATCATAGGCTGTACGTATTAAATCTAGCAATAAATCATCACAATCATCTAGATCATCCAGATAAAAGTCGATTTGTTGTCTAGCCTCAGCAGCGTCTTTACCAAACTGACAAACGTTGTATGAAAATTCATCAAGAGAAGCTAACATCTGTTCATCTTCATGAGTTATTTCATCGTCTTTTGGTAAGCTCGTAGTGTTTTTCTTTCCTTTATCTTCTTTACCATTTTTTTCTCCACTTTTGGATAACCTCCGTGTATCGTTTTTAGAGCTATCCTCTCGTAAAGTTTTATTATTTGCTTCCTCTGGGTCTAATATTACACAGCCAGACTTTACATCAATCTTGATATCAGGTGGAAGGTTAAGAATATTATGTTGATGTAATCCTGCTTCTGCCAAAGCCGTATCCCATAGTGAAGGCATGGGTAAGTGGGTAGGCATCTCCCCTTTTGCAATTGAATCTTCCGGTAGGAAAGATTTCAATCTTTCTCTAAGATTTTGAGGTAATATGCCCGGAGTAGTAGATGTTTTACCCCCCTTGCCAGTATTTACTTGAATTTGATCAAGCCAAGACTCGGGTACTTCTATTTCTGGACGTACGGGAAATTCAAAGACATCCTCCAAGTCAGCCTTTCTCTTATTATCGTAGAGATTGAACCGGAATACATATTCATAGTCCGCTGGAGTTAATTTACCTATTACACCAGAATAACAAATAGACATCTTGTCATTGGCATCGTCTGTACCACTGAAGAATGCACCCATTGTGTTATGAGAATGTAAATCTACTACTATAACATCTCCAGGCTTTAAGGTCTCATAATTAAAAGTTACAGAAGCTTTGCTAACTACCTGAGGCGGGACAGAGATGTGATATCCTACCTCCGCATTCCATAGGATCCAAGCATGAGCTTCAAAATCAGCCTTCTTTATTTGCATTACTTTTCTGAATAACTCTACTATTTGCTCAAATAAAGAAAAGGGGATTTTACCTGCTGGCAGGAAATTTATTTCCTCTTTTAATATTTGAGTTTGAGGTACCTTTGCCTCTTTGGGTAAAGAATCCACCTGTAACCTAATAGAACGGTCATTAGATAGCTTAACGTGTCTTAGGTATCCCTTACCATTAGGAACATAAATATCGACGTATGAGCCCGTTAAAGCGCTTTCAAAGGCATCTGGGGTTACTACGCAGCTAACAAAGGGGATGATTTCAGTAATCATTTTTCAATCCGATATTAAATTAATAAAGAAGGTCGTACGGAAAAGTATCTAAAGTGGCTAGGTGTTCATACCATTCTCTTACGGAGTAAGATCCCTTCACTCCTCTTATACCTAAGTCGTCATTAAAAGGAGATATAAACAATAATTGATAAAAATAATCTAAACCTCGGATATTATTAGAGAATGATTTAGGCACCGAATTATTTCCATAGCACAAACCATTGCTATCATACACATTAGAAAAAGGAAGTCTGTATATCCCCAATGTTCTATTAGGTATTTCTATAAAGGGTAAGTTATCTAATATTTGCCCTACGGTTCTTGGAGTACAGTAGTATTTGGTTATCATCAAATCCCATTTATGTTTAGATCCTTGTTTCAGACGATGGGAAATAATTGTATTTGGAAATGCAACATTCATGGTAGATGTCTTGGAGGTACCAGTTCCTTTATATAGTATCTCTTTCTTCCCACCGGGGTAATAACAATTTAACTCTATGGTATTTTTCCCTTTAGCTAATGAAAAGCAACCAAAGGGTAGGGATAGTGGTTCAAGACTTTCATTTACTTCAGGGGCTATTATGTTATTTACTAATTTTTTAAAATCTAGTAGGGATATATCTTTAGTTAAATTTAAATTACCTTTTTGAAATATAAATCTCACTAAATTAGTGTGTATTTCTAAAGGTTGGCAGAATAGAGTTTTTGCACCATTTGGATTTAACTGATCTAAGATAGCATTTATTTTTATCTCGTCTTCTGGAGATAAATTTAATTTAATTTCTTCATTAGACTCTGTATTTACTGCTTTTTCGTTAGATGTAGTCATCCGAGTCTTCTCCTATAACTGAATCAATATTTTTTAAACTAGAGAGTATTATATTAAAATTTTCTCTTAAAAAGAAAAGGCTTTGATGGTTCTTTTGACATCTACTAATATTTCGGTTTGCTGAGGCAGACATGAATTTAACAATTCCATCTATATCTTCAATACTATTGACCTCCACTGGACAGGTAGTTATAGCTGCTTTTATATGAGCAGTGGGGTCATTTAAGGAAAAGACATTATTTAATAATGCTTTATAATCTATTGATATATCTGACATATTGATCCAAATTACAAAGAGAAGGTCTTTCTGAGTATGCACGGGATAGAATATCCCTATGTATAGTTATAGGAACGAATTTATGAAGAGTGTCTAAGACCTTAATAATATTCTTTAAAATAAAGAATGTCTTATAGCAATTAAGTTTTTGTACAGGTCTTATAGAAGCACCTGAGATGATAACTTCAGAACCGAGACCCTGAACAAAAAACTGAACTCGAAATTTTAAGTGATGTATATCACCAAATGTTTTTTTGTTAGTATATATGTTTATATCAGGGGCAGTATCTTTGTTAAAAAATGGAGGATCTATTGGCCCTAGACGAGGTATTTCTGATAGGAGTATATTAAAATTTTTTGCCTTATAATTTAGTCTTCTTATGTATCTTCTAATAAGTTTTTCTGGCCCAGCCAGTTCAAGTATGACGGCGGAGTAATCATAAGATGATAAAGTAAGAAGCCTAGACACATTAATTTTAATACTATTAGTATCAAAAACAGAAACATCTAGATTATTTATATAAGTATATCTTTTGTGAGTAAGTTTTATCAATAACTCAGAAAATCTTTTAGGATTAGAACCGACAGTACCTCCGAATAAATCAAACCCTTTTATTATAGGAGGAGATGTCTTTAAATCATTATTTATTTTTTCCAAACTCAAAGCAATTAATTTAGGTCTGAGTACTGACATTAATATGTTAGTTATATTAATGGAAGATAAATCAAATTCATTTAATAAGATAACTTCCGGTGGTGCTGGTTTTATAGTTAAGAAAGGCATTTTATAAATCCAAAGTGTTAGGAATAAATAGATAAATTTCCAACATAACTTATCTATTTATTTACTAAAAAAAATAATATACTTGAACTTCATTAATCCATTCAAGTATATTAGTACTTAACCCTTACTTCCAGATCTCGGAGAGAAAGTCATGACCCGATCATCACCTTCAGTGGTGACAACACAGTTCATAGCTGCTATACCTGGGACGTTGGAACTAAAAGAAGATACTACTGATTCTCTAGTCCAGGAATCCCCCGGCAAGTTAAATTCTTGACCAGAAGTTGTAATAACTACACGAGTATTTGCCATTTGATTTCCTTTAGCTAATAGGTTAAATTTTTAATAAGTAAGGAAGTCCTTACTTGGATCTTATACCATAGTTTATAAAAAAATTTAATATAATAAAATAAATATATGAATAATATAGAAATTACTACTTCCCAATTAGCAAGTGCTATCTTGAACTTACGCGGTAAGCCCTTCTCCTTAAGAGGATATGAACCTTTTATACCTGTATATGATTTAGATCCGGAGGCCATGACAGTTAAGTGTTCTAGACAAGTAGGTAAATCCGTATCAGTAGGGGCTCTGATTACGACAAAATCAATAGCTAGACCTTATTTCAATTCTATATATATTGCTCCGTTATCTAATCAATCTAGTAGATTTAATAGTTTATATCTACAACCTTTTTTTAATTCCCCCTTGGTTAGAAAACATTATATGGATGCCGGTAGTAAAAAAAATGTGTTTGAAAAGGGATTATCTAATGGAAGTTTAGTTTTCTTGTCCTACGCCCAAACAGAACAGGATGCTGACCGCATACGGGGTATCGCTGCTGATTCAGTTAATTTTGATGAAATGGCAGATATAGCTTTAGAAGCTATTCCAATTATTAAGGAAACCCTTTCAGCCTCTGACTATGGATTTATTAGAGGATTTGGAACTCCAAAGAGTGAAATGAATACTTTGGAAATAATGTTCAAACGGGGGAATGGATTAGAATGGTGTGTAAAATGTGATCATTGCGGAAAATGGAATATACCGTGGGATCATGAAACTTGTATAAATATGTGTAAAGGAACTACTGGACCTGTATGTAATTACTGTGCTCAACCAGTAGATATGTTAACTGGGAAATGGGTAGCTGCCAGGCCGGATATAAAAGATCATTATTCATTCCATATGCCTAGATTTATTCTATCTTCCAGACATGACCCAAGGAAATGGGCTGACTTAAAAAAGTCCATACAAACATACCCAGCTAGTAAACTGGATAATGAAGTCTTTGGACTGGCAGCTGGTATAGCTGGGCGGATCTTATCACAGAGAGAAGCCATGTCTTGCTGTGATTCTTCTAAAACTTCCTTTGATTCATCCTGGGTAATAGATTCACGTGGTATCAATAATGTAGTGTTGGGGGTTGATTGGTCGGTAACTGGGGGAGTAGCTTCATTTACGGTTATAACTATTCTGGGATATGATTACATGGGTAAGTGCTATGTTTTATATTCTGAAAAACTACAGGGTATTGATATATTAGATCAAGTTAAGAGGGTAGAAACATTGGCTAGGCAATTTGGAGTGCAAATGATAGGTACAGATAGGGGTGTTGGACAATTACAATATGAGTTATTAAAACAAAGCTTTGGAGGTCATAGAGTTATACCAGTGCAATATTGTGCTGCCAAGAATCTATTACGGTACGATAGACAAGGTGGGTTTCTGTCAGCAGATAGGACTCAATGTATGGATATGGTATTTTTGAAGATGAAGTTGGGATCTGATAAATTCGTAACTCCATCTTGGGAATTAATGTCCCCATTCTGGGCAGATGCCCTATCTATATTTGAGGAGGAATCCTTAGCAGGTAGAAGATTATTTAGAAAGGATGAAGGATCAACCGATGATTGGTTCCATTCAGTAGTGTTTGGTCATATAGCCTGGTTTTGTCTGACAGGTCAATATAACTATTTTGATGAGGTACCTTACGAAGAGATGACTGAGGATATGTTAAACCAACGTAGATAACAACTCCTTTGACAAAACCTTTTTGGGCCCTGATAGGGCCTTTTCTTTTTTAAATCAAACACTTAGTTTAAAAAATCCTCTTTTTTTGACAAAATGACATAATTTCTGAAACATATATGTATGTGTAGAAAAAAACACGTGAAAATTATTTTTATTTTGTCCTATATATATATATTATTTTTTATAAATATATATATATAAATATATATAGATAAGGGGTTTTTTAAAATTATACGCTTTTATAATATAAATCGAGACTCACTTTTTAAATTTTTTTTTGCATGTTTTTTTCTACACATACATATATGTTTCAGAAATTATGTCATTTTGTCAAAAAAATCTGTAAGCTTTTGATTTATATAAAAAAAGAGGCTGACATAACCATTGACACTTTGACAAAATTTTGTACTGATTTAATTCTTTTCCTTAATTATAAGGATTTCGGTAGACACCCTCCATTTCTCCATTTTGTCAGAGCTTGACAAAATAGGACAGGTGCCTCTTTCGATTTTGTCACGATCTATATTTAACAATCAAGGTATCTTTGGTATAAGTCAGATACCATTAATTATCGGGACTTTATAACATGTATTATTTAGTAAACTACGTAGTATCTTCAATAGGTATTTTTATTATTTCGTTATTATTTTTTCCTATATACGCATACATATACTGGCTGTGTTTTAAGAAGGAATATAATAAAGATGAACTGGATTTTTTAAGAGATACTATTAGATATATACAATTAAATGAACACCTAGTGCCTAGAATACAAAGAAGGCTAATACTAAATATATTTATTGGATTAGGGTTTTATTTTTATTATGATTATAGCCATTGCTATAATCATAATTGTTTGCCAGTTTATTATAGGGTTGATGTTTGATATGCTACAATCTAAGGTAGTATTAGATAAGATAGAAAAAGCTTATTTTTATAGCTATAAAAAAGATTCTAGTAAAGATTGAAAGAACAAACATGAAAAATTATTTGGAATTAATGAAGGAAGTTCTATCCCAGGGTGTAGAACAGGAAAATAGAACTGGTATAAATTCTATTATGATACCTGGAGCAGTACTGAAGTTTGATTTAAGGATGGGTTTCCCTGCAGTAACAACCAAGAAGTTAGCCTTTAATTCTGTCGTTGGAGAATTAATAGGATTTTTAAAGGGATATAACTCGGCAGATAAATTTAGAGAGTTAGGTTGTAAAGTATGGGACCAAAATGCCAATCAAAATAAGGACTGGTTGAGCAACCCTCATAGGAAGGGTTTAGACGACCTTGGTGCCATTTATTCAGTTCAATGGAGGAAGTGGTGTGGTGGGGGCCGACAAGGGCGTATTCCCCGGTTATATGACCAAATAGAGGTATTATTAAATACCATACGAAATAATCCTACTTCCAGACGAATGGTAGTATCAGCTTGGAGGCCGGATGAGTTTGATATGATGGCGCTACCTCCTTGCCACATTATGTTTCAAGTAATTATAGATAACACTAATAAATTAATGCACATGAATATGTATCAACGATCATGTGATTTATTTTTAGGAGTACCTTTTAATATTGCTAGTTATGCTGTACTGCTACACATCCTATGTGAAATTAATCCAGAATATACTCCAGGTACTTTGACCTGGATGGGGGGAGATGTTCATATTTATGTGAACCATGTAGATCAATGTAAACTGCAGCTATCTAGAAAGCCATATCCATTACCCCAATTATGTATCAAATCTGATAGAATTTATATTCCGGATACAAAACCAGTGACTTTTGCTAATAGAGGAATAGAATTATTTGATTCTCCTGAATTTTTACCGGATTTATTTAGCCTAATAAACTATACTTATCACCCACCTATATCAGCCGAAATGGCTGTGTAAAGGAATTAGCAATGAATACTAGTAGGGATATTCAACTATATAAAGAGTTGATGGATTTGGTAGGAAGTAATGAAGCTTTTTACTATAGAGATTATGATGTGGAAGGTACCTTATATCGTGTTTTTAATTATAGATTGGCTTCCTATACTGATTTTCAAAAGCCAAGTGCGTTAGAGGCTAGAGGTATTACTTTCTTAATAAGCCCAGAGCCATTGGTGGTATCCAGACCTTATAAGAAGTTTTTTAATCTAGATGAAAATCCATTTACAATGGGGTTGGATTTAACTACTTGTGATAGCGTATCTGTTAAACTTGATGGTAGTTTAATAACTACTTATTATAATCCTTACACTAAAAAGTTTGGTGTTAAATCAAAACAAGATTTTTTCTCAGAGCAATCAAACCTGGCTTGGTCTTATTTAACCAGACCAGAAAACTTAATATTTACTAATTATATCTATGAAATTGCCAGTAATAATTATTCAGTTATAATGGAGTTAATATCTCCGGCTAATAGGATAGTTATTGAATATCCCAAGACTGAATTAAAGATTCATGGTATTAGACACAACTCCACCGGAGAATTAATTTATAAAGATACTGATATCTTTGAGAAATTCGGATATAATACTGATATACTAATGTCCCTGGTTCATAGATCTTATTCAATATCTGAAGATTTTATTAAAGAAATCCCCTGCATGACTGGAACAGAGGGTTTTGTTTTTATCAAGGGTATTGATTTGATCAAGTTGAAAACTTCTTGGTATAAATCATTACATCATCTAAAAGATTCAGTTAGCTCCGAAAGAAGACTTTTCGAAAGCATAATAGATGAAACGGTAGATGATATAAAAACTATGTTTACCACGGATAAGTTTATGATGGACACTATCCTGGAAATGGAGGCTAGGGTAATACCAAGATATAATCACATTATATCATCGGTTGAAACTTTTTATTTAGAAAACAAAGATTTGACTAGAAAAGATTATGCATTAAAAGCTCAGAGTGATCAATCTGTATGCGCTTGGTTTAGTTTAGCAATGGAAAAATACGTTGGTCGTCCTGTAAATTATAAGGAATATTGTAAAAAATATAGAAAAGAATTATTCGAAATTAAAGATGATATTGACCAGACTAATCCAGATATGGATTAAAAGTAATAAAAGTAAAACTTAAACACCTTACTAATGGATATATATGAAATACAAAAAAAAGCTAGTATTATTACGGGGATTACCGGGAAGTGGAAAAACTACTATTGCTAAATGGTTAGAGTCAGTTATTGATCCTTCAATTACAACTGCAGTTTTAGCAGCTGATGATTTCTTTACTGATGAACATGGTAATTATAAATTTGATATTTCCAAGATACATCAAGCACATGCCAAGTGCAAAGAATTATGTGAACACCACATGGAGTATGATACTAATGTTATTATAGTTCACAATACCTTTACAACTAAAAAAGAATTGACCCCTTATTTAGACTTAGCAGACTACTATAAATATCAAGTCTTTTCTATTATAGTAGAAAATAGACATGGAAATAAAGATATCCATAATGTTCCCGAACTTACAATTGACGCAATGAGAGAACGCTTTTCTTTCATATTGTAGGATGATGATTTAAATGTCTCATTTGGATAATGTATTTATAATAATGTCAGCGATAGCTAACAATGGAGTAATAGGTAAGAATGGTGGGTTACCCTGGCATTATCCAGAAGATCTAAAACGTTTTAAACACAATATTTCAGATCCTGGAAACATTGGAAAGATAGTGGTAATGGGATCTAAAACCTATGATTCCTTAGGACCACTTAAATTACCGGGTCGGAAAAAAATAGTTATAACTTCTCGACCCTTTCCCTATAAATTAGAGGACACCAGAAATTATCATACCATAGATGCTTTCTTGGATACTTTGGATTTTTATGGAATAGTAAATAAGCATATATTGATACTAGGTGGTGCTGCAATTTATTCACAATTCTTGGTAAAAGGATTAGTAGACTTTTTATGTATCACTCACATAGATAAAGAGTACAATGGGGATACAATATTTCCCCTAGATATATATAAAGCTCAATCTAGCTGGGTAAATCATCCAGATTGGACCCCTCTTACATCTCTAGTATTGAATGACGACTGTCATCAAGTATGGTATAGTAGAAATACTCCTCGTAAAGAATTATATACAACTGCTAGAATAGCTAGAGATTTAGTATACACATCATATTAAACTATAAAGTTAACAATAAAGTACTGATATGTTCAGGCTCACTTAAGTAAAGGGAAATTAATAAATGTTAGAAAATAATAAGGATAATTGTCAAACCAAGTTTTTGGATCCTCTATCGGAGGAAATTTGGGCGATAACCTATAAGGATTATAAGGATGGCACGGTAGACGATACTTTCAGACGAGTAGCAAAGGATATTGCTTCTGTAGAGTCTGTGGAGAATAGGGAACATTGGGAAAATATATTTTTCGATATGTTATCCAACTTCAAGGTTACAGTGGGAGGAAGAATATATTCAAATGCAGGTACTGAATGGGCAGGGACTACTTATGCAAATTGTTTTGTCAGCCCCTATCCTAGTACTGACGTAGACTCAATAAATGGTATATATGAAGTTTTAGTGAAACAAGCCAAGACTCTTAAGTCTGAAGGTGGGTGGGGATTTAATTTTAGCTTATGGCGTCCAAGAGGTTCCTTTATTAAAGGGGTTGGAGTAGAATCCCCTGGGGCCGTGAAGTTTATGGAGTTATTCGACAAATCCTCGGATATCGTCACTGCCGGTTCTGGTAAGGTAGCAAAGAACTCAAAAGCCAAAGGGAAGATTAGAAAAGGCGCTATGATGGGAGTTATGGATTGCACCCATCCGGACATAGTTGAATTTATAACGGCTAAACAAATACCAGGTAGATTAACTAAATTCAATATCTCCGTAAACTGTACTAAAGAGTTTATGGATAAGGTCAATAATTTAGATAAAGACCCAGATGCAGATTGGGATCTAGAATTTCCAGATACTGATCACCCAGCTTATAAAGTAGCTTGGAAGGGTAGTCTAAGAGAATGGAAAGAAAAAGGGTTCCCAACTATAGTTCATGAAACTGTTAAAGTTAAATGGCTTTGGAACCTAATCACAGAATCAACCTATAACAGAAATGAACCTGGAGTATTATTTCTGGATAGAGCCAATGAGTTCAATCCATTATACT
>WBZU01000988.1_pt2 | contig 14650 bp, 9 predicted proteins | sample 5204311 | NCBI WGS metagenome assembly WBZU01 (sample SAMN12344359, study PRJNA552823) | activated sludge metagenome | biome: Activated sludge suspended growth; feature: Nitrification reactor; material: Wastewater; isolation source: activated sludge from nitrification reactor of wastewater treatment...
CATCTACTTTAATTAAATATACCGTTCCCGGATTATCAAAAGTTAATCTTGCTGTTTATGATGTTACCGGAAAAGAAATCATTACTCTTGTCAACACATTTCAGCCGGCAGGGGAGTACAGCATAATATGGAACGGCAAAGATGCTTTCGGAAATAATGTTCCGAGCGGGGCATATTTTTATAATCTTACTGCCGGGGATAATTTTTCCGAAACGAAAAGAATGGTTCTTATTAAATAAAAAGAATATTAATTTTAAATCACCTCTTTACTGAGGAGTATGATTCACAACTAAGATCTTTACCACCAAGACTCAAAGACACTAAGAAGTGAAGTATAAAAACATCTACCTTTGTGCCTTGGAGTCTTAGTGGTAATTTAGGGAAGAAAAAAATCTTCAAAGATTAAAGCGTTTAACCTGACTCAATTATAAAAAAAGAGAACTGGCTTTATTGTCAGTTCTCTTTAAAATAATTAAAAATTTATTTCATCATCCCCTATCATCAGACTTTGGATGAAATGCGATAAATATTATTTTACAAGTATCATCTTCTTTACCTCAAATCCGTCCTTTGAAGTCAGTTTGTAATAATAAACTCCGCTTGTAAGCTTGTACTGATCTGCGTTTATGCTTATTGAATAATTTCCCGGACGGTAAAAGCGATTATCTATAAGAGTTGCAGCTTCCTTTCCTTCAATGTTATAAATCACAAGCGATATTTCAGATGAATTAGAGATATTAAAATTAATTTTCGTTTCCGGATTGAAGGGATTCGGATAATTCTGTTTAAGCTCGAATGTTTTTATGATACTGCTGTTTCCGGCAATTCCCGACGGAGGAATAATACTTACAAGAAAATTGTTGGCGTAATTCCATTTGTCGCCGTCCGAACTGCTGCTGTTGTTTGTGGAATTTCCGTTTGCGAAAATAGTGTCGGTTACATTTGGAGTTGATGGAGCAATATATATGAATGTAAATTTAAGAGTATCTCCCGAGAAAAGTTTTGGACGCTTGTGCGTAAGTTCAAATCCGGCACCCGGATTCTGCTCGTCTCTTCTTAGCCCGGTATCAAGAGGAGTTGTAAATACATTCCCCAGGCTTGTGGATATATCACATCCGCCGGCTATTGCGGGACCTTTGGAAATACTAAGAATATAAACTGCCGTATCGTTGGCTCTTACTACTGACGGACCTGTAATATTGACATTTACTGTATCGTTCGGTTTGAACTCATGACAGACACAGCCGATTTCATTACGATTCTTCTTTGTGAATCCTACTATGCCGTCTTTGAATGCCATTATATTCTGATAAATGAGGAAAAGAAATCCTATAAAAACAAAAAATGAAATTGCCTTGAGTATCTTCATATCTAAATGATTAATTAAATTTTTGGGTCAGTAATTTTTATCAATTTACTTTTCGGATTTCTTAAATTCAATTATGTAATTTGTGAGACAAGCTTGGTTTTAAATCAAAATGTTTTTAGATTAAAGAAGAATTTATTTGTTGCAAGTTACAAGTTACAAATTACGAATTACGAGTTACGAGTTACGAATTACGAGTTACGAATTCGTTTTCTCGCAGTGTCACTCAGATATAAATCTTTTCGCTTAATTCAACATTCAAAAAAGGAGAACCGCCATTCTATTTGTCAGTTCTCCTGAAAATGTTAAACAAATTTTCAAATATTATTACGACATTTGTCGTTATTTGATCAGCATCATTTTCTTTATAGCAGTAAAGTTATTAGCTGTGATCGAATAGAAATAAACACCGCTCGATAAATTTGCCGCATTGAAAGTAACCGAATAATATCCGGCTGTTTTATATTCATTAACAAGTGTCGCAACTTCTTTACCCGACATATCATACAATCTTAAACTTACTTTTCCGTCTTTAGGAATATCAAAATTGATCGTTGTCGATGGATTGAAGGGGTTTGGATAATTTTGTGACAATGCAAATTTTTCAGGTACTCCGACATTTACTTCATTACTCAAATTGAAATATTCAAAGTTTCCGTTGAAGTCAATCTGTTTCAGTCTGTAATTATAATTTCCTGTAGCTAAATTTTTGTCAGTGAACGAGTAGCTGTTCTGAATAGTTGAAGTTCCGTTTCCGGTTACATTTCCTACTCTTGACCATTGACCATTCATATTTGACCTCTCTATATCAAATCCTGAATTGTTTGTTTCAGTTGCTGTTGACCAGTTTAAAATTACGTCATTACCTCTTAAAGATGAATTGAAAGAAGCAAGCTCAACCGGCAGAGCAGATTCAAGAGTTCTTTCCCATAATCCGCGTCCGTATGTACCCGCTCTCAATATATCGTCGAAAGCTCCATTTCCATAGAATATTTCAAGTTCTGTTACAACTATATTAGGTAGTCCGGTGCTGTAAGATGACCAGTTGAGCGGACCATCCTTCATATAAACGCCTACATCAGTGCCAACAAATAAAAGGTTTACATCCGTTATTGTTTTATCATATACTATACACATTACAGGAAGGTTAGGAAGTCCTGCGGAAACATTTGTCCATGTTGCTCCTCCGTCAGAGGACTCATAAACTTTCTCTCCATCAGTATACCCTCCGTACGTTATCCATAAAGTATTAGGATCAGTATTTTTAACTGCAATATAAGTTATGCTGTTGGATGTGACAGGAAGTGCAACAGGAGTCCAGTCTGTTGCTCCGCCATCTGTTGTTTTCCACATATTTACAGGATCAGCCGCATATAATACATTGGAATTTGACGGAGCTATGGCAACTGATCTTAACAAATCAACTGAACTCAATACCTGTGAAGCGCTTGTCCAGTTATTGCCTCTGTTCGTTGTCTTCCAGACTTTGTCATATCCGGCAAAAAGTGTAGTATTGCTTGAGGGACTGATTACATAAGGTGTTACCCATGCTCCGGTTGGTTGTCCTCCGGGAATATTAGCTGAAATGTTAGTTGGGAATGAAATACCGTTATTTACACTTCTTGAAATCTGCCCTTCAACATAAGTTGCATACATGTAAGTTGTATTGAAATAATCTACAATACATTCCATTCCGTCGCCGCCTTTTACATCAGACCAAACACCGGTATTGAATAATTTTGATCCGTTGTCCTGCAAGCCTGTCATAACTATTGATGAGTTTGTTTGCGAAACTCCTATTCTGTAGACTTGACTTATCACTAACCCGTTTGATAGGTCTGTCCAGTTTGATCCGCCATTAACTGTTTTATAAATCCCTCCATCGTTACCTTCAAAAAGGGTTGTGCTGTTTTGATAAGCGAGAATATGCTTATCAGCGTGAACTTCAGGGACTCCTGAAATATTATAAGGTAATCCGGATGTCCAGTTTGTGTTTGCAGTCCAGGTTACTCCGCCGTCAGTGGATTTCCATGTCGTAACACTTCCGAGAAAAACAGTATTTGCGTCAGATGGAGAAGCAACAATTGTAAGGTCATAATGCGCTTGTGTTCCTGCATCTGAGCCGTCAGTATAATATCCCAGCATATTTACTCCGGCATTTGTGTTAACCTGTGTATAAGTTTCTCCGGAATTTACTGATTTATATATCTGACCATCCTGACATGCAACGTAAACTACTGCAGGATTGTCAGCTGATACAGCTAATCTTATCTGACTTGCATAATGAACTGTAACGGGAACTGTTTTAGATACCCAGGTTTCACCTGTATTAGTTGATTTATACACATAAGTAGGACCTCCCGCAACTCTGCCGCAATATATTATAGACGGATCAGCAGGATTAAACTGCATGTCTTTGAATCTGGAACTTGAGATTGATTTAAGAGTCCAGGTAGAGCCTGCATCTGTTGATTTATAAATACCCTGAGATGTAGATGCAAGAAGTATTGAACTATTGGTTGGATGAATCAGAAGCCTGTGAATTAACCTTTTACTGGATGTTGAATAAGTCAGACCAGTAGTGCTCCAGGTTACACCCCCGTCGGTTGATTTTAATACTCCGACACTGTTATTATCATTCCCCTGTCCGCCGCCAAGAGTCCAGCTGCTGCCTCCGTCCCTGTCGCCTGTTGCAATATAAAGTGTGTTGGATGTTGCATAGTCAAAAGGAATGGCAATATCACTTACACCAAGAACCTGTTCATTATCATTAAGGATATTCCAGTTTGATCCTCCGTTTGTAGTTTTCCATATACCGCCTGAAGGACTTCCTACCCATATTGTATTATTATCTGAAGGATGAAACGCGACGCAGTTGATTCTTCCTAAGCCTGCATATCCTCCTGCAGAAGTATTTGTTCCTAAATTAGTCCAGCTTGTCAAATAATCATTATCACCCTCTTCCGCATTCCGGTATTTTAAATATTTTTCATATTCGGATAAGGAATTTGTTTTTGGGAATTCACCGGTAAGCTGATCTACTCTTTGTTCCCAGTAATATTCCCAGCGCTTATATATCTTCCAGCCTGCGGCTTTTGTTAATTTTCCATTTTCCATGAATTTTCCGCCTTTTACATTCTTTGAATCCCAGTATTCATTCATAGCTCTCTTTATTTCAAAGAAAGTTGAATTCTCATTCAGATTATTCCTACTTTTCACTTCATCCGGAATAATTACCTGCGCTATAGAAGTGTTTAAATTAATAATTACTGATAATAAAACCGCAATTAACATTACTGCAGTAAAACATTTGTAAATTGTTTTCATTTTATTCCCTTTCTGTTAAAGTTATTTAATAAAATATTATGGTCTGCTAATTATAATTTTTTTATGATATTAAACTCACATTAATTTGAAGTATATCGTCTGTTCTTGATTCATTGAGTATTGTATCATTTAATTAGTATATAATATTATTTTAAAATAATTATACATTCAACCATGCAAAAACTCTATCTTACCCATAATAACATTTTAATTGAGATCTTTGGTTTTTATATTTATAATTATTACCTGAAGTTACGCAACTGTTAGTTTTTCAATTCAACACAACCCCAAAACCTCCTCCTTGCCAAGGAGGGGGCTAGCCTCGCCGAAGACGGGCAGGGGGAGGTTAATAAAATAAAGTACTTTTAAAATTCACTTACTACTTTTTTGATTTATAAAACTTATAATCGGGAAAATATAGTCTTTTGTGTAACTTCAGTTATTACTTATAATATTTTATTTAGTTGTTTATTCAAAATACATCAAGCCAATGAGCAGGAAGAAGAATATAAAATTTGTAACTCTATATAACTCTTTCCAGGAAAAAGAAAAAATGGAATTCCGGAAATTCATCAGCTGCACGTTATTTAATAAAGGAAGAGATTACTGTAAATTACTGGAATCTCTGGAAAAGAATAATCTGGATTTTAAGAAAATAGACGCAAAAGCTAAGGATAGAACTATTTGGAACAGATTATCTGAACTTACCTTGTTAGCTGAGAAATTTATTGTATATAATAGAATAAGCTCCTATAAATTTTTGTTTAATTCTTTTCTTCTGCAGGAATATAATGACAGGAATCTGAATTCGCATTTTATAAATACTTTTTCAGATGCCGAGAGATATATTAATAATAAACCACAGGACAAAGTTAAACTGAATAAGCTTTCAGATTTAAACACTCATTGCCTGAAGCACTTGAGCATGATAAACGACAGAAAAGGTTACAATAAATATTTTTTCGAATTGAACAGAACTTTTATACCGCTGTTTTTGCTTGAATTACTTGAGAAGCTTATACTCACATGGGAATTAAAATTACTAAAACCATCCTTTAACGATTCATCTCTTGAAGATGTATTTGAGAAAATTGACTTCGAAAAAATTCTCAGTATACTGAAATCAAGAATTCCGGAATATTATCATTTGGTCGCTTTCAATTATTTTATTTATAAATCACTTGAAGAACCGTATAATAATGATCATTACATGCAGGCAAAGAAAATGTTTATTGTTTTACAAAATAAAGTTTCAAAAGAATATCTGCATTCAATGTATGTTAATATGATAAATTCTCTTATCAATATGCGCAATAAAAATCATTTAAATGTACATGAAGATCTTTTCTTTATAATTAAAAGTAAATTAAAACTGGGTATAACAGATGAGCTCAGAAGCAAAGACTTCTTTGAAAATCATTTCAGAGATTATGTATTCATTGCCTGCAGTTTAAATAAAATAAATTGGGCGCAAAATTTTATTAAAAAATATTCGGAACTTCTTCCTGTTCAGCTTAAAGATCAGATACTTGGCATATGCAGAGGATTAATATATTTTAAAAAAGGTAATTTTACTTTATGCAGTCAGACTATGGAAAAGCTGAATTCAGGAAACCCGTTTATTTACATTGATAAAGCTAAACTGATCATTATTTCATCTTATGAGCTAAATGAAATCGAAAAATGTCACTCTGTCTTAAAGAGTTTAAATGAATTTTTAAGAAGACCCAGAATTGTTCAGGATCAGCTCATTTATTATGCTAAGAAATTTTCCAAAGGTGTTTCACTTTTGCTTAGACTGAAGGAATCACCGGTAAAAAAAAATCTTCTGAATCTTGAATATTTTCTGTCCAAAGAAAATTTTGAATCTGTTAAATGGATATCCGAAAAAATGAAACAATTAAGAATTGTCTGACACTTTATGCTAAATTACAAAAAACGAATTACGAATTACAAATTACGAATTAATAATTACTAATTGATAATTGCTAATCGCTAATTAATATTGTAAATCATAATCGAATTCAATAATTTAACGGTAAAACAAATTCTTATTTTGAAACAGTTTACATACCGAAATTAATAATTTACAGATGTTCAATAAATCGAGGAAGAAATTAGTCAATAATATAAAAGACATTGTAAAGTCTGCTTTAAAGGAAAACGGATTTACTCAAACTTATATTCCTTTTGAAAGGCATTCGAATGAATATGTTGTAAAACATTCAAAGATCAGTTATCCTTTTTGTGATTACGGACTGCCCATACCGCCGGTGGAATTAAGAGCGGGATATGAAACCGATGATAAAGAGTTCATTGACAATTCAAGGCAGGACATAAAAAATCTCATTGAGATCGCTGAAAGATCAGGAATGAAGTTCGAACAAACAAAAACTATTCTTGATTTCGGCTGCAGTTCAGGCAGGATGATCAGGAGTCTTAAGCCCTATGCAGATACGAAAGAGATCTGGGGAACGGATGTAAACGCCGATCATATTTACTGGTGCAGTAAATATCTGAAGCCGCCGTTTAATTTCGCAGTGAATACATTCAATCCTCATCTTCCATTTGAGGACGGATATTTTGATCTTATTTATTCGGGTTCGGTTTTCACTCATATTGATAATCTTATTGAATCGTGGCTGCTTGAGCTGAGAAGAATTCTTTCTGAGAACGGAAGACTCTATATTACGATCCATGACAATCATAACATGAAAGTATTCGATAATGATAAACAAATACCCTTGTCCGTTTATCTTCAGGGAAATCAGTTTTACAGCGAGTCCCGGAAAGACTTTGATTTTATTGTGCTTAACAGATCCAAATCGCCGCAGGTGTTCTTTGATATCGGATATTTCAATAAACTTGTACATCCGATGTTTGAAATACTGTCTGTCAATCACGAGTCTTACGGCTATCAGACAGGCATTCTTCTGAAAAGAAAAAGTAAATAGATACGGATTTTCCGGTTTTAATTTTATAAACTTTTAATTAAAAATATCATGAAGAAAATCTTACTACTAGTATTCAGCATTTACATTTCTTCATCTGTATTTGCACAAAAAGAACATTCCGTTAGGAAAGAAGTAACTGTTACTGAAAACGGCGTCAGTAAAAAGATATCTATTACGGATCAGGTCAGAGATCTTCCTCAAATCACAGCAGATTATAACAACAATAGTCAGTCTTATTCGGGAGGCAAAACGAATGTCAGATGGTCTTACACCGACCCTGTTTCACTCAGTGATTACTGCAAAGTAAGCGGTAATGGTAAATACAGTATTGCCGGATGGGACCTGAATTCCGAAAGAGTTTCCTTGTATAACAATTTAAGTCCGGCTCCAGTCTGGGAATTTTTTTCGGATCCGAATGTATATCTGAATTATGTAGCGATCTCAGATACAGGAGGAATTATCGCCAACGGTTCTTATCAGAATATTTATCTTTTTAGTAATACAAATAATTCTCCGACTTTCAACTTCGATCTTACCCGCCTTTCAGATACAGGTATTGCTTCAAGTCTTGATCTTACTTCCGATGGAAAGTTCATCGTTGCAGGAATATCAAGGGAAGATTCAAGTACTATTGTCGGATTTAGTTTCTCATCAACAAATCCCGTCTGGACAAAAAGGTTTGTACCTACAGTTGCTACAGGCGGAGGTTCAATCCAGGGAGTCAGAATTTCAGGAAATGATTCGATCGTAATTGTAAATACTTATGCTGAATATATTGTGCTGAATACATTTACCGGTCAGCAGATTTTCAGGGGACTGATCAATCCGGGAAATCCCGCCAGCGGAACTCAGTCAGCGCAGGGTATCAGCGGTGACGGAAAACTTATCGCTACAATTAACTACGGCGGGTTTCTTCGTGTTTATCAGTGGAACGGAACTTCCTATGTTTTCTTATTCGGAAATCAGGAACCGCCCGGATCTTTCGGCAACTGGTATACTTCAGTTGATATTTCTTTTGACGGAAAATATGTCGCAGCAGGAACATTGAATTTTCTAACTTCAAATACATTCGACGGTAAGGTAAAAGTATTTAAGACAAGTAACGGAGGAACTCCTGTATGGACTTATGCCGGATGCGGTGATGAAGTTTCCGCTTTGTCATTTTCAAAAAGCGGGAATGTTTTAAGCGCGTCTTCTTGGGGAGAATTCAGTCACAGTACCGAAGATCTTTATATATTCAAAACAATTGCGGGAAGTACTCCAATATACAAACTCAATACTCCCGGTTCATTGTTTTACTGCAATACTTCAGATGACGGAAGGACTGTAATTGCAGGAGGCAAAGGCGTTCATGCAAGACAGTTCGGTCTCGGAGGAATTCTTTATAACATAGAAGTTGACACTGCAGATAATCCTGTTTCCATAAATAATATTTCTTCGGATATAAAAGGATTCGAACTTTTTCAGAACTATCCGAATCCATTTAATCCTTTTACAAAAATAGTTTACAATCTGAATTCAAACGTTCAAAGCAATGTAAAGCTGAGTGTCTTTGATATTCTCGGAAATGAAGTGGTTACCCTTGTAAATGAAAAACAAAATGCAGGCAGAAATGAAATTCATCTTGACGGAAGCGGGCTTTCGTCAGGAATTTATTTTTACAAACTTACGGCAGGTAAGTATTCGGATACAAAGAAATTAATTCTACTGAAATAAATGCATAATGAATCAGCGGAATTAAATATATGCACATCCGTCCAAAACGTTATTTTTTTTATTTACAGAAATTTTTATTAAACATTAAATTTCAATTAAAGTATTTAAATTTTAATACAAAACCCCACCCTGCCCTCCCCTTTTTTAAAGGGAGGGTTGGGAAGGTTAAAATTAGAAGCTTATATATAATTTTTTTTAGATACAAAATTAAATAGTTATTTGTTCATTACAAAAAGTTTTGGACAGCATTGAATTTTATGAGAAAAGTTCTTGCGATCGTAGGTCCGACCGCTTCAGGAAAAACTAGTCTGTCTGTGAAAGTTGCGAAGAAGATCAACGGAGAAATTATTTCAGCTGATTCGCGGCAGATTTACAAACATATTCCGGTTGCGAGTTCTTATCCTTCGGAAGCTGATCTGTATTCTGTCAGACATTATTTTATAAATGAGCTTGAACCCGGTGAAAATTTTAATGCAGGTGAATTCGGAAAGAAAAGCAGGGAATTAATTAATAAAATATTTTCCGAAGGAAAGCAGCCGGTGATTACGGGCGGCAGCGGATTGTACATCAGGTCAGTGATTGACGGTTTGTTTGAAAGCGAAACAGATGATAAGGGAATAAGAGAAGGTCTTTATGAAAAGTTAGAAAATTACGGTGAAGAATTTCTTTATGATGAACTGAAAAGAACTGATGAAGTTACTTATGCGAAAATTCCCAAAGGAAAGATAAGAAGAGTCATCAGAGCTCTTGAAGTTTATTATGCATCAGGCAAAAAGATATCCGAATTTCATAATGAGAAAACGGAAATCAATTTTGTGACAGTTCAGATAGGTTTAATGCTTGACAGAAAATATCTCTATGCAAGGATAAATGCCAGGACAGATGAAATGTTACTGAATGGTCTGCTTGATGAAGTTAAATTTTTAAAAGAAAATAATTTTGATTACAGAAAGTTTAATTCGCTCAATACAGTTGGGATAAAGGAAGTGTTTAAATTTTTTGAAGGCGAATATGATTACGAAACAATGGTAACGCTTATAAAAAGGAACACACGAAGATATGCAAAGCGTCAGATGACATGGTTCAGAAAAGATGAAAGAATAATATGGATAAATGTGAATGAAGAAAGCGATCAGGAAGAACTTTCAAATGAAGTAATAAGAATTTTTAATAACAATTAATATAACAGATATGGAAGAAAACATTGCTGTAAAGAAAAATACATTAGTCTCCAGAATACTCATAGCAGTTATCGTGATATCTACTTTACTGACTATTTATCTTACGGTCAAACTTATATATGCCGGATTTACATTCAGATGATAACTGCTTCAGAAAAATTTTCAAAAAACTTTTTTGCAACATACGAGACGCAGAGATTTTTTTTGTTTTCTGCAAGCCATGTTTCAATCTCTGCAAAGCCTTGTCAGATAGGGGTGATTTTTTTATCTGGATGTCCCGTTGTATTTTTATTTTGCTTTTGAGTTATCAATTGAAACTAAATTTACCTTTATACTTGTATTAATTTCCATTTAACACATTATTACTCACTTAAAAATTTTTTTTATTATGCAGATGTATTTTCATTTTTTTAAGTTATCCCCACAAATTTGTCATTCCCGCCCGCCTGCATATCTAAACTTTAAAGTAGTATTAAACGAGATGCAGGCGAGAGCGGGAATCCAGGAACTTTACCTATTAAGATCTTACAATGCATAGTAAAAATGCTTAATAAAAATAGAGATTATCATGAAGAGTTATTATGCATATATATTAACAAATAAAAGGAATGGAACATTATACACAGGAGTAACCAATGATTTATTAAGAAGAGTAATTGAGCACAAAAGAAAAATTAATCCGGGATTCACAAATAGGTATAATATAAATAAACTTGTTTGGTTTGAGCAAACAACAGATATTAGAGTGGCAATTGAGAAAGAGAAGCAAATGAAGAGATGGAGAAGAAAATGGAAAATAGAATTAATTGAAGAAAATAATCCTTCTTGGAAAGATTTATTTTATGAGATCGGAGGTACAGACGAAATGTTAAATCCTGATTTTTATATTGGCAATTATGCTGATGAGTAATTTATTATCAGAGCTTATAATTTACATGGAAGATACATTAACTTAACTTCTAAATTATACATCTTTAATTACTCAAAAAATAAAACATAATTTGAATTTGCAGTTCCTGGATTCCCGCTCTCGCCTGCATAACGATTAACTCTAACTTTTAAGTATACTAAATGCAGGCGGGCGGGAATGACAACTATAGGGTTTAACTGTTAAAAAAATTAAACTACTTCAAATAATAAATGATATTTTACGTGTGTCCTATTGTAAAAAAGGAATGTGCGGATTTTATTCCTCCGCTTGAACTGAAAAAGACAGACCATTTTGCAGCCTGTCCTTATGTTCAATAAATCATATATAATTAATTTTTGGATGTAAGAATTAACTTCCCTCAGAAAGATTTTTTAAATCATGGAATTCCTGTTAAAGCTTTTTGTTTTTTTCGCTTTCACTGTTCTCATTGTATTTCTCATTGCTTTATTCATTACGTTACTTGTTGCCGCCGTATTTTTAATTCTGATCATCGTTACTCTCATAATAATTGCTTTTTATTTTGCGTTTAAAAAAATCCGGAATGAATTCGTAAAATCATAATCACTATCTGAATTACAATTTTCTGAACTCCGCCGTAAAATGCCTTAGGTATTCAGTTTCGTAAACTATCTCATATCCTCTTACATTTTCTTTATTCTCAATTATTTTAGAAAAAACTTCTATCACATACTCGATATGACTCTGCGTATAAACTCTTCTCGGGATTGCAAGTCTTACTAATTCCATCTGAGCAGGAATTAATTTTCCGTCTTTGTCATATTTCCCGAACATAACCGATCCGATCTCAACAGCCCTGACTCCGCCGGTAAGATACAGTTCGCAAACAAGCGCCTGACCCGGATACTGATCTACCGGAATATGAGGATACAATTCCTTAGCGTCAATATAGACAGCGTGACCGCCGATCGGCAGCATAAGAGGAATTCCCATTTTATCCAGATGCTCTCCGAGATACGCAGTGCTTTTTATTCTGTAAAGCAGATAATCGGGTTCGAATATTTCCTTAAGCCCTATTGCAATCGCTTCCATATCTCTTCCCGATAAACCGCCGTAAGTAGTGAATCCTTCAGTAATGATCAGCAGACTGCTGCATTTTTCCGAAAGCTTTTCATCTTCGATTGCAAGAAATCCTCCCATATTTACAAGAGCGTCTTTCTTCGCACTCATGACAGCTCCGTCAGCAAGCGAAAACATTTCCTGAGCTATTTCTTTATAAGTTTTATTTTCATATTCCTTCTCTCTGTGTTTAATGAAATAAGCGTTCTCTGCAATTCTGCAGCAGTCAAGAAAAAACTTCACTCCGAATTTCCTGCAGACTGAATGAATGTCCTTTGCATTCTTCATACTGACCGGCTGACCGCCGCCGCTGTTGTTTGTCACAGTGAGAATAACGCAGCCGATGTTTTCAGGTCCGTGCTTTATAATCAGGTCTTCAAGTTTACTGATATCCATATTACCTTTGAAAGGATGATAATCCTTTGGATGTGTCGCTTCAGGTATCGGAATGTCGAATGCCGTTGCGCCTGTATATTCAATGTTTGCCCTTGTTGTATCAAAGTGAGTATTGCTGATGAAAACTTTGCCTTTGCCGCCAAGCACGCTGTAAAGAATTCTTTCGGCTGCCCTGCCCTGATGAGTAGGCAGAATGTGATGGTAACCGGTGAGATCTTTAATAGTAGAATGCATGTGTTCCCAGCTTTTTGATCCTGCGTAAGATTCATCACCGATCATAATCCCAGCCCACTGATTTGCGCTCATTGCGGATGTCCCGCTGTCCGTAAGAAAATCTATCATCACCTGATCAGATTCCAGTTTAAACGGATTGTATTTTGCTGTTTCAAGATAAACTTTTCTTTCAGCGGGAGTAGTCATTTTTATCGGCTCTACTGACTTTATCTTAAAGGGTTCAATGATTGTTTTAAATTCCATACTATGATTTTAAAAAATAATTTTTATAAAATAATTTCATTTAGTTTTCTGTAAACTTACAGCTTCTCAAATCTCGCCTGAAAGAATCTGAGGTATTTCGGTTCGTAAATCATTTTCAGACCTTTTATCTTTTCTCTGTTTGAGAAAACAGATTCGATGGATTCTGCAATTACTTCCATATGCGCCTGAGTATAAACTCTTCTTGGAATAGTCAGTCTTACGAGTTCAAGGTTCGGGAAATTGTGCTCGCCTGTTTCTTTATTTCTTCCCGCCGAAACAATTCCTCTTTCCATGCTTCTGACTCCCGAGTCTACATATATTTCCGCTGCAAGCGTCTGCGCAGGGAAAGCCGTCTGCTCAAGATGCGGAAGAAATTTCCTGGCGTTAAGAAATACTCCGTGTCCCCCGATTGGTCTTACTACAGGAATTCCTGCATTAATTAACAAGTCACCCAGATATTCCACCTGACCGATCCGCGCTCTTATATGATCATCATTGACGGACTCCCCTATTCCTATTGCTATTGCTTCCATGTCTCTTCCGGCAAGTCCTCCGTATGTATGAAGTCCTTCATAAACGACTACCAGATTTCTCGCTTCTTCAAAAATATCAAAATCATTTAATGCAAGAAATCCTCCGATATTAACAAGTGCGTCTTTCTTTGCGCTCATCGTAGCGCCGTCAGTTAGCGAACATATTTCAAGTACGATTTCTTTTATAGATTTATCCGAATATCCCTCTTCATTTCGCTGAATGAAAAAAGCATTCTCAGCAACTCTTGTCATATCGTGTATAATTTTTATTCCGTGTTTCGAGGAAAGCTTTCTAAGTTCCTTAAGATTTTCCATCGAAATCGGCTGTCCGCCCGCCATATTAACTGCGGTTGCGATCGCCAGATAAGGAATCTTCCTTGCGCCTGCAGTCTTTATGAGACTTTCAAGTTTTTCAATGTTAACATTACCCTTAAATAAAAACTCACTGTCCGGATCATGTGCTTCGTCTATTATTACATCTGCAAATTTTCCGCCTGCAAGCTCCTGATGAAGACGCGTAGTAGTGAAATACATATTCCCCGGAATGATATCGCCGGGTTTGATTAGAATTTTTGAAATGATATTCTGTTATTGCTTGTCCGGCCTTAAACATCGACCAGGTTCTGTCCCTAAGAACCAATCCATTGATTAAAGATTTATTTACAATGGCTTTTGTTTTAATATGTATATTG
>WBZU01001985.1_pt1 | contig 14639 bp, 15 predicted proteins | sample 5204311 | NCBI WGS metagenome assembly WBZU01 (sample SAMN12344359, study PRJNA552823) | activated sludge metagenome | biome: Activated sludge suspended growth; feature: Nitrification reactor; material: Wastewater; isolation source: activated sludge from nitrification reactor of wastewater...
GGCGGAACCCGGTGATCACCTCGTCGAACACCAGCAGGGCGCCGACGCGATCGCATTCCATGCGCAGGCCTTCGAGGAACCCGGGCAGCGGCTCGACGACACCCATGTTCGCCGCCACCGGTTCGACGAACACCGCGGCGACGCTGCCGTCGAGCTCGGGTATCTCGTTGTACGGCACCACCAGCGTGTGGCTCACCGCCGCGGCCGGGACCCCGGCGGTGCCGGGCAGGCCGAGCGTGGCCACTCCACTCCCACCGGCTGCCAGCAGCGCGTCGGTGGCGCCGTGGAAGTTGCCGTGGAAGATGACCACCTTGTCCCGGCCGGTGAAACCGCGGGCCAGGCGCAGCGCGGTGCTGGTGGCCTCGGTGCCGCTGTTCATCAACCGGACCCGCTGGCAGCTGGGGACACGATCACGGATCGCTTCGGCGAGCAGCATCTCGCCGGGCGTCGGCGCGCCGTAGGAGGTGCCGCCGGCGGCGGCGGCGGTGATGGCCGCGGTGATCGCCGGGTGGGCGTGGCCGAGGATGACCGCGCCATAGCTCTGGACCAGGTCGACGTAGCGGGTGCCCTCCACGTCCCAGACGTAGGGACCCTCGGCGCGCTGGACGAGGTAGGGCGTGCCGCCGACGGCCTTGAACGCCCGGATGCTGCTGTTCACCCCGCCGGGGATCACCCGGCTGGAGCGGGCGAACAGCTCGGCGTTGGTGGGCGCGCTCATCGTGACGCCGGCCCGATCGTCTCGGCGAACCACCGCGCCAGGTAGGTGAGGACCACGTCGGCCCCGGCGCGCTTGATGGCGGTGAGGTGCTCGAGGGCCACCACGTCGTGGTCGATCCAGCCGTTGGCCGCGGCTGCCTTGATCATCGAGTACTCACCGCTGACGTGATACGCGGCGAGCGGCAGGTTCGTGGCCGCGCGCACCGCGCTGACGATGTCCAGGTAGGCCAGGGCCGGCTTCACCATGACCATGTCGGCGCCCTGGTCGATGTCGGCCTGCACCTCCACCAGAGCCTCGCGGGCGTTCGACCAGTCCTGCTGGTAGGCCTTGCGATCACCCCCGCCCACGATCTGGCAATCGACCGCGTCACGGAACGGCCCGTACAGCCCGCTGGCGTACTTGGCGCTGTAGGCCAGGATGGCGGTGCCCGTGTGCCCGGCGGCGTCGAGGGCGGCGCGGATGGCCCCGACCTGGCCGTCCATCATCCCGCTGGGCGCCACCACGTGTGCGCCGGCGTCGGCCTGGGCCACGGCGATGCGCCCGTAGACCTCCAGCGTGGCGTCGTTGTCCACCGAGGTGGAGGGGTGCCCGGCCGGGCCGTCGAGGATGCCGCAGTGACCGTGGTCGGTGTACTCGTCGACGCACAGGTCGGCCATGATCACCATGTCGTCGCCCACCTCGGCGCGCAGGTCGCTGAGCGCCAACTGGGCGATGCCGTCGGGGTCGAAGGCCCCGCTGCCGGTGGCGTCCTTGGTGGCCGGAACCCCGAACAGCATCACGGCCCCCACGCCGAGCCCGGCCAGTTGGGAGACCTCGGCCCGCAGGCTGTCACGGGTGTGCTGGACCACGCCCGGCAGCGAGTTGATCGGCACCGGGGCGTCGATGCCCTCGCGCACGAACAGCGGGGCGATCAGGTCGCTGGCGTGCACCGTGGTCTGGGCGACGAGACGGCGCATCGGCGCCGAGCCACGCAACCGACGCGGCCGTGCGGCAGGAAAGGCAACCATCCCGCCAGCGTACGCGGCGATCCGCGGCGCCGGTTCAGCGGCGGGTGATGGCGTCGACGAGACCGTCGAGCGTGTGCTCGGTCGCCGTGGCCGTGACGGTCAGCCCTGCAGCGCGGGCGACGGCCGCGCACTGCGGGCCGATGGCCACCACCACCGGCGGCGTCTCGGCGCCGAACGCCGCGGCCCAGGCCCGTGCCGCGCTGCCGCTGGCCAGCAGGAGCACGTCGGCGCCGATCGCCGCAGCCCGTTCCTCGTCAGCGGGCAGGCGTGGCGCCGACCGGTAGGGCACGACCACCTGCACCGTCCAACCGGCGTCCGTCAACCCGTCCACCAGCGTTGGCGCGGCGTCGGCCGCCTGCACCGCCAGCACCCGGCCCGGCCCGGCCGGGAACGCGGCCACCAGACCGGCGGCGTTCTGCTGCACGGGGATCAGGTCGGCGCGGCGGGCCAGCGCGGCCGAGGTGGCCTCGCCCACCGCGGCCAGCTTCACGGTCGGGTTCACGCCGGGAAGCCGCGCCGCGCCGTTCGGGGAGGTGACCACGACCCAGTCGAACCCGTCGAGGGCCGGCCACTCGACAGCCAGGTCCTCGATCCGCAACAGCGGCACCACCACCGGTTCCCCGCCAGCGGCGCGGACCAGATCGGCGAGCTCGCCCGACTGCTCGGCCGTGCGGGTGACCACCACTCGTCGCCCGGCCAGCGGGCTCACGGGTTCGCCACCGCCCGGCGCTGGCGCTCGATCAGGCCCGTGTCCGGGTCGGCGACGAAGGTGTGCAGCACGCCGTCGACGCAGTGCGCGCCAACCGGCAAGGCGCATCCCGAACCCAACTCGGCGAGGAAGGCCCGCTCGGCCTGCACGGCGTGGCGCGTCGGCGCGTGGTCGAGCGCTGCCAGTGCCACAGCCGTGGCCGGATCGTCGGCCCGGCACTCCACGGCCACGCACCCCTGGCCCGGTGAGGGCACGAACTGCTCCACGGGCAGGCGCTCGGCGATCAGGTTCGTCAGGTCGAGGATCTGCAGGGCAGCGACGGCCATCACCAGCGCGCCGTCGGGCGGGAGCTTGCCGAGCCTGGTGTGGATGTTGCCGCGCAGATCGACGAAGGTCAGATCGGGTCGGACCTCGGCCAGTTGCGCCTGGCGGCGAACCGACCCGGTGGCCACCGTGGCGCCCGCGACCAGCGCTGCCAGTGAGCGGCCGATCAACGCGTCGGCCGCATCGCGCCGCTCGCAGAATGCGGCGATGGTCAGCCCCGCGGCCGGGGTGCTGGGCAGATCCTTGGCGGAGTGCACGGCGACGTCGGCGCGCCCGTCGAGCACCGCCCATTGCACCTCGCGGACGAACACCCCCTGGCCGCCCATCGTGTGCAGGGGCACGTCGTGGCGCACGTCCCCGGTGGTCTCGATGTGCACCAGCTCCACGGTCAGCGACGGATGGGCGTCACGGAGACGCTCGGCCACCACCGTTGCCTGGGCCAGCGCCTGCGGGCTGCGCCGGGTGGCGATGCGCAGGATCCCACGGTTCGCCATCGGCTCAGCCGAGATCGAACAGGTCACGCACCGCGGCCGCGTTGCGCTCGCCCTGCGGGGTGCCGGCGTCGTCCTTCAGCCGCACCGTGATCTGGTGCAGCAGCTTGGCGACGATGCCACGCGTCACGGCGTCCACGGCGTCACGCTCCGCCTCGGACAGGCCGCGCAGCTTGGCGTCATGGCGGCGCACCTCGTGGCGGCGGATCTCGTCGGCCTTGTCGCGCAGTTGGGCGACCAGCGGGGCCGCCTGGCGGGCGGTGGCCTCGAGGGCGAACCGCTCGGCCTCGTCACGGACGATGTCGGCGACGTCCTCGGCCTCATCCGCCCGGGCGGCCAGGCCGCGTGCCGCCCAGGTCCGCAGGTCGTCGAGGTTCAGCAGCGTGACCGCGGCCAGGTCGGCCACGTCGGCGGCGACGTCGCGCGGCACCGCGATGTCGACGATCAGCAAGGGTGCGTCGGCGGCGGGCCGGGCGGCGCGCACGGTGTCGACGTCGATCACGGTGTCACCGGCGCCGGTGCACGTCACCAGGACGTCGGCGTGGCCAAGGCGCTCGGCCACGTCGGAGAACGGCACCACCGTCCCGCCCACCTTGGCGGCCAGCGTGGCGGCGCGCAGCTCGGTGCGGCTGGCCACGGTGATGTCGGTGACGCCTGCGTGCTTGAGGGCCACGGTGATGCCCTCACCCATCTCGCCGGCGCCCACCACCAGGACCCGCCGGCCCACCAGCGTGCCGAGCCGCTCCACGGCCATCTCCACCGCGGCATGGCTGACCGACGCCGTGCCGCGGCCGATGGCGGTCTCGGTCCTGGCCCGCTTGCCGGTCTCGATGGCATGGCGGAACAGCAGGTTCAGCGTGCTGCGCGCCCCACCCTCGGCCTGGGCCAGTTCCCACGCCCCACGGACCTGGCCGAGGATCTCGCTCTCGCCCAGCACCGCCGAGTCCAGCCCGCAGGCCACCTCGAACAGGTGCGTCACCGCGGCCTCGTCGTGCTGGCTGTAGAGGTGCGGCTGCAGCTCGGCGGGGTCCAGCGATCCGAGGTCGCAGAAGAAGTCACGGATGTCGGCGTAGGCGCCGTGGAAGCGCTCGGCGACGGCGTAGACCTCGGTGCGGTTGCAGGTGCTCAGCACCACCGCCTCGCGGATGTTCGGACGGGCGACCAGTCCGGCGATGGCCTTGGGCAGCGCTTCGGCAGCGACGGTCACCCGTTCGAGCAGGGCCAGCGGGCCGGTGTGGTGGTTGACGCCCAGAACAACGATCGACACGGGGACCTCAGGCGGTAGCCGAACGGTGGGGCACGGCGTGGATGGATCCACCGCGGCGCTGCTCGTGGTAGCACAGGATCTGCAGCTCGACGGCGAGGTCGACCTTGCGGACCTCCACCGATCGCGGCACGGTCAGCACGACCGGGGCGAAGTTCAAGATGCTCGTGACTCCGGCGGCCACCAGGTGGTCGGCGGCGTCCTGGGCGGCGGTGCCCGGCGTGGCGACGACGCCGATGCTGACCCGCTTGGCGGCGACGATCGAGGAGAGCTCGTCGATGTGCCGGACGCGCACGCCGGCCAGGACCGAGCCGACCTTGGCCGGGTCGACGTCGACGATGCCGGCCACCGGGAAGCCGCGCTCGCTGAACCCGCCGTAGCCGGCAAGGGCCTGGCCGAGGTTGCCGGCGCCGACGATGACGACGGGCCAGTCGTGGGTCAGGCCGAGCTCACGGCGGATCTGGTACACGAGGTAGGCGACCTCGTAGCCCACGCCGCGAGTGCCGTAGCTGCCGAGGTAGCTGAGATCCTTGCGCACCTTGGCAGCGTTGACCCCGGCCAAGTCCGCCAGGCGGTCCGAGGACATGCTGTCGACGCCCTCGTCGGACTGCTCGGTCAGGATCCGCAGGTACACCGGCAGGCGGGCGACGGTCGCATCGGGGATGCGACGGCGAGAACGGTCCGAAGGCATAACTGGGTTCACCTTAGGCACTCGTGCACACGTTCACAAAGCAGACGGCACAACCGACCGAATGAGCCGCGGCATACGCTGACCCCTCGTGAATGCCGCCCTCGCCGCTGCCGCCACGCTGGTCGCCGCGGCGTTCACGCTCAGTACCTGGGACCGCTGGTTGCGCCGCCGGCGGAGCCACGAACTGGCCTGGACGATCTCGCTGGCCACGTTCACCCTCGGCTCGGCGGCGCTGTGGTGGGCCGAGTCGACCGGCTGGAACCTGGCCAACTTCCGCCTCTTCTACCTGGCCGGCGCGGTGCTCAACGTGCCCTGGCTGGCCCTCGGCACGGTGTACCTGCTGGCCGGCGAGCGCCGCGGCCGAGCCGTCCGCGGGTGGCTCGTGGGCCTCAGCGGGCTCGCTGCCGGCGTGGTCCTCACCGCCCCGACGCGCACACCCGTGAACGGGAACGAGATGCCGACGGGCAAGGACGTGTTCGGCGTAGCGCCACGGGTCCTTGCCGCGCTGGGCAGCGGGGTGGCCGCGCTGGTCATCATCGGCGGGGCGCTGTGGAGCGCATGGCGGGTGTGGCGCGCCACGGCGCCGGCGGTGGCCGGGCACACCCGGGCCGGCGGCACGAACCGGCGGCTCGTCGCCGGCAACCTGCTGATCGCCGGGGGCACGCTGATCCTGTCGGCCAGCGGCACCCTGGCCGGGCGGCTGGGCAAGGACCGGGCCTTCGCCATCACCCTCACGGCCGGCATCGTCGTGCTCTTCGCCGGCTTCCTTGTGGCCGGCCCCGGCCGCCCCCGCCCAACCCCCCTCCCCCCGAATGGGCGCGACAACTACGGATACTCGAAGTCTTCGCGCCCATGCGAGTCACCGGACCCGAGCATGGGCGCGACAACTACGGATATCTGAAGTCTTCGCGCCCAAGCGGGCAGGCGGGGCGAGCTAGACGAGTTCGCGGCGCAGGAGTTTCCCGCCGGCGTTGCGCGGCAGCTCGTCCACGAAGAGGACCTTGGTGGGACACTTGTAGCGAGCCAGGTGGTCGGTGCACCACGAGATCAGTGACTCCTCGTCCACGCCGTGCTCGCCGTCGACCACCACGTAGGCCTTCACCGCCTCGCCGGTGAGCGGGTGGGGCACGCCGACCACACCCACCTCACGCACGGCGGGGTGCTCGGCCAGGACCGCTTCCACCTCGGCCGGGAACACGTTGAACCCGCTGACGATGATCAGGTCCTTGGCCCGGTCCACCAGGTACAGGAATCCCTCGGCGTCGGTGACCGCAATGTCGCCGGTGCGCAACCAGCCGTCGGCGGTGAGCACCTTGGCGGTCTGTTCGGGGTTCTCCCAGTAGCCGAGGAACACGTTCGGGCCGCGCACCCAGATCTCGCCGCTGTCGCCCTCGACGACGTCGGTGCCGTCGGCGTCCACCAGGCGGACCTCGATGCCCTGCAACACCTTGCCGACCGAGCCAGGCTTCCACGCCAAGCCGGCGGCGCTGGTCACCACGGGCGAGGCTTCGGTGAGCCCGTAGCCCTCGGCAAGTTCGATGCCGAACATGTCCCGCAGGCGGCGCATCGCCGGCTCGGGCATCTTGGCCGCTCCGGTCAACGCCAGGCGCACCGAGGCGAACGAGTCGGCGGGAGCGTCGTCGAAGTGGCTGAACGCGACCCACATCGGTGGGGCCCCGGGGATCACGGTCACGCCGCGCTCACGGATCGTTTCCAGGGCGGTGTACGGGTCGAAGCGCTGCACCAGCACCACGGTGGCGCCACGTTCCAGGCTGAGACCGAGGATGACGTTGAGCCCGAAGATGTGGTTGAGCGGCAGCACCCCGAACACCACGTCGTCAGGGAACACCTCGCCTTCGGCGTGGCGGCCCTGGTCGATGTTGGACAGCAGGTTGCCGTGGCTGAGCATCGCCGCCTGCGGTGACCCGGCGGTGCCGCTGGTGAACATCAACACGGCGACGGTGTCGGCCTCGACGTCCACGCTGGGCATCGGCTCGCTGGCCAGCAACTGGGCGAAGTCAACGTCGGCGTGGACGACGGCGTCGTCCACCGGCTCGGTGACGACGACGGTGCGCACCGACGGCACCCGCTCCCGGCTGACGTCGTGCCAGTGCACGGACGCCGCCGTGTCCACCACCACGGCCACGGCGCCGACGGTGGCGATCTGGTGCTCCAGCTCCGGGGCCGGGCTGGTGGGGTTCAACGGGACGGCGATGGCCCCGAGGCCCACCACCGCCAGGTACGAGTCGACGAAGTAGCGCCCGTTGCTGCACATCACCGCCACGCGGTCGCCGCGCCGCACCCCGAGGGCTGCCAGCCCACCACGCACACGAGCGACCTGGTCACGGAGCTCGCCATACGTGGTCGGCCGGCTCCTGCTGATGATGGCGACCCGATCAGCCGGGTGCGGATCGATGATCGCTGCGAGATTCAAGGTGACTACCCCCGGGTAGCGATGCTATCGCGGCGCCCCCACCGCCCGGATCTACAGGCGGATCAGGGAGACGACGCCGGCCACCAGAATCGCCGCCAGCAGCAGGACCAGGGTGAGGGTTGTCGCCGGACGCATCGCGCCACGCTACCCGTGGAGGTCACGGTTGGGCGGGGACGGCCGCAGGCGAACGTTGACCGGCGGGGCGCCTGCCCGGTCGCCGTCGGCCAGCGGGCCGAGAGTGACCTGATCGGCGAGGTGCACACCGAGCTCTTGTGCTGCGCTGCGGCCCGCCGCCACCAGCGAGATCATCCCGCTGGCGTCGACCATGAATCCCAGCGCGCCGGCGGGCATGGCGCCGGCAGGCGCGGCCGGACCCACCCGGCGGGCGACGCGTCGCACCTCGCCGGCCGTCACCATCACGTGCTCGCCGAAGTGGTCGAGCTCGGCGGGATCGACGTTGAGCTGGCACACGCCGGCGCGGTCGATCCACAGCACGTCAGCGATCATCTGCTCGCCGTCGGTACGAGACAGGGGGACCACGCCGGGGAGCAGCAGGCCGGGATCGATCTCCGTACCCACGTCGGCCAGGTCCGCCCCGGCGCACAGGTGCGCGGCCACCGGAGCGATCACGTCGCGGGCCGGCCACCGTGCGCCCGGCGACGCCAAGTGGACCTCGGCGCGGTCCAGCACGACCGCCCGCTCGGCGCCTCCGGCCATCGCCACCGCCGGCGCCACCACACCGTTGTCCGGCCCGACGATGATCCCGTTGCCGTCGGCGATCTGGACGGCCACGCAGCGCCGGTGCGAGGTCATCCCGGCGTCGACACACACCGCCACCACGCCGCTGGGCAGGTACCCGACGGCCCGGGCCAGCATCACGCTGGCGCTGCGCACGTCGCCCGGCCCGATCTCATGGCTGAGATCCACCAGCGCCGCGTGTGGGGCGATGTCCCTGGCGACGGAGCGCAGGATGCCGACGGATTCGTCAACCGACCCGAGGTCGGTGAGCAACGTCAACGTGTCGAACCGGCGAGCCACGGCCGCAGGCTACCGAGCCGCCGGGTCGCCGGTCGCGCCCGGCCCGATGACACCACGACCCCGACGAAGCGCCCGAAAAAGCGAGGAGGGCTGGTGCCAACCCCCCGATGGCACCAGCCCTCATCGGCGCTGCCCACTGGTGGGGCGCGTCGTCCGGTTGACGAATCTCCCGGGGTCTTTTCGGACCGACCACAGCCTAACTGGCTTGCCCGGGTGAGAAAAGAGTCACACCCATGAAACTTGCCGAGTCCTGGTCAGTGGGCCGGCGGCGCGCCGAGTTCCAGGCTGCGCAGCGTGGCCGCGTGCACGGCGTCGGCGAACGCGGCGCGCACGCCGTGCTGCTCCAGCACCCGCAGCCCGGCGGCCGTGGTCCCGCCGGGAGAGGTCACCGCGGCGCGCAGCGATGCCGGTGACTCGCCACCGGCCAGCAGCTCGGCGGCGCCGCGGAACAGTTGACGCACCAGCGCATCGGCCACCGGCCGGGCAAGTCCCACCGAGACTCCCGCGTCGATCAGCGCCTCGGCGACGAGGAACAGGTAGGCAGGGCCGCTACCGCTCAGGCCGGTGACCGCGTCGAGCTGGTACTCGGGAACCTCGGCCACCGTGCCAACCGCTTCGAGCACCGATGCCGCCCACCGCAGGTCGTCGGCGGTGGCCGTTGGGCCGCCACTGATCGCCGCTGCTCCCTTGCCCACCAGCGCCGGGGTGTTCGGCATCGAGCGCACCACCGCCACGGCATCACCGCAGGCGGCCTGCAGCGTGGCCGTGGACACGCCAGCGGCGATCGACAGCACTCGGCGGGCTCCGGCGGCCGCTGCCGCCGCCGATGCCGCCGGCACGTCACCCGGCTTGACGGCGATCACCGCGTCCCGGCACGGACCCACTGCGTCGGTGATGGCCACACCGGGCAGCAGGCCAGCCAGCGCGCCGCGGCGGGCTTCGATCACCTCCACCACCACCAACTCCTCGGCCCGGCACCAACCCGAACCGATCAGACCGCGCGCCAGCGCCGCTCCCATGTTGCCGCCGCCGATGATCGCCAGCCGGTGTGCGTCCTGTGACCCCATCGGGCCGAGGCTAACGAACACGGCGAGCCCGGGGCCGGTGAGCGCCGCCGACTTCCCCGAAGGTGGCGCCCACCGACCCCACCGCAAGTGGACATCCACGAGGGGCACCCGGCAGCCGCGCCACCCGATCCCACCAGGTCCGTGAGCGTTGGGCTGGCGACAGCCGCCCAACGCTCACGGACCGGGTTCAGGTGAACCTGGAGGCGAACCCGAGGCGGAGCAGCGACGGGAAGGTGTGCTCGACGTAGGCGTAGAGCGAGCCGATGATCCGGTCGAGCTCCTCGGCGTCGAGGGCCACCAGGGGTACCTCGCCGCGCAGGAAGATGGCGTCCTCCACACCGATGGCGAAGTGCGCGCCCACCAGGCGCTGGTTGTGGCGCAGCGCCGTCTCGTAGACCCGGGCGACGTTGTCGAGCGGGGCGGGCATCACGTACACCTCGTAGGCGAGGGTGCGCTGGCCCAGCGTCAGCCAGGCGGTGATGTGCGCTTTGGCCTCACCGGCCATGCGCACGTACCAGCGGACCTCGTCGCCCTCACCATGGTCGACGGCTTCGATGGCCGGGTTCTCGGCCGCCATCGACGACAGCCACCCGTCGATGGCACGGCGGAGGTCGGCGACCTGCGCGGCGTCGAACAGATCGCTCATGAACAGGCGACGAGCTGGCGGACGGAACGCACGTCCACGTACAAGCGGCGCAAGCGCGCCGCGGCGAACCCCCACGTGTACCGCCCGGCGCGCTCGGCGGCGCGCCCACTCATCGCGGCGGCACGCGCCGGATCGGCCAGCACGGCGTCCACCGCAGCGGCGAACCGCCGTGGGTCACGCCCCTCCACGAGGAATCCGGTGGCGCCGTCGTCGACGAGGTTGATCAGCCCGCCAACGGCCGACGCCACCACGGGGGTGCCACAGGCCGCAGCCTCCAGGGCCACGAGCCCGAAGCTCTCGCTGCGACTCGGCACCACCACCACATCGGCGGCGCGGTAGTACGTACTGAGGATGTGGTGCGGCTGGGGCTCGACGAAGCGGATGCGGTGCGCCACACCGAGATCACGGGCCAGGCGCTGGGCGCTGGCCAGCTCGGCGTGGCCGTCCACGCCGCTGACGCCACCCACGATCACCAGCACGGCGTCCCGGCGGGTCGACGAGCCCAGCGTGGCGACGGCCAGCTCGACGCCCTTCAACGGTTGGATCCGCCCGACGAACAGCAGGATCGGCACCCCGAGCGGGAGGCCGACGGCGCTGCGCGCCCCGGACTGCTGGCCGGGGGCGAAGAAGGCGTGCTCCACGCCAGGGGCGACGATCTCGATCCGCCCGGCGGGGTCGCCGTACAGCCGGCGGAACTGGGCGGCCTCCTCGGTGCAGCTGACACAGATGGCGTCTGCGCAGCCGATGATCTCTGCCTCGGCGCGATGGCGGTACTCGGGCTCCGGGTCCCCGCCCTCGGCCTTGACCTTGGCCAGGGTGTGGAACGTGGTGACGAACGGGGTGTCCAGTTCGTGCTTGATGCGGTGGGCGACCAACCCGCTGAGCCAGTAGTTGGCGTGGACCACGTCGGCCGGTGCCTCACCGGCGAGGTGCTCGATCACCCGGTCACCGAACTCGTTGACGACATCGGTCAGCGCGCTCTTGGGGAGATCCACCGGGCCGGCGTCGACATGGACCACGCGGTGCCCCGGCTCGACCTGCACGGCGTCGGGTTGATCGGCGCTGGTGCGCCGGGTGTAGGTGGTGCACTGCACACCGGCTTGCGCCAGCGACGACGCCATCTCGCGCACGTAGACGTTCATGCCGCCACTGTCGCCGGTGCCTGGCTGAGCCAGCGGCGAGGTGTGGAGCGAGAGCATGGCGATTCGTTGCACGAGGAGGTGAAACCTTATCCAAGCGGTCAACATTCCGTGACCCCGCCCGTCACGCGATACTGCCCCCATGCGTATGCGCCGCCGGCAGTCCCCGCTGGTGCGGCTGCTCTCGCCGCTGCGTGACTTCCTGCACGCCGAAGCGGCCGGCGGCATCCTCCTGGTGGCCGCCGCGGTGATCGCCGTGGCCTGGGCCAACTCCCCGTGGTCGGGCAGCTACCGCTCGCTGTGGGACAGCCAGGTCGGCCTCACCGTCGCCGGGCACACCCTGTCGTTGAGCCTGCGGTTGTGGCTGAACGACGCGCTGATGGCGCTGTTCTTCTTGGTCGTCGGGCTGGAGATCAGGCGTGAGGTCACCTCGGGTCACCTGGCCTCTCGGCGCGCCGCGGCCCTGCCGGCCCTGGCCGCGCTGGGTGGCATGGCCGTCCCGGCCCTGCTCTACCTGGCCATCGCCGGGGGCAGCGCGCCGCGCGGTTGGGGTGTGCCGATGGCCACCGACATCGCCCTGGCGGTGGGGGTGCTGGCCCTCGTCGGCGACCGCGCCTCGGGGTCGATGCGTGCCTTCCTCCTCGGCCTGGCCATCGTCGACGACATCGGGGCCATCATCGTCATCGCCGCCTTCTACTCGACAGGGGTCACGTGGGGCTGGCTGCTCGCCGGGGCGGGCGCCATCGCCGCCGTCGTCGCGGTCCGCGCCGCTGGCGTGCAGTGGTCGGGCATCTACTGGATCCTCGGCGCCATCTGCTGGTTGGCGTTCCACGAGGCCGGCGTGCACCCCACGCTGGCCGGCGTGGCGATGGGGCTGCTGGCCCCGGTGACGCCGCACCTTCCGTCGAATCTCGTCGATGCCGAGGAGCTGAGCGCCAGCCTGGCCGACGTCGGCTCGGCGGAAGCCGCCGTCGAGACGGGCCGCCTAGCCCGCTCGTCGGTCTCGGTCGTCGAGTGGCTGCTGCACGTGCTCCACCCGTGGACCAGCTACCTGATCGTGCCGCTGTTCGCCCTGGCCAACGCCGGCATCGAGATCAACCGGCACATCGTCTCTGAGGCCGCCGGGTCGGCGCTGGCCTGGGGGATCTTCGCCGGGCTGGTGGTGGGCAAGCCGCTCGGCGTCACCGCCGCCGCCAGGCTGGCGGCCCGCTCCGGCGTCGCCGAGGGCATCACCGGGACCCGGCGTCAGCTGATGGGTGTCGGCGCGGCGGCCGGGATCGGGTTCACGGTGGCCCTGTTCGTGGCCGAGTTGGCCTTCGATGATCCCACCCACCTGGCCGAAGCCAAGCTGTCGATCCTGGTGGCCAGCGCCGTCAGCGCGGGGCTCGCTGCTGTGACGCTGATGTGGCAGCCACGAAGCTCTCGTACACGTTGAGCAGCGCCTGGCGTTGCTCGTTGGTCAGCAGCGGGTCGCCGGCAATGGCATCGCGAACCCCTGGGCGCCCGCCGGCGTGCTCGGGGTCGAGGATGCCAGCCCGTTCGTACAGGGTCTCGGCGCTGATCTTCAGTGCCTTGGCGATCTGCTGGAGGATGTCGGCGGAGGGCTTGCGCAACCCGCGCTCGATCTGCGACAGGTACGGGTTGGAGATGTTCGCCAGGTTGGCCAACCGGCGCACGCTCATGCTGGCCACCTCGCGCTGGTTCTTGATGAACTCGCCGACGTCGGCCAGGCGGCGATCCAACTCCTCGTTCACGATCCCCCGCTGACCGGTGGCAGCAGCGCCACCTCGTCGCCCTCGGTGACCGCCGCGTCCAGCGCGACCGCGTCACCGTTGAGCCAGATCGTGCACGTGGGCAGCAGTTCGGCCAGGCGCGGCCCCCCGGGCCGGGCCAGGGCGGCGGCGATGACGCCGCGCACGTCGGGGGCGGCAACGTCCATCGAGCCCACACCAATGGCCTCCCGGGCGGCAGCGAACAACCGGAGCGTGGCCATGGACCGAGCGTACCGCCGCGGCGGGTTCCCGGTTCTGGATGACACCCCCCAACTAACGTCGAGCGCATGCGTGGTGGACAGTGTCGGCTCCTCCTGCTCAGGCACGGGCAAAGCGAGTGGAACGTGGACGGCCGGTGGCAGGGTGACGCCGATCCGCCGCTCACCGCCGAGGGCCGTCACCAGGCGGCGCATGCCGCCTCGGCCCTCGCCGACCTCGGCCCGTTCAGCGCCGTGTGGTCCAGTGACCTGAGCCGGGCAACCGAGACCGCCGAGATCCTCGGCTCGGCCCTGCAGGTGTTCGACATCCAGCGCCACCCTGGGCTGCGTGAGTCGGGGCTCGGGCCGTGGCAGGGGCTCACCGTCGAGCAGATCGAAGCGCAGTGGCCCGGCTACCTGGCCGAGCGCCGGCGGCCGCCCGGCGCCGAGGACGCCCACCTCGTGCTGGCCCGCTTCACCCGGGCCATCACCGACATCGCCCGTGACAGCCGCCGTGACGAGACCATCCTGGTGATCACCCACGCCGGCGTGATGCGCCAGTTGCGCCGCGCCCTGCAGCGGCCCGACGTGCGCTTCACCAATCTCGCCGGCTTCTGGGTGCACATCGACCGCAAGACCGCGGCCATCGAGGTGGGCGGCGCCATCACCACGGTGGACGCGCCGCTACCGGAGTCACTGTGACCAGCGCGGCCGTCCCCTTCCGCATCCAGGTGTCCCGGTCACGGCGGCGCACCCGCACCGTGGGGGCGCGCCTGGTGGGCGACGTGCTCGACATCTCCCTGCCGTATTGGATGAACACCGAGGAGGAGTGCCACTGGGTGGAGGTCATGTCCCGGCGCTTCGCCAAACGGCTGGACACCGAACGCATCGACCTGCCGGCGCGCGCCGCCGCACTGGCGGCGCGCTACGACCTGCGCACACCCACCGCCATCACCTGGGCCGGGGAGCTGCGCAGCCGGTGGGGGTCGTGCACGCCATCCACGGGTGAGATTCGCCTGTCCAGCAAGCTGGCGTCCTACCCGAACTGGGTCATCGACTACGTGATCGTCCACGAGTTGGCCCACCTCCACGTGCGCGGTCACAACCGGGCGTTCTGGGCGCTGGCGCGCCGGTACCCGAAG
>WBZU01001986.1_pt1 | contig 14638 bp, 11 predicted proteins | sample 5204311 | NCBI WGS metagenome assembly WBZU01 (sample SAMN12344359, study PRJNA552823) | activated sludge metagenome | biome: Activated sludge suspended growth; feature: Nitrification reactor; material: Wastewater; isolation source: activated sludge from nitrification reactor of wastewater...
GTGACTTTGATTGCGATTTGGGTTTTGCAACGATCTCCTGATGTTGATGAAATAATTAAAAGTTCATATTCAGGCATTAGCGTAGGTTCATCAGAATACCAGATGATAAGCAAAAAAATAAAAATTTTATTGAAAAAAAATTAATCTTACTATTCATGTTTTTTTTTAAAATCGTAAAAAAAAACAAATAGGATGGTCTTAAAAAAAAGATAATTTATTTATTTTTTTTAGTCACTATTTTCTTTTTGGTTGTTTCTTTTCATGATACGAACTGCATTTATGTAAATATGCATTAATTCAGGGTCTCCACGATTATTATGTGGGTCTATTATTTCTGGGTCTATATTGCCATAGAATCCATATTCATTATATACGTCTGAAATCATTTTTTTGGTAGATTGTGGTTGTTCTTTTGTTAATAAAATATATGTCCAACGATATTCATTTCGAGGAACACTCATTAGTATATTCTCGATACTTTGCACAGTAGAATATTCTTGCATTACGAATACTCTAGTAGTAGGATAATCGTTGTTCTTCTTAATGACTCGATTCATATTCTCTATCCAATCTTCTTGATATCCTAAGCGCGGAAGATTAACGTCTATAATGAAAACCATCCCTTTACTCACACGTGTTCCTATATCTCCAGTAATTTTTATGTAATTAGGATCGAATGGAGCAAATTCTGGTATATATGGCAAATCAAAATCGATTTGTAGTAAACGTTCGACCAATTGATCTAATCCATGGATTTCATATTTTTCTAATACACCGCGATTATTGACTTCTATTGTATATTCTTCTACTTCATAGTTTTTATCATGTTCCAATATAATAGGTGCTTTAAAATAACGAAAATTCGGAATTTTTTTCGTATCTGATAAATTATACATAATATCACTGACATAAGATAAATCATCTATCAATAAACATGCATCATTAAAATTATTTATTGATATAAGAAAATTCATTTTTTTCAGTGAAAGAAAAAGAAATATGTAATTTATTTTTTTTATTTTTTTAAAAAATCGCAAAAAAAAACAAAATCAAAAATCAATAGTCCTAAAATGTTTCTTTTTTTTTTATTATAGATATACAAAATTTTCTTGTTGTATTATCTTGGATGTATTTTTAAAATGATCAGAAATTGTATCAAATATCTCTTCAGGCCAATAGATTTCACTAACATATCTTCCTTTCACTTTACATAATTCATATTTTTGATTAATATACTCTATAGTTATTAATCGTGATCGTAAACATAATTCTATTACTTTACCAGTTGTAATAAAGTTTTGAATATCTTCATCATTATCTATATTATTATCTAATTGAATTAGATAATCATAGTCAATACTTTTTATACTACCAATTGTTTTTACAGTAAAATAAGTCATGATTTATTTTTTGGAACTATAAATTAGTTATTTTTTTGAAGGAAGTGAAATTGAAAAAAAATGAGATTTTTTTTTTATTCTTTAATTATATAGTGCTAAAAAAATTTTTTTATTCATCGGAGTTTTTTTTAAAGTCAGGATATATACTTTTCATAATTTTTTCATATATTAATACATTTGGATAACAATTGATTAAAACTTCATGTAAAAGATTACTGGTATTTTTAATATCATCATCAGTTGCTTCTGTATGAGTATTCAGCGAATTTAGAATATATTCTCTAACTTTTATATAGAACGATTTATCCCATAGATCATATGATGGTTTTAGACCAGCGTTTTTTACACTTCTATTAAAGGTATCTTGTTCAAATGTCAAGTGTGCAAACGGATGTAATAACTGTAGTTCGAAAATATGGTCTTCATGTTGGATATAAATAAATTGTACGATATCAGTAAAAACTTTTTTATCTTGATTATAGTAACAATAATTCGTATCACTTGGATTCATTTTCTTAATGACCATATTTTCACCTTCATTAAATCGTGTTTTCAATACATTCATTATTTCTGCAAAATATATAGGTGATATTATTATCCTACATGCAAATATATCATTGATAGTTCGAAAATAGTTTGGAACATCATGAGTTTTCTCTTCTGATATTTTATCGAGTATTCTATCTTTTTGTTTCGGTTGTATTCGTTGGTCTATATAATGGATAGCATGTAATAGATTCTTGTCTGATATATGTTCAATAAGCAAGTTTCGTAAGAACATGACAAATTGATTCATGATATCGTGAAAATTTTTTATTTCCGAATACTTATTTATATATAGAGTATTAATAAATTGATTAACATCTTGTTCAGTTATATCATACCATGTAGATTGAGAAAATGGTAATTTTCCAAAAGAAGATGAATAAGACATTTTCTCAATCTTCTTCTTTTGTTTTAGTTATATTTTTTATAATATATAATTAAAAAATATTTTTTTATTAAAATAAGAATAAAAATTTTAAAAATATAAAAAAGTTTTTATTTTTTTTTTCATTTTATATTTTTTTTAATCATCGGAGTTTTTTACGTTTTTTTTACAGATACCCTACGATAAATTTCATAACTCCTCTAAAAAAAATTTAAGTCTATGAATATATAAAAAAATTAGTCAATAAATTTAAAAAAATATATCATGTTATATAGAATTTATCTGTTGTTTACTAAGATCATAATTACGATTCAATAATGCTTTTAACGTGTCTCTAGTATAATAATCAATACCACATTCATCATTCATCATTTTTTTTAATGAAAAATTATTTTCTAATATTTTAACTAATTTTTGACCGGATTTATTTTCGAGACTTTGAAATGGACTATTAGCAAAATAAAAACATTCAATCGTCCTATTTGTTATCAATACATCTACGATTATATCAATACCTTTAGAGTTAATACAATTATGAGTAATATCTATTTTTTTGATAGATGTGTTAAACCATAATGCATCTCTGAGTTTTAACATACTTTCATTTGTGATTTTATTATAACTAATATCTAAATCATTTATATTTATAGATGGATTAGATATCAACGCTTCAGAAAGTTCAATAAGTCCTCTGTCTCCTATGTTATTGTTACAAAGGTTTAATTTCTGAATAGATGAGTTGGTTCTTAATTTTCTAGCAAATTCAATAAAACCATCATCTCCAATTTCATTATGATGAAGAATGATGTTTTTAATAGTCGAATTATATTTTAAACCTTCGGAGAGCATACACATATTAATATCTGAGATTCTACAGTCAGAAAAGTTAATACTTTCAATGGTTGAATTTAATTTTAAAGTTTCGGTGAATTTTAGTTCATATTCATAGTCTTTCGTTGGAAACATATAACCATTATCAGACATATCTAAATTCTTGATAGATGAGTTAGTACATAATGCTTCAGAAATGCAATTAAACCCGTGTGGATATATCGATATATTTTTCATATTAATGGTTTCTACAGTAGAATTATTTTTCAACGCTATGGCCATAAGTAGTGCACCACGATCACGTATCATCTGATTTTCCATACAAATTATTTTAATAGATGTATTAACTGCTAAAACTTTTGCAAATTGATATATAATCATGAAATCTAGATATTCGTATGCGAATGTAATATTAGTCACATGTGAAGTTGTTTTCAATGATTTACATAGATATGGAAATAAAAGTTTGTCGAAATCTACGAATACTCTAGTGATATCATTATTTCCTGATTTCAAAGTCTTTAATTCTCTTTTTTTAGTATAAATTGATTTAAAATTATTTATTTCTTTATCAAATTCATGTGCATCATGTAGTATTATATCCTTAGTTTTTTTTATACGATCTTTAGTAGGTACCATCATTTTTTTGATATTTAGATGAATATCTGTTTTTTTTTTGATTATAATTGAAAATACTATAAAAAAATTATTTCTCATTTTATATTTTTTTTTTAATCATCGGAGTTTTTTTTACGTTTTTTTTAGAGATACCCTACGATAAATTTCATAAAAACTCCGATGATTAAAATTTTTTTTTCTTCATACAAAAAAATGAAAAAAAATATTTTTTTCTCACAAAAAACATACATTCATGCTCTATCTTTCTTTCTAAATTTTAGATATATAAAATGCAATTCTTTATTTTTGGAAGAAATTTTCAACAAACAGCAAAAACATTACATGATAAACATGTATTAAAATTATGTATTGAACTATATCAAATACTTCTCATAGTTACATCTATACTATTAGAACATGAAGAAAATAGAATTGTGTTTGCACAAATATGTGAACAAAACTTTAAAATAGAACAATCAAAAGTCATGGACTACCTATCACTTGAAAAGAGAGGTTATGTAAATCATCCATTCGTCCTATATGGAATAGCGTCGATGGATAATTACAAAATCATGTATAGTCTTTCTCAAGAATACTACAAGGAAGCCAAATTACGTTTCAATAATAATAAAAAAAGGGACTATACTGCATCACAAAACATGAATGATATCATTCATACCTTTATCTTTCAAGGATATACACTATGTCGAACATATGACCAATGGTGTAAATCTGTTCCTAGTATTAATAATATCCCACCTATATGTGCTGACGAAGACACTGTTATATTATATAACAAGTTATTATCTCGTCTAGAAATCAATCTCGATTTCAGTTATATTAGAAAATGTGGTCATAAAAGTAAGGCATATATAGCAACTACTTGGAAGGACTATTTATTGTTTCAGCAATATACCTACTATTATAATAACAAGGGTAGTGGATTGTACTTACATACAGACAACGTCCCATCGTTACTATCAGAAGGACCCGTGCTCGATATACACATTAACGAATGTCTTGATAGACATGATAAAATAAAAAAAAATTGTAGTTCTAAAATATTCTACAATAAACTATACAATAAATTCTTGTCACAAATAGATAGTCAAAAGGAAGAAAAAGAAATAATGTTAATGAACTATTTATTAAAACTATCTAAAAATGTAGACACAGATATTCTATAATAAATATTGTTTTCCATAAAATAAACATAATGATTCATAAAATTCTTCATCTGTTATACTATCATCTATCTTTCTAACATATTTAATCATTTTTTCCATTTCTTTTTTACTAATATCCTCTGTCTTTTTATATCTATCCAATATCGATGTATTACAAGTATCATCATGTAATATCAATATTATATTAACTATTTTTTCTTTATGAATAGAGTCCTTACCATACACTAGACCCATAAATTGGTCGTCTGACATAGACTTGTATTGTCTCAGAGTCTCTGCAGTAGGGTCCATAGATTTTAACATGTCTCGTAGACTCCTGTTATCAGAAGATTGAATCAATTTCTTCATACTATCTACTTCCATGATAGGTTTGTATTTACTAGGATTCATGGACCGTATAAGTTCATATCTTCCACAAGTGTCCAATGGTACATCAAACACTTTAGTAATATTTTGATTCATAGAGTCTACTTTAACACCAGAGAACCAATTATTAGTCAATATCAACTGTTTGTCTTTATTCGGTTTCAATTTGATCACAGAGAATATATATGGATATTTGTAAGACTCTATTTCACCATATAACATACTCTTTTCTTTTGAAAGATTGTAACTCATGATCTCTGTAATGAAATCCATGACTGGGTTATTATTTTCTACTATCAGAGTGCGTTTGAACTTTACGAATCTATCATTTAGTTCATCTAGTGAGGTCGATTTTCCATATACTACAGACGTGTGAATAAAAGTAGCATAGTCTCTGAAATCGATATTGTTTGCCTTGAGTTCTCGTGATTTATCGATCCTTTCAATACCACGTCCAAACTGAGAAAACTTGTAATTGTCAATCATCATCTGTCTCTGAGCGATATTATCTAGTATAATGGCTACTTGAGTCTCTGGAGGTTTACCAGCCATACCAGTAGGATAGTTATTGCATATTTCCTTGACTAGATTATTCTTGTTCATTGGAAAATATAACCAATTAGGATCATAGTTGTCCGTATCTAGTTCGTTCAATTCAGAAACAACATTGAAGGATCGTTTACTACCTACTGACGACGTATTATTATTGCAAAACGATCCAGTAGTCTTGAATGCTCTCAAATTATTACTATTCACTATACCTCTATGTATATGACCTAGTATGATTAAAATAATTTTTTCGATAGGGTCATAGATAGACCTAGTTAGGAACCCTATAGTGAAAACAGCGATCTCTTCTGAATCCTCCATGAACGGTCTCATATCCAACAATTGTTTTATTTCAAAAGCAGATTTTACATATTTAGATGTTTCCAATTCATATAGATGGATTAGTCCATTTACTATTGTAAATATAATAATAAAGATATTGACTTTATCTCTTGTTCTACCATCTACTTGTCTCATATTATGTTTCAGCAGATATTTATCTAATTCAGATAGTACATAATCTGTGACAAAACAATTGATCTTTGGAAGTAGACCATTATATATTAACTTGAACACTAGATATATCTTGACTCTCATATGAGCGGAAAACGATTTAAGATAATAATGTAATATTTTGTCTTCTTCTGTCGTAAAGTGTTTGAAACTCGCATTGAGATTATTAGCACTCTTTGAATGTCTACTACCAGTAGTAGAAAAGTCCAACATGAACCTTGTCATCAATGCAGAATCTACGTTCTTTGGAGAATCATTGGTGACAAATATAATAGAACTATATACTGGTTTACTGATCATCTTACTAGTTCGTTCTCTTGTTTCAGGGTCTACACCTGCATTATAGTAGAAACTCAAGACACTTCTAGTAAGCATATCTTTCATGACACCTATCCATGGTTCTGTAGGTCTACTACGACTATTAGATGATGAAGACGACGAAGACGACGAAGAACAAAATAATTCTGGAGGTGCTTCATGAAACACTAGTACCTGATCATGAAACTTACTATTAGTAGTAAGAGCATTCTTACTCCATTGACTAAACTCTGTGACGTTACCTTCGAAACTCATTTCTTTCAGTTTCTGAAAAATAAAGGATTTACCTGACTGAGGATCACCTACCATGAAAGAGTTAAAATGAAGACTATTATAATCTATTCTGAATGCATCTAATGTACCAAAGTAGCATTTACAGAACGACCAATGAGAAGTAGAAAGGACTAGGTATTGTTCACACATGTTCATGAACCATATCATGAAATTAGAAAATATTCCTAGACGTCTATCATATATTTTCAAGGGTATTCTAGTCTTATGAAAACTAGGCATTTTTTTATGCAGATAGGTAGTCACTGCTTTACCAACTTCACTGACATTAGACGAATAGGACATGGCAATATATGTAAATCTATCAATCAGGTAATTATCTACTATCGTCTTAAATTCTTGAGATGAATTTAATGTAGTCATTGCTTGTTTTATGATATTAGAGAACTGTCCTAATTCCTCATAATCATCATCCAATGTTTTCATATGCACATCGTAATTATAATCATCCGATACTTCAAGATCATTTACTAGAGTATAGAGAATATAATATTCTGTACCTATTATCTTAGACTGATAGTCTGGTAGATACATATTCAATATAGAATCCAGTTTGATATTACAGACATCTAATTTGACTATATTATATGGTCTTTTGAATGACCATTGACCCTGAGTATCTATGTTAAAACATTTTTTGGCATCTCCCTTTGGTGAAAATATTTTATGCAGTGAAATAGTGTCATATTCAAATGGATGTTTATCTGAGGCAGAATTGGCTACGTTATTATAGATGATCTTTTTAGCAATCTCGATCCAGTTCATTTTACCTGTAATTAATGGTATCCCACTTGGACTAGCAACCACACGTCTTGTATTACATGCATAAGAAGATGTTTTATTATTATTATCTAGAACAGTCTTTGTATGTCTATCCAATAGATCACAACCTTCTTCTGCAAGTAGGAACCATAATCTGTAACCACTGACTTTTTGATTTGGTTTAAAAAACCCCTTTCTAGAATGAGCAATATTTTCAGGACTATCCCATCTGAAAGATTGATCAGTTGAATGATCACTTTCATCTTGATGCTCTGTATTATTACTATCTGTTACTACTGTTTCTATGAAAACTTGAATTTTATCATTAGTGATTTGAGAGTTTTCATAGACATAATGAATAATACTCGAAATAAAATTTATCATCATTCTAATATCTATAGATGTGTCCATGAACTTTTTAGGATATGGACACAAGTGTTTTGCATTAATAGGTATAACAAATACATTACTAGGATGATAACACTTTTGAATAATAGGACTTATGATAATTGATTTGTCTTCATCTAATTTTGATAATAAACATTTAAGATTATGATATATCTGATCTATATCTGTATCCATTTCATATATATCTCTTTTTTTTAAAAAAAAATTTATTATGATATTAAATTTAAATACAAATTTATTATTTTATGAAATTTTTTTTCTTTTTTAAATGGTTTTTGTTTTTTTTAAAAAAAAAATAAGAAAAAACTCCGATAACCGAAAAAAAATGAAAACTAATAAAAAAAATAATAATAAATTTAATAGTGATATTACTAGTGATGATGATATCGTCACTAGTAGTGGTAATAGTTGGACATCAAAATTATTGAATAAAATAGGATTATCAAAAACAGAGAAATATGAATACGATGATGAAGATTTAAAACCAATAGTAGAAGTTGATTATAATAATCTTAAATCAAAGAATAGTTGGTTTAGAAGAGTATTTAGACTAGGTGTTGATCCAAAGGCACCTTCTATATTTTCAGATGAAATACCTATAGCGAATATACCAGATGAAATAAAAGACAAATCAATGCGTAATAAACTAGAAAACAATGTAAATAGTATATATGAATTATATTCAAAGGATATTCTACCATGGCCTCAGATGTTAGATACTAGGTTATATATCATAGGTCTAATGCACGAATCTATCCAATGGGCTCTACGATCAAAAGAAGAAAAAATAAAGTACAAAAAATCAAAGGACCTATGGATGTTTCTTCATTGGCATTTTCCAATAGTGTTTATGTGGTTCTTCTATAACATCCTAGGTACCTATAAACTAGGAGCACTGCATGATCAAGGTATTACCGACAATGACTATATTAGAACAGAGATGTTTTGGATTATCTTTTTCTCAGCAGCACTAGCATGGCTACTAGATTTCGTGTGGGAGCCTATAGAGTCTACTATATATGATGTAGTTATTTATTATATGCCTTATTCGAGTTTTTCAAGGGGTTTCGGTCGAGAGACTAGGACCAATTCTGTTACGATAGACCCTGTAGTATCTGGACTATTTGGTATTCTATTCATGATTACTACTATTATGCTTATGGGACAGGCGCCTGTTTTTGGGATCACTAATTGGTCGTGTTGGGTTCAATTTATAATACTATGGTGGTTACCAAAAGATGCAGGCAAGTCTATGTTTCATCTTATATGTTGGACTATAATAGAGTGTGTTGGTATATTCTGTCTACAATATATATGGATAGAAGCAGAACTATGGTTTGTTCTTACATGGATCATAGGTGCCTGTACTATGTCTACTATTATTGGACTAGGTGGTCTTTCATATTATATGAAGGTACCCACACTTATATCAGAACCTCTATATACTGCTGTTTTAATAGGAATACCTTGTCATATTATATACTCAATAATTGTAACATATATATCTCTTTATCAATAAAAAAAATTTTTATTCTTGATATGAACCAACATTTTCATTTTTATGATTATGATTACCATTACTACTATTACTTTCACCATCTTCTTTTTGTTTTTTATTAGTAGGGTTCATAAAGAAACCCATTCTAGTCTCTAAATCAATCCAACCATTATCATATTCCATACCAGGATGAATCTTTCTCTTCTTGGTATGTTTAAGCATCTCCTTTTCACTTTGAGGTACTATATGACTAGGTTGTCCTAGTCTTACATTACTTCTAGAAATACGAACAAATTCAGTCCAAGATATAATACCCATACCATATAACTGCATTAGATTTTCAATATTGACTCTTGTATTCAATTGAATATCTATCCTGAACCAGTTAGCATTTACGACATCCTTGATGATATCCTCATGTGTTTTGAAAATAAATTTACTACGATCATCTCTCTTCTTCATATAGTCATTGAAAATAAAACCTACTAGATGTTCCATATAAGTCATCTGGTAGGCAGTAGTGATAACATACTCTACATACTCTTTCCATCTAATCACTGTTCTCAAAAGAGTCTCATTCATACCTGCTATATCTGCCTTGATGATCTTTGCACTCGATCTATGATAGATATCTGCAGGAACACCAAAGGCCTTGTAGAACTTCTTTTCATATCTATTGACCAAGTTTTCAAAATCGTTACGAGTAGTAGGATGAGGTATCGTGACTGGAGTGAGACCATTGGGGACTGGTATAGAATTCTTTGCGAGCATATAGTGATTAATAGCAGAACCCATTTCTAATTCAGACAGTAGTTCATTTGTATTATTAAGAGTAGCACTTGTTTTCTGATCCATTACCTTTGTGAGATTGTTCTTATATGCATTATTATTAGGATCATTAGACATATTATATCTATCCATAGCCTTCTTGAATAAGTTTAAAGATGTCTCTGTAGAATTATCATGTAGTATATTAAGGTTATTAAGACATTCTTGATCTCTTATGTATTTCTTACCCTTGGATAGGGCTTCATCTAGAGTGTCTGTAGCACAATCACCACCATCTGCATAAGTTCCAATCAATATATCTTTGGGAATATCTGGAGGCTTTGTAGTGAAACAATATCAATGGATTAGAAGCATAGTTATCTGATATTAAAAGATTTCTTTCTAGGGTCTTAATCATATTCATAGGTCTAGTACATGAAAATATTAGAGAACATAATCTACCATCTGGACGTGGATCGTACTGAAATCCTGATAGTACCCTCACTTTTTTATTGACTACTAATTTCGCACTATTAACAAGAGATGGTAGTATATGTTGGTCTATATTGATCATATTCCTATTCTCAACGAAATCCCACCATCTATATTTTACTATCCGTTTTCTATTTATATATACAGATATGATACCTGTCTCATAGTGTGGAATAATAGGTATACTATCACCATTGTCTGTTTCAGTGACCATGATAGGTACTAGTCCTACGACAGATATATATTTTAGGATATCTGATAATAGGTGTTTTAATAGATATTTGTTTAAAAACTGTCTAGCAAATTCACTGATCTCTTGAATCTGCGATTTAGTGATGAAATAAAGTTCACTATCTACAATACAATCACTAAGTGTAGTAAAGATACTGATTAATTCAGAATCTTCATCACACATTTTAAATAATTTTGCTATTAATTTAATATCCAAGAATATCTCTCTCTTTTTAAGTTGTTTTATATTTGAATTTATAATACCATTTTGTGAAATATTATTTCCTATAAAAGGATTATCAACAAAATTTGGGACCAAATTACTCATTTTTTTATTAAATAGTTAGTTTTTTTAATAGATGATGATAAAAATAAAATTTTATATGATATAAAAAAACTACTTGAAACAATTAAAAAATAGTAAAAAATATATACATCTAATAACTTTTTTTCTTCTCTTAATCATATGGATAAGGTATAATATTAATTTTATCTTTAATATTACACCAATTCTTTGTTGAGTCATTAGATATATATTGTTCTAATATAGAATCTGATTCACCAAAGCCTACTGAAATAGAAACGTTCTGCTGTAGATTCAATGATTCTGGTACTCTTCTAGTAGTGATTAACTCTATCTCTGCAGAAAATCCTTCCATTAATAAATTATTGTTATTTGCTACCCTACATCCAGCAGCAACACCTGGATTACTGGCTATACCTGTCAAGATATTATCACACATGTTAACACTACCTGATGGACATTGTGTTCCCCAGAAGATAGCACCAGGTACACTAGCAGAGTCTCCACATTGAATATTCTCTTTTGGATTATACATATTTTGGGTATCATCTATAGTCTGTTCAGTACAATTATCTGAAGATGAAGATGAAGGCATCCATATCTTACTACAAGTCTCAAAATTACATGTAGGATCATAACTAGTTGGATCATCAGATGGACTCCTTGGTGGTACTAGATTAGGTACATCGTTCAACAGGACAGGATGACATCGAATATATCCATATCCACTGGCAGTGAAATAGGTTGTAATTATTTTGGTCTCGACTATGTAATCGGTGCGATAGTTGACTGTCTCTGTCTGATTATCACTCTCATACATCCACACTATATTTTGATCATACTTTGTTCCAGCAGTACCTCCACTGGGTCTAGTAGTATCGTCGTTGATCGCATTGGCACTTACTTGATTGGTTATATATTGATTATGATATATAGGCGAATTTAGACAATTGGTACCTACAGAAGTATCTATTGGTTCACATACTATAGCAAGACTATATATAGTATCTACTCCTGCAAAACGTTCGTTATCAGGACTAATACCTCTGACGTTACCAGACTTGGTATTTAGAAGAGTCTCATTAGATAATGGGTCTGTAGCAGTAAATTCTTCATTATCATATATATAGGCCAAGTTACCCATGTTTATATGAAAAGTGATCTTTAGAAAGTCATTATCGAAAGCATAGAACTTGATTCCAGTACCTACAAATCCATAAGTATCCTTTGTGTTGGTATTAGAGAACATATCTACTACCGGTGGAGTATCACAATAACCCTCTGTTTCGATATTATTATTCAAGGTGGAACTCTTTGAGACTTCATCTAGAGCATCATCATTTCTAAAGAATCTAATAGTAGGATCATTGACAGTAGCATAATAGGTCTCTACATCATAACGCGATATCAGTGTTTGTTCAGAGTATATATATGGACCACTATGAACATTCATTTTTTTTGCAAGTAAAAGATCGTAATTGGGGTTACATAGTAGGGTCTTGTCTGTATTAGTGTCAGTATCTTCTACTACTGTGAAAACATTATTACATGACCTAGGTGTAGATGATGGAGTAGCAGCCGCTGCTCTTATGATAGGATTACGACGTTCTTGTCTAAGTTCTATTATTTCTGTTGCTTCTCTAAGGGATTCAAGGTATTGTGGGTTATGTAAATATTTATTAATCAGTCTATAGTCAGATGATATTTGAATAAACATTGAAAAAAAGAATATATTGTAGATAATAAATAGACAAATAAGAGTAATGGTCATCGCTTTAACAAAGACAATAATTTGTCGATTGACCATATAACTCTGTTTGATCTCTTCTTCATTATTATTTTCGATCATTTTTTTTATAATCGTAAATTTTTCGAGGACCTATTTTTTTTTCAGACGACGACGATGATTTCTGAAATATTTTTGATATACATTGATTTTGTCCATTTCTATCAGTCTTTTGTTTGTTGACTATATATTCACGATTACCAAATGCACTATATATATTATCACTAATATGTTCTTCTCTCCATTGTCTTGGAATAGAGAACCATTTATCTACACCGTTATTAGCATATCTATTCGCTACTATCACATAATCCTTACACATGGTATCAAAACCTTGGTCTCTTAGCCATTTGGAATAGTAAAATAGTTGTAATAGATGACCTGTCTTTTGACACATTTTGATATCCGAACCATACCTATTATGTAGATAGTAGGTTCCTTGACCATACACCCTTGAATCAAATCCAGTTTTCACTTCTATGACTACTGGTGTCAGTGTCTTCATATTGATTCCAATTAGGTCTATAGCAGAAACGATCCTATGATCTGTATTTACTATAGGTACTTGAGAGAATAGAGGTACTATCTTCTCTTCTAGTAGTTTATCAATGATGCTTTTACTATATGGATGAAATTCGTCTGATTTATTACTATCTGGTAACCATTCCTTTATATCATCAAAAGTGAGTAGGTCTATATCTGATGCAAATAGACAGACAGTAAAACTATTTCTGCTTACTATAGCAAATTTAGTTAGTTCATAATCTATCTTATTCCCAGTCTTTTTACTAGACGAATTTTTTATTGCTTTATTAGATTTTTGTTTAATAGGTAGTTGAGATATAGTTGATATAACACTATGTAATCCATCTAAAAAAACTTTTTTATTATCTGATTCAATAAATGATTTAAATTTCTTATCACAATATGAAACTCTAGTATCTTTAAATATAGATACTGAATTACATAGATGATCTAATCGTGAGAATAACTCACATAATTTTTGTCTATCTATTTTTTTCATTTTATAAATATCATATTCACACGATATATAGGTTTAGTATAAAGATTCCTCTGTGATAATACTAAACTATAGTAGATATGATTAAAATTTTCTTCTGATTTTATAAACTCTTGTAGTTGACTAATAGTATCTATAGTTATATCTATAGAATTCATTTGCTTATCTAATTTAGTAGATAATTTATTAATATTATCATTTGACATCATTTCTGTTACTGAATTACATAAATCTTGTATTGTCACTGTTATCTTTGATCTTAATTCATTTAAATTCATTTGTAAATATAATGTCTCACTATAAAAATCAGCCATTTTTTTTAGTATATGATAATTAATAAAAAAGTTTTTATTTTTGATTGTTT
>WBZU01001987.1_pt1 | contig 14637 bp, 8 predicted proteins | sample 5204311 | NCBI WGS metagenome assembly WBZU01 (sample SAMN12344359, study PRJNA552823) | activated sludge metagenome | biome: Activated sludge suspended growth; feature: Nitrification reactor; material: Wastewater; isolation source: activated sludge from nitrification reactor of wastewater treatment...
CCTGTGCGCGGATAAATCATGAGTAGGGAGTTACGACCGAGGGGTACCCGCGCTCAGCAGATACCCCTCGCTGTCGTGAGGAGGGGGAAGAACCTAATGGAGCGAAGGAACCACACCTGCAAACTTCAAGAGATCCGTGATCTCGAAGTCACCCTGCTTTGCAGACGGCAACGTCGGCTTCCAGTTCCTATTCACGGTGAGGTAGGAATCTTTATCGGCCTTGAGTAGGCCGATGAAGACTTCGCCGACAATACGGCCTCCGACCGGCCCCATCTGCTCGCCATTTTCGAAGACTTCCGCTTCCTTCAGAATGTAGTACCAGAGCGGCGTGCTCCGATCCATGCCGAAGGGAGCCAGCTCTGTCAGTTGTGCCGGTGTCAGAGCTCGGACACCCATCACCCGCGCAATGGCTTGTCCGGATGGAACCCCGAAGTTCACATGCCTCATGAGGTTCCTACTTGCAAGGGATTCAACTCCATCCGATGGCAAGCCAGGAGCAGTTACGCCGCGGGATCCCGGGAGAAGCATCATGGGGCTTGACAGTTTGCTGTCGATCTTCTTATTGGGGCGCACATTACCGTCGCCGAAATCGAAGAAGGTCTGCCAATCGACAAACCGACGGGGTGCCCGCTTGCCGCCACGCAGGTCGATAGGATCGGTTACACTCGGGTTGGCTGATGCATCGAAAATAAAGGCGAAAAACTCCCCCCCGGGCGCTGCCCCGAAGTTCAACCGATAGCTCGGGCGGATTTGTGAATGGCCGAAGCGATAGGCCGCCACGGAAAATTCAACCGGAATCAATGGTTCACGACGTGGGGATCGAAAGAGTGAATCCTGCGTCCGGTCGGTGACCTTGTAGAAGCGAGGACCGTTCCGCAAGATTTCGTTGACGCGATCCTGTCCGATCGTCTGCGGTAGAAATTCATTGAGCACGATCCATTGATAGTGCCACCGGACCTGTTGCTGAGCCTCTTTGAAGATGTCTTGAGCTGAGCGAGTGGCATTAGCCGGATCCTTACGCAGCCGATCCACAACGGCATTGTGAAACTTCAGCATGGCCAGGTGAAATTGGCTGAGAATCACATTTTCATCATTCCGACTGTCTGCGATGATCGCAGTGCCGTTGCTGGCGTCGCGGGGCAGGTCGAACCGGTTTTCACGCTTGTCTCGCGTAACCTCTTTGGATCCAGGGATTTCCTCCACCTTGAATTTGATGCCGCCGGAACTTGTGTCGTATAGTTCAGGCGACCCAGTTGGTCCGTTCCCGTAGACGCTGTCCAAATCGAACTCAGCAGTTCGGAAATTGGTCGTCTGGCTTGGATTGGTGTTCTCCAGGAGCGGGGCCTTCAACGCCAGCGTGAGATCGTGGTCCAAGAACTGTCCGAAGAACGTCACGCCAGCCGTAATGTTAATCTTCGGAGGGGTCACTGTATTATCCATATTATCCGGATTGTTCGGACTGGCGTTTGCAGGATCCGTGATCGACAGAACCGGACCTAAGGACAGAACATCCTTGGCATCAATGACACCTCCTAGCTTACCTAGCTCCTTCGCTTTCTCTCTGGCTTCATCTGTCTGCGGGACGAAGGACGGAAGCCCTGGAAACATGCGGCTGAAGACATCATCCGGAAAGCGTGGACGGGTCGGTCTCGTAACGGTTAGATTGTTCTTTTCCGAGAGATCTTCTGCGGCGAATACCTCATCTACGGTGCCGGACAATAGTCCGGCAAAGCCAAGAATGAGACACCATGTCGCTCGAAGGTGCAAGTGGATTCCTCCTACATTGAAATGATGAGCAATAGACCGTTCCGATGACGATCTCACACCAAACGTTCCTCACGGCGATGACCATCGCTGGTAGATGTTTCGTTTGAGCAAGAGTTGGGCCGCCATGCGCGATCTGAGAATTTGGTGAAATCCCACACAAATGGATCTGATGGTTCAAGGCAGCTTGTATTTCTGTAGTTGCGCGCCAACGGATGAATGCTCCTAGTATCAAGAACTGATGTCCTATGAATACAGGTAATACAGTGTACGGATGATGACCGAAGTCTTCTGCATGCGGGTGTGAAAAGTTGCGAGGTCGGGAGGGGAGGGGAGCCAAGCAGTGGGATCGGTTGTCATCATCGGAGGTGGGGCGGCAGGACTCATGGCTGCTGAAGCAGCCGTTACGACCGGCCTCCGGGTGGATGTCTATGACTCGATGCCGTCTGTAGGGCGAAAATTTCTATTGGCTGGGAAAGGCGGTCTGAATCTCACGCATTCTGAGCCGATGGACTCCCTTCTCTCTCGCTATGGGACGCGCCGGGCATTCATCGAACCGGCGATTACATCATTTCCTCCGACGGCTCTGCGGGCGTGGGCCCATGAACTTGGAGTAGAGACGTTTGTCGGCACCTCCGGACGGATCTTCCCTCTTGATATGAAAGCAGCGCCACTGTTGCGCGCATGGCTGCGCCGGCTGAGACTCAATGGTGTACGGTTTCATGTGCGACATCGATGGTGTGGGTGGGATGAGCAGGGAAGGCTTCGTTTTCTCACCGCGGACGGAATATCGCTTGTGCAGGCGGATGCGGTGGTGTTGGCCTTGGGCGGAGGCAGCTGGCCCCAACTTGGTTCTGATGCTGGGTGGGTGAAAATCTTGTCAGAGCGGCATGTGCCGATCGCACCACTGAAACCCGCCAATTGTGGGTTTGATGTTCGGTGGAGCCAACATTTTCGTGCCAAGTTCGCTGGATATCCCGTCAAGACTGTGGCGCTTGTGGTGAGCGATGTGGACGGCTCGACGATCCGTCACATGGGAGAATTCGTCATTACCGCGAATGGTGTGGAAGGGGGAATCATGTATATGGTGTCAGCTATCGTGCGCGATGCGATCACTGCCGAGGGCATGGCGACTCTGAGGCTCGATCTCGCTCCTGATCGAACCCTGAAGCAGCTCGCAACCGATCTTTCTCGACCCCGTGGAAAACGGACGGTTGCCACGCATCTCAAGCGGTGCGCCGGGATTACCGGTGTGAAGGCCGGTCTGTTGCGCGAGGCTGTGCCGAATGATGTGTTGGTTGATCCCGCTCGCTTGGCTGCTGCGATCAAAGCCCTTCCGTTGACGCTGACGGCGCCTCGGCCGATCGAGGAAGCCATCAGTACGGCCGGCGGTCTCTCATTCAAGGCTCTTGATGACAGCCTGATGGTCCGTGCTCTCCCGGGAGTGTTCTGTGCAGGGGAAATGCTGGATTGGGAGGCACCCACGGGAGGCTATCTGCTTACAGCTTGTCTTGCAACGGGACGCCTTGCTGGAGACAAGGCTGCACAATGGAGCAAGACTCAGGTGATGCGATAACCGTACGGATAGCGGGATCGATAACGCGCAGGGGCCTGCGCTTAGCTGAGGAGCCAATTCCAGAATGTGGTGAGCCAGCTGAAGATCATGCCGATCCATGAGTTGTCTGTCTCGGGAGGCTCTGCATTCATCGACGGGGACGGGATCGATGGTGCGGAGGCCGACAGACTCGGTGAAGCAGCCGTTGGTGCCGGGAGTTGTGCCACAACGGGTTCCAGCGTCGGCGATTCTGATGGCGTGGAGAGTTCGGCTGTCATGGCCGGCGTGATGCTCGACTCTTCCTCCTCCGCAACCACCGTCAAAGGGGCTTGGCCTTCTTCCCGCTCCTGTTTATACTGTGCGGCCGCAGTCTGCAAGGATGCGCTTTCATGGCGAAGGTCCGCGATTTTTCGCGCGAGGCTCCAACTCTGGTTCATCAACGCCGCGACTTGTCCCTTGAGCGAGGTGAGCACTGCCTCCGCTCGTTGCCTCATGACCGGCAACTGCTCTTCTTCACGCTGAACGGCTGCGCGTAGTTCAGTGGTGCTCGCGTCTTCATGCCGATTGGCGGCTTGCAGCCCGGCGATTTGCTGGTCAAGTTCCTTCACTTCGTCTCGAACCGATTCAAGTGCTCGTGTATGTTCCTGCGTTTCCGCTTTGATCCGATCATACGCGCGTTGGCTGACGCAGCCACCCTCCGCAAAGAGTGCTCCCGCAAGCAGGCATACCGTGATCCCTTGAAAGACGCCTGAGACCATGCTGGTAGGGTTTGTCATAGGCCTCGCCTCATGGGTTAGTGTGACCTGAAGCACTCGTGCCTGGATACGCTGTTGGTTCGAGGGGGAGTTGGCGTAGTGCCTCAACAATCGCTGAATCTCGCAAGATGCTAAGGATGTACACAGATTGGGGGTGTGAGTCAACCCCTTTAGTGATTCGGTGAATGGCGCTTGGACAACATGGGTCCGCTTTGCGTACCATGTGGTCGTCATGGTATCGGAGTCGCCCATATCCATTCGGCTCTCACCGGAGTGTGAAGCCGCCTTGCTCGAACGGTTTCTCAAGGCCGAGGCAATGGCTCTGTGGACGGTTCGATCAGCGCAACTGCAGAATGTGCCTCCGAACGTGTACACCTTTCTCAGAAAGCATGAGGAAGATGAGCAAAAGCATCTGGCCCAGTTTGAGTCGTTGATCGGTCGACAGCCTCGTGAACGTGATCGTCTGCCTTCTGTTCCACGACAGTGGCCGGCGTTGGCGGTGCAGATCTACGGATATGAGTCGTTGGGATTGGAATTCGCTCGCCTCTTGTTGACGCTGCGACCTGATCTTGCCTCGATTCTTGAGGACGAAGTTGTTCATGTTGGCTTTTTCGAACGAGAGGTTCGACGCATTCTCTGCGGAAGTTCTGAGGGCGCTGAACAGGCCCGCGCGTCGGCACGGGCTTGGTGGCGGAGACTGCCGAGAACCGTCGATCGCTACGTGGAAGCGCCGGTGCTCGATCCGTTTCGACAGAGTTTGACCACCCACATGCTGGAGGCGATCGAGCGAAGATTTGTCACGACGGGACTACTGGACAAGAAGGCAGCGCTGAAGGGGTGATTACGCCTGTTCGACGAGGAGGCCGGTCACGGCTCCCATCTTCCGGTATTTGAGCTCTCGTTGTGGGACGAGTTGTGCGACCGGCAAGTCAAGTAACTCAAACAGTTGGTTCGTGAGCGTCTTTCCGACGAGATCGTACATGGCATCCGGTTCGCGGTGGGCTCCTCCCAGGGGTTCCGGCACGATCGTGTCGATCACGCCAAGTTCCAGCAGGTCCTGTGCGGTCATTTTGAGCGCTGAAGCGGCGGTCTGAACTTTTTCCGGGCTGTCCCACAGAATGGCGGCACATCCCTCCGGGGAAATGACGGAATAAACCGAATGCTCCAGCATCAGGACACGGTCCGCAACGCCGAGCGCCAAGGCTCCTCCGCTCCCACCTTCGCCGATGACGACCGAGATGATCGGGACGGTCAACCGAGACATGACGAACAAGTTCCGCGCAATGGCTTCAGCTTGTCCGCGCTCCTCGGCGCCGATTCCAGGGTAGGCTCCGGGCGTATCAATAAAGGTCAGAATCGGACGGTTGAACTTTTCCGCGAGCTTCATGAGCCGGAGGGCTTTCCGGTATCCTTCCGGGTTGGGCATCCCGAAATTTCGTTGCATGCGTTCCTTGAGCGTCTTGCCCTTCTGATGGCCGATCATCATCACGGGACGGTCGTTAAACCGGGCGAACCCGCCGACGATAGCCCGGTCATCTCCATAGGTCCGGTCGCCGTGAAGCTCAAGAAAGTCTCGAGTCAGTTCGCGAATGTAGTCGAGTGTGCTGGGTCGTTGCGGGTGACGAGCGAGCTGCGTTCTCTGCCAGGGACTCAGGTTCTTATACAGCTCGTGCTCAGCCTGCGCCAGCTTGGCCCGAAGTTTTCGAAGATCGTTTTGGGAGCCGGCTTTTCCGCTGGTTGCTGCCGCGGAGAGTTTCTCGATTTTCTCTTCAATCTCGCGGAGGGGCTTTTCAAAGTCGAGGTAGTCGCGCATGGACGTCAATCGATTCCTTCGCAGTGATGGTGGACCGATCGTGGTTGATCCCCAATAATACTGGTTCCTACGATAGCAAAGAAAGGGCCCCTTTGCCTAGTACTTCCTCGACATCCGACATGAAATGGTCGCTGGGGCAGATCGTCACATTCGGCAGCGGATTGGTCTCAGCTTCCAAACGTGCCTCTGTCCGGAACAGCATGGAGACGGTGGTGCTGCCTGGATGCCGGCGGAAGACATCGGCCAAGCGAGGTAATTGCTCTCGCACGTCAGGGTGATCCGTGAGCTGAATGCGGATCCGTTTGATGGATTGAGCTTGAACCTCAGCTAACGGTTCAATTTTGCTGCCACGAATCTTGGTCCCTTTGTCGCCGCGATCGATCGTCCCGGTGATGCGTACGATCTGTTCAGGTATCATCATCTCACCAGCCGTCTTAAACAAGTCCGGGAACACGATGATTTCCGTCGTGCCTTGCAGGTCTTCGATCGTCAGATAGGCCATGCGATCGCCCTTCTTCGTCAGCATGGATTTGACGGCGGCGATGACCCCGCAGATCTTGACCTCACTCCCATCCGCGCAATCTTTCAGCCCTGTCGTCGTCGTGGTGGACAAGGCACCCAGCATGGTTTCGTACCGCGTCAATGGGTGGGCGGAGATATAAAACCCGGTGAGTTCGCGCTCGTATTTCAATCGTTGGGCTTGATCCCATTCTGCGATCGACGGCAATGGTGGAATCGGTAGAGGCGCGGACATCCCGTGCCCATTCATCTCCTCCCCGAAGATACTGATCTGACCGCAGTCACGCTCGCGCTGAGCCGCGGCTCCTTCCTCCACCGCTTGGTCCAGCACGGCGATCAGCTGTGATCGCCTGGCCCCGGTGGAATCGAAGGCGCCGGCCTTGATCAGACCTTCCAACATCCGTTTGTTGACCTTGTGGAGATCGACTCGTCGGCAGAAGTCAAAGAAGGAGGTGAAGGAACCCGTCTGGGTCCGCACGTCCAGGACCGACTCCACGGCGCCTTCACCGACATTCTTAATGGCGGCCAACCCGAATCGGATGACGTCTTCGGCGACGGCGAAGTGCTTTTGGCTGGCGTTCACATCGGGGCCCAACACTTTGATCCCTAAATCGCGACATTCCGTAAAATACCCGACCAACTTGTCTTGATTGCCCATATCGGTCGTCATGAGGGCCGCCATAAACTCGGTCGGATAGTGCGCCTTGAGGTATCCTGTTTGATAACAGACCACCGCATAGGCGGCGGCATGTGATTTATTGAACCCATATCCGGCGAACTTTTGAATCAACTCGTACAACTTCTCCGCTTTTTTCTCGGGAATCTTGTTCTCTGTGGCCCCGTCAATGAATTTGACGCGCAGCTTTTCCATTTCCTCTGGCTTCTTCTTCCCCATGGCACGACGAAGAATATCGGCTTGTCCCAACGAAAAGCCGGCGACCTTGTTGGCAATCGCCATCACTTGTTCTTGGTAGACGATCACCCCGTAGGTATCCTTGAGGATTGGTTCCAATTCAGGAACTTCATAGGTAATGGTGACCTTGCCCTGTTTCCGCTTGATGAAATCCGGGATGAGATCCATGGGGCCAGGTCGATAGAGCGCAATAATGGCGATGATATCTTCGAATCGGTCCGGCTTGAGTCCGGTGAGCAGATCACGCATTCCGGAGCTTTCCAACTGAAACAAGCCAGTGGTTTTCCCCGAGCTTAACAGCGCAAACGTGGCTGGGTCGTCAAACGAAACCTGATCAATGACGAGTGGGGGGCTGCCGGGATGCGTCTCGTTGATCAAGGTCTCGGCACGGCGAATCATCGTGAGGGTCTTGAGTCCGAGAAAGTCGAATTTCACAAGACCGATTTTCTCGACGTCCCCCATCGAGTACTGGGTCACCACTTCATCGTTGGCCCCCTTGTAGAGGGGCACATGGTCGGTGAGGGGGCCTTCAGAAATCACGATGCCGGCCGCATGGGTCGAGGCATGGCGCGCGAGGCCTTCAAGGGACTGCGCGTTGGTCATCAGTTCTTTAACTTTAGGATCAGTGTCGACCAGCTCGCGTAAGCGAGGTTCGGTCTCCAGGGCTTGCTGAAGGGAGATGTTCAACTGGTTGGGAATGAGCTTTGCGACCTTGTCCGCGTCTGCATAGGGCATCTCCAGCACACGTCCGACATCGCGGATGGCGGCTTTCGCTCCGAGCGTCCCGAAGGTAATGATCTGAGCGACATGGTCGGTCCCGTATTTTTCCACCACATAGTTGATGACCTCTCCACGGCGATCCATGCAGAAGTCCATATCGATATCGGGCAGGGAGACCCGTTCAGGGTTCAAGAATCGCTCAAATAAGAGGGTGTACACCAGCGGATCAAGATCGGTAATCCGAAGCGCATAGGCGACAAGACTGCCGGCTGCCGAGCCTCGTCCCGGTCCTACCGGAATGTTGCGTGATCGGGCAAACCGAATGATATCCCAGACGATGAGGAAGTATCCGGCAAACCCCATTGAACAGATGACCATGAGTTCTTCACGAAGCCGTTGGTCATAGACGGCCGATGCCATGCGACTGGGGCGCTCCTTGAGTCGTGCTTGTAGACCCGCCAGTGCAAGATGCTCAAGATAGGACTCACGGTCCTTAAATCCATCAGGGATACGGTATTGCGGGAGGTAGGTCTTGTTGAGCGGAAGGTCGAGTGCGCAATGATCCGCAATACGGCAGGTATTCAGCACTGCGCCTGGAAACTCCGCAAACGCCGGAGCAATCTCTTCAGTAGATTTGACGTACAGCTGGTCCGTGTCGAACTTCATCCGGTGTGGATCGCCGACGGTTTTCCCGGTTTGCAGACAGAGCATGAGCTCATGGGGACGCGCATCTTCCTTGTTCAGGTAGTGACAGTCGTTGGTCCCGGCCATCGGGATCCCGAGTTTCTTGTGAATTTCCACGAGGCCGGCATTCGCGATACGCTGATGATCAAGTCCGTTCGCCTGCACTTCAAGATAGAAATGGTCCTTCCCGAAAATCTCCTGAAATTCTCCCGCCACCGCCATGGCGCCATCCATATCTTTCTGGCCGATGAGATAGGGGATTTCACCGCTCAAGCAACCTGACAGCGCAATGATGCCGTCATGATGGAGCTTCAACAATTCCTTGTCGATACGCGGCTTATAGTAGAACCCTTCAAGATATCCCTTACTGACCAGCTTGATGAGGTTCTGGTAACCGGCGAGATTTCTCGCGAGCAGAATCAGATGGTAATAATCGTTATGGGCAAGCCCGCTATCTTTCTTTGCATGGCGACTGCCTAACGCCATATAGGCTTCACAGCCGATAATGGGTTTGACCCCCACCTCTTTTGCCTTGCGGTAAAATTCGACGGCACCGAACATGTTGCCATGGTCGGTCATGGCGACAGCCGGCTGATTGAATGTTTTGATTTGACGGACCAGTGGATCGATCTGATTGGCGCCGTCGAGCAGGCTGAATTGTGTATGAAGATGAAGGTGAACGAAAGAAGATGCCACGAACGGTACACCTCGTTGCGCGATTGTAGTCAGGGTGAACGAAGGAGTCAACGGCAGGGCAAAGTAGGATGGGCCGTTCGCCTGTCGCAGGCCGATACTGGGGCAGGTGGCCTAGCTAACAGTCTGCTGAAAAACTCAACATGTGTGCTTCGACAAGCTCAGCACGAACGGGAAACCCTCATAGGTTCAATGCTCTTCTCGCTCATCCTGAGGCTCTCGAAGGATGAGCAGAGGGTTTTTCAGCAGGCTGCTAGAGCCGTTCCTTATATTTGTCGTAGTGTTGCTTTTTGGCCCCCGCGATCCAATTCTCCCGTTTAATCCGCTCGGGATCGGTCGCGAGTTTCTTGGCGATTTTCTCCACATCCTCGGGTTTCCATCGAGCGATTTGAATAAACGTCCGGGTGCCGAGCTTGTGCAGAGTCTCAGCAAAAACCGGACCGATACCCTGGATCTTCTTGAGGTCATCGCTTTGCTTGGGCTTACTGCCTTTGGGAGGGCTACTGAGAGGGGGCGTCTCAGCATCATGCTGGCGTGGCTGCGGAGCGGACGCCGTTATCGGAGCAGGTGGCGTGGTGCGTAGGGTCGCGCGCAGTTCTTTGAGCCGTTTTTGTAGGCGTTCGATCTGCTCGTCTTTTTCCGGAATACCCTGCACTTCTTTCCGGAGGGTGTCGCGTTCCGTGTGGAGCTCTTGAAGCTCGCGCTGGAGGTTGGCAAGTTGTTTGTCTCGCTCCTGTACCCGTTGCTCCTCAAGCTGATGTTGTGCCTGTAGGTCTTTGTAGACCAGATTCTGTTCGAGGAGCGTTGCGGTCTCGCGTTCCAGGGTCTTGACGGTCTGTGCGTGGGTACGTTCCCACTCCTTGATTGCCGCTTCCTTTTCACGCAGGAGGTGGGGCAGCGGGAGCAGCTCCTCAATTCGCCGGTCACGGTCGACGAGAGACTGCTCAAGTTGCTGGATGGTGGTGCGATGGGCAGCTTCGCGATCGCTCAGCTCGATTTCAAGCTGGTGGATCCGATCTTGTGCGGCCTCGAGTTGCTTGACCTGGCTGCGGAGCCGCTCGCGGTCGGCCAACCCCTCATTCAGTTGCGCGATGTGGTCGCGGAGGACGCGGATCTCTTCCTTGAGGACCTCCCGAGCTTGCTCGGCCGCCTGAGAGGCCTGCTGGGCATCTCGAAGTTCGTCCATGTGGGCAGCGGCATTCGCATCAACTTCCCCAATCCGCTGATCACGTTCGGCGAGCGCACGTTCGAGTTGCTGGATGGTGGTACGATGGGCGGCCTCGCGATCACTCAGTTCAACTTCGAGCTGATGGATCCGATCTTGAGCCGTCTCGAGTTGCTTGACCTGGCTGCGGAGCCGATCTCGGTCAGCCAAGCCTTCGTTGAGTTGGGCGATATGGTCTCGCAGGGCACTCACTTCCCGTTCCATGACTTCCCGGGCCTGCTCGGCGTTCTGGGAGGTTTGCCGAGCAGCGCGTAGGTTTTCGGCTTGGGTGGCGGCCTGGCTATCGAACGTCTCAATTCGTTGATCACGTTCGGCGAGAGCATGTTCGAGTTGCTGGATAATGCCACGATGGGCGGCTTCGCGATCACTGAGCTCGACTTCAAGTTGGTGGACGCGGTCTTGTGCCGTCTCCAGCTGCTTGATCTGGGTGCGGAGACGCTCGCGATCGGCCAAGCCTTCGTTGAGTTGAGCAATATGCTCGCGCAGGACCCCCACTTCCCGTTCCATGATTTCCCGGGCTTGCTCGGCGTTTCGACAGGTCTGTTGAGCTCCTCTGAGTTCATGCGTCTGGGTGGCAAGAATCGACTCTATTTCACTCACGCGTCGGCGAGCCGTGGCTCCTTCTCCTTCCGAGACCGTCAGTTGCTTTGATCGGGTTGTGAGTTCTGCCTCAAGGGCTTTGAGCCGCTCATTGCGGGCGATCAGCTCACGTTGCACGGAGGAATGCATGGTCTCCGACGACATGACTTTTTGTTCAAGAATCTGCACGGCCGACGTTTTGACCTTCAGATCGTGCGCCAACGCATCCAGGGCCTGCTCTTTGGTCCGTAACAGACCTGTGGCGTCATGAGAGGGCTGTTCCGGTGAGCGTTTTGGAATTTGCCGCAACCACCAGCCGACTCCAAACCCAATTCCGGCTGCAATGAGGAGACATCCGATCATTTGGCCAATCAGCGTCATCATAGGTCACGTGGTCCTTATCATGAGCAACTCGATCCGTTGATTCTGCGGGAGACCCGGTTGATATTTTCTATTTGACAGCGGACGCGTCGATCCATAGCCGATGGTGGTAAACGGATTGGTGAGCCCCTGGTCGGTCAAGTACTGCTTGACCGCATCGGCGCGATGCCGGCTCAACCGTAAATTGTGCTCGGCCGCACCACCGATATCGGTATGACTGGCGATCTCAATCGGTGCGGTCGGAGCTTTTCGAAGGAGGGCGACAATGTGATCGAGGACCGCCTGACCTTTGGCCGTGATGGTGGCGCTGTCTGGTTCGAACTCGATCGAGGATTTTGCAAGGACCTGATTCAGTGACAACTGAAGGGCCGTGAGTGAAACGGAAGCGGGGGACGAGGCTGTCGCCTGTGCGACCATCACACGGTCCTCAATTTTTAACCCTGCTCGTACCGCCGGAGCCATCACCTGGAGCACGTCGGCTTTTTCGCGAGCACTCCTAACCTGACCGGTCACAACCAGTGAATGGCCGTCAATAATGATAGAGCCACGTTCAGTCATCCAGCCCAAAATCGGGAGGAGCTGTGGAATGGTCTCCACCCATGCAGCTGAACCGACTTGTGCGTCAACGGTGAACTGGTCAGTCACACGGATTCCCTTTTTTGCATACAGCGTATGTGCCTGCTCAAGAATCGCGGTCTTGCTCCGTTGGGTGGGGAGTGAGCCCCGAAGTATCAAGGTGTTTTGTTCGAAGCTGATATAAAGCGAAGCTGGGGTGATAGCTGTGGTCCGTGGTTGTGAAGGGAGATGTCGGGGGATGCACACCACGGCAAGCAGCATCAGCGCAGCGATACCGACAGCAAGAATTCTTGCACGCCTCGTGAACTCGTCCCGTTCAACCTGGGGCTGGTCGCTGCTGTGCGGGTCCTGACGGTGCCACATGTCACGACTATGTACTAGGTGGGAGATGTTCAGTCAAGCAGGTCAACGACAAGGAGACGGGTTCGAACTAGTCTCCATGGAGCTAGATGCTTCGGCATGCTTCTAGTTGAAACTGAGGTCAATCGGCCATCACCGTATATAGTTCGGTAGACGAATCATATGGTTTTCAGACCGCGTAAGGAATCACCCGTATCGGAGTCACGACCGACGACTCTTCATCGTCAGCGAAGGTCAAAGCCGTTCCTTGTACTTTTCGTAGTGCTGTTTCTTCGCTCCGGCAATCCAATTCTCACGTTTAATCCGCTCCGGATCAGTCGCAAGCTTCTTGGCGATTTTCTCGATGTCTTCTGGTTTCCATCGCGCGATTTGGATAAACGTGCGGGTGCCCAGCTTCTGGAGCGTAGCGGCAAGGCCAGGCCCAATCCCGTCGATCTTTTTTAGATCGTCTGGCTGAATGGGCTTGCCGCTCTTCGGCTGTTGTCCGACCGGGGACTGTTGCCCCGTCCCATTCTGGCGAGCCGGGGCGACGGGTTTGCTGACTTTGGGTTGCGAGGAGTGTGGCGCAGCTTCCCTCTGGCGATGCGGCTGGGGAGGAACGATGGCTGATGAAGGCGTTGCCTTCAGTGCTGCACGCAGTTCTTTTAACCGTTTTTGCAAGCGATCGATCTGCTCATCCTTTTCAGGAATGACTTGCACCTCCTTGCGGAGGGCTTGCCGTTCCGCTTGCAGGTCCTTCAGCTCACGCTGGAGGTTCGCAATCCTGGTGTCGCGTTCCTCTAGCTGTTGCTCGTCGAGTTGATGTTGCGCCCGGAGTTGATCCTGCACTGTACAGGATTCTTGAAGCTTTGTCGCCTCAGCTTCGAGGTCCTGCATCGCGCGTACGTGGGTTCGTTCCCATTCTTTAATGGCAGCTTCTTTCTCGTGCAGGAGGTGGGCGGCCGGCACCAGCTCATCAATCCGACGGTCTCGCTCCGTGAGAGCCTGTTCGAGTTGTTGGATGGTGCCGCGGTGGGCGGCTTCCCGATCACTCAGCTCGACTTCCAGCTGATGCACACGGTCCTGGGTCGCCTCCAGTTTCTGGACCCGGGCACGGAGCCGATCGCGGTGGGCAAGGCCTTCATTGAGTTGCGCGATCTGCTCCCGGAGGACGCGGATTTCCTCCTTCATGACCTCCCGGGCCTGCTCCGCCGTTCGACTGGCTTCCAACGCATCCTGCACTTCGTCCGCTTGCACGGCCGCCAGCGAATCAAACTCACTGATCCGACGGTCGCGCTCCGCAATGGCCTGTTCGAGTTGCTGGAGCGTGCCGCGATGGGCGGCTTCCCGGTCACTCAGTTCCACTTCCAGCTGATGGACACGATCTTGCGCCGACTCCAATTTCTCCATACGGACTCGGATGTGATCCCGATCCGCCAGTTCCTCATGCAGCCGTGCGATCTGCTCCCGGAGGACGCGGATTTCCTCCTTGGAGACTTCGCGGGCCTGCTCGGCCGCCTGACAGGCCTGCTGGGCACCACGGATTTCGTCCGTCTGGGCAGCGGCGCTCGCATGAAACTCCCCAAGCCGCTGATCGCGTTCGGCCAGCGTCCGTTCGAGTTGCTGGATGGTGCCACGATGGGCGGCCTCTCGATCACTCAGTTCGACTTCCAGCTGGTGCACGCGGTCTTGGGTTGCCTCCAGTTTCTTGACCTGGGCTCGCAGCCGGTCTCGGTGGGCGAGTTCTTCGTTCTGTTGGGCGATATGCTCGCGGAGGACGCGGATTTCTTCCTTCTGGACATCACGGGCCTGCTCCGCCGTTCGACAGGCCTCCAAGGCATCCTGAACCTCGTCCGCTTGCGCGGCCGCCAGCGTATCGAATTCCCCGATGCGACGGTCGCGCTCCGTCAGGGCCTGTTCGAGTTGCTGGATGGTGCCGCGATGGGCGGCCTCTCGATCACTCAGTTCGACTTCCAGCTGGTGGACACGGTCTTGGGTCGCCTCCAGCTTCTTGACTTGGGCGCGGAGTCGGTCTTGGTGAGCGAGGCTCTCATTGAGTTGGGTGATCTGTTCCCGGAGGACGCGGATTTCTTCCTTGAGGACTTCGCGAGTCTGTTCGGC
>WBZU01001990.1_pt1 | contig 14630 bp, 16 predicted proteins | sample 5204311 | NCBI WGS metagenome assembly WBZU01 (sample SAMN12344359, study PRJNA552823) | activated sludge metagenome | biome: Activated sludge suspended growth; feature: Nitrification reactor; material: Wastewater; isolation source: activated sludge from nitrification reactor of wastewater...
GCGGAGGTTGCTCCGGTTCCTTCGGGCACCGGAATCGCGGTCCCTGACGGGATCGGATCGGCTGACGCTCTCGCATTCGGCATCGCCGGAATGGCGGCCTGGCTTTCTCTCGACTGGAGGGGTGGCCTGATGGCCGGGGAGACCGTCCTCGTCCTGGGCGCCAGCGGCTCGGTCGGGCAGATCGCCGTCCAGGCCGCGAAGCTGATGGGTGCCGGTCGAGTGGTGGGCGCGGCGCGCAGCGCGTCAGGCCGTGAACTCGTGAGCGCTCTTGGTGCCGACGAAGTCGTCGACACCGGGGACGAAGACCTCACTTCCCGCATCCAGGAAGCTGGTGGCGGAGGGGTGGACCTCATCATCGACAACCTCTGGGGCGAGCCGGCCGCAAAGGCCCTGCTGGCCCTGAACGTGAATGGCAGGCTGGTCCAGGTCGGCAACTCCGCCGGCAAGGAATCGGCGATCAAGGCCGGTCCGATGCGCGGTGTGGCCGCCTCGATCCTTGCCCACCGGAACTTCCACGCACCACTGGAGACGCAGCAGGCGGCCTTCGAGCGCATGTGCCGTCACTTCATGGACGGCGAACTTAAGATCGAAGTTGAGACCGTCGCCCTGGAAGACGTCGCCGACGCGTGGCGACGGCAGGCCGCCAGCCCCGGCCACAAACTGGTTCTCAGGCCCTGAAAGGCGAACGGCCCGCCTTCAGGCGGGCCGTTCGCTTCACAACCGATCAGTGCGGGTCAGCCGGCGGCGGGGTGCTCGATCACACTTCCGGTGATCAGGCAGGCATCGCCCTCGCCGTAGAGGCCGTTGCCTCCGGGCAGGGTGCCGTTCTTGACCGCGAGACCGGGTTGCATCTCGAAGCTGAGACCGTCCGGGGTCATGAACTGGGACGCGTAGGAGCTGTTCATGTCAACCGACGCCGTGTTGGTCGCCGTGCTGTCATCCAGAAGCTCCCGCTGGTCCTCGGCGGTTCCCGTGTCCAGAAAGCCGGGCGAGCCGGACGCGTCGTCGTCATCGGAGTCGAAGATGACCCCGTTCTGGGAGGTCTTGGCGAAGATCCAGGCCTCGGACGAGTTACCGGCCGTGATCGTGATGCACTTCGAGTAGATGGTGACCGGTCCGACGTTGAACATCACGTTCTCGGGGGCAGCGGCCAGTGCGACGGCCCTGGTGGCCCCGGGTGTGGCCGAATAGCGGGTCTGGGGGAAGGTCGAGTAGCCGTCGACATTCGCCGCGTTGGTGGCGGAAGGAACGGTTCCGAGGCTGCTCTCCTTGACCTTGGCGCCGGTCACGTTGTCCTTCTTGATCTTGGAGGTGGTGATGGCGTTCTTCTTGATCTTCGAAGTGACCACTGCGTTCTTCTTGATCTGCTTGCTGCCGACGCTGTTCTTGCCGAGCGCCGCATACGCACCGCCGCCGAGGGCGATGAAGACTGCGACAACGCTCAGGACGAGGGCCGGTGAAAGATGTTTCTGAATTCGTTTCATTTTCTTCCTTTGTTCAGATTGTCTGTTCGAGCAGCAGCGACGCACCGATCACGCCGCCTTCGTCACCGAGGGCCGCCACCTTCACCGGAGGCGGATTGTCGCTGTCGAAGAGGTGCTCGCCCATGCCGTCCACGATCTTCGGCACCAGGGTATCACCGAAGCGGATCCCGAGTCCGCCGCCGATCACGACGGCATCCGGGTCGAAGAGGTTGATCGCGGAGGCGATGCCGGCCGACAGGGCGGTGACGGCGCGGTCGAGCAGCTCCGTGGCCAGCGGGTCCTCATGTGCCAGTGCCTTGGCCCAGATCGCGCTGGTCAGATGCGGCTTGCCGTGTTTCTCGGCCAGCCTGAAGAGGTCGGTGTAGGCACCCTTCTTGTGTTCCTTGATCGCCTTGGCCTCCATCGACTTGCGGCCGGCGTAGGCCTCCATGCAGCCGCGGTTTCCGCAACCGCACTTGGCGCCGCCGATCTTCACGACCATGTGGCCGATCTCACCGGCCTTGCCGCGTCCGTGCCAGGGCTTGCCGTTCAGGATCAGCCCGCCACCGACGCCGGTGCCCCAGAAGACTCCGAGGAGGCTGTCGTATTCCTTGCCGACCCCGAGGGCGTATTCGGCATTGGTCGCCACCGCCACGTCGTTGCCGACGGTCACGGGCGTGCCGATGGCTTCTCGCAGTGCCATGCCGAGCTGGAAACGTCCGCTCCATCCGGGCAGGTTGCCGGCACCGCTGACAGCGCCTGTGGCCGTGTCGACCGCGCCGGGGCAGCCGACACCGACGGCACGAAGGGTGTGCGCCTCGCAACCCGCGTCCTGTGCGGCTTCCTGGATGGTCACCGCCATCGCCTTGACGACGTCTTCGGGTCCGCCCTTGTCAGGGGTGGGGCGCCGGCGATAGGAGATCACTTCGTGGTCGAGTCCGAGCACCGCCGCGGCGATCTTCGTGCCGCCGAGGTCGATGCCGCCGACCAGGTTGCCCTTGCGCTTGGTCGCGAGTGGTGCCCGGGGCGGCAGAGTCGCCCGGGTCGGTGGCGTGATCGGCTTGGGGACCGGAGGAGTCGGAACCGGCTTCAGCGGCGAGGATTCCGTCCTCACCGGGATGCCCATGATCTCCTTCTCGGCCGGAGGCGATGTTGCGTCGGCACCCTTCATCGGAGGCACGTCGGGAAGCGGCCCCGGAAGGTCGACAGGCTTTGTGTCACGGGCCTCAGGCGCCGGAATCTCGGCGGAATCATTGAACGGGGAAGTCTCACTGACGACCTGCTCGATCGGATCCGGCTTGGAAGTGTCGGCCGGTCCGGTCGCCGGGCCGGTGGACAGGGCCGCCTCCGAGGTGAGAACGGGCTGGCCGTCCTCGGGCAGGAAACTGTCCTTGTCCGGGGACGGAGCCTTGCCGGCTTCGGGTGCGGCCGGGGAGTCGGGGTCGACTACGGGTGCCTCGGCGGCAGTTTCCGGCTCGGCCGGCTTGAGCACCGCATCCGGCACGGTCGAAGGATCTTTCGGTTCGGGCGAAGCGGGCTTGGGCTTGGCGGTTCGTCTTCTGAGCATTTGGCCTCCCGATTTGACCGTTGAGTGAGATCTCTATGCGCAACCCTACCCGGCTCTGAGAAGGTAGGGGCGTGGACGATCAGCGCGGTTGGAAAATGTGGTGGCAGAAGCTTCGCTGGTACGAACGGAACCGGCGCTTCCTCAATCGCTGGCGCCTGAACCGGCACATGGCGAAAGCCGGCGCGTACATCCGCTATCCGGTGGAGGGCGAGATCCTCGAGGCGCTCGACTCCGGCCGGATGACGGTGGGGCAGGGCACCCTCTTCGAGCCCGGCTGCTGGATCACGTTGGCCCCGACCGCGACGATCGCCGTTGGCGACGGATGCTTCCTGAACCGCGGCGTGATGCTCGCCGCGCATGACCGGATCGAGATCGGCGACCACGTCATGTTCGCCAACAACTGCTTCGTCGGTGACGCGAGCCACAAGTTCGACGATCCCGACGTGCCGATCACCTGGCAGGGCTTCGAGTCCAAGGGCCCGGTCAGCATCGGCTCGAACTGCTGGTTCGGCGTCAATTGCGTGGTCACCAGCGGGGTCACCATCGGTGACCGATGCGTGATCGGGGCCAACTCGGTGGTCACCTCCGACCTGCCCGACGGCGTCATCGCCGCCGGGTCACCCGCGAAGGTGATCAGGGAGATCGAGTTCCGCGGTGCTGAATCTCAGGGCAGCGGTTCCCAGTCCCAGGAGTAGGTGGATTCGAGGTCTTCGCGGTTGAGGCGCTTGCGCAGGCCTTCCAGTTCGGACGGGTCGACGCTGTAGACGTGCTCGGGAGCGGGGAAGGCTCCGGAGCGGACCTCTTCCACGTACTTCTCGAGTCCGCTTCGCATCTCGCCGCGAACATCGGCGTAACGCTTGACGAACTTGGCGACGTGACCGGCGTTGAAGCCGACCAGGTCGTGGAGGACCAGCACCTGGCCGGCGGTGACGTTTCCGGCACCAATGCCGATCGTCGGCGCTTCGACCTTGCGCACGATCATCTCCGAGACCGCCTCGGGGACGGCTTCGATCACGATCGCGAAACAGCCGGCCTGGTCCAGTCCGATCGCGTCCTCGGCGACCTTGATCGCCTTGTCGGCGGTCCGGCCCTGCGCCTTGAGGCCGCCGAGGGCGGTAGCGGTCTGCGGGGTGAGGCCGACGTGGCCCATCACCGGGATGCCGGCGTCGACGATCGCCTTGGCGCGGTCGACCGAGGTGCCCCCGCCTTCGAGTTTGACCGCGTCGCAGCCTGCCTCCTTGACGAGGCGCTGGGCGTTGGCGACGGCGAGTTCGTTAGATGCCTCGTACGAGCCGAAGGGCATGTCGCCGACCATCAGCGGGGTCCGCAGGCCGCGGCGCACGGCGGCCGCCAGCATGATCATCTCTTCCATGCCGACCGGCACCGTGCTGTCGTATCCGAGCACGCAGTTGGCGGCCGAATCGCCGACCAGGACCACGTCGACACCGACTTCCTCGACCACTTGGGCCGAAGGGAAGTCGTAGGCGGTGACCATGGTGATCGGTTCGCCTTCGGCCTTCATGTCAGCCAGCTTCGTGATCGACATTCTCGGGCGATCGTCTTTGCTTCTGGCTCCGGAACTCATCTGATGCTCCTTGTCTTTCTCGGTTCAATGAGGATGTTGTCGATCAGGCGGGTGCCGTCGACCGGCGCGGCGACGGCGACCAGCACCGTCTCCTCGCTTTCAGGATCTGCGGGGTCCAGCGTGCCCGGCACCCGGGCGTCGAAATATTCGGGTTCGATGCCCGCCGCTTCGAGCCGCGCGCGGCCGGCGACGAGGCCGGCTTCGAGGCCGGACTCGGCGGTCACCTTCTCGGTCTCGAGCAGGGCGGCCCAGATCGAAGCCGCCCGTTCGCGTGCCTCGGGTGAGAGATAGGCGTTGCGTGAGCTCATCGCCAGACCGTCGCGCTCCCTGACCGTGGGCAGGATCGAGATGCGGGCGCGAAAGTCGAGGTCCTCGGCCATGCGCCTGATCACGGTCGCCTGCTGGGCATCCTTCTGGCCGAAATAGGCGACGTCGGGATCGACAGCGTTCAGCAGCTTCGAGACGATCGTCGTGACACCCGAGAAGTGGCCGGGACCACGGCTGGCCGGGTCGCCTTCGAGCACCTCGGTCAGTCCTGTCACCTCCACCCTGGTGGCAAAACCATCGGGGTAGACGTCGTCGGGGGAGGGTGCGTAGATCACGTCCACACCGGCCTTCTCGGCCATCTGGAAGTCACGTTCCTCATCGCGCGGATAGACGCTGAGGTCCTCGCCCGGCCGGAACTGGGTCGGGTTGACGAACAGGCTCATCACGACAAGGCCGGTCTCGGCGCGGGCGGCCTTGATCAGTGAGAGATGTCCCTCGTGCAGATAGCCCATGGTCGGCACCAGGCCGACGACGGTTCCGTCCCGTCGGTTCTGCTCACGCAGTTCGAGCAGCTCGGATGGTTTCCTGAGGATCCTCATCGTGCGGCCTCGTCCCCGGTGCCGACGCCGGCCACTTCGCGGGTGCGGCCGGCAAGGGTGTCGTAGAAGCCGAGCAGCTCCGGCCGGGAGGCGGAGATCGCCTCACGGTGGGCGGCGACCGTCTCGACGTCGCCGCGGACGATCGGTCCGGTCAGCGCATCGGCACCGCCGGCCGTCCAGTTCTCGAGCGACTGTCGCACCAGCGGGGCCAGGACCCGGCGCGGCTGTTCAACACCGATGCCTGCCAGCATCGAGGCGGCCGTCTCCTCGAGCGTGATCAGGAAGTTGGAGGCGACGCTCGCGGCCGCGTGGTACATGGCCCGGTCGGCCTCCTCGATCCGGAAAGGCTCCATGCCCAGGACGAGGGCGATCTGCTCCGCCAGGGCGAAGGCCTCCGCGTTTGATGCCGCGACGGCCGCCGGCGAGCCGGTCAGGTCGGTCTCACCGGATGGAACCGTCTGGAGGGGGTGGACGGAGAAGCTGCCGCCGCCGGTGTCGCAGGCGGCAAGGGGATCCAGGGTGGTCGCTCCGCTGGTGTGTCCGACCGCGTACGGAAGGTTGCCGGATGTGCGGATGGCGGTGGCAACGGATTCGATCTCACGATCGGGGACGCAGAGCAGAAGGACATCTCCGGTGAGGTCATGAGCGGCGTAGTCACGGCCGAGCAGGACCGGGCGTGCGGCGCCGGCCGGGGCCGGGGCAGCGGCGATCGACCGGCCGAGGCGTCCGGCTCCGATGATTGTGAGCGCCAGGGGCGCTTTGCTCGTGTCGTTCATAGGCCGTTCCAGTTCTCTGTGGATACCGGACGGATCAAGTGAGTGGTGGGCTGCTGTCTGCTGTTTGGATCAGGTCCACTCCCGTCTGGACGGGTAGCGGCCATCGCCGATTATAGGCTGCGGCTGTGACGGGCGACGCCGAAAAGCGCAGGGAGGAGCTGGTCGCGGTCTTCCGCGAGGCCCGCCACTGCGTGAAATGCGACCTCAGCGCCACCCGGACCCAGGTCGTTTTCGGCTCTGGCAATGCCGATGCCGACCTGATGTTCGTCGGCGAGGCGCCCGGGGCCGAAGAGGACCGCCAGGGCCTGCCGTTCGTCGGCAGGTCGGGCAACCTGCTCACCCGGATGCTCCAGGAGGTGGGCCTCGAGAGGGAGGACGTATTCATCGCCAACACCCTCAAATGCAGGCCGCCGGAGAACCGCGATCCGACACAGGTCGAGATCGAGACCTGCCGGCCCTGGCTCTACGAACAGATCCGCCTGATCCAGCCCCGGGTGGTGGCAACCCTGGGCAACTTCTCCACCAAGCTCCTGAGCGGCAGCCCGACCGGCATCACCAAGGTCCATGGGGTGCCCCAGGTCAAGAAGCTGGGTGTGCGAACCGTCTACCTGCTGCCGCTTTTCCATCCCGCCGCGGCGCTTCGTTCGAAGGCTCCCGCTGAAGCACTCAGGGCCGACCTGGCGACGATCCCCGAACTGTTGAAGCGCGAGATCCCGGTCTTCGACGAACCGCTCGACATATGAGCGGCGCTGCACGGACGGTGGTCAGCGGGGGACCGGAGCAGACCGAGAGCCTCGCGGCGGAGCTGGCGGCGGAGCTGGAGCCCGGAGACGTGGTCCTGCTGAGTGGTGACATCGGTGCCGGCAAGTCGCATTTCGCCAGGGCGGCGATGCGTGCCCTCGGTGTGACCGGAGCGATTCCGTCACCGACCTTCACGATCGGGCGCGACTACGAGGGCGACCTGCCGGTCTCCCACATAGACCTCTACAGGCTGGAATCGACCGCCGGTGAGGATCCGGGCCTGCTCAGCGAATACCTGGCGGGCGGCCGGGTTGCCTTCGTCGAATGGCCGGGGCTCGACGATGGCGGCCTGATGGTGCCGTCGGGGCGGGTGAGGACGGTCCGGATCGAGATCACCGGCGAGTCCGAAAGGCGAATCGGGATCGGACCCTGGAGGGACGCCGCCGGCTGACGCCGCCCCACCGGGTCGAGGAATTCCTACGGGTTCTGCATCGCGTCGATGGCGTCCTGTGCCTGCTTCTGCGCGTCCTGAGTGGCCTGGTTGATCTGGTCCTGCGTGTCCTTCATGGCCTGGTTGGCCTGGTCCTGGGCGTCCTGGGCGCTGTTGGTCTGGTTCTGGGCGTCCTGCGTCGCCTGGTCGATCTGGTCCTGGGCGTTCTTCATCGCCTCGTCCGCCTGCTTCTGCGCGTCCTCGGTGGCCTGGTTCACCTGGTCCTGGACCTGGTTGATCTGATCCTGGGCGTCATCGCTGCTGCTGCCACAACCGGCGGCGAAGGCACCGATCGATGCGAATGCGACAATGGCCATAGCCATGGTCAGCTTCTTGTACAAGTTCAATTTCCAACCTCCGGTCATGTTTCCCTCGATGATCAGCCTGGACGCGCTGGCTGCTTACCGAACAGGTTATAGGTGAAGATCGTCGCTTTCGACACCGCCACCGACGACACGGTGGTGGGGGCCCGTGACGGCAGTCAGCTGACTTTCGGATTCAGCGAGGAGCCGAACGGCAAGGGGCGCCCGCGTCACAGCCAGAGCGTGCTCGAGGCCGCCGATGCCGCCGCCGCATCCCTGGGCGGCTGGAGTTCGGTCGAACGTATCGCCGTGGGCCTCGGGCCCGGGACCTTCACCGGCATCCGGATCGGCATCGCCACCGCCCGCGGACTGGCCCTGGGAACCGGCATTCCCGCAACCGGATTCTCGACCCTCGACGCCCTTTCCGTGGTTCCCGCCGGGGAGGAAGAGGACAGCTTCAGGCTCGCCGTGATCGATGCGAGGAGGGGAGAGGCCTTCGCCGCCCTCTATCGCCCGGACGGCGCTGCCGAGTGGCCCGCGGCCGTCTATTCACCCGAGGCACTCTGCGAGCGGGTGGCCGGGCTGGGGCTGCCGGTGATTGCCGGGGGATCGGGCGCGATACGATTCAGCGACGAACTGATCCGGGCCGGGGCCTCCGTGCCCGGCACCGAAGCAGGGATACACCGGCTCAGCCCCGACTCGATCTGCGAGACCGGAGCCGCCGGTAGTTCCACCGATCCCCTCGAACCCATCTATCTGAGACTTCCCGATGCACAACTCTGGTTACAACGAGACGGCAAATGACACCCGGCGCAGGCAGGACCTGCGTGGGCTGAGTCTGCGCAGGCTCGAGTTCGGCGACCTGCCGTACGTGGCCGAGGTCGAGAGCCGGTCCTTCTCGAGCCCCTGGTCGTCGGGCATGTTTGCCCTCGAAATGTCGAAGCCGGACAGCCTCTGCCTGATCGCCACCGCACCCGGCGACGAGACGCATGTGTACGGCTACATCGTCTTCTCGCGATACGACCTCGCCTGGCACCTGATGAACATCGCGGTGGCACCCGAGCACCGCCGCCTCGGCATCGCCAGCACCCTGATCGAAGCCGGGCTCGACCGGATCGGCGAACAGCTTCCGGTCACCCTCGAGGTCAGGCCGTCGAACGTTTCCGCGATCGCGCTCTACGAAGGCTTCGGTTTTGATTCCTACGGTTATCGCAAGGGTTATTACCCGGACAACGGTGAGGACGCCCTGATCATGTGGAGGGGCGACCCCTCTGTCGCCGGCGTACCCGTCGAGGACCGGCCTGCCGACCGGCACCGCAGACCCCGCCCGGCCGCGCTCCGACCGTCCGGAGCCTGACGGTTGCCACAGCTGGCGATCGAGACCTCCTGCGACGACACCTGCGCCGCGGTCCTCGATGGCGGTGCCGTCCTGTCCAGCATCGTCTCCTCACAGGAGGCGCATTCCAAGTTCGGCGGGGTGGTGCCAGAGGTCGCCTCCAGGCACCACCTCGAATTGATCTCCCCGGTGATCGAGAAGTCCCTGTCCGACGCGGGGGTGGGACTGGACGACATCGACAGCGTCGCCGTGACCGCCGGCCCCGGACTGATCGGGGCGCTGCTTGTCGGCCTCAGCGCCGCCAAGGCCATCGCGGCACCACGGCACCTGCCGCTCATACCCGCTGACCACCTGCACGGCCACGTCGCCGCAAACTTCCTCGAGCCCGACGCGATCGAGCCGCCCTTCCTCTGCCTGATCGCCAGCGGCGGTCACACCCTGATCGCAGGCGTCACCTCCCATGAGGGATTCGAGATCCTCGGCGAGACGCTCGACGACGCCGCCGGAGAGGCGCTCGACAAGGGCGCCCGACTGCTCGGCCTCGGCTATCCCGGCGGACCGGCCCTCGAGAAGCTGGCCGCGGAAGGTGACGCGGAACGCTTCGAGTTCCCGGTGGCGATGGCGCGTGACCCCGGACTCGACTTCAGCTTCAGCGGGCTCAAGACCGCGCTGGCCTACCGATGCCGGGACCTCGGTGATTCAGGGACGGAAGAGGCCAGAGCAGACCTTGCCGCCGGTTTCCAGGCGGCGGTGGTCGCCCAGCTCGTGGCCAAGCTTTCGCGGGCCATCGACGCGGGCCGCTGGCCCACCGTCGCGCTCGGCGGCGGCGTGGCCGCGAATGGCCCGCTCAGGGCGGGCGTGACAGCACTCTGCAAGGAGCGCGGCCTGAGGATGAAGCTGGTCGAACCGGCGCTCTGCACCGACAACGCGGCGATGATCGGTTCAGCGGCCCGTTTCGTCGAGCCGATCCGGTATCCCGACTACCTCGGCTTCGATGCCTTCTCGACCGGAGACAGGCGTTGAGCGGGGTCACCGAGCTGGAGGTCTACGGACGGCCAGGCTGCCACCTGTGTGACGACGCAATCGAGTCGCTGGAGGAAATCACCGGCGGACTGGACGGGGTGGAGATCCGCGAGATCGACATCGAGTCCGACGAGGGCCTTTTTCGGCGCTACCTGGAGAAGATCCCCGTGGTCATGGTCGACGGCCGGGTGGTCGCCGAACTCGAGAGCGATGCCGTGGTGCTGCGGCGGCTGTTGGCCTCATCCGGATTGGTGGAGCCGCTCCGGGACGGGTACGCTGAGGGGCAATGAGTTCCCGGGCCGAAAACGGCGAAGAAGAGTCCCCGATCGTGCTCGCCGAAGGCGAGCGCCTCTCACTCGGCGTCGCGGCACGGCTGTCGCGCTACCTCCAGGTGCTCACCCAGGCACGCAAGATGGGCCGCGAGACGATCTCCTCACAGGAGCTCTCCGAGTACACCCACATCAATCCGACCCAGATCCGCCGCGACCTCTCCGGCTTCGGAAAGTTCGGCAAAAGAGGTGTCGGATACCGCATCGAATACCTGGTTGAAGAGATCCGCAAGATCCTGCGCACCGCAGGCCACCACAACATCGCCCTCTTCGGTGCCGGCAAGCTCGGCCAGGCGATCGCGAACTCCGACATCTTCGCCGACCACGGCTTCCAGATCGTCTCCCTCTTCGATGTCGACCCGGGCCGCATCGGCAAGAAGGTCGGCGCCCTCACCGTGCGCGACTTCTCCGAGCTGGGTGATGCGGTCGAGCAGGACTCGATCGTCGTCGGCGTGCTGGCCGTGCCATCGGCTTCCGCGCAGGCGGTCACCGACGGCCTGGTCGAGGCCGGCGTCACCGTGATCTTCAACTACACCGAGCAGCTGCTCCAGGTGCCGCCCGAGGTCACGGTCCACACCTCCAGCCCGGCAGTGGACCTCCTGTACGCCCTCTATTTCTACCTCTCCTGAATTGCCCGATTCCAGCCTGCTCGATCTCGACGTAGCGCGGGAGGTCTTCGAGGCCTCGACCGACTTCACCATCGGGCTGGAAGAGGAGTTCGCGATCGTCGACCCGGAGACGCTCGACCTGGTCGACCGTTACCCGGAGCTCCACGAGGCCGCGCTCGGCGACGAGGTGCTCGCCGAGTCCGCCGCCGGCGAGCTGATCGCTTCCGAGATCGAGATCCGCTCCGGCCGCTCAGAGTCAATGACCGAGGCCCTGGAGCGCCAGGAGGACAGGCGCCACCGGCTTTTCAGCCTGGCCCGCGACCAGGGAGTCAGCCTGGTCTCGATGGGCACCCATCCCTGGGCCGACTATTACCACCAGGAGATCATCGACACGCCCCACTACCAGCGCCTCAAGGAGGACCTGGGATGGGTCGCACAGCGCAACAACACCTGGAGCCTCCACGTCCACGTGGGCATCCGCGGCGCCGACCGCGCCATCGCCGTCTGTGACTGGCTGCGCGAGCTCCTGCCGGTGCTGCTCGCCGTCTCGGCGAACTCGCCTTTCCTCGACCGGCGCAACTCCGGTCTCGCCTCGGTCCGCACGGAGATCTTCACCCGCACATTCCCCCGCTGTGGCGTTCCCGAGCGGTTCCGCAGCTGGGATGAATACGCCGGCTTCATCGACACCCTGACCCGGATGAATTCGGTGGTCGAGGCGACCCAGCTCTGGTGGAGCGTCAGACCCCACCATGCTTTCGGCACTGTCGAGGTCCGGATCTGCGATGCCCAGTCGACCGCGGCCGAGTCGAGCGCGCTCGCCGGCCTGATGGCCGCCTGCGTGGCCCAGACCGCCGCCGACCTCGACTCCGGCGCCCTGGACGGAATGGAGCCGCTGCGGGACCGTGAGATCGAGGAGAACCTCTGGCGGGCGATCCGTTACGGGATGGACGGCAAGCTGATCGACTTCCGCAAGGGCCGCGAGACCGAAGCCCGGCAGGTCGTCGAGGAGCTCCTGGAGTGGACCGCGCCCAGCCGCGCCGAGCTAGGCATCGAGGTGGAGCTCCCCGCGATGAACGGGACCCAGCGGGCGCTCGAGGCTCTCGCCGACGGCGAGGCGATCGAGGCGATCTACCGCCGCATCGCCACCGAAGAGGCGGCCAGCTTCGGTCCGGCGGCGCCCTCCGGCTAAAGTCTCAGGCATGAGCGAGGAGATGCCAGAACAAGACCCGTCCGCACCGCCGCAGCTGACTCCGGAAGAGCAGGAGATGCTCGAGCAGCAGATGCGCGAGATCCGCATCGAGGACATCCTCGCCCAGACCGTGGCGAGCCTGCTCAACCTGAGCGCCAGGCGCATCGTCAAGGACGACGAGGTCGACCTCGACCAGGCCCGGACCGGCATCGAGGCCGTACGTGTCCTCAGGGACCTGCTGCCCCCGGAAGTCGCCGAGGCAGTTCAGGAGCCGCTCAGCCAGGTGCAGCTGCTCTACGCCCAGCGCGCCGGAGCCCAGGACGGTGATTCCGGATCGGGCGAAGCCGCCCCCGGAGGAGCGCCCGGGGCTGGGGCGCCCGCCGCCGAGCCGGAGCCGCCCAAGCCGCAGAGTCCTCCCGGACCCAAGCTCTGGACACCGGGCCGGGACTGAATCCGGGAGGGTCCTGACCGGGACCCGAAGGAAACAAGGGGCGCAGGCTGACCGAATTCCTCACTGACCACGGCGTCGCCCTCGCCCTCGCCTGCGCCCTGCTCGCGGTTGCCTACGGGGCCGTCGTCACCCGGCACCTGCTGGCAATGTCGCCGGGCAACGAGCGCATGCGACAGGTGTCGGCCGCGATCCAGGAAGGTGCGTCGGCGTATCTGCGCCGCCAGTACCTGATCATCGCCGCGGTGGCGGTACCGCTGGTCGTCATCCTGCTGCTGCTCCAGAATTGGCAGACGGCGCTCGGATTCATCATCGGCGGCACGCTCTCGGGCGTGACCGGATTCGTCGGCATGAACCTCTCGGTGCGCGCCAACAGCAGGGTCGCGGAAGCGGCAAGGGGAGGGGTGCCGCCGGCTCTCGATGCCGCTTTCAAGGGCGGTTCCGTCACCGGCATGCTGGTCGTCGGACTCGCCCTGCTCGGAGTCGCCGGCTATTACGGCCTCCTGACCACGACTGGCACCGGCGAAGAGGATGCGGTCCGGGCCCTGATCGGCCTCGGATTCGGTGGCTCCCTGATCTCGGTCTTCGCCCGCCTGGGCGGCGGCATCTTCACCAAGGCCGCCGATGTCGGTGCCGACCTGGTCGGAAAGATCGAAGCCGGCATTCCTGAGGACGATCCGCGCAACCCGGCCGTGATCGCAGACAACGTGGGTGACAACGTCGGTGACTGCGCCGGCATGGCCGCCGACCTCTTCGAGACCTATGCCGTGACCACTGTCGCCGTGATGCTGCTCGGTGTGCTCACCTTCACCGGTGGCGGCGGCGAGTTCATCACCGCCGTTGCGGTCTACCCGCTGGTGATCGGCGGTGTGGCCATCCTCGCATCGATAATCGGGGCACTTGCGGTGAGGACGAAGTCGGACCAGGTCGAGCGGGCCCTCTACCGCGGACTGGTTGTCTCGGCGCTGCTCTCCGCCCTCGCCTTCTTTCCGGTGACCCGCTGGCTCATGGAAGGCCCGCTGGCCAACGGACTCGGGGTGGGGGACACCCTGGCCTCGACCTCGACCACCGACCTCTGGCTGTGCTCGGTGATCGGCATCGTCGTGACCGCGCTGCTGTTCGTGATCACCGACTACTACACGTCGGCCAGGTTCCGGCCGGTGAAGAAGATCGCCGAAGCCTCACGCACCGGTCACGCCACCAACATCATCCAGGGCCTCTCGGAAGGGCTCAGGGGAACCGCGGCACCGGCGATCGTGCTCGCGGCAGCGATCCTCGGCGCCAACGAACTGGCCGGTGTCTACGGGATCGGCATCGCGGTCATGGGCCAGCTGTCCCTGACCGGGCTGATCGTCGCCCTCGACGCCTTCGGACCGGTGACCGACAACGCCGGCGGCGTCGCCGAGATGGCAGAGCTGCCGGAGGAGGTGAGGGCGGTGACCGACCGGCTCGACTCAGTCGGCAACACCACCAAGGCGGTGACCAAGGGCTACGCGATCGGATCGGCGGTGCTGGCGGCGCTGGTGCTCTTCGCCTGTTTCAAGATCGAACTGGCCGACGAGGCGCCCTCCGGCTTCGACGTCGACACGCTCTTCAACCTGACCAGCCCCGAGGTGCTGGTCGGGCTCGTGATCGGCGGCATGATGGTCTACCTCTTCTCGTCGCTTGCCATCGAATCGGTGGGCCGCGCCGGCGGGCAGGTGGTCAAGGAGGTGCGGCGCCAGTTCCACGACCACCCCGGGATCATGAAAGGCAGCGAGAAGCCCGAATACCGGCATTCGGTCGAGCTGGTGACGGCGGCGGCACAGCGGGAGATGATCCTGCCGTCGCTCATCCCGATCGCGGTGCCGCTGGTGGTCGGGGTGCTCAGCGTCGATGCCCTCGGGGGCCTGCTGATCGGCGTGATC
>WBZU01000832.1_pt2 | contig 14629 bp, 12 predicted proteins | sample 5204311 | NCBI WGS metagenome assembly WBZU01 (sample SAMN12344359, study PRJNA552823) | activated sludge metagenome | biome: Activated sludge suspended growth; feature: Nitrification reactor; material: Wastewater; isolation source: activated sludge from nitrification reactor of wastewater...
GAATGGATCAACGTCTCGCCCAACTGCTGGAAAATGTCATGCACGAATCCACCGCTGAGCACGAGCCCAACCACGCCCGCGACGATGGCCAACAAGGTCATGGCGGTGCGCGCGCGGTGGCGCATGACGTTGCGGATGGCGAGTTTCCACACGCGGCGGCTTCCTTAGCGATTGTGACGCAAGGCGTCCACGATGATCAGGCGCGACGCCCGCCACGCGGGATAGATGCTCGCCAGCAGTGTGGTCATCACTGCCAGGAGAACCGCCTCGCCGGCGATCTTCGGCGTAACCATGATCGAGGCGGTAAATCCGCGCGACATCCCGGGTGCGGGAGGCATGGGAATCCCGACCGCGGAAATTGCCTGGGCGAGGAGATATCCCAAAACCGCCCCGGCGATCCCGGAGGCAAGCCCTAGAATCCCTCCCTCGACCAGAAACAGGCCAAGAATTCTGTGGCGCTTGACGCCCAAGGCCATGGCGGTGCCGATTTCGACCGTTCGTTCCATGACGCTCATGGTCATCGTATTGGAAATGCTGAGGACGATAATGACCGCGATGATCAGCTTGACCACGTTGATCTGCCTGGAAAAAAGCTCGACAGTCTTCTGATAGAAGTCGGCCAAGGCCGTCCATGGCGAGATTTCGTAGGCCGTTAAGTCCGAGCGATTTCGAAGTTCCTTCGTTACCGCGTCCGTCATGTCGGTATCGAACAGCGAGATCACCCTGACGTGGCCGCCGCTTACGCGCAGAAGATGGCCGGCCAGCTCTATGGGTACGCGCAGCATGGAGTCGTCGTAAGCCTTTACGGTGGTCGATACCAGCCCGCGCACATGGGCTTCCACCGCACCCATGCCGCCACTTCGCGTGGTCGTAAGCAACACGACCGTGTCGCCGACATGTATCCCCAGATTTGCCGCGAGCCCCGAACCGACGAGAATCCCTTTGGGATCCTGTAAGGACAGGTGTTGTCCCTCGACGATGATCAAGTAGCGTAGCGCCGGGTCATTGGCGGGATCGATGCCTTGACCGAGAAAAGAAAGGGTACTGTCGTCATGGCTGATCAAACCATTGAAATCCATTCGAGTGGTGACCGTACGAACGCCTGGGATATCCTGAATCCGGTCGAGCTCGGGCGATTGTTGCGGCAGGAGATAGCGGAATGGATCGGATTTGCCGTCTTCGTAATAGCCGGGCTTGACGATTTGAATATGACCCAGTTGGGTGACCGCGACACCTTCACGGTTCGCCCAGATGATCCATTCGATGAATCCAGCCGAAAGCATCATCGCAATGACGCCGAAACTGATGGCCATGCTGGCGATGATGCTGCGCCGCACTTGCCGAAAAATATTCCGTAGCGCGAGGCGCGTGTCAGTGCCAATCGCAAGGAATGCGGTTCGCAGGTGAGTCAGCATTCGTCCGGAAATAAGTTTCAGGGGCAGGTGGCGATAGTTTCGGAGGGGAGCATAACCGTACTTAAGCCAAGTTTGTTGGCCGAATCTCGCCAGACAAGCGTTTTGAAGCGACTTGTGGTGCCCAGAAGATATATATTCGGTTCAAGTTGTCCTGTAACCTGTCGTTAAGCCCACGGGGCGGGGGTGTACTACGCGCCGAAGGGCTTTGCGAGGCTTTCTACGTTATAGTTTGTACGTTTGATGCACGTTTGCTAATCGTTCGGCTGCGATCAGGGAGAGAAACATGTTCCAGCATTTGAAGAAATGGTTCGGGGTGTTCGAGGTTCCGGGCCGCATGCTGCTGCTCGGGCTGGCGTTCACCGGCCTGTGGGGTTGCGCTTCGACCCCCCAGCCGCCAGCGCCGGCGATGGCGGCATCAGCCGATTACAAGTACATCATCGGGCCGGGCGATACGGTCAATATCATCGTCTGGCGCAACCCTGAAATTTCCATGTCGGTGCCGGTGCGCCCCGACGGCAGGATTTCCGCACCGCTGGTCGAGGATCTGCCGGCGATGGGTAAGGATCCCACCACGCTGGCGCGCGACATCGAGAAGGAGCTGAGCAAGTACATTCGCGATGCCGTGGTCACGGTGGTCGTTACCGGCTTTGTCGGGCCCTACAGCGAGCAGATTCGCGTCGTCGGCGAGGCGGCCAAGCCGCAGATTCTGGCCTATAAGCAAAAAATGACCGTGCTCGACGTGATGATTGCCGTGGGTGGCATGACCGAATTTGCCGACGGCAATGCCGCGACGATCTTGCGTACCGCCGAAGGCAACAAGCAGTACAGCGTTCGCCTGGGCGATCTGATCAAGCGCGGCGATGTCTCGGCGAACGTCGAGGTGCGGCCGGGCGATGTGCTGATCATTCCGCAAAGCTGGTTCTGACTTCTTTCGGCTGAGGTCGATGTTGCCGGCGGTGACGACCGCCGCCGGTTGAGGCTGGACGATTCCTAGGGAAAGCGCGGCAAAATGGATGAACTGCTTCGGCAGGCGGGGACAATACTTCGGGCCATGTGGCGGCAGCGCTGGCTGGGTCTGGCGGTGGCCTGGCTGGTGAGCGTGATCGGTGCCGTGGCGGTCATGCGGGTGCCGGACAAGTACGAAGCGTCGGCCCGTATTTTTGTGGATACCCAGTCGATACTCCAGCCGCTGATGGCGGGACTGGCGGTACAGCCGAACATCGAACAGCAGGTGGTGATGCTCAGTCGCACGCTGATCAGCCGTCCGAACGTGGAGCGATTGGTGCGCATGGCCGACCTTGACCTCAAGGTGAAGTCGAAGGCCGAGCAGGACGAACTGGTCGATGGCTTGATGAAGTCGCTCGAAATCAAGAGCGCGGGGCGCGACAATCTCTATACCCTGGCTTACCGCGACTCCGATCCGGAAAAAGCCAAGCGTGTGGTTCAGTCGCTGGTGTCGATCTTCGTCGAGTCCAGCCTGGGCGACAAGCGCAAGGATTCCTCGTCGGCCAAGCAGTTCATCGATGAGCAGGTCAAGGCTTACGAGAAGAAACTGGAGGAGGCGGAAAGCCGGCTCAAGGATTTCAAGCTCAAGAATATCGATCTGCGTCTGGGTGAGGGCAAAGGCCTGACCGATCGGATTGCCGACGTCAGCCAGTTGTTGTCCAAGGCGCGGCTCGATTTGCGCGAAGCCGAAAATTCCCGCGATGCGCTCAAGCGGCAGATCATCGGCGAAGAACCTGTGTTGCTGCCTGACGCGCCTGGCACCGAGTCGTCCGTGTCGATTCCAGAAATCGACGGACGCATCGACACCGTGAAGCGCAACCTCGATACGCTGCTGCAGCGCTACACCGACCAACATCCCGATGTCGTCGGCGCCCGCCGCCTGATCAAGGAACTCGAGGAGCAGAAGCGGCAGGAAATCGCAGCGCGCAAGAAGGCGGCGGTGGCGAATCCGGCGGTGGTGTCGGTCAATGCCAATCCGGCCTATCAGCAAATGAAGGTATCGCTGGCCGAGGCCGAGGCGACCGTGGCGTCACTACGCGCGCGGGTCGCGGAATACGATTCCCAGTATCGGCGCGCCGTCGACGTGGTCCGGACCGCGCCGCAACTCGAGGCCGAGTTTACCCAGCTGAATCGTGACTACGACGTGCACAAGAAGAATTACGATGCGCTCGTGGCCCGCCGCGAATCGGCCAGCTTGACCGGCGAATTGGAGTCGACCGCTGGCGTGGCGGATTTCCGGCTGATCGATCCGCCACGCGCCTCGACGACGCCGGTGGCGCCGAATCGCTTGATTCTGCTGCCTGGCGCCCTGTTGATCGGCTTGGCCGCGGGCTTGGCGGTCAGTTTTATCGCCAGCCAGCTTCGGCCGGTATTCTTCGACGGCCGCTTGCTTCGCGAAGTGACGGGGCTGCCGGTGCTGGGGTCGGTGTCGCGGCTGCTCGGCAACGCGGAGGTGGCTCGTCAAAAGCGCCGGACAAAACTGTTTTTGCTCGGGTTTTTCGGGCTCATCGCCCTGTACGCATCGGGCATCCTGGCATTTTCCTTGATTTCCGGTCGTTTGGCTTGAGGAAAACGATATGAGTCTCATCGAACAGGCCGCCAATCGGCTCGAGCAACTCCGCAAAGCCGGAGTCGAGATTCCCGGGGAGGATCAAGCGCCGCCGCGACAGGCTGAAGCAGCGCCGACACCAAGGCCTCCTCCCGCTCCGGCGGCATCGTCAGTCCGCCCGGCCAAAGTGGGCGAGGGCAGGGCAAAGTCAGTGGCCATGGATCTGGACATGCTCGGCAGAAGCGGCTTCATTACGCCCAAGTCGCCCCGCGCCCAGATCGCCGACGAGTATCGGGTCATCAAGCGCCCCCTGATTGCCAACGCCATGGGCAAAGGCGCGGCGCCGATCCCCAATGGCAACCTCATCATGATCACCAGCGCGGTACCGGGGGAAGGCAAGACGTTTACCGCGGTAAATCTGGCGATGAGCATTGCCATGGAACTGGATACGACGGTGATGCTGGTCGACGCCGACGTGGCCAACCCATCGGTCTTCCGGGTATTGGGGCTGCCGCCGGGTCCGGGGCTGATGGACGTTTTGGTGAAGGATTCCCTCGACCTGGGTGAAGTCCTGTTGCGCTCGAATGTCGAGAACCTCACCCTGTTGTCCGCGGGTACGCAACATCCGCGCGCCACCGAGCTGTTGGCCAGCGATTCGATGGCTCGGCTCATCGAGGACATGGCGAAACGCTATGACGATCGGATTATCATCTTCGATTCGCCGCCACTGCTGGTCACGACGGAGGCGCGTGCGCTGGCCACGCACATGGGCCAGATCGTCATGGTGACGCGCGCCGAACGGACGCTGCACGGGCAGGTGACGCACGCGCTGTCGACCATCGAGAATTGCCCCGTGAAGCTGATGTTGTTGAACCAGGCACGGCCCGATCCGCTCGGCAGCTATGGCTACGGTTATGGCTACGGTTATGGCTACGGCTACGGTCAGGACCAGCGGCAAGGTGTGGTGGGGGAGTGAAAGGGACTGCGCGATCATGGTCACGGTGAAATTCTCGTGCGCGACTGGCCTGGCGACATTGTTGGCCTGTACCGCCCAGCACGCCCTTGGCCAGGAGCCGGGTGAACCCGGCCTGGGCGGCCACCGCGCGTGGACGATCGCGCCGACGATATCCGTGCAGGAGACTTTTACCGATAACGTCGGTCTTGGTCAGGGGCGCAAGGAGAGCGATCAGATCACCGAGGTCAGTCCCGGCATCCGTATCGACGGCAACACCAAGCGGCTAAAGCTGCATTTCGATTACGCGCTTCACGAGTTGTATTACGCCCAGGGCTCCCGGAATACTCACACGCAGAATTTCCTCAATACCTTTGGCAAGCTCGAGGCGATCGAGAATCTGCTGTTCGTGGACATGAGCGGTGCCATCGTTCGGCAGAATATCTCGGCGTTCGGCAACCAGTCGGCCGGGAATTACAGCGTGAACGCCAACAATACCGAAACGGCGACTTTTCGCCTGTCGCCCTATCTGAAGGGCAGGTTGGCGAACTACGCCGACTACGAATTGCGCTACAGCCGCTCGATGGTGCGCGCCAAGTCATCGGTGGCATCCGATTCCGATATCGACGAGTGGATCGCGAAAATCGGCGGCGACACGCGGTTCGCCGCCCTCGGCTGGTCGGTCGATGCCAGCCGGCAGCAATACGACTACTCGCGGGGACGCAGTTCCGAGAGCGATCGCCTGCGGGGTTTCCTGATTTATCGGATCAATCCGCAAATCAAGCTTTCGGTCAGCGCAGGCCGCGAAAGCAACGACTTTCTGTCGGTGAATAAGCGTAATTGGAACACCTATGGCATGGGGGCGGACTGGAATCCGAACGACCGAACGCAGGTGTCGGCTTTCCGCGAGAAGCGTTTCTTCGGCTATGGCCACAACTTTTCTGTGAACCATCGCCTTCAGCATAGCTCCATCCGATATACCGATGTCAAGGATGTCTCCGCTTCACCCAATCAAGTCGGCTCGGGGGGCTTCGGCACGTATTACGATCTGCTGTTCACGCAATTGGCGTCGGCGATTCCGGATCCCGTCGCCCGCGCGGCCCAGGTCAATGCCATGCTGGTGGCCGCCGGTATTTCGCCCAATGTCGTGGTCAATGGCGGTTTTCTCAATTCGCAGCCGACGTCGCGACGCAACCAGGAACTGGCCTGGCTGCTGCGCGGCGCAAGAAACACCGTGACCTTTGCGGCGGCACGCAGCAAGGATGACCGCTTGGGCTCCGGATTGGGGACCGGCGATGATTTTTCGGTGGCGTCGTCCATCACGCAGAAAGGCTTCAATGTCGGCTGGTCGCATCAGTTGTCGCCGCAGACGGCGCTGAGCGTTACCGGGGCTCGGTCGCATAGCGAAGGGCAGGCCGGCGGGCAGGATCAAAAAACCAAGCAGAAGGTGCTGTCGGCCAGCCTTTCGACCAAGCTCGGTCCCCGGACCAGCGCGGCGCTGACGGCGCGCCGGACCGAGTTCGACCGAACGACTCAACCCTATAACGAGAACGCGCTGATCGGATCGCTCTCGATTCAGTTCTAGTGCCATGTACGAGTCTTTCTACGGCTTGACAGGCAAGCCCTTTCAGCTCAATCCCGACCCGAGTTTCTATTTCGGCAGCAAGCAGCACCGGCGTGCCATGGCCTATCTCGAGTACGGCATGCACCAGAACGAGGGTTTCATCGTGGTTACCGGCGACGTCGGCGCCGGCAAAACCACCATCGTGCGCAACCTGCTCGACAGCCTCGATGCCGAGCGCGTCATCGCCGCGCATCTCGTCAGCACGCAGCTCGATGCCGAGGATATTCTTTCGATGGTCGCCGCCGCTTTCGGCGTGCGCGCCAAAGGGGCCAGCAAGTCGGATCTCCTGATGTCGCTGGAAGCTTTTCTGATGTCGGCGGCAACCCGCAGCAAACGCTGTCTGCTGGTCGTCGACGAGGCCCAGAACCTGACGCAGCGAGCGGTCGAGGAACTGCGCATGCTGTCCAACTTCCAACTCGGCACGCAGGCGGTCTTGCAGACTTTCCTGATCGGCCAGCCGGAATTCCGCGCCATCCTGCAAAGTCCGGACATGGTGCAGCTGCGTCAGCGCATCATCGCGTCCTGTCATATCAGCCCGATGGATCGCGAGGAAACCCAGGGTTACATCGAACATCGCCTGCATTGCGTCGGTGCCAAGGACAAGCCGAAGTTCGATACGGGCGCGTTCGACGCGATCCACACCGCTACCGGCGGCGTGCCGCGCCGGATCAACGCCTTGTGCGACCGCCTGCTGCTGTCGGGCTATCTGGCCGGCAAGACCGATTTCACGCGCGAAGATGCCGAAAGCGTGGCCAGCGAGATCGAGGACGAAGTCTTCGTCCGCATACCCGCCAAACCCAGGGCTGCCGAAGCGCTCGAGGAACATTTCGGCGATATTCCCGATCTGCCGGCCGACGCCGTGGCAAGCCTGAACCTGGACGAAAAGTCGATCGACGAAGCCAGCACCCTGCTGTCGGCATTGCATGCCGACCAGTTGGGGAGCCGCCTGCGCCGGCTGGAGCGCAGCCTGCTGAGGTTGGAGCGCATCAATTCGGCGACGCTGGTGTTGTTGCAGCGCCTGGTGCAGACCGCTCAGGCTCGGCCGGGAGAGTGAGATGACCGCATCCGTCTGGCCAGCCGATCTGGGCCCCGTGGTTTGCGTGGTGGGCGCGCGGCCGAATTTCATGAAGATGGCGCCCATCTTGCGCGCCTTCGCAGCCAACGCTCCCGCCATTCCGACGCTGCTGGTGCATACCGGCCAGCACTATGATCGGGACATGAGCGACAAGCTGTTCGACGATCTGCGCCTGCCGCGCCCCGACATCAATCTCGAAGTCGGCTCCGGCAGCCACGCCGTGCAGACCGCCGAAGTCATGCGCCGCTTCGAGCCCGTGATCGACGAGCACCGGGCCGCCTGCGTGCTGGTGGTGGGCGACGTCAATTCGACGCTGGCCTGCACGCTCGTCGCGGTCAAGAAGGGCGTGCCCGTCGCGCACGTCGAAGCCGGCCTGCGCAGTTTCGACCGGGCCATGCCCGAGGAAATCAACCGGGTGCTGACCGACCAGGTTGCCGATCTTCTCTACACGACGGAAGCGGCTGCCGCCGACAACCTGGCGCGCGAGGGCGTTGCCGGGGATCGGGTGCATTTCGCGGGCAACGTCATGATCGACTCTCTGCTGTTCAACCGCGAACTGGCCTGTTCACCTGCGCAAACGTTGGCTGCGGCAGGCATCGACAGTCACCGCTTCGAGGCCGGTCGTGGTGTGGTCACGCTCCATCGGCCGTCGAACGTCGATCAGCCGGAAACCTTGCAGCCGTTACTCGAAGTGTTGCGCGAAGTGTCGGAGCGTCTACCGCTGGTGTTCGCGCTGCATCCGCGCACGCGCGGCAACATCGAGCGCTTTGGCCTTGGGGGCCTGGTGGCCAGCGAGCGCATCGCGCTGCTGCCGCCGCAGGGTTATCTGGAGATGCTCGGCCTGATGGCCGGTGCCGCCGTGGTGTTGACCGATTCCGGCGGCCTGCAGGAGGAGGCGACGGCCTTGGGCGTGCCTTGCCTGACGTTGCGCGAAAACACCGAGCGACCGATCACGGTCACGCACGGTACCAACACGCTGGTGGGCCGGGATGTTGCGGCGATTCGCACCGGCGTGGCGGATATCCTGGCCGGACGAGGCAAGCGCGGTCGCGTGCCGGAACGCTGGGATGGCAAGGCGGCCGAACGCATTGCCGCGCACCTGGCGGGCTGGCTGCTGGCGCGGCACGGCCGACATGGCACGTAGGAGGCGCGGATGGCCGGCCAGCAACTCGCCAACGCGCTGACCATCGACGTCGAGGACTATTTCCAGGTTTCGGCGTTCGCGCCCTACATCCCCCGCATCGAGTGGAACAGCCGCGACTGCCGGGTACAACGCAATGTCGAGCGCATCCTGCAACTGCTGGCCGACGGGGACACCAAGGCGACGTTTTTCACGCTCGGCTGGATCGCCGAACGCTACCCTCAACTGGTGCGCGATATCGTCGACAACGGCCACGAGCTGGCCAGCCATGGCCACGCCCATCTGCGCGCGACCGAGCAGACCGAAGAAGGTTTCTACGCCGACATTCATCTCGCCAAGATCGTGCTCGAGGACATCGCCGGACGCGAAGTGAAGGGCTACCGAGCGCCGAGCTTCTCCATCGGCAGCGACAATCTCTGGGCGTTCGATTGCCTCGGGCGGGCCGGCTATCGCTACAGTTCCAGCATCTACCCGATCCGCCACGATCACTACGGCATGCCCGACGCGCCGCGCTTTGCGCACGAGATCGGCGGCCTCATGGAAATCCCCCCCACCACGGTCCGCTCGTTTCGACGCAACTGGCCGGCCAGCGGCGGCGGTTACTTCCGGCTGCTGCCGTACGGCGTGTCGCGCTGGCTGCTCAAGCGCGTGAACCAAGTGGATCGGCAGCCGGCGGTCTTCTATTTCCATCCCTGGGAAATCGATCCCGAGCAGCCGCGCATTCCCGGCATCAGCGCCCGCACCCGCTTTCGTCACTACCTCAACCTGCACCGCATGGAGGGCCGCCTGAGCCGGCTCCTGAAAGATTTTCGCTGGGGCCGGATGGATGAGGTGTTCCTGCCGGAGCATCGCGGCTGATGCCTACCGTCGGCATTCTCGATATCAACGACGAAGCCGGCGCAGCGCGCTGGGACCGGTTTGTCGCCAGTTGTCCGACCGCCACCTTCTTTCATCGCGCCGGCTGGCAGCGAATCATCGCCCGGGTGTTTCGCCACCGTACGCATTTTCTTTACGTCGAGCGCGACGGCGCGATCGAGGGCGTGCTGCCGCTGGCGCACGTCAAGAGCCTGCTGTTCGGCAACGGGCTGGTGTCGCTGCCGTTCGCCGTCTATGGCGGCGTCGCCGCCATAGACGAGCAGGCCGCCGAACTGCTGGAAACCGAAGCGCAGACGCTGGCGGGCAAGCTCGGCGTCGAGCATCTCGAATTGCGCAACGTCGCGCCGCGTCACCCGGATTGGCCGACGCAGGATCTCTACGTGACATTCCGCAAGGCCATCCTGCCCGACGAAGAAGCCAATATGCTGGCCATTCCGCGCAAACAGCGCGCCATGGTCCGGAAAGGCATCGCCAACGGGCTGGTGGCCGAGGTCGACGCAACGATAGATCGCTTCTTCGCGCTTTATGCCGACAATGTTCATCGCCACGGCACTCCCGCGATGCCCCGGCGTTATTTTCAGGCGCTGCGCGACGAGTTCGGCCGGGACTGCGAAGTCCTCACGGTAGTCGGCAGCGATGGCACGCCGCTTTCCAGCGTACTGACTTTCTATTTCCGCGACGAGGTATTGCCGTACTACGCGGGCGACGCCGAGGCCGCGCGGCATTCGGCCGCCAACGATTTCAAGTACTGGGCGCTGATGCGCCGGGCCTGTGCGCAGGGACTCAAGGTGTTCGACTACGGCCGCAGCAAGCAGGGTACCGGCTCGTACTCGTTCAAGAAGAACTGGGGTTTCGAGCCGACGCCGCTGCACTACGAATACCGGCTTTACAAGCGCGACGCCATTCCCCAGAACAATCCGGCCAATGCCAAGTACCGGCTGTTCATCGAGGCTTGGCGGCGCATGCCGATCGGCCTGGCCAACCTGATCGGCCCGCACATCGTGCGCAACCTGGGCTAGCGCGACCCACATGCCTAGCGAACCAAAGCCTGTGGCGTCATGGCGCGGCGCCTTGCCGGCGCTGACTTTCAGTCTGGCCTGGATTCTGGCCTGGTATTGGGAAACTGCGCAGGCGATGGTCGGCATCTGGGCGCGCTCCGAAACCTTCGCCCACGCTTTCCTCGTGCCGCCGATCTCGCTCTGGCTGATCTGGCGTCAACGGCACGCCCTGGCCACGCTGACGCCGCGCGGCAGCTTGACGATGCTGGTGCCGGCGGTCCTGACGGGATTCGTCTGGCTGCTCGGCGAACTGGCCGCCATCAATGCCGTCACGCAACTGGCGCTGGTCGCGCTGCTCGTGCTGACGGTGCCGGTGGTACTCGGCTCGCGCGTGGCGCTGGCCATGGCGTTTCCGCTCGCTTATCTGTTTTTCGCGGTGCCGATCGGCGAGTTCGTCATGCCGAGGATGATGGAGTGGACGGCCGACTTCACCATTCGGGCGCTGGTGGCCACCGGTATTCCGGTCTATCGCGAAGGCCTCCATTTCGTCATTCCCTCCGGCAACTGGTCGGTGGTGGAAGCCTGCAGCGGCGTGCGTTACCTGATCGCATCCGTGGTGGTCGGCACGCTCTACGCCTATCTCAACTACCGGACGCTGAAGCGGCGACTGCTGTTCATCGCGGTGTCCTTTGTCGTGCCCATCATCGCCAACTGGCTGCGCGCCTACATGATCGTCATGCTCGGCCATCTCTCCGGCAACAAGCTGGCGGTGGGCGTCGATCACCTGATCTACGGCTGGTTGTTCTTCGGCGTCGTCATTCTCCTCATGTTCGTGATCGGCGCGCGCTGGGCCGAGCATCCCGATGCCGGCGAATGCGTGGGCATCGCCGCGCCAAACGAGCCGCCGACGCAGCCCGGCCGTCCATGGCTGGCGGCGGCGCTGTTTGCCGTCGCCACGGTATTGCCTCATGCCTGGCTGGCGGCCATCGATCGCGCCGAGGCGTCAAGGGCCGGCGTGCCGCCATCGCTGACTCTGGCCGCGCCGGCGGGTTGGCAGGCGGCGGAGACGCGGGCGATCGATTGGCGGCCCGCCTATACCGGCGCTCGCGCCGAGTTCGACGCGGAGTTTCTCCAGGGGGCGCGCCGCGTCGGCGTATTCATCGGCTACTACCGCCAGCAGGACTACGACCACAAGCTGGTCAGTTCCACCAATACCTTGGTCAACTCGAACGACCGGGCTTGGCTGCGCGTGTCGGGTGGCAGCCGTGACACGACGCTGGCGGGTCAGTCGATCGCCGTTCGAACCGCCGAATTGCGCGGTGCCGGCGAGCAGCGGCTCGTCGTCTGGCGGTGGTACTGGATCAACGGCCGCTTGACGACCAGCGATCATGTCGCCAAGGCGTGGCAGGCCTTCAATCGCCTGCTCGGACGAGGCGACGATTCCGCCGTGGTAATCCTCTATGCACCGACGACCGAGGGAGGCGAATCCGCGCTGGAGTCGTTCGCGGCTGCGAGCGGCGAGGCTTTCGATGCATCGCTGCGGCAGGCGAGCCGATGACGGCAGATGCGCGGCCGCTGGTGGTCCATGTCATGCACCGCTTCGACGTCGGCGGTCTGGAGAACGGCGTGGTCAATCTGATCAACCGCATGCCGCGGCAGGCCTACCGGCATGCCATCCTGGCCCTGACCGACGTTACCGATTTCCGTCGGCGCATCGTGCGCGACGACGTCGAGTTCATCAGCCTGCACAAGCCGCCTGGCCATCTCTTCAAGCTGTATCCGCGCCTGTACCGGCTGTTCCGCAAGCTGCGGCCGGCGATCGTCCATAGCCGCAATCTCGCGGCGCTGGAAGTGACCGTGCCGGCGTGGGCGGCCGGCGTGCCGGTGCGTATCCATGGCGAGCACGGCCGAGACGTCGGCGATCTGGATGGCTCGAACAGGAAGTACCAGTGGGTACGGCGCGCCTACAGCCCGTTCGTCAGCCATTTCATTGCCCTGTCGCGCGATCTCGAGCACTATCTGACCGGTCCGGTGGGTATTCCGCAGGACAAGATTTCGCAGTTCTACAACGGTGTCGATACCGAGCGTTTCCATGTCGCGGAAGACGTTCCGGCCATTGTCGATTGTCCGTTCCGGCGGCCGGCGCATTGGCTGATCGGTACCGTCGGGCGCATGCAGGCGGTGAAGGATCAGACGCTGCTGGCGCGCGCTTTCGTGCGGGCCCTGGCGCGGGCCCCGGCGCTCAAGTCGAGCTTGCGGCTGGTCATGGTGGGCGAAGGACCGTTGCGGGCCGAGGTCCGGCGGATTCTCGACGCCGCCGGCGTCGCCGATCTGGCCTGGCTGCCGGGTGAGCGCGACGACGTGCCGGATATCCTGCGCGGCCTCGATTGCTTCGTGCTGCCGTCGCTTGCGGAAGGCGTTTCCAACACGATTCTCGAAGCCATGGCGACCGGGCTGCCGGTGATCGCGACGCGCGTCGGCGGCAACCCCGAACTGGTCGCGGCGGGCGGGACCGGCTGGCTGGTGCCGCCGGCGGACGACGAGGCGATGGCGACGGCGATCATCGCCGCCGCGCACGAGCCCGACCAGACGCGCGCCTTCGGCCGCGCGGGCAGGGCGGAAGTGGAGCGCCGCTTCAGCTTGGCGGCGATGGTGTCGGCCTATCAGGGCCTGTACGATCGATTACTATTCGGCGCCTCGCGGCCCCTTACTCATTAGACATCATGTGCGGCATCACCGGCATTTTCGATACCCGAGGCAAGCGCGACATCGATCGCGCGGTGCTGCACCGGATGAACGAATCACAATTCCATCGCGGCCCGGACGAAGGCGGTCTTCACCTGGAGCCGGGCGTCGGCCTGGGCCATCGGCGCTTGTCCATCATCGACCTGTCGACCGGGCAGCAGCCGCTCTACAACGAGGACCAGTCGGTCTGCGTCGTTTTCAATGGCGAAATCTACAACTACCGCGAGCTGATTCCCGAGCTTCAGTCGCTGGGCCATGTCTTCCATACCCGCAGCGACACGGAAGTCATCGTCCATGCCTGGGAAGCCTGGGGCGAGCGCTGCGTCGACCGCTTCCGCGGCATGTTTGCCTTTGCCCTGTGGGACCGCAACCAGGAAACGCTGTTCCTGGCGCGCGACCGGCTGGGCGTCAAGCCGCTGTTCTACGCGCTGCTCGACGACGGTACCTTGCTGTTCGGCTCGGAACTGAAGTCGCTGCTGGCGCATGGCGGGCTGAAGCGGGACATCGATCCGCTCGCCGTCGAGGAATATTTCGCGCTGGGCTACGTCGCCGAGCCGCGCTGCATTTTCCGGCAGGCGCGAAAACTGCCGCCGGCCTGTACGCTGAAAGTCAGCCGTGGCGGCACGCCGAAACAGTTGCCTGAGCCGCGCGAATACTGGGATGTGCGTTTTACGCTGGACGCCAAAATCAGCGATGAGGAGGCCTGCTTCGAACTCGAGCGTCGGCTGACGGAATCGATCCGTCTGCGCATGATTGCCGAAGTGCCGCTGGGTGCCTTTCTTTCCGGCGGTGTCGACTCCAGCGCAGTGGTGGCGATGATGGCCGGCCTGTCGTCGGAACCGGTGAACACCTGCTCGATCGCCTTTGCCGATCCCGCTTTCGACGAGGCGGCATTCGCGCAGAAAGTGGCAGATCGCTACAAGACGCGGCATTTCGTCGACATGGTCGAAAGCGACGACTTCGATCTCATCGACACGCTGGCGAAGCTCTACGACGAGCCCTACGCCGATAGCTCGGCGATTCCCACCTACCGGGTCTGCCAACTGGCGCGGCGGCATGTGACGGTCGCTTTGTCGGGCGACGGCGGCGATGAAAGTTTCGGCGGTTACCGGCGTTACAAGCTTCATGTGATGGAAGAAAAAATGCGCGCGGCATTGCCGCTGGGCTTGCGCCAACCGCTGTTCGGCGCGCTCGGCGGCCTGTATCCCAAAGCCGATTGGGCGCCGCGCATGTTCCGCGCCAAGACCAC
>WBZU01001103.1_pt1 | contig 14619 bp, 17 predicted proteins | sample 5204311 | NCBI WGS metagenome assembly WBZU01 (sample SAMN12344359, study PRJNA552823) | activated sludge metagenome | biome: Activated sludge suspended growth; feature: Nitrification reactor; material: Wastewater; isolation source: activated sludge from nitrification reactor of wastewater...
CCCGTTGCTCGCCGGAACCACGGTGATTGCGGTGGCCGCTCCGGAGTGCGGGTCGATCAAGCAGTGCCCCGCGGTAACTAGCAAGGCGGGACCCGCAAACCAGCCGGTGCCATAGGCGCGGGTACCGTTTTGCCGCATGATGATGGGCCGCAGCCTCACGAATCTTGTTCAACCCGATGACCAAGAACAGCTTCCACTATCTCATTATCAAATCCTGATTCCAAAAGAATTGGCGCTGCAGTATTTGGATGAGTATCCGGAAACATTTCCCAGTCAAGATCATGAAGCAACCCCGCAGATGCCCATTTATCATTATTTTCACCGAGCTGTCCGGCATAAAATCTCATTACAGCTTCGACTGAATAGCAATGTTTTTTAAGATTCTCGTTTTTAATATACTTATCAAGCAGGTAATATGCAGTTTTAATATCAGACATCTTATACAATAGTTCTGAAAATAATTAATTTATTTTTTCAAAATACAATTCTTATGGTTTTACAATAACATCATCGGGCAATTCGTTAATATTATCTTTTTTAGCCGGGAATTCATTTATCAGATATTCCCCGATTTTCCTAAGAATATTTTTAATGCCTTCGCAATATCTTTTATCCGTGAAATTATTTTTAATCTCTTCTGAAAATAAATTCCAAACATTTTCCGGAATCTTAGAGTTTATACCTTCATCTGCGATTACTTCAAATTTATTTTCTTCAAAGAGAACAAAAAACAATACACCTGTTTTGTCCTTTGTCTGATGCATATTGAGTCCGGTAAATTCCTTCAGAGCAATTTCTCTTGGTGAAAATTCCTTTTCAAGGTAACCTCTTTTTCTTTTAATGCATACACGGATTTCACCTGAAGTGTTCTTTTCAATATCTCTGATTGTAAGAGAAATATCTTCGAGATCCTTTTCTGATAAAAATTCCGAAATAAAATTATTCTTAAACATTTTGTTTTTTGCTACTGTAATTTTAAATAAGACAGAAAAAAATTTCTGAAATAAATTAAATATTCCGTTTTCTCAATTACCAGCTACCGCTTGCGCCGCCGCCGCCGAATGATCCGCCGCCGCCGGAAAATCCGCCGCTGCTGCCTCCTGAACTGCCGCCGCCGCCAAAACCTCCGCCGCCCCAGCCGGAACCCCAGCCGCTTTTACCGGAATAAATCGTCCTGCCGACTCCAAACATATTTCTGACAAATGAAGTGAAAATAAAAATAAAAATAATACCGAAAATCAGAATTACAAAAACAGGCATACCAAAACAACATTCGGCATTCATGTCATTCTGATTTTTATCAGATGTGTATTCTCCTTTTGTAACGGAAATTATCGCATCAATTCCTTTATCAATTCCTTCGTAGTATTTTCCGGATTTAAATTGAGGAGTAAAATCATTTCGGATAATCTTTGAACTCATTGCGTCAGTAAGAACCCCTTCAAGACCATAGCCCACTTCAATCCTGATTTTCCTGTCATCTTTTACTATCAGCACCAGAACACCGTTATTCTTATCTTTCTTCCCGATTTTATTTTTCTCAGCCAGACGGATCGAATAATCTTCAAGAGATTCTCCGTTAAGACTTGGAATTAAATATACCAGGACCTGATTAGAAGTTGTTCTGTTAAAACTTACGAGTTTATTATTCAGTTGAGTGAGTTGATTCGAGTTAAGAGTACCAGTTTCATCAGTAACATACTTAACTAACTGAGCAGGATTATCCCTGCCAGGTTCATTTATTTTAACCTGAGATATAGAATAGCTGCTGCTGATCAGATAAAAAGCAAATGCAAAATATATAAAAAACTTTATTTTCAAAAAAAAATAATAAATTTAGATTGATTACATATTAAAAAAAAAAGCGATCAGAAAAAATTCAGATCGCTTTATTTCTTATATGCAAATTTTGTTTGAATTAACCGCCGGCTTTAGTTACTATTTCCTTGTCTGCATCTTCCATTTTCATAAAGCTGTATCTTTTTTCGATAGCAGCTCTGTTAATTTCATCTAGAATATCCACCATATAATTATACTTCATCTTTCTGTCAAATTTCAGAAGAATCAGTAATTTAGGATTAGAAGCATAGATTGCTTCTATCTTACCTTTCATATCATTGAACGTAACTGTTTCGGGAGCAGCTTCAGTGCCGTCTGACAATCCTCTTGAGAAATAAACTTTACCGGTTTCAGAAACTCTTATATAAAGCACATCACCCATATCTACTTTTATTTTATCACTTTCATCACCTTTAGGCAGATTAATCTGCATAATCTGAGGTGTGTTCAAAGTAGTGGTAAGAATAAAGAATGTAAGTAAAAGCATAATAACATCCACCATAGGAGTCATGTCAATTCTTACGCCAATTTTTTTACCCTTCTTATATTTCTTTTGTTTATGGAGTCCCCCGCCGGAATCCGGGGCATCAAATCCGCCACCTGCCATAATTTAATTCCTTATTAATTAAATTTGTAATAGATTTTTTAATTATTCCTTACTATCGGACTTAACATCGGTAACAAGTGCAAACCTGGTATTTTTTGTTGCTTTGAATATAGCCATCAGATCTTCTACAATTCCGTAATCAGTATCCATATCGCCTTTGAGAACAATACGAAAGTCCGATTTACCGTTTGTTTCATTTTTTAAAGCAACTCTTAAATCAATAAGAGCTTTTTCAAACTGAGCTCTGTTAAGTATTGTAACTTTTCTTTTAAATGGTTTTCCTCCAACTTTGCCGCCTGTGGTTTCGTATTCACTTTTTGAAGTGCTATCAGGGTGAAACAACCCGACTCCGAAAGGATCACCAAAGACTTTTTCCTTAACTTTGTAATTATCTACATCTAGAAATACATCTCCTGCTTTGGTAAGCGTTAAAGTCATAATATCTTTTTCGGGTAATTTGGTTGTATCAGTAACAACGGATTCAGGCAGTTTAACATCTATTGCTTCTGTAGATTCTACTTTAAATGTAGCTACAAGCATAAAGAAAGTAAGCAATAACATAATCACGTCAACTAAGGGTGTCATGTCAATATTAACACCCGGTTTTTTAATGGATCTGGCTTTTTTCATAGATTATCTGATTGAAAAATTTTTAATTGGAATTCTTAAAGAAAATTAAGCGCTCTTTTTATTTCCTTTTAAATTCAGAATCTGAAGCATATTATAAGTAGCTTCGTCAATCATATAAGTAATATTTCCTACTTTAGTTACGAAGTAATTATAGGATATTGTACCGACAATAGCTCCGAATAAACCTCCCGCTGTATTAATAAGAGCTTCAGAAATACCGGATGATAATTCCGCGGCATTAGGCGTTCCTGCTGTTGCAAGCGCCTGAAATGATCTTATCATTCCTACTACTGTTCCGAATAGTCCGATAAGAACTGAGACAGATGCAATTGTAGAAAGTACTACCAGATTTTTTTCAAGAAGAGGAACTTCAAGCATCATAGCTTCTTCAATAGCTGACTGAACTTCCTGTAACTTCTGTTCTGCTTCCACTTTATTATTTGCAGACAACGACTGATATTTATCGAGACCTTGCCGCAGAATATTGGCGATCGATCCCCGCTGCTTATCGCATTCGGCAATCGCATCGTCTATATTTCCATCTATCAAAGATGACTGAACTTTCTTAAGGAATGGTTCGATTGGACCTCTTCCCTTGGCTTTGGATAAGGAGAGTTGTCTTTCTATGGTAAATGTAATTACCATAATACTTAAAGCCATAAGTAAAACAACAATTGGACCGCCCAGATAGATAGCACCCATAATATTGGCAGGTGTATTTTTCTCCGGGGTTTTAAAATTGTTTATATTTCCGAAAACACCGTAAAAGATAAGCGCAGAAACTATCAAAGCTACCACAATTACTACAGTCATGAAGATGGATTGTTTCATTAATTTTAACCTCCGTTTAACCCCTGATAGAGTTATAATTTATTAAATTAATAGATAAAGTTGATTTTATTCAAAACTCTTAATTGCCTCTTCCTTAGTGTTATAGGAATCGAATATTAAAGCAAGTTTTGTTATTACAAATAGATTTTCAAGATTTTTGTTAAGTTGGCAGAGTTTTATTTTCCCTTCTCTTTTTGAATAGTTAGCATGTGCAGAGATAAGCACTCCAAGAGCAGTACTGTTTAGATACAAAACGTCACCCAGATCTATAATTAATTTCTTATTCTCAAGTTCGGAATATTTTTTTATTGAATCCCTTAATTCGTCAGTTTCATCACCTCCGACAAAATTTCCTTTCGGTTCGAGAATTACTATCCCTTTGTCAGAGATTTCACTAGCTTTGATTGATGCCATATTATAAAATTTTGATTAACAAAATATATGATTTTATTCCAAATTGCAATTATAAAAATGCTAATTATTTAATTCCTGATTTTTTTTCTTAAAGTCAGCCGGAATATTATTTAATTGCTTCTAGAATTATTTCATTTATATCTTCTATTTCACCTACACCGTTAATATCCTTAATGATGTTTTGTTTTGCGAAATATTCTTTTACAGGAGAAGTAGATTCGACATAAACTTTGAATCTGTTTGCAATAGTTTCCTTATTATCATCACTTCTACCTCTTTTCAGCAACCTTGTGATTATTTCGTTTTCATCAGCAATCAGATTGATTACCTTAATATCTTTAAACCCAAGTTCATTGAATATTTCTGATAAGGCTACTGCCTGAGCAAGAGTCCTTGGATACCCGTCAAGTATAAAACCGTTCTTATTTATTTTTTTCAGACTGTCTTTAACTATACCGTTCATAATGTCATCTGTAACAAGATTACCTCTGTCCATGATTTCTTTTGCAAGCAAACCCAATTCGCTTCCTTCTTCGGCAGATTTTCTTAAAATAGCTCCGGTAGAAATGTGTTCAAGGTTTAGTTTATTTGCAATGAGTTCCGCCTGAGTTCCTTTTCCAACGCCCGGGGCTCCGTAAATAATTAACTGATGCATTTAATATTCAGATATCTGTTTATAAACTGTTTTGGATTTTTTGTCCTGAGCAACCGAAAGTTGCCCGCATGCTGCATTTATATCCGATCCGCTGCTTGATCTTATATTCACAATTACTTTTTCATTTTTTAGCTTGTCAATAAAATCAAATAATTTTTTATTTGAAAGTAACTTTTTTGTATCTTGTTTATTATTGAATACATCCAACGGTTTTTGTAATTCGAAATCTATTTTGTGAAAAGGAATTATGTTAAGATTTGAAGGAACCATCCTGAGAAGTCTGGCAATTCTTTTAACGTCATTATCCGTATCATTCAGGTCTTCAAAATAAATATACTCGTAAGTAACTTTATTTTTTGTCTTCTGATAAAAATAACTTATCTCCTTATAAATTTCCTGCAATGTGTTTTTTGCGGAAGTTGGTATTATCTTTTCCCTGAATCCGTTGTCCGTTGAGTGAAGCGAGAGAGCAAGTTTTACATTTTTTATCGAACTGTTTTCCGGAGAAGTAAGGTCATCAGCAAACTTTTTTATTTTTCCCGTGAAACCAACCGTAGAAACAGTTATCCTTTTTGATGACAATGCAAATCCTGAAGGATGAGTCAGTATTTTGAGTGAATTCAGCATGTTATCATAATTAAGAAACGGCTCACCCATTCCCATGTATACTATATTCGACGGAATCTTCCCTGAAAGTTTTTTTACCTCGTATATCTGTGAAATGATTTCGCTTACGCTTAAATTCTTTTTAAATCCCATCTTACCCGTTGCGCAAAATTCACACCCTACATTACAGCCCGACTGAGTTGAGATGCAGACGGTTTCTCTTCCTTTTTCCGAAATAAGAACAGACTCTATGAAACTTTTCTGACCGGAATCTGCAGAATCTGTTTCGAAGAGAAATTTTCTTGTAACTGAATTCGCCGAATCAGTGATCTTTACATTGATGAGATTGAGAATAAAAAATTTCCTGCCGAGCTTTTCTTTTAATGATGCCGGTATCGCAGTAATCTCATTTACTGACTTAACATTTTTTTTGTGAACAGAAGTAAAAATCTGTTCCGCTCTGTACAAAGGTTCATTAAGAAATGTTATTTCCTTTTCAAGCTGTTCATAGTTTAAATCAGTCAGATTAATTTTTGTCATGGGAAATCAGAATGAAGAAGGATTAAATAATTTGATTTAGAATTGAATAAAAAATTTTATCAAGGTAAAGAATTATATTTCAATGTCAAATGCATATTTCTTTATTGATATTCATTTCTAATAGATGTAATTTTTGAACAACTAAAAAATTATATTACCTCTGAACTCTCACGACATTTAATGAAAATCGAAAACCCTGTTAATGTACCGAACAAATCAAAAGCTGAAGATATTTTTCTGATTGAAAGCGCTATTGCCGGAGACCAGTCGTCTTACGAAAAACTGATGAAAAAATATTATCAGATGATCTATAATCTTGTTTACAGGATGATTTCAAAAAAAGAAGACGTGGAAGATCTTACACAGGAAGCGTTTATAAAAGCTTTTCATTCCCTTCAGTATTTTGACAAACAGTTTGCATTTTCTACATGGCTTTTTAAAATTGCAACAAATAATGCCATAGATTATCTCAGAAAAAAAAAGCTATTTACTTTTTCAATAGATAAGGAAATTGAATCTGATGACAATGATTACAAATTTGAAATACCCGATATTGAGAACAAGCCCGACAAACATATTATGGATTCGGAATTGAGATCTATACTGAATGAAGCAATCGAATCTCTCCCGGATAAATACAGACAGGTGATTGTGCTCAGACATAATAAGGAACTTGAATATGAAGAAATAGCCAAGCAGATGAAACTTCCTCTCGGAACTGTAAAAGCTCATATATTCAGAGGCAGAGAGCTGCTTAATAAATACCTGAAGGATAAAATCAAACATTATTGATTTTCCTGCGACACTTAAGTATAAATTAAATTGAAAACTGATGAAAGATGAAACTCCATTGATGAGGCAATACAGAAAGATCAAAGAAAAATATCCTGATACGATTTTACTTTTCAGAATGGGTGACTTTTTCGAGACATTTGAAGATGATGCCGTTACAACATCCAAAGTATTGGGTATAACGCTTACAAAAAGATCAAACGGAGCCGCATCGGAAGTCCCGCTTGCAGGATTCCCCCACCATGCACTCGACAATTATCTTCCTAAACTTGTCAAAGCCGGATACAGAGTAGCAGTATGCGAACAGCTTGAAGATCCTAAATATGCAAAAGGAATAGTCAAACGTGATGTAATAGAAGTTGTAACTCCCGGAGCTACTTTTTCAGAAAAACTTCTTGATCACAAATCCAATAATTTTCTGGCGGCAGTATATATAAAGGATGATGTTTGCGGATTTTCATTCTGCGATGTATCTACGGGAGAATTTGCAGCTTCCGAAATTCATATCAGAAATCTTGCCGAGCAGATTGACATGATCAATCCTTCTGAAATTCTAATTTCAAAAAGAGAAAAGGAAAAAGTCTTTAAAGAACTTAATCATGATCCCGACGCAGCGTTCAACGAAAAAAAAGGTAAATTCTTTTTTACAAAGGTTGATGACTGGGTCTTTAATCTTGATTACGCCAAGGAAGTTCTTACAAATCATTTCGGAACACACTCTCTAAAAGGTTTTGGCATTGATGAAATGAAAGAAGGTATAATCGCTGCAGGATGTATAATGAATTATCTTAATGAAACTCAGAAGAATAATCTTCCTCACATTAAAAAAATTTATCACTACGATTATACTGATTACATTATTCTTGATCCTTCTACAAAACGGAATCTGGAAATAACTTCTTCCATTTCGGAAGGCGGACGGGAAGGAACTCTGATATCAATCCTTGACAGATCTCAGACTGCAATGGGAGGAAGACTGCTTAAAAAATGGATCTCCAGACCGCTGAAACGAAAAGAGCAAATCGAAAAAAGACTGAGCGCTGTAAAGGATTTTTTTGAAAACAGAAGCGGAAGAAAGAAGATAACGGAAGACCTTAAGTCAGTTGCCGATCTCGAAAGACTTCTTTCTAAAGTATCCACTGGAAGAGCAGTTGCCAGAGATATTATTCAGCTTAAAATTTCGCTGAAAAAAATAATTGAAATAAAAGAAAAGCTGAAAAAATTCACTTCAACTTCAGTTCAGTCAATCAGCAGCAATCTTATTGAAATAAATGAACTGATTATGAAGATTGAAAAATGTTTAAACGAAAATTTTGTCAGCGGCATTGATAGTTACGGCATTATCAATAAAGGTTTTGACAAAGCTCTTGATGAATTAAAGGACATACTCATAAACGGCAAGACCTGGATAGAAAATTTTCAGAGCAAAGAAAGAGCAAGGACGGGAATCGGTTCGCTCAAAGTTGATTTTAATAAAGTATTCGGATATTTTATTATAATTACAAAATCAAACTTAGACAAGACTCCTTCCGACTATGTGAGGAAGCAGACTCTCGTTAATGCCGAGAGATTTATAACCGAAGAACTTAAAGTTTATGAAGACAAGATTTTAAATGCTGAAGAAAAGATCGAAGACCTTGAAAGAAAAATTTTTAATGATCTGAGATTCACAGTATTGGAGTATACTGACGGAATACAGAAAAACGCTTCTCTTATAGCAACGCTTGATGCTCTTGTAAGTTTTGCGGAAGTATCGGAAACTTACAGTTATGTTTTGCCTCAGGTAAATGATTCGGATGAGATACAGATAAAGGACGGACGACATCCTGTAATAGAGCAGCTTCTCCCCGCCGGGGAAAAATATATTGCAAATGATACTTTTATTAACTCCGGCAATACACAGATAATTATTATTACCGGTCCGAACATGAGCGGTAAATCAAGCTACCTCAGGCAGGTTGGTCTTATTACTCTTCTTGCTCAGATAGGTTGCTTCGTCCCGGCAAGGAGCGCCAGCATTGGAATTGTTGATAAAATTTTTACAAGAGTCGGAGCATCGGATAATATTGCAAAAGGAGAAAGCACTTTCCTTGTGGAGATGCACGAAGCTGCCAATATTCTTAACAACGCTACTTCAAAAAGTCTTATACTTCTTGACGAGATAGGAAGAGGCACAAGCACTTATGACGGGATTTCAATCGCATGGGCTATGACTGAATACCTCCACGAAAATCCGAATATCAGGGCAAAGACTTTATTTGCGACACATTATCACGAACTGAATGCGCTTGCAGATTTATATGACAGGATCAAAAATTTCAGGGTTGAAGTTAGAGAGTTTAACGATAAAGTTATTTTTCTGAGAAAGATCGCTGAAGGCACAGCGGATCACAGTTACGGTATTCAGGTTGCGCAAATGGCCGGACTTCCGGAATCAGTTACAAAAAGAGCAAAAGAGATTCTCCGCTCTCTCGAAGACAAAGAATACAGAAGAAAGAATAAAGACGAGATTCAGATAAGCATGTTTGAATCTGCTGTTACAGAATTCAGGGACGAAGCATTGAGAAAGATGCTTGATGAAGTTGATATAAACAATATTACTCCGTTGGAAGCGATGAATATTTTGAAGAAGATGAAGGATGATGTTAAGTAATAAATTAATTGTTCACTTGACTTCTTTGAACTTTGAATTTTATTTCTGTCACGAATTACGCGAATTCACTCTGATTATATTTACAAATCATTTTTCAAATTCATTTTAATCAGTGAAATTAATGGCATTTTATTGTTTTCAATTTTAGAGCATGGTAGAAAAATAAAATTCCGGACAGATGTGTTTTTTAATTGTTAAGGAAAAAACTAAACGTCTTTTTTAATTCTGTCACAAACATTATTTTACAAAAAATAAATTTATGTTAATAAAAAACTTTTTCAAAAAATCTCTAGTGCCTCTGGGACTTGTAGGATCTATCGGAGGATTCATCGGCGATGTACTCAAGCCGTTCGCCGATTTTGGATTCATATTTCTTTTGATCTCACTTGCGGGAGCTTTGATAACCGGAATTTCACTTTTGTATTTTAAAAACAAAGAGGGAAAAATAATTCATAAGGAAAAATGGGTTGCGGGATTTCTGTTCTTTTTATTATTTGCGCTTATGTGGGGAATTTATATTCCTATTTCAAAAGCCGGTCCGCCACAGGGTTATCTTGCAGATAATATTGACGCCATTTCGAGATTGCAGACAGATGTTCTGAAAATCGGCGAAGATGTAACTGAGATAAAAGGAGATGTGAAGAAGATTGATTCGAAACTTGATAACATTACGGCGAAAATTACACAGGTGGATCTCAACGGCGGAATAATCAGCGATCCCCGCACACCGCAGGAATGGTACAGCAATGCAGTTCTTTATAAGCTTAAAGGTATGAATGAAGATGCAATCAAAGCGTTTGAAAAATTTTTTAATTTTAATGTTACTTATTTAGATCCGTATCTTCAGTATATCGAAGTTGCAAAAAATGTCAAAGGAACAGAATATGTCACCGACTTTTTCACAAGACTTTCGGAAAAATATTCATCCAATCAAACTGTAAAGTTAATGAAAGCAAAAATTATTCCTGACAGAAGCGAGAGGGTGAAACAGTATGAGAAAATTTATTCTGAAGGCGATCCGGGCGCACCTTTGCTTTATATGCTGATAACGGAATATTCTTATGCTAATCTTCCTCAGGCATCTATGCTGGACAGAGAAAAAGAAGTCAAATATCTTGATAAGCTGAATGAACTTCCCGCCAACAAACAATTAAAGGAATATTTTGTAAGCGCAGATATGCTTACTGAAGCTCAGAAAATTCTCCAGACTGAAAACAATCTGAACAAGACCGGACCATTGGGAGATATGATTAAGAATCCCGTGCAGGTACAAATGTATCCGATCGGCGGAGGAGAGTATTCTATAGTATTTATCAGCACTGATTATCTCGCTACTAATATATTTTACCGGATTGACGGGAACGGAGAATTCACTGATACAGGCGAGAACAAAGCATTCGGAATGCAGACTTCGCAAAGACAGCCGAAAACTGATATTCAGGCAAAACTGTCGAAGGGAGAACATAAGATTGAAGTTAAATATATTGTAAAGTCCGGAGAAGAAAGCAAAGTATATGAATACAAATTAAAAGCTGAATAAAAATAATGCTGAGATAAAATCGTAATCATAAAAAGCAATAACTTAACATACTTAATTCGACCGCTTCAGGATTGAAAACAAGAGCTTGCCACTAATTTCACAAATTATAACGAATTTAATTTTGCATGTTTTAGTGATTTACTTTTTCTTTTTATTATTTAAAATTAAATCTCCGGAGTCCGCATCTATTTTTACCTGCGCCTTGCCTGATTTGGTAAACACCCAGAAGTTGTATTCGTACTTTTCCTTGTTCTGCTTTAGTACCCATTTCAGAATCTTCTGTCCGGAATGATCTTCCGCATTTTTCTTTGCCGAATTAAATGAGACTATTCCTTCACCCGGCGCTATTTCATATTCAAACGGACCTTCATCGGCTTCGATCTGCAAAATCTTTTTTTCAGAAGCTGAAATCTCCATTTCCACAAAACCTCCCGAAGGCATATGAACATTTACCTTCCACATCTGAATGTTCTTTTTGAATTTCTTTTCGGCTTTGATGATATCTCCTTCGATGATTGTACTGACGAATTCAATAACATTTCCAATCTTGACATTTGTATCAAGAAAATTATTTGCAGTTTCACTATATTTGCTCTGACAATAATCGTTTACCTTTGAGTTACAGTTGTTTAAAACAAATAATACGATCATATAAATGAAAATTTTTCCGGCAGCCATAATTTTTTTCCAGTTTAATTTTTCAGACAATAAATAATACATTTCAAATAAAAAATAAATACCTAATAACATGAGCGATTTAAAAATGCACACAGATAATATAAAAGCCGGCGAATCGTGGCTTGAAAAAATCAAAAGGTACATACCCGGTTATGACGGATATGTAAATAAAGACAATATGCGCGAACTTGATACAATGCTGCGAAACCGTTTAGCCGAAAAGCTTGAATCAAATAAAACTCATATCAAGAATACGGTACTTACACTTTCGCAAAGCGGTAAGCTTTTTGAGACTGCAAACATAGAAAAGCTTGAAAAGAAAAATGAAAACATTATTTCTAAATTTAAATCAGCAGCAAGAGGTTACAGCGGAGCTTTTGACATAAAAAAAGTAAATGAAGATACACTGGACAGACTTTATGAATTCGATTTTAATCTTCTTAGCTATGCTGAAAATATAAACAAAGATTTTTCAGATCTTGAATCTAAAGCAAAGACGGATATCAAAGATCAGATTGAAATGGTATCAAAAAATCTTGATGACTTTCTGGAAAAATTCAATGAAAGAGAAAATATTCTCAGACAGTAAAACCAAATTTTAATTTAACTATAAATAAAAAATATCATGGCATTAATAGATGTTGTTCAGTTTTTTGACGAAACAGGAAAAACTTTAGTTCACCGCGAACCACAGGACGGATCAGCGGCTTACAGATTAGGCACTCAACTGATTGTTCAGGATTCTCAGTCGGCGATTTTTTACCGCGACGGTAAAGCTCTTGATGTTTTCACCGCAGGCAGACATACACTTACAACTGAGAATATTCCTTTGCTTACAAAGCTGATAAGTCTTCCATTCGGAGGCACTTCGCCTTTTCAGGCGCAGATATATTTTATTTCAATGAAAAAATTCATTGATCTGAAATGGGGCACAAAGTCTCCGATAAACTTCAAAGATTCAGAACTGACTTATGTACAGCTCAGAGCTTCGGGAAAGTTTTCGATCCGAGTAAAAGATCCGAGACAATTTATGATGGAGATAGTATCCACACAGGGACTTTATACTACAAATGACATTGAAGATTATTTAAGAGATGCGATAGTATCAAGACTCAATTCAGTTCTCGGAAAGAATCTGAAAACTGTTTTTGAACTCGGGCAGTTTTATCAGCAGATAGAATCGGGCGTCAAAGCCGAAGTAACTGATTTTTTTAATTCAATGGGAATTGAACTTTCCGATCTGATAATTGTCGGGATCGTACCTCCGGAAGAAGTTCAGGAAAAAATCAACGAAAGAAGTTCAATGGGAGCGGTAGGAAATCTCGACGCTTACATGAAATTCAAAACTGCCGGCGCAATAGAAAAAGCTGCGGAGAATGAAGGCAGCGGAATTGCCGGAGCGGGTGCAGGTCTTGGCGCCGGAATGATGATGGCAAATGTCATGGGACAGCAGATGCAGAATATGAATCAGCAGCAGCAGACAGGACAGCCGCAAACAGAAAAAATGACATCGGACGAGATTATGAATGCGATTGAGAAACTCGGCAAGATGAAGGAATCAGGTCTTCTGACTCAGGAAGAATTTGATACAAAGAAAAAAGAACTTTTAGCTAAATTATAAACCACTGATGGCCTGGACATATTTAATTATTGCAGCGATTCTGGAAATCGGCTGGCCTCTCGGTTTAAAGCTTTCACAGACTACGGATAATAAAATTTTCTGGATAGTGTTTGCTTCGGTTACAATGATAGCAAGCGGATACTTTCTCTGGCTTTCGCAGAAGACCATTCCTATCGGAACTGCTTATGTGGTGTGGACGGGGATCGGCGCTGCAGGAGCTTTTATTATAGGCATTTTAAAATTTGATGATCCCGTTACAGCCGGCAGAATTGTTTCTGCTTTGCTGATCGTTGCCGGAGTCATCGGACTTAAATTATCTCATTCATAGAAAATGGAAATTGTAAAATCTTCTGTAATTATTTGTCCGCAGTGCGGAGGTGAAAACAAAATTCAGGCGGATGAAAGATTCTTCGAATGTGAATATTGCAGTTCGGCGGTTTATGTAGATAAAAGAAAAGTTGTAAATCATTTCATTGTCAATTCTAATTTCTCAAATGAACAGGCGGAAGGAAATCTCAGAAGATGGATGGCAAGTAATTTTCATGTGAAGGATCTTGATAAAGAGGCGCGCATCACACAGCAGAATTTTTATCTCTGGTATTTTAAAGTATTGGACAATACGGGAGACAAAATCTTTCTGCAGCCGGCTCACTCTACACCCGTTTCTGAAATAAAAAACATTCAGATTCCGGCTGGTAATCTTAAACCTTTTTCAAAAAAAGATTTTAACGAGAAAGATCTTGTTGATGCAGATGTTTTATATGAATCTGCAAAGAACTGGCTGCAGCAGTCCGGCGTGAATACGGAGAATATTTCCGAATCGAGTCTTGTTCATGTTCCTTTCTACCATTTTTATTACAATTACAAAGACAAACAATATTCAGCGATTGTAGAAGCTTCCTCAGGAAAAGTTTATGCGAATCTGTGGCCGGTAAAAAGCGAAATGCCTTTCAGGATAATGTTTGCCGCTGCCATAGTGGTTTACGCAATTGCAAGTCTGCTTTCATTTGTCCTGGCTTATGCAGTAACCGGAAAATCATTCGAAGAAGTATTGCTTCTCGGAGAAGGTTTTAAATTAATTCTCTATGCTGTAGCCGCAGTTCCTCTGATCGCAATGGCTTATTATGTTGCAAAAAAAGTGTGAATGGTATTATTGAAATTCTTCATCAAAATGAATTTGAATTATTTTACAAAAAGTAATAACCTCTATTAT
>WBZU01001995.1_pt1 | contig 14603 bp, 16 predicted proteins | sample 5204311 | NCBI WGS metagenome assembly WBZU01 (sample SAMN12344359, study PRJNA552823) | activated sludge metagenome | biome: Activated sludge suspended growth; feature: Nitrification reactor; material: Wastewater; isolation source: activated sludge from nitrification reactor of wastewater...
CTTGGGGCGGCCCGGCGGGCGCGGGGTTCCCCCGAAGCTCGCTGCGCGAGCCGCCCCCCGAGGGGGCGCCGCGCCCTTGGGGCGGCCCGGCGGGCGCGGGGTTCCCCCGAAGCTCGCTGCGCGAGCCGCCCCCCGAGGGGGCGCCGCGCCCTTGGGGCGGCCCGGCGGGCGCGGGGTTCCCCCGAAGCTCGCTGCGCGAGCCTCCCGCCTGGCGCCGCATCATCGCCCCCGCATCCGCAGCATCCGCCCGCCGCGCATCCGCGGCGCGCCGCGCGCGAGCGATCCCACGCCGGTCGTCGCGTGCGCGTGGCACACGGCCGCCGCGAGCGCGTCGGCGGCGTCCGGCGACGGCAGCCCCGGCAGGTCGAGGAGCCTCGCGACCATCGCCTGCACCTGCGCTTTCGCCGCGCGGCCGCCGCCGACGACCGCCTGCTTGATCTGGCCGGCCGTGTACTCGTGCACCGGGAGGCCCGCGAGGACGGCGGCGGCGATCGCGGCGCCGCGCGCCTGGCCGAGCGCGAGCGTCGAGGTCGGGTTGACGTTCACGAACACCTGCTCGACGACGACCTCGGCGGGCGAGAGCTCGTCGATCACGTGCGCGAGGTCGCGGACGATGACGCCGAGCCGGGTCGGCATGCCGCCCGCGCCGGTGCGAACGACGCCGCTCGCGACGTAGGCGAGCCGGCCCTGCGCGGCGTCGACGACGCCGAAACCGGTCACGCGCAGCCCGGGGTCGATGCCCAGGATTCTCCTGACCGACGACTCCCCCGGAGGACGCGCGGCGGTCACGGCGCGGGCCGCGTCAGCCCTCGGCGAACACCGCCGACGTGTAGACCTCCTGCACGTCGTCGAGCGATTCGAGCGCGTCGACCAGCTTCTGCATGCGCTGCGCGTCCTCGCCCGCGAGCTCGACCTCGTTCGAGGGCTTCATCACGACCTCGGCGACCTCGGGCTCGAGGCCCGCCTTCGCGAGCGCGTCCTTCACCGCGAGGAAGTCGTAGGGTCCCGTGACGACCTCGATGCTGCCGTCGTCGTTCGCGATCACGTCCTCGGCGCCCGCCTCGATCGCCGCCTCCATCACCTTGTCCTCGCTCGTGCCGGGCGCGAACACGATCTGCCCGCAGTGCTTGAACAGGTAGGCGACCGACCCGTCGGTGCCGAGGTTGCCGCCGTGCTTCGAGAATGCGTGCCGGACGTCGCCGGCCGTGCGCGTCCGGTTGTCGGTCATGCAGTCGACGATGACCGCCGCGCCGTTGATCCCGTAGCCCTCGTAGCGGATCTCCTCGTAGGACACGCCGTCGAGCTGGCCCGCGCCGCGCCTGATCGCGTTGTCGATCGTGTCCTTCGGCATGTTCTGGTCGCGCGCCTTGTCGATCGCGAGGCGCAGTCGCGGATTGGACGAGGCGTCGGGACCGCCGAGCCGCGAGGACACGGTGATCTCCTTGATGAGGCGCGTGAAGATCTTGCCGCGCTTCGCGTCGGTCGCGGCCTTCTTGTGCTTGATGTTCGCCCACTTGCTGTGGCCGGCCATGGCGGTGCGGGGTCGATGCGGAAGAGGACGCGAATTATACGCGCCGGGGATGAAGGGAGAAGGGAGAAGGGAGAAGGGAGAAGGGAGCGCGGCGCCGGCGATCGCGCGTCCCGTCGCCGATGACCCATTCTCGTCGCCCGCTTTCCGAAGGCTCACAGCAGTCCCTGCTGCCGCAGGAACCTGGCGAGCACCTGGAGGCGCATGGCCGCGTCGTTGATCTCGAGCATGCTCTGCTTGATCGACAGCGGCAGCGGCAGGAACTCGGCGAGCCGGTACCCGACCCACGACGCGTCGGCGTAGTCATGCGCGGCCGGGAAGTTCTGCGGGCCGACGCGCGTGGCGATGAGCTCGAGCAGCCGCGCGAGCGGCTCGGCGTCCGCGGGCAGCGGCACGCGCGGCTCGGTCGGAATGTCGACGACGTCGGCGACGACCAGCCGGTCCGGCTGCACGCGGTGCTCGCGCACCTGGAAGCGCGTCAGGCCCTCGGTGGAGAGGTGCAGGATGCCGAGGTCCGGCATCTCCCAGCCGGTGATCGTCGCGAGCGTGCCGAGCGACGCGAACGTCGGCGCGCCGTCGCGGGTCGCCACTTCGTCGCCGGACGTGATCATCACGACGCCGAACGGGAGCCCCTCGCGCATGCAGCGCTTCGTCATCTCGACGTAGCGCTGCTCGAAGACCTTGAGCGGCAGCACGCCGCCCGGGAACAGCACGGCGCGCAGCGGGAACAGCGGGATCGTCGAGACCGTCGCGCGCCCGGACGCGAAGAGGTTGCCGAGCATCAGGCCTCGCCCGCGGCCGGCGGCGCGCGCCGCCCGCCCCAGCGCGGGCCCAGATCGTGCGCGACGCCCAGATGGTCGAGCACGCGCGCGACGACGAAATCGACGAGGTCGTCGACGCGCGAGGGACGGCCGTAGAACCCGGGGACCGGCGGCAGGATCGTCGCGCCGGCGCGCGCGAGCTTCAACATGTTCTCGAGGTGGATCGCCGAGAGCGGCGTCTCGCGCGGGACGAGCACGAGCGGCCGCCGCTCCTTCAGCGCGACGTCGGCCGCGCGCGCGATCAGGTTGTCGGCGAGGCCGGCGGCGATCGCGCCGAGCGTTCCCATCGTGCACGGGCACACCGCCATCGCGTCGGCCGGCGCCGATCCGGAGGCGATCGGCGCCATCCAGTCGTCGCGGCCCCAGACGGCGAGCTGGCCCGGCTTCGCGCCGTAGCGTCCGGCGAACCAGCGCGCCGCCTCGCGCGGCTGCGACGGAATCGCGAGATCGCACTCCTGCTTCGCGACGATCTGGGCCGCGGCCGAGTAGACGAGCCCCACGCTCGTCCCCGCCGCGAGCAGGCACTCGAGCAGCCGCAGCCCGTAGGGCATGCCGGAGGCGCCGGTCAGGGCGAGCGTGACGGTGCGGACGGCGGGCATCGGCCGATGGTAGCGGAATCGACGAGGGCGCGAGCCCCGTGCCGACGCGCGGCGCCGTCCACGCTCCCGCGGTTCAGGCGAGCTCGCGGTGGCGCCGCAGCACCTGGTAGCGCGGCGCGAACGCACGCGCGAGCCGCTCGACCAGGTAGACGGAGCGATGGCGGCCGCCCGTGCAGCCGATCGCGACGGTCAGGTAGTTGCGGTTGTCGCGCGCGTAGTCGGGGAGCCAGCTCGCGACGAAGTGGTAGATGTCGCCGTACATGCGCTCGACCTCGGGCTGGGCCTCGAGGAACGCGACGACGCCCGGATCCCTGCCGGTCTGCGGGGCGAGGGCGGGCTCGTAGTGCGGATTGGCGAGGCAGCGCACGTCGAACACGAGGTCCGCGTCGAGCGGCACGCCGTGCTTGAAGCCGAACGACTCGAACAGCAACGTGAGCTTCGTCGGGTCGACGCTCACGAAGTCCTTGATCCAGTTGCGCAGCGCCGCGGCGGGGAGGTCGCTCGTGTCGACGACGGTGCCGAGCAGCCGCGCCTCGGCGAGCTGCCCGCGCTCGTGGTCGATCGCCTCGACGAGCGTGCGCTCCTCGCTCGAGAACGGATGCCGGCGCCGCGTCTCGGAGAACCGCTTCACCAGCGTCTCGACCTTCGCGTCGAGGAAGACGAAGCGCACGTTCCAGCCGCGCTTCCCGAGTTCCGCGATCGTCGCGCCGATGCCCGGGAGCCCCGGCCCGCCCTTCGCATCGAGCGCGACCGCGATGCGCGAGGCGCGGCCCGACCGCGCGAGATGGTCGACCGTCGGTACGACCCACGCGACGGGCAGGTTGCCGATCGTGTCGTAGCCGGCGTCCTCGAGCGCGGCGAGGGCCACGCTCTTGCCGGAGCCCGACACGCCGCCGATGAGGACGAGGTCCATTTCAGGATTCAGGAATCAGAGGACAGGGATCAGAGGAGCGGCAGCGAAGTGCGGGACTTCGGTGGGCGCGAGCGATCGCGCGGAATGGTCGATTCGAACGATGCGCACCCGGCATTCAATGCGCCGCCCCCCGGAATCGCCGACATGGCCGATCCCCGTCCTCCGACTCCTGACTCCTGACCAGGAATCGGGAATCAGAGGACAGGGATCAGAGCGGCAGCGAAGTGCGGGACTTCGGTGGGCGCGAGCGATCGCGCGGGATGGCCGATTCGAACGATGCGCACCCGGCATTCAATGCGCCGTCGCCGGAATCGCCGACATGGCTGATCCCCGTCCTCCGACTCCTGACTCCTGACAAAGGCGCACCCGGCGCCCGATGCGCCGCCGCCGGAATCGCCGGCGCGGCTGATCCCTGTCATCTGTTTCCTGATTCCTGATCATCCATCAGCTTCTGCTGCCGCTCGATGAACTCGAGCGTGCTGTCGATCCCGCGCTGGTTCAGCACGAAGTTGCGCACGGCCGCCTCGACCAGCACCGCGAGGTTGCGCCCCGCGGCGACCGGGATCGTGACCCGGCGCACCGGCACGCCGAGCACCTCCTGGAAGTTCGCCTCCACCTTGAGGCGGTCGAGCTCGGAGAACGCCTCGTGGCTGTGGTCCTCGAGATGCACGATCAGCTTCAGGAGCTTGCGCGGCCGCACCGCGGTCTCGCCGAAGATCGTCCGGATGTTGAGCACGCCGATGCCGCGGACCTCGAGGAAGTCGCGCAGCACCGGCGGGCACCGCCCCTCGACGGTGTCCGGCGAGATCCGGTAGAGCTCGACGATGTCGTCGGCGACGAGCCCGTTGCCGCGCGAGATGAGCTCGAGCGCGAGCTCGCTCTTGCCGATCGCGGATGCGCCGGTGATCAGTACGCCCATCTCGAGCACGTCGAGGAACACGCCGTGCAGCGTCGTCGACTCGGCGAGCACGCGCGACAGGTAGAGGCGGAACACGTCGACGACGTGAGGCGAGGGCTGCTGCGAGGTGAGCAGCGGCACGTGGTGCGCGTCGCAGTTCCGCGCGAGGTTCGGCGGCACCTCCTCGCCGTTCGCGACCACGATCGCGACGAGGTCGCCGTCGAACAGCCGGCCGATCGCCGCGTCGAGCCCGCCGGGGGGCAGCGTCCGCAGGTACGCGATCTCCGCCGCGCCGAGGAGCTGGACGCGGAACGGATGGATGAAGTTCATGTGGCCGACCTGGCCGACCGTCGGCTTGAGCGCCGCCTCGCCGGTGAGCACGCGGTTGCCGCCGTCGCGGCCGGCGACCCAGCGCAGGCCGAGGCGCTCCTGGTTGTCGACCACCAGCCGCTCGACGCTGACCTGCCGGAGGTGCGTGTCGGTCGACATCGGGCCCGCGCGCGCCGGGTCAGGCGACGGGCGCCCAGTCGCGGATCGCCGACCACGCGGCGGCGGCGTCCGGCGCGGCCGCGAGGCGCTCGCGGAAGCCGCGCTCGCTGAACATCTGCGCGAGCTCGGAGAGGAGCTCGAGGTGCTGCTCGGTCGCCTGCTCGGGGACGAGCAGCACGAACACCTGGCTGACCGGGCGGCCGTCAGGCGCGTCGAACGGAATCGGCTGCGCGAGGCGGACGAACGCGCCGCGCGCGTCCCTGAGGCCCCGGATGCGGCCGTGCGGGATCGCGATGCCCTGGCCCAGTCCGGTCGAGCCCAGCTTCTCGCGCGCGGTCAGCGCGTCGACGACGGAGGCGCGCGCGATGCCGCCGCTCGCCTCGAACAGGCCGGCGACGGTGGCGAACAGGTCGCGCTTGTTCGCGGCGTCGACGCCGACGGCGACGTGGGCGAGGGAGAGCAGATCGGCGATGCGGTTCATGGGGCTTGCGGCACGCGCCCGGCGGCCCCCCTTCGTCGGGGCGGTCCGCCGGTGGCGGCGCGGTCCGCGATTCTACACGCCCGTCGCGGCGACTAGGACGCCCACGCGGACGGGTCGCGCTTGGCGGCGGCGCCCTCCTGCCGGTCCGGCTGCCGCTTCTCCTTCTCCTTCAGCACCTGGCGGTCCAGCTTGTCGGCGATCGCGTCGATCGCCGCGTACATGTCGGGCTCGATCGCCTCGGCGTGGATGTCCTTGCCCCGGATGTGCAGGTTCACCTCGACCTTCTGTCGAAGCTTGTCCACCGACAGCACGACGTTGACGTCGATCACGTGATCGAAATGCCGCGTGACGCGATCGAGCTTCGCGACGACGTAGTCGCGGATCGCGGGCGTGATCTCGAGGTGATTGCCGGTGAGGTTCAGATTCATGCGCACTCCTTCCGGACGGCTCGTTTCGCGCGCTCGTCGCCGGGCGGGAAGTCCCGCTACAGCGACTTGCGCAGGTTGACGGGAGGGATCGACAGCGCCTCCCGGTACTTCGCGACGGTGCGGCGCGCGACCAGGATGCCCTGGTCGCCCAGCACCTCCGCGATCTTGCTGTCGGTCAGCGGCGACTTCGGGTCCTCGGCGCCGATCAGCTGCCGGATCAGCGCGCGGATCGCGGTGGCCGACGCCGCGCCGCCGGTGTCGGTCGCCACGTGGCTGCCGAAGAAATACTTGAGCTCGTAGGTCCCGCGCGGCGTCAGCATGTACTTCTGCGTCGTCACCCGCGAGATCGTGGACTCGTGCAGGTCGAGCATGTCGGCGATCTCGCGCAGCACCATCGGGCGCATCGCGACGTCGCCGTGCTCGAAGAACCGGCGCTGGCGCTCGACGATCGCCTGCGAGACCCGCAGGATCGTCTCGAACCGCTGCTGCACGTTGCGGATCAGCCACTTGGCCTCCTGCAACTGCGCCGCGAGCTGCTGCGTCGACGCGTCGCGGGTGCGCGCGAGGATGTCCGCGTAGATGCGGTTGACGCGCAGCTTCGGCATCGCCGCCTCGTTGAGCGAGGCGGTCCAGTGGCCGCGCAGCTTCTTCACGATCACGTCGGGCACGACGTAGTTCGCCTCGGCCTTCGCGAACGCCGAGCCCGGCCGCGGGTTGAGCGTCCGGACCAGCTCGCGGACCGCGCGCACCGCGGCGTCGTCGCATTGCAGGACGCGCTTGAGCCGCGTGACGTCGCGGTTGGCGAGGAGGTCGAGGTGCGACTCGACGACCTTGAGCGCCTCGGCGCGCCACGGAGTCGTCGCGGGGAGCGCCTTCAGCTGCAGCGCGAGGGACTCGCCGATGCTGCGGGCGCCCACCCCCGCCGGCTCGAAGCTCTGCAGGTAGGCGAGCGCGATCGCGAGCTCCTCGACCTCGATGTCGAGCTCCCCGGGGAAGAGCTCGGCGATCTCCTCGAGCGTGCTCGCGAGGAAGCCGTCGTCGTCGAGCGCGTCGACGAGCGCCGCGACGAGCTGCCGGTCGCGCCGCGGCAGCGACAGCATGCCCAGTTGGGACATCAGGTGGTCGCGCAGCGTCGACGCCGCCACCTGCTGCGGGTAGAACTCCTCGTCGTCGTCGGAGGCGGGCGCCGAGCCCCAGTCGCCGTCGCCGCCGCCGCCCCCCTCGTCGACGAAGTCGACCTCGCTCGAGGGCACGCCGCGCTCGGCGGCGTCCGCCGTGTCGACCGGCTCGTCGGCGCGATCCTCGTCGACCTCCGAGGCGCGGGGCGCGTCCGGCGCGTCCGCGGCCGTTCCGGCGGAGCCCGCGGCGAGCTCGCCGCCGCCGGCCTCGGCGGGCGCGCCGGCGCCGTCGTCGTCCTCGTCGCTCTTCTCGAGCAGCGGGTTCTCCTGCAGCATCCGCTCGACCTCGGCGTTCAACTCGAGCGTCGACAGCTGCAGCAGCCGGATCGACTGCTGCAGCTGCGGCGTCAGCGTGAGGTGCTGCGAGAGCTTGAGCTGGAGCGTCGGCTTCATCGGGAGGCGTGCGCCCATGCTACCGCGGCGGCGACGCGCCGTGCGCGCCCGGCGGGCCGCCCCGGGGGCGCGGCCCCCCGGAGGGAGGCGAGCGGGGCGGGCTTCGGGGGGTCACAACCTGAAGTGCTCGCCGAGGTAGACCTTGCGGACCGCCTCATTATAGACAATCTCGTCGGGCGCCCCCGACGCCAGCACGCTGCCCTCGTTGATGATGTAGGCGCGGTCGCAGATGCCGAGCGTCTCGCGGACGTTGTGGTCGGTGATCAGGACGCCGATCTCGCGCTCCTTGAGGAAGCCGATGATCCGCTGGATGTCGAGCACCGCGATCGGGTCGACGCCGGCGAACGGCTCGTCGAGCAGGATGAAGCGCGGGCGCGTCGCGAGCGCGCGCGCGATCTCGCAGCGGCGGCGCTCGCCGCCCGACAGCGAAACCGCCGGCGCGTCGGCGAGGTGCGAGATCGACAGGTCCTCGAGCAGCGCGTCGAGGCGGTTCGCGATCGCGTCGGGATCGCTCTCCTGCAGCTCGAGGATCGCGCGCACGTTCTCCGCGACCGTGAGCTTGCGGAAGATCGACGCCTCCTGCGGCAGGTACGAGAGGCCGAGGCGCGCCCGCTGGTGGATCGCCAGCCGCGAGAGGTCCCGGCCGTCGAGCGCGATCGTGCCGCCGTCGCCGGGGATCAGGCCCACGATCATGTAGAAGCACGTCGTCTTGCCGGCGCCGTTGGGGCCGAGCAGCCCGACGACCTCGCCGCTCGCGACGTCGAGCGACACGTCGTGGACGACGGTGCGCGTCTTGTAGCGCTTGCGCAGGTGCGCCGCGGTCAGCTGGCTCACTTGGACGCGGGCTCGGCGGCGGGCCTGAGCGCGAGCGGGGCCTGCGTCTTCGGAGCGGCCTTCGCGCCGGCCTTCGGGGCCGCCGCGCCTTTCTTCTCGCCGGCGCCGGCCGGCGCGCCCGCGCCGTCGCGCGGCTGGAACGTGCCGCGCACGCGCGCGCCCGGGCCGGCGGCGGCGGCGGGCGCGTCGGGGCGCCCCTCGGCCTTGAACACCTCGGTCTTCGTGTTGTACGAGATGTAGTTGCTGCGGATCTCGTCGGTGCCGCGCTTCAGCAGCGCGCGGTCGAACAGCTCGAGGAGGTCCTGCGCGCCGTCGTACTCGATGCGCTGCGCGTAGCCCTCGTAGTACTCGTCGCTGCCGTCGCGCTTCTGGCGGAAGGTCACCGGGTTGCCGTACGCGGTCACCTGCATCGAGTTGTCGGGGTTCTGCCGGAACGTGACGCGGTCGGCGCGCACGATGATCGTGCCCTGCGTCACGACGACGTTGCCGTCGAGCTTGCCGATCTTGGTCTCGTAGTTGAGGTCGCCGCGGTCGGCCGAGTAGTTGATCGGCTTCTCGCGGTCGCCGGTCTCCGCGCGAGCGGGGGCCGCGAGGGCGAGGAGCGCGGCGAAGGCGAGCGCCGCGAGGCGTCGGGAGGCGGGTTTCACGGCGTCGTTCGTGGCGGCGCGGGCGCGGGTTGCATCGTGCCGCTGACGCCGGCCTTGAGGATGGCGGTCTTCGCGAGATTGTCGAACTCGAGGCCGACGCCCCGGATGATGCCACGCGGCTCCTCGATCGTCACCGGCTGGTCGGTCGTGAAGCGCTGCAGCCGGGTCTGCACGTGGAGCTCCTCGGTCTTGAGCGTGAAGCGCCCGCCCGGCGTCCCGTCGGCGGCGCCGCCCGGCGGCGCGTCGCGCACCGCCGTCACGTCGCCGCGGAACGTCGCGCTCTCGCGGTCGGCCGACACGATGCCATGTTTCGCGGCGAGCGCGAGCCGCGGTCGGCCCGGCTCGGTCAGCTCGAGCCGCGGCTCGACGAGCGCGGTGGTCAGGTCGTCGGCGTAGTGCTCGGCCCGCACCGCCCGGATCGTCTGGCGCGGCTTGCCGTCCTCGCCGAGGCTCACGGCCCGGAAGTTCTCGATGTACATGTCCGGCTCGTGCCGCGGCGGCCGCGCGTCGCCCTCCGGCGCGCGGATCTGCGCGTCGAGCCAGTAGGTGAGCGCGGCCAGCGCGGCCAGCAGCAGCACCGGCGACCACGCGGTCAGCCGGTCGAGCAGTCGGCGGGACGGGTCCATCGCGGGGGTCGGGTCCGGTCCGGACGGCGTGGTCGAAACTGCGGGCGGCCGCAACCGGCGCTCACGCGCCGCCGCGCTCCAGCGCCGAGAGGATCAGCTCGCACACCTCGCGCGCCGCGCCGCGGCCGCCCTCGCGGCGCGTGACGTAGTGGGCGTGGCGCTTCACGTCGTCGGGCGCGTGCGGCACGCTCGCCGCGAGCCCGCAGGCGCGGAGGATCGGGACGTCGGGCAGGTCGTCGCCCAGGTGCGCGCACGCGGCGGACGGCAGCCCGAGCGAGGCGCGCAGCTGCTCCCACGCCGGCAGCTTGTCGTCGGTCCCGCGGACCAGGTGGACGATGCCCAGCGCGCGCGCGCGATGCGCGACCGAGGCCGAAGCGCTGCCGGTGATCCACGCGACGTCGACGCCCGCGGCCTTCAGCCGCTTGAAACCGATCCCGTCGAGCGCGTGGAACGCCTTGGTCTCGCGCCCCTCGTCGTCGACGTAGATGCGCCCGTCGGTCAGCACGCCGTCGACGTCGCACGAGAGGAGCCGCACGGCGCGCGCTCGCGCCGCGGTCGCCGGGTCGAGCGCGCCGGGCGCCGGAGGGGTGGCTCGCGACTCGTCCATGCCGGTCACACGACGCGGGCGCGGAAGAGGTCGTGCAGGTGCAGCGCGCCGACCAGCGTTGCGCGGGCGTCGACGACGAGCAGCTGCGAGACCCTGGGCGGGGTCTCCATCAGCTCGACGCAGTCGATCGCGAGGCGGTCGGCGGCGATCGTCCGCGGCGAGCGCGTCATCAGGTCGTCGACGCGCGCCGCGGCGAGGTCGCGCACGCGCGCGACCGCGCGCCGCAGGTCGCCGTCGGTGAAGATGCCCGCGACGCGCCCGTCCGCGCCGACGACCGCGGTCATCCCCATGCCCTTGCCGCCCATCTCGACGATCGCGTCGGCGAGCGTCGCCCCGCTCGCCACGATCGGCAGCGCGTCGCCGGTGCGCATCACGTCGGCCACGCGCGTCAGGAGCCGCCGCCCGAGCGAGCCGCCCGGGTGCGAGCGGGCGAAGTCCTCGGCCGAGAACCCGCGCGCGTCGAGCAGCGCGAGCGCCAGCGCGTCGCCCAGCGCGAGCGCCGCGGTCGTGCTCGCCGTGGGCGCGAGGCCGAGCGGGCAGGCCTCCGCGTCGACCGCCGCGTCGAGGTGCACGTCGGCCGCCGCCGCGAGCGTGCTCCGCTCGCTGCCGGTGATCGCGACGATCGCCGCGCCCTGCCGCCTGACGTGCGGCGCGAGCGTCACGAGCTCGTCGGTCTCGCCGGAGTTCGAGAGCATGACGACGACGTCGTCGGGCGTGATCATCCCGAGGTCGCCGTGCTGCGCCTCGGCCGGGTGCACGAAGAACGCCGGCGTGCCGGTCGACGCCAGCGTCGCCGCGAGCTTGCGGGCGACGTGCCCGGACTTGCCGAGGCCCGAGACGACGACGCGCCCCCGGCAGCGGTAGAGGCGGCCGACCGCCTCGACGAACGAGGCGCCGAGCCGTCCCGCGAGCGCGTCGATCGCGCGCGCCTCGGTCGCGAGCACGTCGCGCGCGAGCGCGAGCGCGCGGCCCGCGACGACGCCGGGCGGGGGCGGGGAGGTCGGCGCGTTCATCGGCCCGAGTATAAGGCTCGCCGGGAGCGCGCGGCCCGCCGCCGCGCGCGGGACGACCGGCGCACCGCGCCGCGACGGCACCCTCCCTCGCGTCCGTGCTACCTTCGGACGTCGCCGCGCCGCGGAGCGCGCGGCCCCTCGCGCCATGCTGCACGCGCTGCCCCTCATCCTCGTGCTGCTCGCGGCGGCGGTCGTCGTCGTCGTGCTGTGCCGGCTCGTCCGGCTGCCGCCGATCCTGGGCTACCTGATCGTCGGCGCGGCCGTCGGCCCGCACGCGCTCGGCTGGGTCGCCAACGACCAGGCGACCCGCTACGTCGCCGAGTTCGGCCTCGTGTTCCTGCTCTTCTCGGTCGGGCTCGAGTTCTCGCTGCCGAAGCTGAACGCGATGCGGCGCGCCGTCTTCGGCCTGGGCCTCGCGCAGGTGGCGGTGACGGCGGCGGCGGCGACGCTGACCGTGCAGCTCGCGGGGTTCGGCTGGCAGCTCGGGCTCGTGCTCGGCGGCGCGCTCGCGATGAGCTCGACCGCGATCGTCTCGAAGATGCTGGCCGAGCGCGGCGAGCTCGCGATGCCGCACGGACGCGACGTGATGGGCATCCTGCTGTTCCAGGACCTCGCCGTCGTCGCGTTCCTCATCGTCATTCCCTCGCTCAACGCCGAAGGGGAGACGCTCGCGCTCGCGCTCGGCCTCGCGGCGCTCAAGGCGGCGGTCGCGCTCGCCCTCGTGCTCTACGCGGGCCAGCGCCCGATGCGCTGGTGGTTCTCGGTCGTCGCCCGGCAACGCTCGCACGAGCTCTTCATGCTGAACCTGCTGCTCGTGACGCTGGGCCTCGCGGCGCTCACGGAGGCGGCGGGGCTCTCGCTCGCGCTCGGCGCGTTCCTCGCGGGAATGCTGATCGCCGAGACCGAGTTCCGCTACCAGGTCGAGGAGGACATCGCGCCGTTTCGCGACGTGCTTCTCGGGCTGTTCTTCGTGACCGTCGGCATGTCGCTCGACCTCGCCGTCGTGGCCGCCCACGCCGGCTGGGTGCTGCTGCTCCTCGTCGCGCCGGTCGCGGCCAAGCTCGCCCTGATCGTGCTGCTCGCGCGGGCGTTCGGGTCGACGCTGCCCACGGCGCTGCGCACCGGGCTCTACCTCGCGCAGGCCGGCGAGCTCGCGCTCGCGATGCTCGCGCTCGCCGTGCAGAGCCGGATCCTCGACGGCGCGGTCCAGCAGGCGGTGCTCGCGGCGATGGTGCTGTCGATGCTCGCGGCGCCGGTCGTGATCCAGTTCATCGAGCCGATCGTGCGCCGCTTCACCGCGAACGACTGGCTCGCGCGCGCGGCGCAGGTCACGGCGATCGCATCGCAGGCGATGGCGCGGCAGGAGCACGTGATCGTCTGCGGCTACGGGCGCAGCGGCCAGAACCTCGCGCGGCTCCTGGACGCCGAGCGCATCCCGTTCGTCGCGCTCGACAACGACCCGGACCGCGTGCGCGAGGCGTCGGGCGCGGGCGCGAGCGTCGTCTACGGCGACGCGGGCCGGCGCGAGACGCTCGCCGCGGCCGGCCTCGCCAAGGCGCGCGCGGTCGTCGTCACGTTCGCCGACGTCCCGCTCGCGGTGAGGATCCTGCACCAGGTGCACCGTCTGCGGCCCGACATCCCGGTCGTCGTGCGCACGCTCGACGACACCGAACTGGACCGCCTCCTCAAGGCGGGCGCGACCGAGGTCGTGCCCGAGGTGCTCGAGGGCAGCCTGATGCTCGCGTCGCACTCGCTGCTCCTGCTCGGGGTTCCGCTCAACCGCGTGCTCGCCCGCATCCGGGCGATCCGCGAGGAGCGCTACAGCCTGTTCCGCGGCTTCTTCCGCGGCGCGACCGACGCGGCGGACGCTGCGGACAACCTGCAGCCGCGGCTCAAGTCGGTGCTGCTGACCGAGCGGGCGGCGGCGGTCGGCCGCACGCTCGCGGAACTCGACCTCGAGCGGCTCGTCGAAGTGAGCGGCGTCCGGCGGGCCGGCGTGCGATCGGCCCGGCCGTCGCCGGACTGGCGGTTCGAGCCGGGCGACGTCGTCGTGCTGCTCGGCCGGCCCGAGAACCTGGCGATCGCCGAAGCTCGGCTGCTCCACGATTGACCGGCGGCGCGCCGCCCGCGCAACTGACCGCGGGTCATTGCTGTCGGGACGCGTCCCCCGCTACAATCTCCGGTCCTCCGGCATGCGAACCCCGTGACCCCCACCTCCGCGGCGCACCCGCCCGCCAGCTTCGATCGCCGCCTGACGACCGCGGTCGAGCTCGACGGCGTCACGTTCGGCTACGACCGGACCCGCCAGGTGCTGTCCGGCATCACGATGTCGATCCCGCGCGGCCAGGTCGTCGCTATCATGGGCGGTTCGGGCTGCGGGAAGACCACGATCCTGAGGCTCATCGGCGGGCAGCTCCGGCCGGGCGCGGGGCGCGTCGTCGTCGCGGGCCAGTCGGTGCCCGACCTCGACCGCGACGGGCTCTACGCGCTGCGGCGCGAGGTCGGCATGCTGTTCCAGTTCGGCGCGCTGTTCACCGACCTGTCGGTGTTCGAGAACATCGCGTTCCCGCTCCGCGAGCACACCGAGCTGTCCGAGGAGCTGGTCCGCGACCTCGTGCTGATGAAGCTGAACGCCGTGGGGCTGCGCGGCGCGGCGGCGCTCGCCCCGTCCGAGCTGTCGGGCGGCATGGCGCGGCGCGTCGCGCTCGCCCGGGCGATCGCGCTCGACCCGATGCTCGTCATGTACGACGAGCCGTTCGCCGGGCTCGACCCGATCTCGCTCGGCGTCGTCGGGCAGCTGATCCGCAAGCTCAACGACGCGCTCGGCATCACGTCGGTCGTCGTCACGCACGACGTCTACGAGTCGCTCAAGATCGTCGACTACCTGTACTTCGTCTCCGGCGGGCGCATCGTCGCGCAGGGCACGCCCGACGAGGTGCGCGCGTCGCGCGACCCGTTCGTGCGCCAGTTCGTGGACGGCGAGGCCGACGGGCCGGTCCCGTTCCACTTCAAGGCGACGCCGCTCGACGAGGAGTTCTCGATCCGTGCCGGCTAGCGCGATCGCCCACGGGCTGCGGCGGGTCGGCGCGGGCACGCGCCGCGCGGTCTCGCGGCTGGGCTTCGCCGCGCGGTTCGCGTTCGCGGTCCT
>WBZU01001996.1_pt1 | contig 14600 bp, 13 predicted proteins | sample 5204311 | NCBI WGS metagenome assembly WBZU01 (sample SAMN12344359, study PRJNA552823) | activated sludge metagenome | biome: Activated sludge suspended growth; feature: Nitrification reactor; material: Wastewater; isolation source: activated sludge from nitrification reactor of wastewater...
TTATTGATTTTGCAGTATCTATTACACTGCCTCCTCCGACTGCTATAACTGCATCACAATCTGATTCTATGAAAATATCCATTCCCTTAATAATGTTTTCTATTAAAGGGTCTCCCGTAACATTATTAAAAAGAGTCACAGTCTTATCTTTTAATATTTCACCTAGTATTCTTTCAGCGCCGGAAGTCCTGTATGAATTCTTTCCTGTTACAAGAAATATATTCCGTGGATTTATCTTTTCTAAAATATCCTTGAGGTTATTAATGCTTCCTGCTCCGGTGTATTCAGCCTGATTCATTTAGAAAGATTTTCCATTAATGAGATTTTATTTTCAGCAGGTGATGATGTCGGTCTTCCCAGGTCTTTCCTTGCTCCTTTGTTAACTCTGATTTCAAGAAAAGAAGGTCCCGGATTTTCTTTTAATATTAAAACACCATCTCTGAGTTGCTTTTCTGTATCTGCTGTTATTGAGATCTTATATCCGCAGGCTTTTGCTATTGATGAAAAGTCAGTTTCAAATCCTGCTGTGGGCTGTCCTCCGACAGAGTCGTGAGCTCCGTTATTTATCAATATATGTCTGTAGTTCTCCGGCGCTTCATTTCCTAATATTACAAGAGATCCCATATGCATTATTACTGCTCCGTCTCCATCTAAGACATAAACCTGTCTGTTACTTTTTTCGAGTGCAATTCCGAGAGCTATCTGAGAGCAATGTCCCATTGACCCTACCGTAAGAAAATCATTCTGATGTCCAAGGTTATTCTTTTTCCTGTACTCAAAAACTTCCCTTGATGCTTTCCCTGTTGTGGAAACTATTACCTGATCTTCACTAAGTTCACTGAGAATTATTTTTATTGCGTCTTCTCTGTTAAGCTGAAGATCTGAATGCTTTTCTTTTACTAGCTTATATTCTTCAAAAGTACCTTCGGAAATTACCAAAGCCGCCGGGCAGGATAATTCTTTCATCTTGGAAAAAATATTTCCGGTTGTCTCTTCTATGTTTTCTGTTGAACTGTTAATAAGCGCATAAGGGATATTCATTGCATTCAGAATATCCAGCATTACTTTACCCTGCTTAATATGCTGAGGTTCGTCTTTCTTTCCCGGCTCTCCTCTCCAGCCAATTAACATTAACAGAGGAATGCTGTAAACTTCCGGATCAGCAAGAGAGAGCAAAGGATTAACAGCATTGCCCAATCCTGAATTCTGCATATACACAAGAGCGGGATTTCCCGATGCAATATAATGACCTGATGCCAATGCAACTGCAGCACCTTCATTTGAATTTATAATATGATTCTTCTTAGGGACATTGTCGGTAATGTATGCACAGAAATCCTTTAATAATGAATCCGGAACTCCTGTAAAAAAAGATATGCCGTTACTTTTTAAAATATCAAAAAATTTCCTGGGGCTGATCATATTTTAATTTCCGCCTGGTATTAAATTCAGTATTTCCTTTATCGGCATCATTTTACTGTCTGCTTCAAATGATCTTTCGTTTTCAAGTATTGATTTTGCGGTATCTACCATCGCCGGATAAGCGCTTCTCAATAACTGGTTTGCATAAATGACTATATTTACGCCGGCTTCTATAAGTTCTTTTTCATAAATAGTATTATATGAAGAAGGTACTGCTACAAGCGGTACCTTCTTCTCAAAGCTCTTATATCCTTTACAGAAATCCAGTATCTCATCAGGTTTCTTTTCTTTGCTGTGAATCATAATACCGTCTGCTCCGGCTTCAATGTATGCTTTAGATCTTATAAGAGCATCCTCTACACCTTTTCCTAATATAAGACTTTCTACTCTTGCAATGATCATAAAATCTTTGGTGATCTGTGACTTTTTCCCCATTGCTAATTTATGAGAAAAATTTTCTATACTGTCCTGTGTCTGATCCACATCAGTCCCGAAAAGCGAGTTCTTCTTTAAGCCGATCTTGTCTTCAATGATCACAGCTGATACTCCGAGCCGCTCAAGCGTCTTTACAGTAAACACAAAATGTTCTGCTCTTCCGCCTGTGTCTCCGTCATACACAATCGGCTTGGTTGTTACTTCTACTATGTCATTAAGAGTCTGCATCCTTGCTGTCACATCTACAGCTTCAATATCAGGTTTGCCTTTTGCCGTCGAATCAGTCAGACTGCTCAGCCACATACCGTCAAATTCCCTCGGCTGATTATCTTTTTTTGTCTGAATGTTTTCTGCGATCAGGCCGGTAAGACCGTTATGAGCTTCTATTAATCTTACAATTGGTTTTACTTCAAGCAGTCTTCTTAATCTTTTCATTCTTACTTCAGGTGTCGTTCCGATCTCCTTTAAGCTGTTTATAAGCTGTGTCGAGGAAATGCCTTTTGTATATTCCACTTCTATTAATTCTCCGCCCCATTCTTTTAATGCTTCAATTACTTTCTCACGTGTCTGTTTCTGAACTCCTGATTTCCAGTCATCTCCATGAACTACATAATCGGGTCTGAGCAGTTTCAGATTTGCAACATAGTCCAATGTCTCCTGCGGGATTACATTGTCTACTCCTTTTATGTTTTCAACTATTTGTTTTCTCTGATCGTAAGTAAGGAACGGTAGCCTTTTATAACTTGCGATTGCCTTGTCCGTCAGCAGCCCGATCGTTAACTCCCCGAGCTTTTTCGCTTCATTAATAATATTTAAATGTCCCGGATGTATCAGGTCGGCACTCATTCCTACGTATACTTTTTTTCTCAAGCTATTGCATTCTCCTTCTGAGTTTTTATCAGCCAGTCTCCTTTAGTCAAAGCTGATCTGAACTCCTTATCAAAAATTAATTTTAATGTATATTTTATCTGTGCTGTGTAAAATGCTTCTCTGAATATCGAATAGTTTTTATTCTTAATATCACCTCTCAATGTAAATTTCACTTTTCGCATTCCCCATTTTATAGAGTGCTTAAATGAATAAAGCATATTCTTTATCAAAGCAAAATTTCCTTCTTTATCAATTGCATAAATATTATAAGGAATACATATACCGTTATTCATGAATCTTCTTCTTATGTCCTCAACAGTTGCATTTTTCTTTGCAATCTGATAATGCTCCATCAGCGCCTTCGGAGCCCAGCCTATCTGATATCCCCTCTTTTTCAACTTTATCCAGAGCCCTGTTTCGCCGTCTCCCATAAGCCAGTCGCCGATCATCTCCGGGTTGAATCCACCGACTTCGATCAGAATGTCTTTTTTAATACTTAAATTTCCTGCATTCATATACAATCCCACTTCGTACTTTATGTCATCGCCGTAATCCAGTTTGCCGAGATAATTTTCGTATTCGTATATCCATTCCGGAGGTGTTTCATCCCATCTTATTTTTATCTTCCCGGCAACTCCGGCAGCATCTTTGTTAAGCTCAAATACATTGTGTATTTCCTTTAACCAGTCAGGAGACAGAATCCCGTCATCATCCGTAAAGCTGAGTATCTCATTCTGCGATGCAAGTATTCCTATCTGTCTGGCATAGACCTGTCCGGGCTTTGGTATAAAGTAATACTTTATGATTACATCCGGATACTTATCAATATATTCTTCTATTACTTCTTCAGTGTTATCAGAAGAATTATTATTTACAATAATAATCTCATAATCAGATTTCGGAAAATTCTGACTGATGAGAGAGTCCATACACATTGGTATGATTTTGGCTCTGTTAAATGTTGTGATTATTACTGAGATCTTCATTTAATGTCTTACTCGGGGTTCAGTTTAATATATTCCGCCGTTTATATCTATGGATGTTCCGTTAATATAATCAGACTCTATGATGAACTTAACTGCATTAAATATATTTTCAGGGTCCCCGAAATTTCCTGTAGGGATTTTACTCTTAACAATTTTCTGATATTCTTCACTGACTTCTGCGATCATACCAATATTAAAATATCCGAGATTCAGGTTATTAATGGTTATTCCTTTTGATGCGTTTTCTACTGCCATGCTTCTTGTCATTCCCCATAAACCCGCTTTGGAAGCAGCATATGCACTTGTTCCGGGAATTCCTGTTTCAGCAACTATGGAAGAAAAATTAATTATCCTTCCGTATCCCTGCTCTCTCATTACCGGTAAAGCAGCCCGGATCATGTTGTATGTTCCTGTTAAATTTGTTGATATTACTTCATTCCATTTCTGAGGTGAAGACTTATGAGCAAAACAGTTATAATTGTTTCCCGCGCAGTTTATTAAAACTATTCTTTTTAATTTGCTGCCTAAACTGTTTATCACTTTGCTTGCCTGCTCATAGTCTGATACATCAGCTCTGTAATAACTCTCATTATTTTCTAAATCTTTATTTTCACTGAAATATGTTCCGAAAACTTCCTCTCCAGTTTTCACAAACTCATCAAAAAGAAATTTTCCTATTCCCCTGGATGCTCCTGTTATAAGTATCATATTTTTTTTTGCTGAATTTTATTATAATGAATTATGCGGATTGTCTTATCTGTTCCAGATCAGTAATATGTGTAAGTTCTACAAGTTCATCCGGAAGAATAAAATCTTCTCCGCTTACTATCTTTTCACAAATGAAATCCATGAATTTATTTTTTCCGGGAAAGAGATAATTTAACTTACTGAAATCTATCAGCAGCTCTTCTGATATGGTTGGCAATAATGGGATCTGTTTCTGAATGAAATAAATATATGCATACTTTGCAGCAAATTTTCTTTTTTCGTCATTAAGTTTTTCAGTTCTGATAGTATCCATTAATAATTTTCTGTAATTTTCTCTGTCCTTTGCATCATATGTAAAACCTTTATTGGAATAATGAGCATCTCCTGCAAGTATGACCGGTTTTCCTTTTAAGGAAAGTTCCAGTCCGCCCGTTCCCATTACCGTTACTCCTCCGTCCAGTAAATTATAAAAATCAAGGGGACTTATATCATCGTCCATCTTTATTACTTTTATATGTGAAGGCAGATCAGGAAAATTGTTTTCAATGAATTTCTGACAGCCCGTTTCAGGATTGTCGTTAAGTTCGGAAGGATGTATTTTTATCAGCCACTGAACATCAGTAATATTCCAGATCTCTTTTACAGTTTCATAAAGCCATTCATCAAAATTCTTGTGTATCATACCAAAGTAATCTGAAGCAGCGTCCCAGTTAATATGAGTCATTATTCCCCAGATCTTCTTATTTCTGTCCAGCTCATATTTATCATAATAAAGCTCATTATTACCTGTATATTCTTTCAGAAGTCCTTTCATGTCCTGTGTCACATTGCTGAAATATCTTCTGTCAAGAAAATTAGTCAGCCTTAGAGTCTGAATTTCTGTTAAATCATTATCCTTATTTTTATCCCATGATCTTTCGCTGATTGTTAAGAATGTCTCTTTGAGTTGTTTTACTGTACCAAAGAAAAAATGAGCTGTAAGATAACAGCATATGTAAGAAATGATCGGGATATTATTATGAAGAAAGACACTTAGAGCAGGTCCCCAGTCAGCATATATTCCATGAGACATATAAACCCTGTCAGGATTGAAATCATTCATTGCATGTTTGGCTGCTTCTGCATTTACTAAAATAGCATATGCATATTCTTTTAATATATGTTCAAGCCCTTCATAAGAACCTCCTTTTGTATGTCTGGTCATTGCCGATTCCAGATGACTGCCGAGCTCTAAACCGTCATGTGAAAGCTTCCTGTAATTTTCGAAATTAATTTTTCCTGCTTCCTCCCACAATGCAGCTGCTTTTTCTTCTGATACGTAATCACTAATATATCCAAATTCAACTCCCAACTTTTCCAGCAGTTTCGAATTCTGATGTATACAGCTTCTGCAGTAATTTCCCCAGTCTTTCACAGGAACTTCCGGAAAATCAACTCTCTTGGCACAGGCTTTATAAACTCCGTCACAAAGTATCATTTTTATCTTATGCCCTCTTAGTTTTAAGGATACCGCAATTGCTGCTTCAAGATTTGTCTGAATGATCATACCTCCTGTTGACCAGAATAATACAGATGAGGAATTTTCATCCGGCTTTGTTCCGTTGCTGTAAAATTTTTTAAGCTTAAGACTATTGTTTAATTTTTTTACGTATCGGTTTTTAAGCAGTAATCTTTTCAAGTGTTCTTTTAAATTCAATTAGTTAATAAATTTATAAGCTTTACACGTTTGGAAGAGGATTTGCTCCTTTTGGAATCAATCCTTCTTCATAAATTTTATCTAAAAATCTGAAGAGTAACAGATCGTTATATTTTCTTGCTGCAAACTGAACTCCGAAAGGTAGTCCCGCCGGGGATACGAAAACTGGTGCGCTTACCACGGGCAAATGTGAGAGCGTCCAAATCAATGACGGATCAGGTTTCTCTGTTTCATTTCTGTCAGGGGCTTCTCCGGCTGTGCTTAGTGAAACAATTATATCATAATTATCAAAAAAATTATCCATGCTTAGTACAATATTTTCCTGATCTTTTAATGACTGATGATATTCATCCACACTGATAAGATTTCCCCTGTTTATTATCTCATTCATTATTGAAGAGACATGCTCAGGTTTTTTAAATTCTTCCTGAAAATAATATGCTAATGTCTTATCATAAATTTTTTCATGAACTGTATGAGCCTTTTTAATTTCTGCAGGTAATTCAACTTCTTCAACCTGAATATCACTTGTCTTTGAAAGTTCGCTTACAAATTTTATAACTGCATCTTTAGCATAGTCAAATGCATGTTCCCAGGTATATGTTCTCACAAATGCAATTTTCCAGGGTCTGTCCGCAGGTTTATTCTGACGTTCTTTGTCATTCAATGCATCGTTGCTGATAGGATAATTTGATCCGTGTACTCTCACTATGTCAAATACTCTCTCCAGATCTTCATACATGGATGTGAAAAACCCAATTGTATCCAGACTGTCTGTTGTCTTCAGCATACCGGTCCTTGGAATAAGTCCGAATGAAGGCTTGCATCCGTAAACACCGCAAAAACTTGCGGGTCTTACAATTGATCCTGCTGTCTGTGTTCCGATGGAGACGGGTACCATTCCAAGTGAAACTGCTACTGAAGAACCGCTGGATGAAGTACCTGGTGTCTTAGTGATATCATGCGGGTTAAGACAATTTCCTATAGCATGAACCGCAAACTCCGCAGTGTCTGTCTTTCCCGGAACGACAGCTCCTGCCTGTTTGAGATAATAAACAACCCGTGAATCATTCCCGGAGGTAAAACCATTCCACAGCGGACTTCCCATCTGTGTCGGAAAATCATAAGTATTAAATATATCTTTTATTCCGCAGGGTATACCTTCCAGTGCTCTTATACTTCCGCCATTCTCCAGCCTTTCGGTTATTTTCATAGCCTGCTGAAAAAGAATTTCTTTGTCATAGCATACCCAGACCTTGTATATTTCGTTGTATTTCTCAATGCGATCTATACATTCACGTGCAATTTCTACAGGCGTGATTTTACCTGTAGAAAACTTTTCCGTAATTTCCCTGATGCTTTGATCCAGAAAAATATTTTTATCTATCTTAGATTTAGAATTACTCATTGCTTTTTTTCTTTTCTTCCTTTTCAATTAACTGCTGCGGAAATGGCAGGATTCTCTCTTTATTCTTTCTTGTTTTTACAACTACAGGTAGTTGTAAGTGCTTGATCTCCGGCAGTCTTTTTTCCATCATCATTTCATAAAATTCTTCTTTCGTCATTCCTGTGATTTTCAGATAATACTCAAGTGACTCCGGTATCTCTCTGTCATATTTTCTTGATAATTCAAATCCCTCATCCCTTGACAATAAACCGTTCCTTACATCAACGCTTGCCTGATAAGTCGCTCTTCCGTAACCGCGCTTTAGATAATTAGTGAAGTCATGCATTCCGGGCATTATACACTCCGCGCTTTTATATCCTTTATATGTTCCTTCAACTTCGGTCTCCCTCCATCCGTAATTATCTCTGACAAATTCCATCTGCCTCTCATCATCCCAGAATATATAATCCCCCAGATGCATAAGCCGGACTCCGGCTTTCTCAAGCTCTTCTATTTTTGGAAAAAAAAACGGTTTCATGTCCTTCTCTGAAATATAACTGCACACCATCTCTCTCGGATTTCTCTTTGTTGATACTTTCATGAAATAATCTACGTTGAATTCCATAAGCGGATTTTTATAAGATGATCTTCCAGATGATTCGGCAATTGATTCTCCGTAAATTAAAAGAGGTATGTTGAACCGCACTGCTACCTGAAGTGGGAATGCACCGACTCCTGCATGACAATGCCAGCAGGTATCTCCAATTGCCTCAAGTGATCGCTTCGCAATTCTGTTTACAAGATCCCTGTTAGGTGTAAACATGATATGATCTACATTAAATTTTTCAAGTGAGTTCAGAAGATTGTACCATCCTGTTTCACTGTACCAGTTATGGCTGAATGTCACTGCAAGTGGCTTCATTCCGTAAATCTGTGTCAGCACATAAAGCTGAAAGGTACTGTCCTTGCCGCCGCTTATCGGAACTATGCAGTCATAGTTGTTTCCTGCTTTGGCTTTTGCATCATCCAGTATTTCACGTAACTTCTTTTCTTTTTCCACCCAGTTAATATGGATCTTCTGCTCTGATGACTGACATGCCTGGCAGATCCCCATTTCATCAAACTTTACCAGCTCCTGTGTTGAAGGAATACAACACCTTATGCAGTACTGCACACCTTCCATTTGCGGTTTTCCGTATTCTTTATCTTTCATTTTATTTACTCTTTACTTTTTTTCTGTAGTCTTTTAACAATACCGAATATACTACTGCGTCAATATACTCTCCGTTCTTATAAAGTGCTTCTCTCTGTAAACCTTCTTTTTTCATTCCGTTCTTTTCACACACACTGATCATTCCTTTGTTCGTAACAGTTTGTCCTGAAGACAATCTGTTTAAATTCAGAGTCTGAAACGAATATTCAATAAGCAGTTTATAAGCTTCGCTTCCAACGCCTTTGTTCCAGTACTTCTTATCTCCGATTATGATTGCGATCTCTGCAGACCTGTTGATCCAGTTAATGTTCTGAACTGAAATATTCCCGATATGTACATCATTTTTAATCCACCTGACAGCAAATACAATATCGTTTTTACTTTTTTCAACTGATTCAAGATATGATAAAGTCCTGGCATATGTATTTGGAAAAGTTGCGTGTGAATTATCCCGGCAAACTTCACTGTCATTAAGCCAGCTGATATATTCGTCAGATATATCTTCCTTTGTTAATGGTGACAAATAAATTTTATCACCTTTTAAAAATGGATTTTTCATAAATTTTAGATTTATTGTCAGTTCAGATTTAATTCGCTTAGTATTATCCTGGTACAATTCTCAATTCCTCCCTTAAATATATTTTCATTCTTAAACTCATCATTTTTTTTAATAAGACTTTCATAAATACTTCTCTGATCCGGTTCTGTTATCTCTATACCTGCTGCCTTCATTGCCATTAAGAGTGAATCCTTCATCGGAGCAACTTTCAGACTTATAGTTCTTTTATTCATTGCCCTGCTTTCAAACATTGCTATTGTATTATAACCTACAATTAATTCCGATTCCGATATCAACTCTTCAATAGAAATGGAATTATCGGAGAATTTCACTTTAACTAGATCTGAATCATTCTCATTTCTTATATCAACTATTTCAGAAGACATTAGCTCCGACGGATGAAGTCTGATTATTAATGTGTACACTGTCTTTTTTTCAGAAGCTGCTTTCTTTAAGCTGTCTAAAAAATTCTTCAGAGGATGTATTTTGTAGTCTGTTAAACCTATTATATTAAGAGGCTGAGAAAGAAATAATATTTGATTTGTTTTTAAATTATTTTGCCGTGAGATCTTTTCAGAACTGTTGAATATTTTATCGAGATAAGGATGTCCTGTCACAGTTATATTTTCTTTGCGAAAATTCTCACTTACCATTTCATCTTTAGTTAATGAATCCATTACGCATATCCTGTCTTTCATTTCAGATAAAGAATAAGATGCATAGAGCCAGCGCCTGCCATAGTCTTTCCAGAAATCAAGTATTACAGTGCTCTTAATGTTTTTTTCAAATGCTGTATTTCTAAGTTCCTGCTCCGCTTTTCCTCCGCCTGTACCTGTAATGAGCAGATCAGGTTTCGCTTTATCAATGATCTTCTCAGCTTCATCTCGTGATATCATTGAATCAATTTTATTGTAAGGTCTGTTTTCTTTTTGTAAAAATTTTTCGCTGAGCTTTCCAGTATATATTTCAATATCAATTTTTTCCTTCTGTAAGCTCTCTATCAATGAACTTACTGCCAGTCCTCCGCCCGGATCATCAAATGCCATAAGCACTTTCTTCTGCATTTATGCCGTGACAGTGTTTTTCATTTCATACTCTTTCAGATCAGGAACATTCTCATAGACTTTCTCATAAGCTTTCACTACATCTTCAAGATCCCTTTTTGAAAAACTTGGTCTCATATATTCATGTGTAAATACTTCTTCATAAAACATTTTCTCCGTAACCGGACATAATCCTTTTTCATAAGATACTGTGCCGTCATATCTCGGACAGTTGAATGAACACTTGTGAAGTCTCTGCTGATATATCGGCTGCAGATACAATGGAGGCGCAAATCCGCACCCGATTATCGGAGTTGATTCTCTTAAAACCATAGTCGGCAGTTCCGCTTTCATTGCATCAATAAAAGTATTTCTGTGAACCCCTACAATGTCTTTTTTAAATTTGAATGTCTGCTGGTAAAATACATGCTTGCATCCTTCTTTTACCATCGGTGGAATTATTCCCGGTAATTCTCCGAGTATCTGCGAAAGATAATTTGCATTGGCTATTCTTCTGTCAATCAGTTCCGGCAGTTTCTTCAGCTGTTCGATCCCCACTGCTGCTTCCATTTCAGTCATTCTGTAATTAAACCCGAATGTATTCCAGAGATCTTTGGTCTTTTTACCTTCCACTACTGCCTCACCGTGATTTCTTATAAGCTCTACCTTCTCTGCTATGACAGGATCATTCGTGACTATCATTCCCCCCTCACCGGTATGGATATGCTTGTGATAATTGAGACTGAAAATTCCTACATCACCGATCGTTCCGACAAACCTTCCTTTATATGTTGACATAGGTGACTGCGCGCAGTCTTCTATTACTTTTAGATTATGTTTTTTTGCAATTGCCATTACTTCATCCATATCAGTCGGATGTCCGCAAATATGAACTATTAATATTGCCTTAGTCCTCGGAGTAATATTAGCTTCTATGCTTTTCGGATCAAGACAAAATATATCTTCATCAATATCTGCAAACACAGGAACTGCTCCGTATATAAGAGGAGCAATAGCGCCTGCTGTCATTGTATAAGGTGAGACTATTACTTCATCTCCCGGACCGATATCGCAGGCGCCGATACATGCATATAATCCCGAAGTATTCGAGTTAACTGCATGGCAGTATTTTACACCGAATGCTTCAGCCCAGTCGTTTTCAAACTGCTGAACTGTCGGGCCGCCTTTGAAATCCTTATTCCATGAACCTACATACTGGGACAGGTTGCCTGACTCCAGTACTTTCATTACTGCCTTCTTCTCTTCTTCGCCTATAGTATTGCTCTGCGGAAATATCTTTGTACGGACAGGTTCTCCTCCGAGTAAAGCTAATCTTGACATGATTGATTCTCCCTGATTCTGTTTATTAATTCGAAAATTTTTATTGAATTTGATGCAGGTGATTTTAATTCGCTTGAGCCGTTTAATACACCGTAAATGTTTTCTGCCGCATTCGGCAGTGCTTTTTCAAATCTGACCGGCTTGCTTTCATATAAATCATATGATGAATATCCTTTAAACATTTCATTTTCTTTCACTCTGTATTTCTCAATCTCATTTTTATAATTAAATTTTACTCTGCCTTTGGTTCCTATAAAATCAACTTCTGCAAATGAAAGCTTTGATGGATTCAATCCTATGAACCTTACTTCAAGTCCGTTTTCATAGATCATGTCAAAGCTGTAAGTTCCGTCTGATTTTGTCAAACCATCTTTTACGGAAACATTAATTAAATTTTTTTCAGTCTCGCCTATATACCAGTTGACAAGATCCAGGTAGTGTGAAGCATTGTGTATAAGTCCGCGTGAATAATAAAATGTAACAGACTCCAGCTCTCCGAGCTCCTTTTGTCTGAGCATTTTCTCTATGCCGTAAAACTCATCGAGAAATCTTCTTGTAAAATTAACCTGCAGCGGAATATTTTTTTCAGAATATAATTCAATTATTTCTTTCGCTTCAATATATTCCAGAGCTAATGGCTTCTCGCAAAAAACCAGCCTTGGACTGAAATCTGCTGCCGTCTTTAAAATCTCAAAATGTGATTCATCATTTGATGCAATTACTATCACTTCTGGTTTGGATTCTTCACACATTCTCCTGAAATCATCAAAGACCTTTATCTTATATTCACCGCTGATTATCTCCTGTATATCTTTTCTGATCTCACAGGCAGAAACTATTTCAAACTTATCTGAATCATTAAATGCCTTAAAGTGTGTAAGCGCTCCTTCGGTTTTTTTCATATGATCAAATAGAAATCCAATATCTCCGCAGCCGATTATGCTGACTTTAAAACTATTCAAGGTTGCTTACTGTCTTCTGTTTAACTTCAGAATTTATACTCACTACATCTCTGTTCCTGTCTGTAAAATTTAATATATCCTCGAGATTAAAATCTTTCTTTTCTTTGATCAATGATTCGTAAATTATTTTTATCACTTCAAAATCTTCTTTTGTATCAAGACAGAGTCTCGGATTGTAATCTCTTTTCCATTTATCGGGTATGCTCACATTGTAAAGCTTGTATATGTCTTTTCCTGTTCTGAAAAAATATAATGATACATGCTCCCTGTCTTCAGGGTCATCCGTGATTTCACTTATATGTTTAAGATCTTTATAAGTAAATACACGGACATCCATACCTAAGGGTATTTCACGAACCTGATTTTCCACGTAACCTATATTTGTCACATAATCATATTCAGGAAACTTACTGAAATATTCATCCAGTACATTATCTGCAACAGCCGGATCCATCAAAGGACAATCACCCGTTATTTCAACTATGATCTCACCTCCTGCTGATTCCACTGCACCGACAACCCTACCAAGTACATCTTCCTCGCTTCCTCTGAATACAGGTATATTATTTTCTTTCCCGAACTCAGCAATCTTATCATCACCGGGGTTGACAGTTGTTGCAATAATTATTTCATCAATATGCTTCGAAAGAGAAAGTCTCTCTGTTAATATCTGCAATGCAGGTTTTCCGTCAAGCTCCATAAGAACTTTTCCCGGCAGCCTGCTCGATCCCATACGTGCCTCAATGCAGGCAACTATTTTAGGTTTACTGTTCAAGGTTTATTTCTTAAATAAATATGTGGTGTCAAGATCGTCATTAAAGGTATATTTATACTTTTCCTCCTTCAGAAGTTTCAGCTCAGGAAACAGATCAAGATAAAGCTGTGGAAAATTTCTCTTCCAGGCTATATTATTCTGACCGTGATAGTTTTTTATTTCGGTAAGTTCATCTGCATAATATTCATTCCCATAAATATAATCGCTTGAACATCTGACGATCTCCTTTATCGCCTTATGTATTTCATTTGGATTCATATGGATCAAAACCCTGCTTGTAAAAACCAGATCAAAATAGCTGTCCTTAAATGGAATATCATAAGCTGTTGCCTGTATGATATTCATTTCTTTTGTTCTCTGCTTTGCAAGCTCCACTGCATGCGGCTGAAGTTCAATACCGTATAAATTTTTGAATCCCATCTCCTGAAGATTTGTAAGCTGCAGGCCGATATTGCATCCGACTTCCAGTATTCTGATCTCCCTGTCCATTTCACCAATGAATTTCTCATTCATTGCAGTTCTGGAAATATTTATGTCGCTTATATAAACTTCATCCAGTGCATTATTATCAAAAACATTCCTGTTATTATACTCAACTCCGAATTTTGTTTTCCAGACTTCTTCCTGTGTTGTTTGTTTCATTACTGATTCCTTTCTTGAATTTTTCTTTGGGTTAATTAAAAGAAATTATATCTGTTTAAAAATTTTTATTCAAACATGTTCCACTTGAGTACAGTATCTTCTTCAATATCCAATACTGCTTTTTTTCCTGTTACACTGTCTATATACCTGGGACTTATGCCGGATCCGGGTCTCTTCCATGTCAGATCTTCAAATCTTACAATATCTCCTGCTTTAATTTCTTTTTTTGATACCAGACTTCTTCTGGCATTCCTGATAGCATCTCCTTCCGAGCTCAAAGGCTTCTTCTTAAAATCCCCGATCAGCTTAAATGTTCTGTCCATATCCTTATAAAAATATTTCAGATCATCCTTATCCATTGCATGGTAATGATCATTTCCGGGAAGTGATTTGTCAAAAGTAAAATGCTTTTCAAGGATGACTGCACCAAGAAGATTCGCGATCTTCAAGACTTCCATTGTTCCGGGTAAAGTATGATCGGAATATCCGGGTATTGCTTTGGGAAATTTTATTTTCTGATCAAGAATCATTCCGAGATTTGCATTTTCATCCAGTGTAGGA
>WBZU01001997.1_pt1 | contig 14595 bp, 11 predicted proteins | sample 5204311 | NCBI WGS metagenome assembly WBZU01 (sample SAMN12344359, study PRJNA552823) | activated sludge metagenome | biome: Activated sludge suspended growth; feature: Nitrification reactor; material: Wastewater; isolation source: activated sludge from nitrification reactor of wastewater...
GGCCTCGATCCAGTCCTGGTTGCGCAGCGCGGCGATCTCGGTGATGCGTTTGCCGGTGTATTGCTTGTTCTCCGCCTTCTGAAAACCGATGGGCATGACGCTGTGCGGGTCGCGGCTGCCCATGGCTTCCCAATCGCCTGCCGGTCGCTCCAGTTCCTTGCGGATGCGGGCACGCATGGCCGGGTCGCGCAGGTTGTCGAAGAGCTTGTCCTCCGCCTGCGCCCATGGCGGGATGACCGCGGCCAGCCCGGTGCCCGACGCCGCGTAGGGATACATGTCGGCGGTGATGTCGACGCCCGCGGCCCGCGCCGCATTGATGGCGGCGATGGCCGGCTCCATGAGGTGCCAGCTTGGCTTGCCCGCCGCCTTCAGGTGATAGACTTCCACCGCCACATTGGCGCGCCGGCCGATGTCGATGGCCTCCTCCATCGCCTCGACAAGCTGTTCCGCCTCGGAGCGCAGGTGCGTAATGTAGACGCCGCCGTACGCGCTGACGACATTGCAGATCTCCACCAACTCGTCGGTGTCGACATAGGCATCGGGCGGGTAGATGAGCGCGTAGGAGACGCCGAACGCGCCTTCCTCCATGGCTTCGGCCATGACGGCGCGCATGAGATCGAGCTCCGCCGCCGTGGCCTTGCCAATCTCCATTCCCCTGCCGACCGTGCGCAAGGTACCGCCGCCCAGGAATGACCCGATGTTGGGCGAGACGCCGGCCGCGACCATGGCTTCCAACCAATCGCGGAAGTGGCTCCAGCTTTGGATGCGCGGGCGCCAATCCTCCAGCGGGAAGGGAAAGAACGCGTGCGCCATGGGGTCGGTGTTGCGACCGCGCACGGGCGCCGGCGTCCAGGCCTCGCCCATGATCTCCGTCGTCACCCCCTGCGTGATCTTGGAGAGGCAGCGGCCGTCCACCATGAGCGGCAGGATGGAGTGGCTCTGGATGTCGATGAAACCGGGGCAGACAACCATCCCCGTGGCGTCGATCACCTCGGCGGCGTTACTGCGGTCGAGCGATCCCGGCGCGGCGATGGCGGCAATGCGGTCGCCCTGGATGGCGAGATCGCCGTAGCACCACGGGCTGCCCGACCCATCGACGAGCCGGCCGTTCACAATCAAGATGTCGTAGCTGTTCATTGTTTCCATGCCCTGTGCGAGTGGCGTGCGCCTGGTTGAGAACTGTACTTGCTCTCATTACAGCGCAACAGCCGGCGCCGTGCAAGCCTGTGAATCAGGGCGCGCCAGATCGAATTCGACACGGGTTCGATCCGGCAATTGACAAGGCGCCCGAAGCTTTCTACACTCAACCCATGCACAGACATTCGAATCAACCGGCTGTCACCTTGCGTGAACTGGTCGATGATGACCTGCCGATCCTCTTCGCGCATCAGCGCGACCCGGTTGCCGTGCAGATGGCCGCCTTCACCGCCAAGGATCCGGATGACTGGCCGGCCTATCTGGCTCACATGGCCAAGGTGCGCGCCGACCCGACCATCACGAACCGGGTGATCGTGGTGGAGGGCGTGGTCGCCGGCAGCATCGCCGTGCATAGCTGGTTTGGCGATCCGGAGATCACCTACTGGATCGATCGCTCCTTCTGGGGAAGCGGCGTCGCCACGGCTGCGCTGCGCCTCTTTCTGGCCGAGGTAACGACACGGCCACTCTATGCGCGGGCCGCGGCGGACAACACCGGCTCGATCCGCGTGCTGGAGAAGGCTGGCTTTGTGAAGATCGGCGATGAGCGCGGCTTTGCCAACGCGCGCGGCGCCGAGATCGACGAAGTGGTGTACAAACTCAATGGGTGAGATCTCGATCCAGCCGGTCACGGCCAAGAATTGGCGGCAGATCTATGCCGTGCAGGTCACCGAGGAGCAGCACGAGTTCGTGATGCCGCCCGGCTACTACCTCGCGCTCTGCGCGTATGGGGGCGACTGGCAGCCGCTGGCGGTTGTCCACGACGGTGCCGTCATCGGCTTTCTCATGTGGGCGGTCGATCCGGCGGACGGCGCGTGCTGGCTGGGCGGCATCCAGATCGACCGGGCGTGGCAGCGACGCGGCCTGGGCCGGCAGGCCATCAACGCGGCGCTGGCGATGCTCGAGCAGGTGCACGGCTTCCGGCACTTCGCGCTTTCTTACCAGCCGGCCAATACGGTAGCGGCTCGCCTCTACGCCGGCCTGGGCTTCGTGGAGACGGGCGAGTGGGAGGATGACGAGGTCGTGGCGCGCCTGTCGCGCGCGGTGGAATAAGGGAGAGCCATGTCAACCAACCAACGAGCATCGAGCGTGCCGGAGCTTGCCGGCAAGACGTGCCTGGTCACCGGCGCCTCGCGCGGGCTGGGCGTCACGATTGCGCGGCGGCTGGCGCAGGCCGGCGCGCGCGTCGCCGTTCACTACCGGCAGGCAGCCGATGCAGCCGAGGCATTGTGCGCCGAACTGACCGCAACGGGCGCAACCGCGCTGCCGTTCCAGGCCGACCTGCTCGACGAACGCGCGATCGATCGCCTGGTCGTCGCGGTTACGGCGCAACTTGGCACCATCGACGTGCTGGTCAACAACGTGGGGCCGTACGTCGACACGCCCTTCCTCGACCTGCCGCTGGCCGACTTTGACGCGGTCATGGCGGGTAACGTGCGCGCGACCTTCCTGCTTGCCCAGGCTGTGGGGGGCGCCATGCGCGCGCGGCACGCCGGGCGCATCATCAACATCGCCGCCACGGACTATCGCCATCGCAGCCACGCCGTCTATGGTCTTGCCAAGAGCGGCGTCGTCTACCTGACCGAGGCGCTGGCCCTGGAACTGGCGCCATCGACGCCGGTGCTGGCCATCGCCCCCGATCTGATCGCTGACAACGAGGACATGGCGCCAGACTTCGTGGCGCGCTCCGTGGCCGCCACGCCCATGGCCCGGCTGGTGACGCGCGCTGAGGTGGCGGAGATGGTCTGCCTGCTCTGCGCGCCTGTCTTCGACATGCTCACCGGGCAGACGCTGGTCATGGATGGCGGGCGCAGCCTGCCGCGCATGGCCGGCGCGTGAAAGCCAACCCTGCCAGCGAGGAGAAACGCAATGGCTGATCGCAAGGCGCCGCACATCGTCGTCATCGGTGCGGGTAGCGCGATCTTTGGCACGGGTACGCTGGCGACGCTGATCCGCGAGCCGCTGCTGCGCCGCGCGACGCTCGGTCTGTGCGATCTCAACGCCGCCACGCTGGAGACGATGCACGCGCTGGCCGAGCGCATGAATCGCACGTGGGACGCCGGCATGACCATCGCTGCCAGCACCGACCGCCGTGCGCTCCTGCGCGACGCCGACTTCGTGATCGTCTGCATCCAGGTCGGGCCGCGCGAGGTCGTCTGGCGCCAGGATTGGGAGATTCCCTTGCGCCACGGCGTGCGCCAGCCCTACGCCGAGAACAGCGGGCCGGGCGGATTTGCGCACACCTGCCGCAACGTGCCGGAGATGCTGGCCATCGCACGCGACATGGGGGAACTCTGCCCGGGCGCGTGGATGCTCAACTTCACCAATCCGCTCAGCCGGCTCGGCCTGGCCATCGAGCGCTATTCGTCGATCCGTTGCGTGGGGCTCTGCCACCAGTTTCTGTGGGCCTATGCCATCGTTGCCGCGGTACTGGCGGACGAGTATGGCATCGACGTGCCCAACGGCGACGCCTTCCGCGTGCACACCGACGCGCCCAACGTGCCGGCGATCATGCAGATGATCCGCAGCGGCTACGAGCGATTCAACATCCTTTCTTCGGGGATCAACCACTTTGCGTGGATGCACAGCATTACCGATCGCGCCACGGGTGAGGATCTTTACCCGCGCTTCCAGCAGAAGTACCTGCACGGCTTCCGCACCGATTTCGAGCCGATGACGCGCGAGTTGTTCGGGATCTTCGGCTTATGCCCGACGGCGGGCGACACGCACATGGTCGAGTACCTGGCGTGGACGCACGACCCGCTGGCCAAACCCTGGGAGAAGTACGATCTCAAGTTGCAGAGCTGGGAGGGCAACATCGAGCGGCGGCGTACCGTGCGGGCGCGCGCCGAGCGGCTGGCATGCGATGAGGAGTCGCTGGAGCCGCTGCGCGCCGTGCATAGTGAAGGCGCCGTGGAGATGATCCTGGGCATTGCCGACGACGCCAACACCTACTACCCCGCTGTCAACATCCCCAACCACGGCGCACTGCCCGGCTTGCCCGAGTGGGCCGTGGTCGAGGTGCGGGGCGTGCTCAATCGCGCCGGCGTACAGGGCGTCACCACGCCGGCGCTACCGCGTCCAGTCATCGAGATCTGCCGCCGCGAGGCGGAGTTGGCATCGATCGTCGTCGATGCTGCCACCACAGGCGATCGCGGGCTGGCATTGCAGGCGCTGCTGCTCGACCCCATGATCAACGACATCGATCGTGCGCGGGCGATCCTCGATGATTTCCTCGTCTCGTTCCGCGAGTGGCTGCCGCAGTTCTGGGGATGAGGGGACGTGGGGATGCCAAGATGAGAAGATGACAAGATGACAAGATGACAAGATGAGGCCATTCAGCCCCTCACTCCCTCATCCTCACATCCTCCGCTCCCCTCACTTCTTCATCAACCGCGCTGAGTTGCCCAGGATCGCCAGGTCGGGGATGGACTGGGCGGCGGCGGCGAGAATGGGCGGGATGAAGCCCAGCGCGGCGAGCGAGAGGCCGGCGACGTTGTACACGGCCGTGAAGAAGAGATTCATTTTTACCACGCGCATGGTGCGCCGGGCGATGGCAAAGACCTCCGGCACCAGCGACCAGTCATCCCGCATCAGGGCCACGTGCGCAGCCTCCAGTGCGATGTCGCTGCCGGCCGCCCCCATCGCGATGCCCACATTGGCCTGCGCCAGCGCCGGCGCGTCGTTGACGCCATCGCCGACCATAACGACCACCTTGCCCTGCGCCTGGTAATCCTGCACGATGTTGATCTTGTCTTCCGGCAACAGGTTGGCCCGATAGGGAATCCCGAGTCGGGCAGCCAGCGCGGCGGCTGTCGCTTCATTGTCGCCGGTAAGCAGCTCGATGTGTTCGATGCCCAGCGTGCGCAGGCGGTGCAGTGCAGCCGGCGTTTCAGGGCGCAGCGTGTCAGACGCGGTGAGCACACCCGCCGGCTCACCGTCGCAAGCAACCCAGATCACGCTCTTGCCGCTGAGGTCGATCTCGGTTGCCGGCGGGGTGGTACCAATGAGCCGGTAGCTACCGACCGCGACATGGCGCCCGTCGACATCAGCCGTCACGCCCTTGCCGGGGACGGCAACAAACTGGGCCGGCTCAAAAAGCCGCACCCCGTCAGCGACGGCGCGCGTGCGCACGGCATCGGCCAGCGGGTGCTCGGAGTAGCGCTCGGCGGACGCAGCAAGCGAGAGAATTTCGGTGACGGGCAGGCCGTTGAGCGCGATAATCTCGTCGATGCGCGGGCGGCCCAGCGTTAGCGTGCCGGTCTTGTCGATGAGCACGACATCGGCCGCCGCCAGCGCCTCCACATATTTCCCACCCTTGATCAGCAGCCCCTCGCGCGCCGCCCGGCCGATCGAGGCCAGCATGGCGATGGGCGTGGCCAGCGCGATCGAGCAGGAGCAGGCGACGACGAGGACCGCCGCGGTTGCCAGCGGATCGTGGCGGATCACCAGCGTCAACACGGCGATGCTCAGTACCACCGGCAGGTACCATGCGCTGAACTTGTCGGCAAAGCGCTGGACGTCGGCGCGATGCGCCTCGGCCTCCTCGACAAGCTTGACCACGCGGCCAAAGGTGGTGTCGGCGCCGACGCGTGCGACAGTGATGCGAAGGCTTCCCAGCCGCGCGATCGTCGCGGCGTAGACCTGTGCGCCGGGACCGGCTTCCACCGGCATGGACTCGCCTGTGATCGCCGCCTGGTCGACGGTGGCGTGGCCGTCGACGACTGTGCCGTCGACCGGGATCTGTTCGCCGGGGCGCACGACGACGGTCTCACCGGCGATCACGTCGCCAATCGGCACCTCCACCTCGGCGCCGTCGCGCACGACGCGCGCCTGCTGTGGCGCCAGCGCGGTGAGGTTGCGTACCGCCTTGCGCGCTCCTTCCGCGGTGAAGCGCTCGACGTAATCGCCGACGCGCATGAAGAAGACGACCACCGCCGCAGTTGCCCATTGACCGACAGCCAGCGCAGCCAGCACGCCGATGCTCATGAGCGTGTGCGAGGTCACCTGGCGCTTCAACGTGGCGCGGATGACGTTGCGAAAGATCGGCCAGCCGCTGATGACCACCAGCGCCAGCCCGACGACATAGGGCACGCGCGCGGTAATCTGCTCGAAGAGGCCAAGCCATTCGCCGATGACGACCACGAAGAGCACGGCGCCAAAGACCAGCCCCAGTACCGCCAGCACCTTGCGCGTGTACTGGCGGTACTGGGGCATCACGGCGTCGGCGGAGGCGTCAGGCACGCTGTAGCCGGCATTTTCCACCGCCGCGCGCAACTGCGGCATCGACACCGCGGCCGGGTCGAGACGGATGATGGCCTTCTCCGACGTCAGCAGCACCTGGACGGAGGTGACGCCCGGCACGGCGGCAAGCGCGTGCTGCACATGTTGCGTGCATTCGGTGCAGTCCATGCCGCAGACGGGCAATTCAATGACTTCTTCTTGCGTCAACGTAGTTCCCATAACACTTCCGCGAGATAAATGGTTTCCCGACACAGGTCACCGCCGTCGATGGTGCCGTCGTAGTCCCACCAGGCGGACAGCACGCAATTGGCAATCCCCCAGCCGAGGAGGCGCTGGCGGTCAAGCCCCAGCCGGTCGCCGATCTGGTCTATACGCCGTGCCTGGATGCGTTTGACATCAGGTTGCGCCGGCAGCCAGCGCAGCGGGTTGAAGAGCAGCGCGCCGATCTCGTATTCGCGTTCGCCGGCCACGCCCTTAGGGTCGATGGCCAGCCAGGGTGCGCGCTGCGCCGAAATGATATTGTCGTGGTGCAGGTCGCCGTGGAGCACCATGGGCGGGCCGCTCGAGGCAATCAGCTCGTCGAAGAGGCGTTCGGCTGCGTCGACCAGGTACGGCGGGAAGGGACCTGTACTGCCGCCGAAGCTGGGGCGCAGATCCGCCAGTTGGTGCGACCAGTCACGGATGGTGAGCAGCGTGTGCTCTTCCGGCACCGGACGCCACAGCGCAGCCATGACATCGGCAACGATATCTGTGGCAGCGGCATCATTCTCGTCGACGAGCGGGCGCAGCAGCGCGCCGGGGCTCAGCCGTTCGAGCAAGATTGCGCCGCGCTCGGCCACGGCGTCGACCAGCATGGCACAGCCGTTGCCGCCGTATAGCCCAAGCGCCTCGATCTCCGTTAGCAACTCGCGTTCCGGCACCCCCAGCTTCAGGACAACCTCGCGGCCGTCGCTGCGCACCGCAGGGCACACGTAGTTGAAGGAGAGATTGTCGTATTCGGGCAGCAGCGTCAATTCCCAGCGCGCCGCCATTTCGGCGACGAGATCGGGCAATGTACGCAGAAAGTCCGCGCCTTTGTCGCCAAAGACATTGTGGATGTTGGCGACAAAAACCGGTGGCAGCGCCAGCACGTCGATGCTCATGCCGGCGGCCGCCTGTCCCGCGCGGCCGCAAGCATGGCCAGTTTGTCGGCGCGCCGCGGCGGCAGATCGAGCGCTGCCCGGATCAGCGCGTCGATGGCAGTGTACGGAATGGACGCGCCCGGCGCCAACTCGACGTACCGCACCTGCGTGCCGTCACCGCTTAGCAGGCCATCGGGATCACCAAGCAGCGCGCCGAACTCGAAGCCCAGGCGGACGCCCGTGGTGCGGGGAAAGATTGCGCAGAAGTACCCGCACACCGGATCGGTATAGCCAATGGCGTGCCAGCCGCGATAGACGCGTTCCCGTGCAGCCGGCGCCGTGGCCAGGATTTGGCGGCGCAACGCCTCGGCCATGCCCTGCACGGCGGGCGCATGTGCGGCCAGTAGCTGCTCGATTGCGGTGAATGGTGTCGTGTCTTCGTTCATGGTTGTGTCTGTGGTAGAACCACACCTATTGTACACCGCGCGGCGGTGAAACGCGCGAGTCGGTGCGTGCGCATTCGCAGCGATGGCGATGGCCGCGCCGGTGTATCTCAAGTTATGGTGCGGGGCGCTGCCGGATCAGCCGACCGCCTGGGATTTCGCCCGCCGGCATGATCGCCCGCCATCCCGTGTGCTATACTCAAATTAGACGCGCGTCTGCCCGATACCAGAGGAGCGGCTATGCCCCAGATCCTTGACTTCCTTCTGGAATTGATGGCAGAGTTTGCCGGTGGCCCAGGGCCGCCCGGGAACAACTTGGTGCGCTTTGGGTTGGCGGCGACACTCTGGCTTGTCTTGCTCGCGCTCGCCCTCAGCCGCCAGCGGGAGGGGAGACTCGAGCGCGAGCGGCTGTTGGTTGTCGGCTTTGCGCTAGCGCTGCTGCGCGAACTCTTCAAGTTTGCCCATCTCTCCGTGCGGCTGGTGACGGACAGCGATCATAGCGTCTTCTGCGCCGTGATCGCGCCGATGGAGCACGCGCTAACCCTGGCCTCGCTCGTCGTCATCGCCGCCGCGTTTCTCCGCTACATTCTCGACGACGCCGTGATCGCCCGCCGCTATCTGCGGGTTGGCCTGTGGGCCGGCGGCCTGGCCACCGCGGCGGCGTTCTTCTGGTGGCCCATCGAACTGCGTGCAAATCCGGAAATTCAGTTCCACTTGACCTGGCCCGCTTCCCTGCTGCATCTACTGGCAGCCCTCTTGATCGGCGCTGCCGCGCTGATCCTGGCGCGGCGGCGCGGCTGGCTGCGTAACACGGTCCTGATCGCACTGGCGTTTCTCTTTATCTCCGAGTTGCTGACCTTTATCAACTTCGCCACCGGCCACACCAACAATCGCGTGCTCTGCCCCGTCTCCAACAGCTTCTATCTGTGGGCGATTCCGATCTTTGCCTTCGTCTACTACCGCGAGCAGACCAATGAGAAGCGCCAGGCCGATGCCGCGCTACGCGCCTACCGCGACCACCTGGAAGAACTGGTTGCGGCACGGACTGCCGAATTGACGCATGCCAACCAGCAACTTGCGGTCGAGACGCAGGAGCGCATCCAGTCGCGCGCCCATGCAGCCGCGCTGGAGGAACGCCAGCGTATTGCCGCCGAAATGCACGACGGGTTGGCCCAGGTACTTGGTTACCTCGGCCTGAAATCTGACGAGGCGACCACCTTGTTGCAGAGCGGGCAGGTACCGGCGGCCGCCGGTACCATGCAGCAGATTCGCACGGCTATCGGGCAGGCCTCCTACGAGGTGCGCCGTTCGATTGCCAGCCTGCACGAAAAGCCGCCGGCGCCGCAGTCTCTGCAAAGCGCGCTGGCCGCGCTGGCTGCGGAGCCTGCGACGAATGGGCCGGCCGTGACCGTTGTCGGCATCAACGACGAGCCGCTCTACCTGCCGCGACCGCAGCAGGAGCAGGTGATGCGCGTGGTGCAGGAGGCCGTGACCAACGCGCGCAAGCACGCGGCGGCAAAGCAGGTGACCATCGCGCTGTCAACATTGCATGGCAGCGATGCGGCCGCCGGCTATCTGATCGCAGTTGCCGACGACGGTTGCGGCTTCGATCCAGAGCGGGCAGCCGGCACGCACGATGAGCACTTCGGCCTGAGCATCATGGCGGCGCGCGCCGAGCGGCTGGGTGGTCGGCTGCGGATTGCCTCGACGCGCGGGGCCGGCACGCGCGTCGAGTTATCGTGGCCGGCAACTTCGCCCGCACAAGCCGGCGGCGCGCCGGAACCAACGCCGGTGGCACCGGCCGTGGCCGACGTGATGGGGCGCTGAAAGGGAGGCAACGGACGTGACCAGGGTGCGTGTCCTGCTGGCCGACGACCATGCGCTCTTCCGCGAAGGAGTCGCCGGCATCCTCAACAGCCAGCCAGACTTCACCGTCGTCGGTGAGGCGGCGGATGGTATCGAGGCGGTGGTGATGGCGCGCAAGCTGCGCCCCGATCTCATCTTGATGGATGTGGGGATGCCGGGTTATGACGGCGTCGAGGCAACCCAGGCGATCAAACGCGAGCTGCCGGACACCACGGTCGTCATGCTCACCGTGCGCGACGAAGACGAGATGCTGTTCGACGCAATCAAGAGCGGCGCCCAGGGTTACTTGCTCAAAAGCATCCATGCCGATGAGTTGCTGGCACTGCTGCGCGGCGTCGTGCAAGGCGAGGCGGCGCTGACACCGGCGCTGAGCGGGCGCATCCTTGCCGAATTTCGCCACCTCAGCCGCCCGCCGGGGGAACCGCCGGCCACCGATACGCCGGCGCTCTCGCACCGCGAACACGAGGTGCTGGACCTGATCGCACGCGGCGCCACCGACAAGGAAATCGCGGCCAGCCTTGTGATCAGCATCCATACGGTCAAGAGCCACGTGCGCAACGTGCTGGCCAAGCTGCACAGCAGCAGCCGGCATGACGCGGCCCGCTTTGCCGCCGAGCATGGCCTGATCTCGCCGCAACCGCCACCCGATGCCGAGTGACCGGCTCCCGACCGGCCTTGCCACAGATTTTCATTGCCCATCATCGCAAACGAGAGCTTCATGCGCCGGTCGGGCTTGGACGCGTCTGGCACTTTGGGCGACGGACGAGGCGCAACGGCCTGGTTCCTGGCCGCCGAGACCTAAGTCGCGCCGATGAGTTGCCGCGTTCCAGATCGCTCGTTTTTCGGTCGCGCCCGTGGCCAAGAGCGATTGCAGGAAGGCTTGGCGGCAACCATAATGGAACCAAGACGAGCATCGCGATGCCGAGAGAGGAATGACACATGTGAAGGCACAAGCCACCAAGTGTCCGATAGTCTTGCTGTCTCATCGAACCGTCACGCGGTTGCTTGTTGCCTTCCCGCCCGAATGGAGGCAACCTATGAAACGCTTGAACTTCCTGATAGTCTGTATTCTTGTGTTGGTGCTGGCGCCCTCCGCTGTGGCCAAAGGCCCGCCAGCTTCCGAAGCTGCCAGCAACAATCTGTCGTTTCCCGTGATCTGGGCTGAGGGCGTGACGAAGACAATCCCCGGCACACCGGGCATGGTGCCCGCGACCGGCGGCGCCTGGTGGTACTCCTGGGGCACCAATGGCACCGATCCCAACGTCGTGCCGGCAAGCTGTGCCCCGGATCCGGATAATACTGACTATTGTGACAACGGTATGCCTGGTTCGGTCAATGAGGCACTGGTGCCCGGCACCCCGCCGGCCGACAATCCCATGCCGCTCGTGAAGGCCTATCTCCAGAAGGACGCCAAGAACACCTGGCAGGCGGGCACTTCCGATTGGTCTGGCGCTCCGGTAGCTGTTCATGAGATCGACTGGGGTGACAACCTCGAATCGCAAGATTGGTTCACCCGTTCGCAGGTGCGCACGGAGGTTGTGCTCTTCGAGAATCTCGCGGAGCCGATGACAGAGTACGCAATGCGCCATGTCTCCGGTTGGGGCATCGACGAAGTGCACGGCATGGCCGTGGACGAGATGGGTCCGGTGGCAGGTCCTGGAACCAAGGCGACCATCTACTCGAACTGCGCCCGCTTCACCATTCAGAAACTGCTGGTGACGCGCGACAATCCAGCGTTGGAAAACCTGGTCTGGGAGCCCGGAACGGGTTGGGTCGAAGGTGAGAATGCCACAACCGACCTGATCAATACGCCGATCTTCAACAAGGCGGTCTATGAGGGCGGCGACGGTCCCGGCTACTACTCGGCCGAGATCAACGTCAAGGGGCGCATCATCTATGGCTACACCTGGAACGTGCGCCAGCTCAATGACCCGCTGCCCAGCGGCCCGGCCGGCGACTATCGGCTCACCTTCAGCTTCGACGAAAGCTGCGGCCCGGTCAATCTCAACACCTCCTTTGTCGATGGCGTCACCGAAATCGTGCTGCCCTTGGAGACGGAAGAGGCTGCGGCGTCGGCCGAGCCCACCGATGAGGGTGGTGGGACTGCTGTCCTTGACTTTGACAACAACCTCACCTATATCGATGTGCGCATCCTCGACCGTAGCGGCGGTGGCGGCGGTGGTGGTGGCGGCAAACGACCGCGTGAAATGTACATGGAGCAGGAGCGCTTCCGCTATTGCCAGGAGGGTGAAGGCGAGTGCTGCGAAGACGGCTCGGTCTGCCTGGCTGTGCGCGAGCGCACCGGTGAACTGGCCCAGTTGCGAGCGCAGATCGAATGCGAAGGCGAGGCGTGCCAGCACTTCCAGGCCCGCCTCCAGGAACTGGTACAGGTGCTGAACCGGCTGCAACTGCGCAGTTGCACGGCTGACGGCGAGTGCACGTGCACCTGCCAGGAAGGGGAGGAGTGCTTGCAGATTCAGGATCGCCTGCGCGAACTGGAGCGCCTGCGCCTGGAATTGTGCGACCTTTGCACTGACGGCGACTGCCCGTGCGATGCCGAAATCCTCGACGCCGTTGGCGCTGCATTCTATGACCTGGCGTTGAGTCTTGCCGGCCCAGAGCAGGACTCGTTCCTGTTCCTGCCGGCCCTGGCGAAAGAGGAGTAGCTGTCTTCCTCTCTCATCGCCGCGTTGATTCGCCGGCCGTACATGCCCTGACCGGCGGGTGACGCAAGACGACGTAACGGATCGTGCGCGATGACGGCAGTAGTGTGCGCACGATCCGTTGCGTCTCTCCGGTGCGGAGAGAGAGGTGCAGATCGCCGTGGGGGCGTGTGTCGCACTGGGGTCAGGCGATGCGGGACGGGCGAAAGGCCCGGCGGCCAGGTGCAACACACGCCCTGCAGTCGAGCACCAGATACCAGATTCGACGACTCTTGCCGTGGCAGGGTGCGGTGGAGCGAAATCCCGATTCGCTGTACAATGGCGCAGTACGATCAGCCTTTAGCCGCGGACGCGCCACGATGAACAGCAGCCTGCCCGACTCCTTTCTGATTCCAGCCAACCAGCTTGTCGACCGCAGTCCCATCCCGTTGACGATTCTGCCCGATCTGCCGGCGCTGCACGCGCACTTTGCGCGCGCCGTCGAGCCGCCCATCAGCCGCTGGTATCGCCTGACGCCGGCCGAGTTCAAGGCCGGCAAGACGCGGCTGGTAGCCCTGGCGCCCGAGACCGTCGTCATGAATGCCACGCGTGCGGCGGCCGGTAACTTTGCGGCGCTGCCGCCCATGGCGGTGACGCTGGGCCTGGCCGATATCCTGGCGGCGCGGCGCATCCGGCTCTACGGCCAGGGCGGCGTCTGGCAGCGCACGGCCCTGCGCATCGCGCTCTTCGGTAGCCCCTATGTGGCCGACGCCGGCGGCGAGGATGTGGACTATCCGGTCAGTCTGCTGCGCAGCCACCGCGACCTGGCGATTGTGGCCGACGGGCAGACCGCGCAGCCGGCGCAACCGTCGATGGCCGCGTAGCTGCAAGCCCGGTGCGACCGAATGTTGACCATCTGCTTCGGCAAAGCCGCACAAATCTAGTATGATACGAGCACAGCCCAATCATGTTGCGGAGAGCGTGCCGGTGGACCGCACTACCGATGCTCCACTGGACTATCCCGTGCGCTTCTGTCCCAAACCGCGCCAGTCGCGGTCAATTCTTATCATTGAAAGCGGGGAAATTGACTCATGACCGTCACCACAAAAAACGGCACCTTGAACAAGTACAGCAGCCAGTTGACGCAGGTGCGCTCGCAGGTCGGCTCGCAGGCCATGCTTTACGGCGTGGGGCTGACCGATGAGGACATGAAGAAGCCGCAGGTCGGTATTGCCAGCATGGGCTGGGAAGGCAACACCTGCAACATGCATCTGAATGACCTCGCCAAAGAGGTCAAGGCCGGCGTCAACGCGGCTGGCATGGTCGGCCTGATCTTCCACACCATCGGCGTGAGCGACGGCATCTCCATGGGCACGGAAGGCATGAAGGCGTCGCTGCTCTCGCGCGACCTGATTGCCGATTCCATCGAGACGGTCATGCGCGCCCAGTGGTACGATGCCAACGTGTCGCTGCCGGGCTGCGACAAGAACATGCCGGGCACGATCATGGCGGCGGCGCGTCTCAACCGACCGACCATCATCGTCTACGGTGGCACCATCCGCGCCGGCCATTTGGGCGATCAGAAGCTCGACATCGTGTCGGCCTTTGAGGCCTATGGCAAGTGGCTGGCCAAGGAGATCAACGAGGACGAACTGCGCGCCGTCCTGCGCAATGCTTGCCCGGGCGAGGGCGCGTGTGGCGGCATGTACACCGCCAACACCATGGCCTCCGCCATCGAGGCGCTGGGCATGAGCCTGCCGTACAGTTCGTCGTACCCAGCCGACAGCGCAGAGAAGAAGGCCGAGTGCCACGCTGCCGGCCCGGCGTTGCTCCACCTGCTCGAGCGCGACATCAAGCCGTCGGACGTCCTGACGCGCAAGGCCTTTGAGAACGCGATCGCCGTCGTCGTCGCGCTGGGCGGCTCGACCAACGCCGTGATGCACCTCATCGCCATGGCCAAGGCCGCCGACGTGCCGCTGACCATCGATGACTTCCAGGCGCTCTCCAACCGCACGCCGCTGCTGGCGGACATGAAGCCCAGCGGGCCGTGGGTGATGGAAGATCTCTGGCAGGTGGGTGGCGTGC
>WBZU01001998.1_pt1 | contig 14593 bp, 10 predicted proteins | sample 5204311 | NCBI WGS metagenome assembly WBZU01 (sample SAMN12344359, study PRJNA552823) | activated sludge metagenome | biome: Activated sludge suspended growth; feature: Nitrification reactor; material: Wastewater; isolation source: activated sludge from nitrification reactor of wastewater...
GCTCGACGGCCGGGGCGTCGAGCCCTGGTTCGCCCACGTCTCCTACATCAAGCCCCACCCGCCCTACCGGGCCCCGGCGGGGTACCACGACCGCTACGACCCCGACGCCGGCCCGCCGTTCCGTCGCCACCCCGACCGCGACGCCGAGACGGCGCTGCACCCGCTCCACGCCATCGGGGTGGCGCTGGCCGGCTGCTCGACCGACGAGGCCGAGGCCCGCCAGATCCGGGCCTCCTACTGGGGGAACATGGCCGAGGTCGACCTCCAGATCGGGCGGCTGCTCGACCACCTCGACGCCACCGGGAAGGCCGAGACCACCCTCGTGGTGCTGACCGCCGACCACGGCGACCAGATGGGCGACCACTGGCTGGTCGAGAAGCTGGGCTGGTGGGACGAGAGCTTCCACATCCCGCTGATCGTCGTCGACCCCCGCCCCGAGGCCGACGCCACTCGTGGCGCGGTGGTGGATGACGTGACCGAGTCGGTCGACGTCCTGCCCACGATCTGCGCGTGGCTCGGCGAGGAGGTGCCGCTGGCGGTGGACGGTCGGGCCCTCCAGCCCTTCCTCCACGGCGCCGGCGCCCCCGACGACTGGCGCACCGAGGCCCACTGGCAGTGGGACTTCGGCGATCCGGTGCGCCACCTCGCCGAGGAGGCCTTCGGGCTCACCAGCGAGCAGTGCACGCTCGACGTCCAGCGATCGGCCACCGAGAAGTACGTGCAGTTCGGCGACGGGTCGACGCTCTACTTCGACCTCCTGGCCGATCCCGATCAGCTCGTCGACCGTTCCGCCGACCCGGCCACCGCCGAGGCCCGGGCCGCGGCCGCCGCCCGCTTGCTGGCGTGGCGGATGCGCCACCAGGACCGGACCCTCACCGGCCACCGGCTCACCAAGCGCGGCCTGGTGGTCCGCCGCGACCCCCGGCGCTGAGGGCGCGCCTACCCGCTACGTTCCGCGCGTGGCGTTGTCCGATTCGTCGGTTTCGGGCGGGCCGACCAGGGGGCTCGTGCCCGAAATCCCACGGAGCGTGACCGGATCGGCGGCCCTCGCGGCCGGTTTGGGCCGGATGGCCCGTTTCCCCGAGGGGGTCGGCCGTCGTAGGTTCGACGGCGTCATGTCCATCGACCTGCGCTTCTGGCGCTCCGAGTGGCTCCGCCGAGCGCTCCAGCCCGACGGCGGGCTGGCCGAGGCCGAGGGCCTCGCCGCCGGCACCGGCCTGCTCACCGGGAGCGTCGTGCGGGGATCGTCGCAGACCGCCGTGCCCTGCCCGTCCTGCGGGGGCGCGTCGGAGGTGGTGGTGATCGACCTCGTGGCCAACGAGACCAGCCGGTCCTGCCGCCGGTGCGGTCACCGGTGGACCACCGACGCCCAGTCGCCGGCTCGGGCCCGACGAGCCTGACCGTCCGCCGGCCCGCCCGGCACTAGGGTCCACGCCCACTGGACGATCTCACCCAGGGGGGACGGGCGTGGCTCGTGGGACCGTGACCGCCGGCGCGCCGGCACGTGGCGCCGACGCCGAGGCGATCGGCCCGCCGCTGTTCGTGCTCGCCCTCGGCTTCCTGTCGGTGGTGGTGTCGCTGCCGCTGGCCCGCCTCGACGGCATGGCGCAGCACGTCGTCGGCTACCTCGTGGGCGGCCTGGTGCCGATCGTGGTGGTCGGGGTGGCCCGCCGGCTCGACCTCGAGCGCCGCCGCAGTCCCAAGTACCAGGCCCGGACCGCCTTCCGCCTCGGCTCGGTGGCCCTGCTGGTGGCGGCGATCGTCGCCGCCGGCATCCACCTCTGGCCCATCGCCACGGAGCTGGCCTCGTGATCCGGACCGTCCGCACCACCCTCCTCGCCCTCGCCGCGGTGCTCGTCGTGGGCGTCGCCGCCCCGCCGGTGGCGGCCCGCCCCGCCCAGGACCCGGCGGCCACCACGACCACCGCGGCCGGCTCGACCACGACGGTGCCGGCCACCGTCGACGACGGCGCCACCGCGGGCGCCACCGCCATCGACGACCTGGCCGCCTGCATCCAGGGGTCTCGGTCGCTGGCGGTCGTGTTCCTGATCGACGAGTCCGGCTCGTTGCAAACCTCCGACCCCGACAACCTGCGGGTCGACGCCGCCGAGGCCGCCCTCGACAGCCTGACCTCGCTGACCCAGGGCCCCAAGGCCGGGCGCATCCAGCTCGACGTGACCTTCGCGGCGTTCTCCAACCGGTATCGCACGGTCCAGGACTGGACCGCGGTGAGCGACGCGACCACGCCGACGCTGATCAAGACCCTCGAGTCGTACCGGAAGCTCAACCAGGGCACCGACACCGACTTCGTCAACGCCCTCACCGGGGCCCGCGCCGCGCTGGCCGACCGGTCCGCGGCCCTGACCGCCGACGGCGGCGACGCCCCCTGCAAGGCGGTGCTGCTGTTCACCGACGGCAAGTACGACATCGGCGTCCGCACCCCCGACGACATCGACGAACTGGGCGCCACCAAGCCCTACGCCCCCGACATCACCCTCGACTCCGAGGCGAACGCGGCCAAGGCCGAGGCGGCCGGGCGGGCCGCCCTGTGCGACCAGGGCGGGCTGGCCGACGGCGTCCGCGGCGACTCGATCACCCTCCTGACCGTGGCCCTCACCGGCCGGGTCGACCCCGAGGCGCAGAAGTTCCTGGAGGCGTTCAGCACCGGGTCGGCCGCGGGGACCACCTGCGGCAAGCCGGTCGAGCGGGCCGCCGGCGCCTTCGTGAGCGCGTCCGACGTCGACCGGCTCGTCGCCCGCTTCGACGAGGTGGCGGTGCGGGTGGCCGGCGGCACCCTGGTGCCGGGCGCGGCGGTGACGATGTGCGGCAAGGACCCGTGCCCCAACGGCACCCGGTCGCTGACCGTCGACGCCTCGGTCCGCCGCCTGCGGATCCTGGCGCTGGCCCCCAAGCCCGGCCTGGCCGTGCGGCTGACCGGGCCGGGCGGCGAGGTCACGGTCGACAAGGCGGGCGACGTCTCCCTCGGCGCCGCCAAGGGCACGGCCCGCACCATCGCCGGCCGCGGCCTGGTGGTGGAGGTCGACCGGCCGGACGACGCCGACTCGTGGACCGGGGAGTGGACGGTCACCCTGCTCGACCCGACCGGCAAGCAGGAGGGCAAGCCGGCCACCCTGAACACGTACCTCTACAGCGACCTCAAGGTGGCCTTCACCGGCAAGCTGGCGCTGACGCGCGGCGAGGCCCAGCCGGTCGCCGCGGCACCCGTCCTGCCCAAGGGCGTCGAGGCCGACCTGGTCGACGCCAACGTGGTCCTGCGCATCGACGACCCGATCAAGGGCACCACCCGGCGGGTGGACCTGGCCGGCCCGCCGAACGGCCCCTACGCCGGCGACGTCGAGGTCCCGACGAGCTACACGAGCAACTACGCCGAGGCCTCCGTCGAGCTCGAGGGGACCACGAGCTCCGGGGCGCGGATCACCGCCCGGTCGGCGCCCGAGCAGGTGCTGGTCGAGCGGCCGGGCGAAGCGATCCAGTTCGCCCCCGCGGTGATCGCGCTCCCGTCGATCACCGGCGAGGGGTCGAGCTCGGCGCCCTTGCTGTTGGTGGGCGGCCAGTCGGCCGGCTGCGTGTGGTTCGGCAAGGCCACCTCCGACGCCCCCGACGGCGCCGGCGAGATCAAGGTCCGCTACGACGGCAAGGACGTCGTCGGCCAGGGCAACTGCATCGAGGTGGCCGGCGGCAAGGCGTCGCAGGTGGTGATCGAGGTGCAGCCGTCGGGCCGGGCCTCGGGCACCGCCAACGGGATCCTCGAGGTCCACGAGCAGGTGCAGGGGGGCAAGGCGTCGGTCACCCAGGTGCCGTACCACGTCGACCTCGCCCTCGGCATCGACGAGACGCGGCGGTTGTTCCTCGCCATCGTGCTGGTGGCGGTCGGCATCGCCCTGCCGCTGGCCCTGCTGTACCTGGTCAACGTGCTCTCGGCCCGCTTCCAGTCGCTCGACGCGGTCCGAGGGGCGGTGATCCCGGTGCGGGTCGACGGGCGGATGCTCTACCGCACCGACGGCGCCCGGCTGCGGCCGCTGTCGGTCACCGCCGACGACTTCGAGTCGATGGTCGGCACCGGCGGGCCGCGCCGGTTCGCCTTCGGCGGGGTGGAGTTCCGAGCCAAGGCGTCGCGCAACCCGTTCGGGGCGGCGATGGCGATGGCCGCCCCCGAGGGCGGCGCCGAGCGCCTCGACGGCAAGGCCGGCAGCAAGATCGAGCTCGACACCGCGCTGGCCGGCTCCTGGATCTTCCTGCTCGACCCGGACCGCACCCGCCGCGGCGGCCCGACCGAGTCGGTCGGCAGGCTGGTCGCCTTCGTGGCCGAGGGCGATGCCACCCCCCAGCTCCGGCGCATGGTCCCCGAGGTGGAGGAGCAACTCCCGACCACCGCCTCGCGGCTCGCCGCCCTGGTGCGGGGCAAGGCCACCCGCGAGGCCAACGAGGAGGCCTCGACGACGGCCAAGGGCCGGGGCAAGGCGCCGAAGGCCAAGCGGGGCGCGGCCCCCGAGCCGGTCAACGCGCCCGAGACGGCTCCGGTCGTCGAGGCCCCGGAGCCGGTCGTCGAGCCGCCGGTCGACGAGGCGCCGGTGGTCGAGGCGCCGGTGGTCGAGGACTCGAGCGACGACCCGCCGGTGGTCGAGGCGTCGAGCGACGAGCCCGACGACGAGCCCCCGCCGCCGCCGCTCGGCTTCACCGGCCGCGGCTGACCCGCCCGGCCCCGCCGGCTCAGCCGGTTCAGCCGGTGGTCATCGCCACGACGCCGGCCACCGCCACGCCGAGGCCCAGCACCTGCTGGCGGTGCAGGCGTTCGCCGAGCACCACCCGGGCCAGGACCACCGTCGCCGCCGGGTACAGCGACGACAGCACCGCCACGATCGACAGGAGCCCGGTGCGGGTGGCGGCGAGGTAGATGGCGTTGGCGGTGATGTCGAGCACGCCGGCGCCGGCCACCGCCGCCCACGAGGCGCGGATCGGCACGAGGTTCGGGCCCAGCTCGCCCCGCCCGGCGGCGGCCCAGAGGGCGAGCACCGCCACCGAGCCGACCACCGCGGTCGAGCGGGCGGCCACCAGCGGCCACAGCCCGGCGTCGTCGGTGGTGGCGCCGAGCAGGACGAACACGATGCCGAAGCCGAGGCCCGAGCCGAGGGCGGCGAGCACGAGGCGGCGGGTGGACGAGCCGAGGGCGGCATCGGGCACCGCCGGCAGGTCGGCGGCGGACCGGTGTTCGATGCGGGCCTCGACCTCGACGGCCTCGGGTCGGTCGCCGTGCTCGGGGGCGCCGGAGATCAGGGCGACCGCCAGCAGGGCGAGGGCCACGCCGGCGATCGCCACCGCCCCGGGCCGCTCGCCGGAGGCCACCCCCCAGGCGAACGGCACGATCGCCGCCACCACCGCGGTGATCGGGGCGACCACGCTCATGCGGCCGGCGGCCAACCCGGCGTAGAGCAGGCCGACGGCGATCGGCCCGATGCACCCGGCGGCCACGCCGAGGGCGAGGTCCCGGCCGGTGGCCGCCGGCAGTCCGCCGATCGCCCACCACCCGGCGGTGACCACCAGCAGCAGCGCGCCGCTGAGCGCGAAGGACCCGACCATCACCGCGCTGGCCCGGCTGCGGGTGCTGGCCACCCCGCCGCAGAAGTCGCCGCTGCCGTAGGTCAGGGCGACGAGGAGCCCCAGAAGCACGGCCATCGGCGGACGGTACCTTCGGGTGCCCCGGCCGGCCCAACACGATGACCGCTACCGTGCGGCCATGTCCGACCAGATCCTCGAGGTCGACCTGCTGCGCTTCGAGGGCGGCGACGGCGCCGCCCGAGCCGCGGTGGTCGACGGCCTGATGCGCTCGCTGACCACCGGGTTCGCCTACATCACCCACGACCTCAGCGCCGACCTGATCGACACCGCCTACGGGATGCTCGAGACGTTCTTCTCGCTCCCCGCCGACGAGAAGGCCCGCTTCGTCGCCCCGGGCACCCACGGCCAGACCGGCTACACCGGCCTGCTGGTGGAGACGGCGGCCACCGCCGAGGTGGCCGACTGGAAGGAGATGCTCAACTGGGCGACCGACGTGGCCCCCGGCCACCCGCTGCGCAGCCGCTTCCCCCACCGCTACCACCCCCAGGTGCTGCCCGACGCCGCCGTCCCCGGCATCGCCGAGGTCCTCAACCGGTTCCACGTCGCCCTCGCCGACCTCCAGCGCCGCATCCTGCGGATCATCGCCACCGGCATCGGCTGCCACCCCGACTACTTCGAGCGGATGCTGATCGACGGCTCGACGCTCAGCCGGGCGATCCACTACCCGCCGATGGCGTCGGCCCCCGACGCCCCCCACGTGTGGGCCGGCGAGCACGCCGACATCAACCTGATCACCGCGCTGCCCCGGGCCACCGCCCCCGGCCTCCAGGTGAAGCTCAAGGACGAGGGTCGCTGGATCGACGCGGTGGCCGGCCCGGACCAGGCGATCATCAACACCGGGCTGATGCTCGAGATCGTCACCAACGGCGTGATCCCGCCCGGCATCCACCGCGTGGTGGCGGCCGAGGGCCAGCCCGGCGACCGCTACTCGGTCGTGCAGTTCTGCCACCCGACGCCGTGGACGATCCTCGCCCCGGTGGCGTCGTGCTGCACGCCCGACCACCCCCAGCGCTTCGCCCCGATCGCCGCCGGCGACGCCCTCGACCTGGTCCTCTACGAGATCAACCTGATCGAGGACGCCCGCGAGAGCTGATCGGTGAACGGGGCGGGGTCAGGGGGTGGGGCCGTCGATCGAGGCGAGATCGGCCTCGACGCCGGCCAGGCAGGACTCGATCATCGCCCCCCGCAGGGCGGTCTTGGTGCGGGCGTAGGCGCCGGTGCGCAGCGCCCCGAGGCGGGCGGCTTCGGCCAGCGCCTCGGCCAGCAGGTCGTCGGCGGCCACCACGCGGTCGAGGTAGCCGACCTCCTTGGCCCCGACCACGTCGTAGGCGGTGCCGCCGAGGGTGGCCGCGGTGAGGGCGGTGGTGGTCAGCCGGTCCCGGGCCAGCTCGACGGCGGCCTGGGGGAGGGGCATGCCGATCGCCACCTCGGTCAGGCCGATCTTGGCCGGGACGTCGGCGCCGAGCCGCAGGTCGCAGGACAGGAGCGTGAGCGCCCCGCCGGCCAGCGCGTGGCCGGTGCAGGCGGCGACGGTGGGGACGCCGAGCCCGTAGACCCGCAGCCACCAGCGCAGGCCCCGCACCACCAGCGCCCGCATCCCCTCGACCGACGCCGTCATCTCGCCGAGGTCGAACCCGGCGGAGAACCGGCCCGGCCGGCCCACGAGCACGAGGGCCCGGGCGCCGTCGGCCTCCACCCGGTCGAGCAGGCCCTCGAGGTGGGCCACCACCGCATCGGAGAAGGCGTTGGCCTTGCCGTCGTCGAGGGTGATCACGGCCACGGCGTCGTCGCGTAGCTCGTAGGTGGGCAGGGCGTCGGTCATGGCCGGCGACGCTACCGGCCGCCGTCGACCGCGTCGGTCAGCGGGCGGCACGGATCCACGCGCGCGGCCCGCCGGGCTACGACGAGAACCCGAGGGTCCGGCGCTGGCGCTGCTCGACGGTGCGGTAGAGGGCGCCGGCGTCGAGGGTGCCGACCACGGTGCCGTCGGCCCCGACCACGAGGCCGTCACGGACGTCGCCGCCGTCGATCTTCTGGGCCGCCGGCAGCAGGGGCTCGTCGGCCCGGACCGTGGTCAGCCGGTCGAGCGGGTAGGCGAGGTCGGCCACCCGCAGCGACGACCACCGCTCCGGCGGCACCGCCCGGATCGCCGCCGCGGTGAGCAGCCCGACCACCCGGCCGTGGGGCCCCACCACCGGGTAGGCCTGGTGGGTGGTGCCGACCGGGAGCGACCGCAGCGCGTCCGCCACCGTCCCGATCTCGGCCACCATCGGCGGGTTCGGGTGCATCGCCTCGTGGACCTCGGCCCCCTGGAGCAGGTCGTAGAGGGGCACGGCCCGGAGCGTGCGGGCGGCGGCGTAGGCGATGTAGCCGCCTACGATCACCAGCCACCAGCCGCCGAACCCGCTGGAGCCCACCGTGCGAGCGCCGTACAGCACGAGCAGCACCCCCGCGCCGATGCCGGCGTAGGCCGCCACCCGCATGCCGGTGCCCTGGCGGCCGGTGCGGCGCCACACCAGCGACGACAGCACCGTGCCGCCGTCGAGCGGCGCCACCGGGAGCAGGTTGAAGGCGGCCAGGACCAGGTTGAGCCGCCCGAGGAGGGCGAACACGTTGCCGGCCAGCCCGGCGAGGCCGGCGCCGGGCAGCACGTACGCGGCGGCGAGGAAGGCGACGCCGCACGCCGCGCTGGCCAGCGGGCCCACGACGGCGATGCGGAACTCGGAGCGGGCGCTGGCCGGCGCCGACTCGAGCTTGGCCACCCCGCCGAGCAGCCACAGGCTGATCGAGCGCACGCCGATGCCCTCGTCCTGGGCGACGAGGGCGTGGCCGATCTCGTGGACGAGGAGCGAGGCGAAGAACAGCAGGGCGAAGCCGGCGCCGGCGATCCAGTGCGCCGGGGTGCCGACGTCGGGCGCCTCGATCGGGAAGCGGTTCTCGGCCAGGGCGATCGTGTAGACGCCGGCGATCAGCAGCACGGTCAGGTCCATCGTGACCCGGATGCCGGCCAGCCGCCCCAGCGGGATGTCTCGACCCATCGGGGCAACCTACCGACGCCGGGGCCCGATCGGGTCGGCGGCGCGACAGGTCGCCTCGATCAAGCGGCCACGATCTCGGCGACCACCTCGGCGAAGGCGGCGGTGTGGGCGTCGACGTCGGCGGCGGTGGTGGCCGGGCACATCAGGGCCATGTTGTGGAACGGGGTGAGCAGGATGCCGCGGTTGGCCAGGGCGAGGTGGAGGTACTCCTCGACCTCGTCGTCGGCGGCGCCGGCCGACTCGGTCCCGGTGCGGGGGGCCGGGCGGGCGAAGCGGTACTCGGCCCGGGCGCCGAGCTGGACGATCGACCACGGCAGGTCGTGGCGGTCGAGGGTGGCCTGGACGCCGGCGGTGAAGCGGGTGGCCAGCTCGGCCATCACCGCGAAGGCGGCCGGCGTCAGCACCTCGGCCAGGGTGGCCCGGGCCGCGGCCAGCGACAGCGCGTTGCCGGCCAGCGTGCCGCCCACCCCGCCCACGTCGACCAGGTCCGCATCCGAGGCGGCCACCGCGTCGGCCAGCCGGTCGGCCACCGCGCCCGACAGCCCGTAGGCCCCGATCGGCAGCCCGCCGGCGATCGACTTGCCCAGCGTGACCACGTCGGGCCGCAGGCCCCACGCCTGGGTGCACCCGCCCGGCCCGGCCGAGAGCGTGTGGGTCTCGTCGATCAGGAGGAGCGTGCCGGTCTCGTCGCAGATGCGGCGCAGGGCGTCGAGGAAGCCGGGCTCGGGCAGGACGATGCCGATGTTGGTGAGCGCCGGCTCGGTGATCAGCACGGCCACGTCGCCCGGCGCCAGCGCCGCCTCGACCGAGGCGACGTCGTTCCACTCGAGCGCCCGGGTGGTCTGGGCCGGGGCCACCTGGGGGGCGACGTTGCCGGGCCGGGCCACCGTGGCGCCCCGCACGTCGCGCACGACGAAGGTCTCGTCGACGGTGCCGTGGTAGCCGTAGGCGAAGCAGGCGACGAGGGGCCGGCCGGTCACCAGCCGGGCCAGGCGCAGCGCCCAGCGGTTGGCGTCGGTGGCGCTGAGGGCGAACGACCAGCGGGGCAGCCCGAACCGCCGGGCCAGCTCCTCGGCCACCCAGGTGCCGTCCTCGGTGGGCAGCATCGCGGTGGCGCCGCCCAGCTCCTCGAAGCGGCGGCGCACGGCGACGACGGTGGGGGCGGGCGAGTGGCCGGCCATCGCCCCGGTGTCGCCGAGGGCCAGGTCGAGGTAGGTGTGGCCGTCGACGTCGGTGACCCGGGCCCCGTGGGCCTCGGCCAGGTGGAGCGGAAAGGCGCCGGCCCACTTGGCCATCCAGGTCATCGGCACCCCGCCCACGAGGTGGAGGCGGGCCGCCTCGGCGGCGGCCGCGGATCGGGGGCGGGCGGCGACGTAGGCGGCGCGCTCGGCGGCCAGGCGGTCGGCGAGCCGGCTCCGGTCGATGCGGTCGGTGGGGTCGACGTCGGTCATCGCCCCGTCGTAGCACCCTCGCCCTGGTGGCGGGCGGGCCTGGTGGGGGAGGGGTCGGCGGGCGGGCGTCGGGTGGAACCGGATCCCGACGCCCGCCCGCATCCGCCGGCCCACCGCCCCGTCGACGGTGTGCTGCAGCGGAGAACGGGTGCGCTCAGCCGGCGGCCGCCGGCACCCGGGCCGGCCGGGTGAGCGTCTCGGCCTCGTCCATGCCAAAGGGCCAGGTGGCCCGGGCCTCGACGCGGCCGGCCTTGGCCAGCTCCTGGACCAGGACGACCTCGTCGCCGACGCGGCACTGGTCGAGGCAGATCAGGAGCAGGGCGAGCGGCGACGGCAGCGACGGGAACACCGAGTGGCGCTCGCGGTCGGGGCCGTGGAGGTGGAGGTCGATGCGCACGACCGCGTCCGGCGCCATGCGCTCGTCGAGCCAGCGGTGGGCGTCGGCGGTGGCGGCCCGCAGGGCGGTGCCGACCACCTGGCGGCGGGCCCGCCCGTCGGGCAGGTCCGAGGCGAACCAGTGCTCGAGCTCCTGGAGGAGCCACGCCTGCCGGGCCGGGTGGGCCGCGCCGCCGGCGTGGAACACCTCGAGGCTGCTGGTGGTGGGTCGGTCGGTGCTCATGCTGGCGGTGTTCGGTCCCCTGGGCGGCGGGCTACAGGCCCTGCGTGCATCTCGTGTTAGGAATGCCTAACGCATCGGTCCCGGCTCCGTCAAGCCCCCGTCGTCACGGGTGCTTGACCGCAGCGCCGGCCGGATGCCACGGTCGGCGCCGTGCCGTCGCCTCGCCCTGCCGACGCCCGGCGATCTCACACGGTGGTCGGCACCGACGGGATCGCGCTGGCGGTGCACGAGCGGGGCCCGGCCGACGCCCCCACCGTGCTGCTGGTCCACGGCTACCCGGACGATCACGCCGTCTGGGACCTCGTGGCCGAGCGCCTCGCCGCCGACCACCACGTGGTGGCCTACGACGTCCGCGGCGCCGGGACCTCGGGCGTGCCCGCGTCCCGCCACGGCTACCGGATGGCGGCCCTGGCCGCCGACGTGGCCACCGTGGCCGCCGCCGTCTCGCCCGATCGTCCGGTGCACCTCGTCGCCCACGACTGGGGGTCGATCCAGTCCTGGGCGGCGGTCACCGACCCGGTGCTGGCCCCGAGCTTCGCCAGCTTCACCTCGCTGTCGGGACCGAGCCTCGCCCACGTCGGCCCGTGGCTGCGCCGCCGCCGTCGCCCCGGCGCCGGCCGCTGGCGGGACCTGCGCCGCCAGGCGGTGCGGTCCTGGTACATCGGCGCCTTCCAGACGCCACTGGCCCCGCTGGTCTGGCGGGCCGGCCTGGCCCGGGCATGGCCCCGGCTGGTGGCGCGGGGCGAGGGCGCCGCCGTCGACGCCCGCTGGCCCGGTCCCCACCTGGCCGACGACGCGGCGCGCGGCGTCGAACTCTACCGGGCCAACATGCGCCCCGGGTCCCCGCGGGCGGCGGCGGTGCCCACCCCGGTGCCGGTCCGGCTGGTGATCGCCACCGACGATCGCTACGTCACCCCCGCCCTGCTCGACGGCATCGAGGCGCTGGCCCCCCGCCTCGACCGGTGCCCGGTCGCCGGCGGCCACTGGCTGCCCCGCTCCCGCCCCGACGAGGTCGCCCGCCTGGTGCGCGAGCACGTCGCCGCCGTCGAACGGACCGACTAGTCGAAGGGTCCGACGAGTCGAAGGGTCCGTCGAGCCGGGCTCGGTCCAGCGCGAACTTTGCGCCGAAACCCGACCAGGAGGTGTGGTTCGGCGCAACGTTCGTGGTCGTGGGCGGGTGTTGGGCGGGTCGGGTGCCGGGCGACCGGCCTCACGACGGGCCCAGCACCTCGTGGCCGGCGTCGACCAGGGCTCGGGCCTCGGCGATCGCCGCGTCCAGGTCCTCCAGGTCCACCTCGACCGCGCCGCTGGGGGTCAGGTACAGGAAGCACACCCGCACCACCGGTTCGCCGGTCGCCTCGCCGATGGCCCAGGCGTAGGAGGCGCCCTGGAGGCGGTAGCCGGCGGTCCGGCGGGCGAGGTCGTCGGGGTCGGCGGTGGCCGCGGTCTTGTGGTCGACCACCACCAGGCCCTGGTCGGTGCGGTAGAGGAGGTCGAGGTAGCCCTCGAGCAGCCGTCCCGACGGGGTGGGGACGCAGGCGTAGACCTCCCGCCAGTGGGGGAGCCGGGCCGCCTCCCGCACCGACGGGGCGCCGAGGGCGGCCCGCACCAGCGCCTCCACGTCGGCGGCCCGCTCGGGGACGGCCTCGGCCTGCACCTGGGCGGCCACCGCGCCGGCCAGGCCGGCGCCGGTGGCGAGGTCGATCGTCTGGAGCACGCCGTGGACCGCCCGGCCCACCGAGGTGCCGTAGCGACCCTTCACCCACGGCGGCAGGTCGAGGTCGGGCGGCTGCTTGCGCAACCCGGCGGCCGCCGGCTCGGCCTCGCCCTCGGGCCGGATCGCCGGCTCGGCCTCGGGGGCGCGCTCGGGGGTGCGTTCGGCGTCCGCCGGACCGTCGGCGGGGGGCGCGGTCGTGGGCGCGGGTGCGGGCAACGGCGCGGGCAGGTCGGGTTCGACGGCGCCGTCGGGCCGCAGGGCGGTGGCGGCGATGGTGGTGGGCCGGGAGCCGCGGGCGAGGGCGGCGGCCCGCTCGGCCCGCCACGCCTCGATCGGCGCGGGCTCGGCGGGGGCGACCGGCGCCGGGGCCGATCGGGGCGGACGATCGCCGTCGACCGCGTCCGGGAGCTGGGTGGGATCGTCGAGCCGAGCGCCGAACCCGTCGACGAGCAGCTCGGCGTTGGTGCGCAGGTGGGGCGCCGCCGCCTGCTTGCGGACCTTGCGGTGCAGCGACACCACCAGGTGGTCCTCGGCCCGGGTGGCGGCCACGTAGAGCAGGCGGACCCGCTCGTCGAGGCCCATCTGCTCGTCGATCGGGGTGTAGGCCTCGAACGCCTCGGTGGCGACCTTGGCCCCGAACCGGTAGCCGATCGTGCCGTCGGGCGGGAACACCACCTGGGCCGGGCCGCGGCGGCTCTGGGGCTGGGCCGATAGGCCGCTGAGGATCGTGATCGGGAACTCGAGGCCCTTGGCGGCGTGGATCGTCATGATGCGCACCGCGTCGTCGTCGGCCTCGGGCAGCACCGCCTCGGACACCCGGCTCCCCTCGGCGGACTGGAGCGCCACCCAGCGCAGGTAGTCGCGCAGGCCGCCCCCGGTGGCATCGGACCAGGCCCGGGCCTGGTCGATGACGAACCGCAGGCGCCGCCACACGTCGCGCGGCCGGCCCTCGGCCACGCCGAGCTCGAAGGCCCGGAGGTCGTCGGCGACGCGATCGAGCAGTTCGGCCGGGCTGGTCCAGAACCGCTCGCGGTGGCGGTCGCGCAGGTAGGCCAGGCCGGCGGTGACCGGGCCGGCGGTGACGCCCTCGGGGAACCGGGCCTGGTGGTCCCACCGGCCGCCGTCGAGGACCTTGAACCGGAACAGGTCGTCGTCGCCGCAGGCGAACAGCGGGGTGCGCAGCGCCGAGACGACGGCGAGGTGGTCGGTCGGGTCATCGATGGCACGGAGGACCATCAGCAGGTCGCGCACCGCGCGGGAGGCGTAGACGAGCGAGCTGGCCTCGGCCCGGAACGGGATGCCGGCCCGACCCAGCGCGTCCTCGAGGAACGGCAGCGATGTCCGCGCCGGCACGAGGATCGTGATGTCGCCCAGCCGGGCCGGACGGCGCGCGCCCCCGACGCCCCGCACCTGCCACCCCTCGTCGATCGCCCGGAGGACGGTGGCGGCCACGTCGGCGGCCTCGCGGGTCCGCAGCTCGGCGGCGGTGGCCACCACCGGGGCGCGGCCGAGCACCGACACCGCCGGGCCGGCCCCGGGCCCCGGGTCGGCGTGGTGGGCGGCCAACGGCACGTAGGCGGCCTGGGACGGCACCGGCAGGTCGACCGCCGAGCCCTCGGCGAAGAGGGTGGCGAACGCGTGGTTCACCTGGTCGATCACGGGGGCGACGCTGCGGAAGTTGGTGTTGAGCACCTGGCGGCCACCGGCGGCGCCGAACCGGGCGGCGGCGGCGAGGAACACCGAGATGTCGGCCCGGCGGAAGCGGTAGATCGATTGCTTCGGGTCGCCGACCACGAACAGGTGGCCGGGCGCCACCTCGAGCTGGTCCCACGGCAGGGTGCCGGACTCGGGGGCGGCGGGGTCGGCGGCGGCGATGCGCACCGCCAGCTCGACCTGGATCGGATCGGTGTCCTGGAACTCGTCGAGCAGCAGCCGGCGGTAGCGGTCGTGCACGCGACGGCGCACCTCGCTGCCGTGGACCGGGGAGGTGAGCAGGGTCCTGGCGTGGACGAGCAGGTCGTGGAAGCCGAGCTCGCCGCGGGCGCGGCGCTCCGCGGCGGCGGCGACGGTGAACCCTCGGAGGGCGACGGCGAGGTGGTGCACGCAGGCGGCGCCCATCACCTGGCCGACG
>WBZU01001999.1_pt1 | contig 14591 bp, 21 predicted proteins | sample 5204311 | NCBI WGS metagenome assembly WBZU01 (sample SAMN12344359, study PRJNA552823) | activated sludge metagenome | biome: Activated sludge suspended growth; feature: Nitrification reactor; material: Wastewater; isolation source: activated sludge from nitrification reactor of wastewater...
CCACGCCCCCGCTTTGCAACCGAATCGCCGACTTGAAGCGCAGGTCCTGCTTCGCCTCGAAATCGATGGCCATTTTCAGCATGTCGGCGCCTGAGGGAAGCTGATCGCCGCCAACGATATCCGCCAGGTTGTCCTCGAGGAAAGACGCAAACTCGGCCTGCCCCATCGGGCGTTTTTCATTCGATTTCCACTGTTTCCATTCCTCTGAGAAGGCGGGACCGTAATACGCCCGATGGTCTCGCCAGTCCTGGCCGTATTCTGAGCCGCCGTGGTCGTTCAGGATCGCCGAGATTTCCAGCTTGCCCAAAGGATAATCGGAAGACACCCAAAGGGTGGTCCCCCCCGATCGGTGCAGCTGCAGATAGCGGATCATGCTGCCGGTGTCTTCCAGGCGCACCGCCGCGACTTTTCGCCGCGGTGCGGGCTGTAGTTCCTCGTCGTCGATTTCCTGAATCGACCATCCAGGCGGCAGCGCAATGCGCCGCACGCTGGCATCCTCCTGGCTGGCCAGCTCAAACGGCTTCTTGAGCTCCAGAGCAAGGGTCTCGGCGAGGTTGTTTTGTGTCGTGGTCATGGCTCAGACTTTCAAGGAAATGGGCGGGCTGGAATCCTGCGGAACAATCCGCAGATCCAGGTTTTTCTGGTGGGGATCGTCCGCGAGAAGATTCCCCTCGGGCGTGGCGAAAAGAATCGCCTCCAAAGGCTCTGCCGGCGGCTTCCTCATCTGGACCTTGCCGACGAGGAGCATCGCGCCTCCCCGGCTGGCTTTCTTCACGGTAATCGTGAGATCCAGCCGACCGGCTTTGCCCGTACTGTCCACAGCGCTGACCAGCTCGGCCAGCTGGTCGCTGGCGGTATCGAGAAAAACGCCCCCGCCGATGTGGCGCAGGGTGTCGGTGATGGGGCGAATACTCATTCGATTTCCTCTTCTTTGTAGTGCTGCCGCAGAATTCCGTGCGGATGCGGCTGGTCGACCAGCGTGAGCCATTCCCCGCCCTGGCGAGTGTGGTGAATCACCTTGCCTGTGCGGCCCGTGGCCTTGACCGTCACGGTGCTACCCACCTTGAATCGTGGCGGCGCCTTCGGTCCTGTTGAATCAGTGGACATTCCATTCTCCTGTGAAATTGGTCAGTGCCGTCTCTCCGGCTGTCACGGTTCTTTCGTCTTGATCCGTTACGCCCGCCGATTTCTGCGCGGGTCCAGATTTCGATGCCGACCGACAGATTCCCGCCTGTGCAGTGTCGCCCCTTTCTTTTCAAAATCGCCCCGAAATCCCCGGCGTACAGGAGGGTCGGCCATCGAATTCGCTCAAACGATTCGACGGCTCGGTGCCGCCGGATCGTCGAAAAGATTCAGCAGGCGATCGTGATGCCACTCCGCATGGGCCAAAGACTCCTCGGCCCGCATTAGCTCCTCCTCCCAGTAGGTCTTGTCAGCGTGCGCGTCCGCCAGGCGTTGCTCGCAAAAGTCGCGGTTCTTCTGGAGATCGGAAATACGGATGCGTGCCGCCGGCAAGCGCAATCCCAGCACCAGGCGGCACGCCGTCCTGGAAGCCTGGCGGATGGCCATTCCGATTCGATCGAGGCAGGCGCTAAACATGGGATTTCTCCTGATGGTCCTTCGAGCGAAGGAGGCACCTTTCCATGATCACCCGCCGCTGGGCGGTAAGATCGAACCCCTGCATGGACCCCGCAGGTAAAAAGCCAGGCGCGTCCATCGACGCCAATGCCGGATCACGATCGATCGCACTAAGATCCTGATCGAATCCGCGCAACCCATAGACCACCCGGGATTCCTGGGCCGGCCGCAGCCGGAGAATTTCAATATTCACCGATCCCTCCAATGGCAGAAGATCTTCTTGCCGGCATCGACGCCGGCAAAAAATGCGTCGGCCTGCGCGGAAGACGGGGTGAATGGGCAGGAGAAGGGCTTTCCGGCCAGAAAATATTGCAGGATGGCCAGGCATCCCGCCCGGAAAACGTCACTGCGCCGCGTCCCGTGCTTCGGGAAAGCCTCATCCACAATCCGTTGCGCCCGCTCCAACTCGGCGGCGCTCTCTTCCGGAGTTTGTGGAAAGCGTTGCCGGATCATGTCCGGTCCCATTTCAGAGTGCGGGAGGAGGACGCCCCAGGGAGATAGACGAAATTCCCAGAAACGCACCCAGCCCGGAAGGCGTCGAAACGCGCCGATCCTTGCCGGAACGGGTTGCAGTAGACCACCGGCAAGCGGTATCGCGCCGCCAGCACGGCCCGGAGCCCCATCAAGAAGGATTTGGAATGCCGAACCGGCGACCGGCGCCGGAAAGACTTGACCGCCGCCTTGACGCGGAAGTCAGAGGAGGATTTGGGCTTGGGCATGGGCGACTCCTTTGGACATGGAAGGTTGCAACGGGAGTAAGTATGCTTATAATATTCCCCCATGTCAAGCATGCTTACACTGTAATGCAAAAAAAACCCGCGCGAAGCGGGGATGATTTTGGGAGGGGGTTAGCGTCGATTGCTCCCGTAGCATTCAGAGAAGTGCGCGTCTTCCGCTTCCTTCTTCTCTCGGCGCGCATTGTCAATGAGCCCTTGGTGGTAGCGATAGGTTTCCTGCCTGTTCTTGGCTTCCTGAGCCTGTCGCAGCAGATCGGCGCAGCGCTGCTCCTTCCTGGCGCTGGCCGTGGCTTGCTGCGCGACGCGCCGACTCTGTTCCATCTGTTCAATGGCGTTCTGGGCATCGATCGCGTCGGCCACCGCTTTTTGCCGGTAGTACGATGCGCGCGCCGCGGCTCGATCGGAATCGCTCACCGGAGTATCCCCTGGCAAAACCAAGGTTTTCGCGCTTCCATTGCAAGGCTTGTCCGCATAGACCGTTCTGCCGTTTTCAACGCACTTGTATTGAGCAAGGCACGCAAAAGGGGCCAGTAGCGTGAATAAAAAGAGGACTCGAAGCATATCTTCTCCGAACAATTCAAAATCAGGAATTCTACCGCCTATCGTCCGCTTGACCCCCTTTGATGACGCGCAGTCGAGGGCGGATTATCGTTTCTTGTACTCGCTGCGCTGGCCGAAAGACTGCAGAACCTCTCGGGCGGACGCCAGCATGATTCGTCGTAACCGATCGTCCGCGGCCCGGAACGCCGAGAGGATGATTTGTTCGTCGTCGAGCAGGCCAGCCATCTCTCCAGGCACGACCACCACTGATAACGGCTTGGGTTCGCTTGCTTGCAAGGCAGCAGGCTTTCCAGCTCCATAGGCCGGTGCGTGTTTTTCTCCTTTTCCATCAAGAACCCACCTGGGTGCCAGACCAAGCGCCTCTGCAGCTGCGAATAGGTTTTCCGGCTTTTGCGTTTTTGAGTCGCCGTTTTCCCACTGCGCTACGGCAGCCCGGCTGATCTTCTGCTTCTTGATTCGAGAAATCTCGTCGGCGAGCCGCTGCTGAGACCACCCGAGGGAGATTCTCTCCTCTTTGATGCGTTTCCCAGGCGTATCCATGTAAGGGAACTTACTCTCAACTGTCGAAAACATGCTTGCTTTTTGTCCGCAAGCATGCTTACAATACGGAATGTCGAAAAAATCCATATCTTCAATCGTCCAAGAGCTTGGCGGAACAGGTGCAGTCGCAGACCTTTGCCACGTCTCATCACAAGCGGTTTCGCAGTGGATAGCGAAAGAAAAGATTCCTCAAGCTCGCCTTCTCTTCCTGCAGCTACTCAAGCCAGAGGTGTTCGAAGAAGAAGAGCAAGAGCAAGAGGCTGCCTGATGTCTCCTCCTGCCGGCCAACTGGCAGGCTTCCCCCCGGGCGCGGAAATGGACAAGCCCGCGCCCGGCTTTTTTCCTTTCTTCAGGAGAGCAGCCATGATCAACACTTCGCCACAATCGGCCGACGATAAGCCGCCATTCGTCCTGGAGGACTGGCTATCCAGCCGCCTATTTTCTGCGGATGCCGGCAGCGTGCAGGGTGATGGCGCCGGCCGCGAGATCGGTGAGCATCTGCCGGGCCATGGGATGCAGTGCCCCGTTTGCGGCCGCAGCCTCCAGGACCGTGCCAATGTCTTCGAGGTTGGCACGGTTTCCAGCGGCGAGCGCCAGCAAGACATGGCGCAAAACCTGCTGAATGACGTTCAGTAGTTCGAGTTCGGATGTGTTCATGACGACTCCAGGTAAAAAGGTTGATCGGGTGAGAGCGAGCAGTCTACCAGTCTGGGGTCGTCCCCATCTCAGCCAGAAGCAAGGCCACTCGACGCTGGCATTCTCTTTTTTTGTCCGGTTTCGGTAGAGGAAAGTAGTGGAAAAAATCAGTTCGATAGTTTCCGGTACCCACGCGAACGGGCACCAGCTCACGCTGGATTTTCAGCCCGGCCTGGCGGATCGCCACCCCACGGCACTGGACTGCGTGCGGGAGTGCGCCTACACCCACCGTCACCCACTCAAAACGCTGGCCGCGAACATGGACCTGAGCCAGTCCGAACTATCGCGAAAGCTGGGCCACAACCCCGACGATCCACGCCGCTTCACCATCGATGACCTGGAGCGATTCATCGAAGCCACCGGCGACGTCACCCCCATCTACTATCTGGTCGAGAAATTCATCGAAGACGCCGACCTACGCCAACGCCGCGCCCTCTCCGAACTGGCCAACCTGGCTCCTCACCTGGCCGCCCTCATCAAACAAGCCAGCGGCAACAAGCCCGCATGACTTCCCCGCATCCCCTCCAAGTTGTTGCGCGCCCCAGCCCATCAGCCGCAACGCCACGCAACACCAATCCACCAGGATATGGGTCCTCCCCAGCCAATTTTTCTGCGGGTAATGCGAACTGCGGTGTGGGGCTAGGATGTGATTTTTATGGATAGGCAACGGTGAGGGCGGCTAACTATGATGATGTCTGCGGGCAGCTTGTCTCGGCTGGGTTGATCCTCGGCCCGGAAGGGATTCTGATCGATACGCCGAACGTCGTTCGGTGCAAGGTCGAAGGGAGATCCCAGAAACCGGGCTGGTATCGATTGTTCGAGGTTGGTGACGGTTCTTCATCGGTGATTTTCGGCGCTTACGGAATCAACCAGGGCGGCGACCATGGCACGCAGAAAATTGTGTTGCGCAAGGACGACCGACTGATTCTCACCGCTGATCAGCACGAAGCGATGCGAGCGCGCCAGAACGCCATCCGGCTTGCAGGTGAAGCGGCTTTGCGCGAGCAGTATGAGAAGGCGTCGCGCAAGTCCTCTGTCTGGTGGCGCAAGTGTCTGCAATCAGGAGAAAGCGCGTACCTGATGCGCAAGGGATTGCCGCCTGGGAAGTTGTACGGCGCAAGGCTCTCTCCCAGCGGGAATCTGGTGATTCCGCTGCAGGATCACACGGGCAAGATTTTCGGCCTGCAGGTGATCTATCACGATTCAGAGATCGTCGCCAGAAAGCGCCGCGACAAGGATTTCACTCCGGCCGGACTAGCCAAGAAGGGCCATTGGTTTGTGATTGGTGGCCTGGCCGTTGGGGCGGTCGCGCTGATCTGCGAAGGGTTCGCCACGGGGGCCAGCTTGCACGAGGCCACTGGCCTGCCGGTCGTTGTGGCCTTCGACGCCAACAACCTGCTGCCCGTCGCACAAGAAATTGCCCGGCGTTACCGAGGCTGCAAGCTCCTGTTCTGCGCCGACGACGATTACGACTGGCAGCAGATCGGCAAGCCGAACGCTGGGATGCTGGCCGCCAACACGGCCGCTCTGGCGGTGGATGGTCGCGTCGTCTTCCCGATTTTCCCGACTGATCGCCCGGTTCTTACGCACAAGGGCCCAACCGATTTCAACGACCTGCACACGCACCCGTCGGGAAGCCTTGCCATGGTGCGGGCGCAGGTACACGCCGCGCTATCGGCTGCGGGCTGGGGGGTTGCCCGTCGGGTTAGCAACCGGGTGCCAGAATCGGAGCAGGGGAGGGGGGACGCATTGCGCGCTCCCATGCGCGGACTCTATACCCTCGAAGAAGCCTGCGATCGGTGGACCCTTCTCTATGGGGCGGATGGCGCTTTTTTCGACTCGGTCGAACACATGATCGTCAGCAAGTCCGATGTGCTGGCACTGATTCCAGACCACGCCGCGCGTGACTGGAAGCTTCGCCCGGATAGAAAAGTCGCACGCTTCAAAGAGGTGGGATTCGACCCGACCGAACGTGATCCAGATGTCGTGTGCAACCTCTGGGGGGGCTGGCCAACGCGGCCGAAAGCCGGAGATTGCGAACCCCTTCTTGACCTTTTGCGCTTCCTGTGCTCGCTTGAAACCAACGCGCAGACCGCTTACGAGTGGGCGCTCCGCTGGCTCGCTTTTCCTATCCAGCACCAAGGCGCCAAGCTCAAGACCACCCTGGTGTTTCACGGAATGCAAGGAGCCGGGAAGAATCTGTTCTTCGATGTGGTCGCCTCGCTCTACGGAGAATACGGCGGCACCGTGGATCAACTCGCGGTGGAAAGCCAGTTCAACGATTGGGCGTCCAGGAAATTGTTTTTGGTGTTCGACGAAGTCGTCGCGCGTAACGAACTTTACTTCCTCAAGAACCGGATCAAGTCCCTGATCACGGGGGATACCATCCGGATCAACCCCAAGAACCTGTCCGCTTGGACCGAACGCAACCACTGCAACGGCGTTTGGCTATCGAACGAACTGCACCCAACCGCTGTTGAACTCTTCGACCGAAGACACTTCATCATCTGGACCCCTCCCGTTCTCAGCCAGGAGTGTTACCGGGAAGTCGCTGCGTGCATCGCCAACGGTGGCCGAGAGGCCCTGCACGACTACCTGCTGAATCTCGATCTGGGAGATTTCGACGAGCACACCAAGCCGCCGATGACCGACGCCAAGCTTCGTGTGCAGGAACTGTCATCTGGTTCTGTCGAGCGGTTTTTCAAGGCATGGATTTCCAGGGAATTGGACGTTCCCGTTTGCCCATGCGGATCGGGCCACCTTTACCGAGCTTATTCTCGATTTTCTGTTTCTGGCGGAGAAAAGCCGCGTTCACATATCCACCTGTCCGGATACATCGCCGCGCAGCCAGGGTGGGAACTGAGAAAAAAAGACATCTTTGAAACCGTCCACTACGGTGGAAAGATCAAGCAAGCGCGCATGGTGATTCCCCCTGATCAACTCCTTCACGGTCACGGATCGGAAGACTACCGGAAGCGAGCCAACCAAACCGAATCGCAATGGGCTACCGACGGATATTTCTCCTTCGCAGACGCGCTCAAGGACGACAAATGACTGCCTATCACGTACGAATCGGACAGTACGGACAAAAGCCCCGTACAGATAAAACCCTTGCCGTGCAAGGCCCCGGACGCTACGGACGCATTTCCGCGCACGCACTACGCGCGACGCCACGTGCACGCACAGCCAAAAAACAGCACGCCACGGGCGCGCGTATGCTACCACCTGTACGTCTCGTACGTAGCGTCCGGACGCAGGCGCAGCAAGCATGTGATCTGTACGTGGGTGCGTACGCAACCCGCGAATACCTGTACGTACGCGCGCGCGCGCCTTTTTCTTACCTTCTTTTTTAAAGAAAAATGGAGAGAGAGACCGCCGCCGCCTTTGCCCGTCGCCTGGGCGTCAATCGGTCCACGGTCAGCCGCGCGCTTGCCGATGGCCGGCTGATTGCGGTTGACGGATGGCTCGACATCGCCCTCAATCTGCAACGCTGGCAAGACACCAAAACCGGCGCCAGACCGGACGTTTCCGCGCGCCACGCCGCGAAACGCGGAGCGGGCGGACCCAACCCTTCCCTGGAAGCAGAAACCGCCCCACAGCGCGAAATCACCGCCTTGCTGAGCGACCTCCTTGTCGAGGATTCCCCGGAATCGGGAATCGCCGAAGACCGCGACAGCCAGGCCCTCGACGCCACCGCGCCGCACACCCTGCAGCACTATGCCGCCCTCAAGCTCGCCGCGCAGAATGATCTGGTTCGCCTCGGCATGGCCTTGCGCGCGCATCGGCGCTATCCCCTGGAAAAAATCCGCAAGGAGGCCCAATCGTTGGGCGGCACGCTGCGCAGCGCCCTGGAACGACTGATTGACCAGACCGCCCCGCGCCTGGCGATGCTGCCGGGCCCGGAAAGGGTCGCGCTTCTCGCCGAAGAAGCCGCCAAGCTGCGCCGCCTGCTGCGCCGCGAGCCCCTGCGCGCGCTGCGCAGAATCCGACAGAACTGAGGAGCACAAACGGCCATGAGCCCACCAATTCAACCCTTCCGGACCTTCCGCCAGGACATGCCCAAAGTCGCCGAATTCATCGACGCGGTGAGGGAATCCTTCGGCGGCGCAATGGTCAGCGCCGCGATCCGCAACGGCCTGGCCGGCGGCAGCGATTTCCACGCCACCGAAAACGGCCACATTATCGGAACGCCGGCCCCCGAGCCGGGCGCCCGGTTTACCGCCAACCAACTGCTCAGGGACCGGCCATGAAGATCGGCGTCGAAATCCAGGGACTCAAGACTACCCTGGCCCTCCTGGGAGATCAGGCCCGGCAAGTGCCCTTTGCCACCGCCCTTGCCCTCAACGCCACTGCCCAAGGAGTCAAGGCCGCCGGCATCGACAGCATGCGCCGCGAGTTCGATCGCCCGAAACCCATCACCCTGAACAGCCTGTTCATCAAGCCCGCCACCAAGGCCCAACCCCAAGCCGAAGTTTTCGTCAAGGATCAGCCGCTGGCGAAAGGCGCCGGTGGTGGCCTGGCGGAAGTCCTCGGCCACCAGTTCGCCGGCGGACAGCGCACCCGCAAGCGACTGGAAACGCATCTGCAGCGCATGGGCTATATCGGGCCATCGGAATACGTCGCGCCAGGCCCGGATGCGCGCATGGATGCCTACGGGAACATCTCCCTCGGCCAGGTTCAGCAGATCATGACCGCCCTGCACCTCCACTTTGCCGCCTACCAAAACGCCACGAGGAGCAAACGGAGCCAACGGAATGCCAAGTCTGCCGGGCACCTGTTCTGGTCACAAGGGAAAGACGGCAAGCGCCGCGGCGTTTGGGGCACCGACGCCCAGAAGAACCTGCGCCTGATTCTGGTCGTCATCCCCACGCCGCGCTACAAGCGCCGAATCTTTCTCGATCGCCTGGCCCAGGAGGTGGTCGCGCGTGACTGGGCCAGCAATTTCGACTCGGCGTTGGCGCGCGCCCTCTCTTCGGCCAAGCCCTGACCGCCCGATGGCCACCCTGACCGACCTCCAAACCGATCGCGCCGAACTGGCCGCGCTCGCCGCCCAGCGCGAACTGGCCGACGCCCTGGCCGCATCGCGCCCGGCCGAAGCGCTGACCTCGGCTGCGGCAGCCGTTCAATCCGTGATCACGCGCGCGCTCGCCGCCTTGCCCGACCGCTTCGCCCGCGCCATTGCGGGAGAACACGACGAAACGCGGGTTCATTACCTGCTCTCTGATGCCGCTCACGATCTGCTTGACGAGATCGGGCGCCAGGCCGAGCAGGCCGCTGCCTCGTTGCCCGAGTTCGGCGAACGATTCCGGAAAGGTGCCCGGCCGCGCGATCTGCTCACCGTCAGTCAGTGGGCCGACCGCGAGCGCTGGATTACCAGCGGCACCAATGCCCCCGGCCAGTGGAATACCGCGCTCACCCCGTACCTGCGCGATATCATGGACGATCTTTCCGAGCACTCTCCTGTGCGCACCGTCGTTTTCCTGAAAGCCTCCGGTGTGGGCGGCACGGAAGCCCTGTTCAACTGGGTCGCATACGTGATGGCGCACCTCGGAAACCGCGACATGCTTGCGGTGTGCAGCACGCTCGAACTGCGCGACCGATCTTTCAACCCCCGACTCTCGAAGCTTTTCCGCGAAACGCCCGCGCTGACCGATCTGGTTTCACGCGCCGCGCGCAATGCCTCCAATCGCGCCGACGTGCTCGAATACGGCCCCACCGCCAAGCTGATCAAAGCCGGCGCCAACAGCCCCGATTCGCTCTCCTCGGATCACATCCCCTACGTGGTCTGCGACGAAGTCGACCGTTACCCCTGGGATGTCGGCGGCGAAGGCGATCCCATGACCTTGATTGCCAACCGGCAGCGCAGCTTCACCCGCGCGAAAACCTTCCTGCTCTCCACCCCCACCAACGCCGACTATTCCAGGATTGATCAGGCTTACCGAGAAAGCGACCGCCGCCGCTATCACGTGCCTTGCCCGCACTGTGGCGAATTTCACGTCCTGGAACGTCAGCACCTGCGCTGGCGTCTGGCCCTCGATCCCTTCGCCGCCACCGCCAAAAAATCACAGACCGTCGAAGCCGCCTGGTTTGTCTGCCCGCACTGCGGCAGCGAAATTCACGAAGGCCACAAGACCGCCATGCTCGCCGCGGGCCGCTGGGTCGCCGAACGCCCGCACCTCAAGCTCACGCACGGCTACCAGATCAACGGCGCCTATGCCCCGATCGGCCTGGGACTGTCCTGGAAACAGATTGCCCAGCGCTGGGTCAGCGCGCAGGAGGACACCACCAAAAAGCGCGCAGTGATCAACACCGATTGGGGCGAGGTCTTCCGCGAGGAAGGCGAGGGCGCCGACGATGCCGCCCTCGCCGCTCGATGCGAGCCCTACACGCGCGCCGATCTGGAGCGCGCCGGCGTCCTCCGCCGCGTCACCGCCTGGGTCGACGTGCAGAAAGACCGGCTTGAATTTACCGTTTTTGGCTGGGGCGACGGAGAGGAAGCCTGGGTCGTTGAGCACCACATCCTCCCCGGCGATACCGCGCTTCCGGATACCTGGGAAGACCTTGGCGCCGCCCTGGCACAAGCCCGCGTCGATGTCGCCGGCGTCGACGCCGGATACAACACCACCCTGGTGCTTAAATTCTGCGATTCGCGAGCGTGGTGCACCCCGACCAAAGGCGTGACCGGCACCGCGCGCCCGATCATCGAGGATGCGCTGCGCCGACGGCAGCGCCTGCGCCGGGCCCGGCGCAAGGGAAACCCCATTGAGCCCATCGGCGTCGACCAGGCCAAGGCGATCCTGTACGCGCGACTCAAGCAAGAAAAGGCCGGCCCCGGCTACCTGCATTTCCCCAAAAATGGCTCGATCGATTCCGAATACTTTGCGCAGCTCGCCGCCGAAGAATTGCGCATCGTGCTGCGTGCCGGCCGCCGTTTCCCGGAATGGGTCGCCATCCGACCGCGAAATGAAGCCCTCGACTGCGCCGTCGGAAACCTCGCCGTTTGCCGGCTCGCCGGCCCGCTGCCGAAATCCGGCAGCCCTCGCCGCAGCGCCTGGAGCGCGGAAGAGATTGCCGAGGCCATCAATCCCACCCACCGTCCCCCAGCGGACACCCCGCAGCCACGAGAACCTGCCCCGCCACCCACCCCCCCACGCCGCACCGCCCCCCAGCGGCCCATCGCGCAAAGACTCGGCTGGTAAAAATGGATATTCTCTCCTTCGCCCTCGACCTCGTCGCCGCCGAAATCGGCATTGCCCGCGACCGTCTGCAGCCACTCGAAAGAAAAATCCGCCGCGAGCAGGGGGGCGACCGGCACTATATCGCCAGCGCTCAGGCCATCGACTGCCTGCAAAAGCACGAGTCCATTCGCGCCGCCGTTGCCGCAGGCGCGCCCGCCAGTGCCGTGGCGGATCGCTTCGGCGTCACTCGGCAGCACGTCTATCGGATCACCTCCAAGAAGAAAAGCGCGTGACAAAGGCCGCTGGCATATCCTCTCACACAAATCCGATGGCCCGAACCCCCTACCTGACAATACTGGCTGACCCCCCATGGGCGCAGACCCTGACCGGAGTAAGGCGCCGCGCAAAGGGGGGAGCAGCCCACGCGCTCCCCTACGGAACCCTGACGCTTGACGACATCAAAACACTGCCAGTTGGCGATCTGGCCGGAGAAGGCGCACACCTGTGGCTGTGGACAACAAACGAATTTTTGCGCGCCGGTTTCGACGTGATGGACTCTTGGGGGTTCAAGTACCTCGCGCCCGTGCACTGGATAAAGCCGAGCGGCATCGGCAATTGGTTCGTGCACCGCACCCAGACGCTGCTTTTCGGCTACAAAGACCGCTGCCGATTCCCGCAAGCGCGATACGCCCAGAACGTGATTGAAACGGGCAACCCGAGGAAGCACAGCGCAAAGCCTGATGAGACTTATCACTACATTGAGCGTATCAGCCCAGGGCCTCGTCTGGAAGTATTCGCGCGCCCGTGGACCCCGCTGTTTCCCAAGCGAGAAGGCTGGGATGTGTGGGGCAACGAAGTGGCCTGCGACGTGGACCTCAAGGCCCCCTGTCACCCCGCTCGCCTTACCCAGGTGACAGCGCGCGCGTAAAACGCTCGCATGACCTACCCTATCCCGAACTCCATCCCCCGCACGCTGCGCGCCGGCGACACCGTCACCTGGCGCCGGACCCTCGAACACTACCCGGCCAGCGAAGGCGGCACCCTGAGTTACGTGCTTGTCCGCTCGGGAAGCCAGATCGTCTTTTCCGCCACCGCCGACGGCGACGACTACCTCGTGGAAGTTCCCGCGGCCACGACCGCCACCTGGACGACCGGCAGCTATGCCTGGCAGGAGCGCATCTCGAATTCAGGAACGGTCTACACCCTTTCCACGGGAATCGTCGACGTCCTCCCCAACCTGGCCGCCGCGACCAGCGGCCTGGACACCCGGACACACGCGCAGAAGACGCTCGAAGCCATCGAAGCCTGGCTTGAAAACGGCAACATCACCGCCGCCGAATACCAGATAGGCGACCGACAAATCAAGGCCATCTCGATCACCGATCTGCTGATTCTGCGCGATCGCTACCGCCGGGAAGTGCAAGCCAGCGCCGGCGCGCCGAAATCCGGCCGCGTTTACCTGAGATTCTGACCCATGCCCAAATCCCCGGGATTTGCCGCCCGCCTGGGCGCCGCGTTGCGCCGCGTCCTCCTCCCCGCGCAAGCACGCGGCTTTGCCGCCGCCAAACTCAACCGATTGACCGATAGCTGGCGCCTGACCGCCGAAAAAATCGACGACGAAATCAAAAACGACCTCGACGCGTTGCGCGCCCGCTCGCGCACGCTCGAATTCGATAACGACTTTGCCCGCCGCTACCTCGACCTGGTCGAAACCAACCTGATCGGCGAAAGCGCCCCGCGCCTGATTTCCCTGGCCGACAACGCTCCCGGCCAGCCAGACACCGGCGCCCGCTCGGCGATCGTCAAAAGCTGGCTCGAATGGGGAAAGCCTGGACGCTGTGAAGTTTCCGGCAGCTACTCCTTCACCAGCCTCTGCCAGGCCATCGTGCGCGGCACCGCACGCGACGGGGAATGCCTGGTGCTCCCCAAGTACGGCGCCGCCGCCGGCAATAAATGGGGTTTTGCCCTGCAACACCTCGACATCGACCGCCTGGCCACCTGGAAAAACCAGACCCGAACCGACGCACAAAACGCCATTGTCGCCGGCGTCGAACTCAACGAGGTCGGCAAGCCGATTGCCTACCACTTCAACACCGGCCCCCTGACTGCCGTTCATGCCCGCTCCGCCACCCGGGTTGACGCAGACGCCGTGCTCCATCGCTTTGTCGCCCAGCGCCCGGAACAGCGCCGCGGCGTGCCCTGGAGCCATGCCGCCATGCTCTCGATCTACTACGCCGGCGAATTCGCCGTCAGCGCCTTGATCGCCGCCAAGCACGGCGCCGACCACCTGGGATTTTTCGTCAGCCCGGACGGCAGCGCCCCGCCGCTGGGGTCGGAGAGCGAAGACGAGCCCGGCGCCCGCATCGCCAGCAGCGCCCCCGGCACCTGGGACACCCTCCCGGTCGGCTACGACCTGCGCAGCATCGACAGCAAATACCCCAACGAAGTCTTTGGCCCCTTCCTCAAGTCCGCGTATCAGCGAATGGCCAGCGGCCTCCCCGGCGCCAGCTATCCCGAGCTGTGCAACGACTACGAAGCCGTCAATTTTTCCTCGATCCGCGCGGCCATCCTCTCCTCGCGTGATGAATGGCGGAAAAGGCAAAAATGGTTCGAAGAAGCCTGGCTTGAACCGATATTCGCCGACTGGCTGCGCTTCGCCCTCGCCAACCGGGTGATCTTGCTCGATAACGGATCCCCCCTCCCGATCGCCAAAGCCGAAAAATTCGCCGCGCACGCCTGGCAGTTCCGAGGCTGGGCCTGGGTCGATCCCCTCAAGGATATGCAAGCCGCGCGCGAAGCGCTGAATTTGCGCATCACCTCGCGAACGCGCCTGGCCCGAGAAGCCGGCAACGAAATCGAGGACATCTTCGACGAGCAGCAAATCGAAGAGACCCTGGCCGCGAAATACGGGATTGACCTCACGCTCGGAACGCCCAAACCCCCCCCCGCGCAGAGCGTGGAAGAAACGCCGGCATGATTCCTGTCACCTGCTCCGCCTTATCCAGGCGACAAGCCCCGCGTAAAAAGCGCCCATGGAGGATTTCATGAGCCCATTTTCGCTTTCCAGACAGACCACCCTGCAGCGCGCCGCGCCGTCGGCCGACGCACCTCCGCCTGAACCCGGCGCCGGCCTCACCGTCAGTTTCCCTGCCGGTCAACTGCAATTCCAGATCGACAACTAAAAGTACATCAAGATGACCCCTGAACAGCTCCTCATCGATGGCACAAACGTTCTGCAGTT
>WBZU01002001.1_pt1 | contig 14574 bp, 17 predicted proteins | sample 5204311 | NCBI WGS metagenome assembly WBZU01 (sample SAMN12344359, study PRJNA552823) | activated sludge metagenome | biome: Activated sludge suspended growth; feature: Nitrification reactor; material: Wastewater; isolation source: activated sludge from nitrification reactor of wastewater...
AGGAGTGACAGTGTTCATGCTCTCAACGTATTCCCGGCCGGCCCGGCCGGACGGGGATTCCAAACGGCGGGAGGGAAGCGCGGTCCGTGCGCTTCCCTCCCGCCGCCCCTCAGGCTGCCTGGTGCAGGCGCGGGCGCTCCCGCCCTGCCTGCTCCTTCGAGTACCGGAACAGGAAGAGAACTTCCTCGCCGGCCACCGGAGCCTTGCCGAGAAGCGCGCGCACATGCGCGGCCCGCTCAGCGTCCCTGAGGTGATCATCTGTTCGGCGGCCGGCTGTCATAGCCGCGCCGCGCTCATGGGGTCGCATTCGGGCCACGCTGCCACCCGCGCGGCCGTCCGCGCAACCCCAGGGGCGCGTCGCGGTCCCGGCGCCCGGATTCGCCCTTGTCCCTTGCATCCGGCCGGACGGGCGCGAACCTCCCGCCGCAACCGTGCGCACTCTCACATTCCCACGCCCGTGCAGGCGCCAAGGCCGCGGGTACGGTCGGCTCATGCTCATTTTCCTGATCATCGGCGGCTACGTCGCCCTGGGCCTGGCAGCCGCCGCCGTCGGGCCCCGCCGGCCTCTCTGAGCGCATTCCCGGCCAGCCGGTAGTTTCGGCCATGCCAGCCTTCCCCGGCCGATCCTTGCAGCGCCGCCCTGCCGGTGCAGCCGACTGCGGGCAGGCCCCGCCGGCCCGCCAGTCCGACGTGCTGGCGCTCGCTGACGCCGCCGCGGACGCCGCGCGCGCCCTGGGCGTCGCCCGCCCGCAGATCCGCACGCACTCCCGCCGCTGGCCGGACCTGTGGGTGGCTGTGAGCCCGTCCGGCAGCGTCGTGCACGCCACGTCCGGGCTGCTGGAGCGCCTGCCGCCCGGCCAGCTGCGCGCCGCCGTCGCCCATGAAGTCGCCCATGCCGCCCTGGCCGGCCGCGAACGCGAAATCCGCCTGGCCCGCGCCGGCACGGCCGCCGCGCTGGCCCTGGCCGCAGCCGGCCTGATGATGCTCGGCCTCGCCGCCGCCGGGCTGGCGGCCTCCGCGGCCCTGGCCGTCCACCTGCTGCTGTCAGGCCCCGCGCTCAGCCGGCGCCTGGAGCATGAAGCCGACCGGCTCGCCGCCGGCGCCTGCGGCTGCGCCGCCGAGCTCGCCGCCGCGCTGGCGGCGCTGAACGCCGGCCGGCGCGAGCCCGGGCGCTGGCGGGCGCTGCTCGAGCATCATCCGCCGGCCGCCGGGCGTGTCCGGCGCCTGCAGGCAGCCGGCAGGGCGAGGCGGTACGTTCGCCCATGAGCTCCCGCTTGCGCTGGACGATGAACAACCTGCTGATCCTGGCCTTGTGGCCGGGGATCATCGGCTCCGCGGTCCTGAAGCCCGGAAGCCCCGCGGCGATCGCCACGGCGGCTGTCGCCGGGACGCTGGCCGCCGCCGGCTTCCTGTGGCGGCGCGCGCACCGGATGCCCGGCGCCGGCCGCTGAGGTCAGGCGACGCCGGCAGGCTGGCGGTCCTGGGCCTCCCAGGACGCCCGCTCGCGGTCAAACCGGTCCCAGTCGGCCTGCAGGCCGCCGCCGGGGCCGCCGCCGTCCTCGGGCCCGGGCTCCTCGTCCTCGCCGTTCTCGGGGCCGCAGCCGCCGCGCAGCACCCAGTGGATCCACGCTGACAGGGCCGCGCCCGCGGCCGCGCACCACAGCGCCGGCTCCCGGCCGCCGCCGGCTGCGAGCACCGCCGCCGCGGCGTACAGGCCGACGACCACGGCGACCGCAACGCTCCACGCCGCCGGGTCCGGCGGACGGCGGGGAGGGCGCGCCAGGCAGGACAGGGCCAGCAGCCCGGCGATCGCAGCTCCAGCAAGCACAGGAAGCAGCCCCATGCCGTGACCGTACCGCCGGCCCGGGCCCGCCCGGCGGCTTCCTAGGAGGAGGCGTTCAGCGCCGCGACGATGTTGGCCTCATACGGGGCGAGGTCGCCTTCCGCCGGGTTTGAGATCACCACGAACTCGCTGTCAGGGACGCTGTCCAGGCCGGCCTCGATGGCGTGCTCGGCCTGGTAAGGGTTCCCGGGACGCTCCACCTTCCAGGTGACGCCGCCCAGATCGGAGACCATTTCCATGTCCGAGGGCATCCGCACGCCGGTGATGATGACCAGGCGCGCGCCGTCCTGACGCATCCGCCCGGCCGCAGCGATGACCTTCTCCACCCAGTGGCGCGGGTTCTCGCCCCGGCGGCGCAGCCCCCAGAACTGCAGCAGCCGCCGGTACTGGGGCAGGGACTTGTTCTCCGGGGTGATCCGATGCCGGCGGCCCAGAAGCCCGGGGGCGGCGGCCAGCCACGCGTTGGCCTCCTCGACGATCTGGTCGGAGATGGCGGTCCGGGCCACCCCGGCGTATCGGGCCTGCAGGTAGTCGGCGACGACGTCCTTGCCGGCCCGGGGCTTGCCGGCCAGTCCGATCACCGGGGGCGCCCCGGCGGGCAGCTCCAGCGGATCGGCGGACGGCTCGTACAGGGGAGCGGCCGGCGGGGGAGGGGCGTGGGCGGCGCAGCCCAGCAGCCCGGAGATCACCTCCTGCGCTTCAGCGCGGGCGCCGCGTCCGCACCGGTCCAGATTGAACGGGATCGTCTCGAGCATCCTGGCGCGGATCGCCCGCAGCCGCGCCCGCCACCAGAAGCCGGCCAATGCCAGCACGCCCGTGGCCGCGCACAGCGCCGCGTAGGCGGGCGAGTGCCGGTCCAGGAACGCGACGGCGAACGCCGCCGGAACGGGGCTGAAATACAGAAGCTTCCCGAGGACCGCCTGCAGCCTGGTCATGGCTGAACCTACCGCGCAGGCATCCGGCGGCCGCCGCATGGCCCCGGGAGGCGGGCAGGCCCCGCCGGCGGGGATACGTTGACGGACTGATGAAGCTCGCCCTGGACATCGACTCGACGATCTTCCCGATGCTGGAAGCCGTCACCCGCCACGAGGACGGTCGCCACATCCGGCTGTCCGACATCACCGAGTGGCACCATCTCGCCGATCTGCTCGGCGGCGTCAAGCCGATGTTCGAAGTGCTCGGCGACGTGTTCACCTACGACTTCATGGCCGGCGTGGGCCTGTACCCCGGCGCCGCCGGATGGGCCCGGCGCCTGCACGCCGAAGGCCATGAGATCCACGTGATGACCGCCCGCCCGGACGAATGCGAGGCTGACACCCGCCGGTTCCTCTCCGATCAGGGCGTCCCGTTCGACAGCCTGCGCTGCACGCTCGTGATGGACAAGGCCGCCCTGTGCGTGCAGGAAGGCATCGGAGTGATCGTCGACGACCAGCCCCAGACGATCGAGGACGCGCACGCCGCCGGCCTGCAGGTCCTGACGCTCGCCCATGAGTACAACCGCGAAGTCCGCGAGCGCCTCGGCGTTCCCGGCGCGGGGTCCTGGGCGCAGCTGGGCCCGATGGTCCTTGCGGCCTGCCAGGCCGCTCCCGTCCGGGCCTGATCCATGCCGGCCGCGCTGCCGTCCTGGCCGGGGCCCGGGGAGACGCTCGTGTATTTCAGCTGCCCGGGCCCGCACGGGCCCGGCCCGGCCTGGGCGGGGTTCGCGCCGGCGGCCGTGCACGCCGCCGCCGGCATCCGCCGCATCCCCGGCCTTGGCGGCGAGGATCGGGCGCTCACCCGCGCGTTCGTGGACATGCGCGTCCGCGACGCCCGCGGCGACACCGTCGCCGTCCGATGGGAGATCCTGGTCCCTGCCGCCGGCGGCCCGTGGACGGCCCGGCGGATGGCCTCCCAGGGGGAGTCCGCCGGCGAGGGCGAAGACAGCGGCGACGTCATGTTCTTCGCCGGCGCCGGCCCTCGCCGGTTCACGCACGCAGCGGCCGCCGCCGCCAGCCCGGGGGCGTCGGTCTGCGCCGCGGACCGCTCCGGCGCCTTCATGACGTTCCCGCCGTGACCGCCGGCGCCGTGACCGCCGGCGCGGATACGGTGCCGTCATGACCGAGCAGGACGCCCTCCAGCTCGCAGCCGCCACCCGGACGGCCATGGCGGCCGTCCAGGCCGGCGACGCCGGCGCGGCCGGCGCGGCCTTGCAAGCCGCCGGCCCGGACCCGGTGTTCGCGGTGCCGTCCTGGGGCGAATGGCACGTCCGGCGGCTGATGAGACAGCGCCTGGCCGTCCGGTCCCGCCTCGCCGCGGCTCGCTCGCCCGAGACCGTCCACGGCGTCCCGACCATTCGCGAGGACGACATCAGCTCGTTCGCGTTCCCGGCGGAGCCCCTGATCGTCGGAGGCCAGGACGCTCAGGCCGCCGGCGCGCTGATCGCCGACCCGGGCATGCCCGCAGGGACCGCCGTGATCCTGCACCGCGGCTTCGAGCGCCACGCAGGCCCGCTGCTGGCCGCCGCTGCGCGCCGCTGCGCGCAGGCCGGCGGCTGCGGCTGCGCGCGCCGGACCCTGAAGCAGATCCTGATCGTGCAAGGCCCTGGCGGGGCGTTCCTGTGCGATCCGCGCTGCGCCGGGCCCGGCGGCGAGAAGGCCATGGCCGCGGCCGCCCTGGTGCACGAGCTCGGCCGGATCTCCGCGTCCTGCCAGCCGCCGGTCAGCGGCACCCCCGGCCATGTGCGCGGCGTGCTCATGGCCCCGGGAGACATGGCGGCATGGGCGGCCGTCGCGGTCCGCTGCTTCGGCTGGCGCAGCCGCGCGAACTCCCTCCCCGGAGAGCAGACCACCGGAGAATGGGCGCGCGAGAACCTGTGGGCGGCCCTCGCCGGCCATGACGCGCAGCGCCCCGGCCCCGAGGACGAGGCGCTGGCCGCGCGCACGCTCGCCGCCGCCGGCGGCCCCGACGCCGGCGGCGGCGACTTCGCGCTCTCGGTGGCGCGCCTCGCCGCCGCGCCCTGCGCCGAGGCGTTCCAGATCGCGCTGCTCGCCGCCGCCTGCGGCCGCCGCCGCGACCGCGAAGACCAGGACCATCTGGCCGCGCTGATCGGCCGCACCTACGTGCACGCCGGCGCCGTCGGAGAGTTCATCGAGGACTGCGCCGAAGTGACCGCCGCCCGGCCGCTGGCCTCCGACTACGGCCGCAAGACGCTGCTGGTGCTCGCCGGCGACTGCGGCGCGCAGTTCGTATGGTTCTGCTCGGCGTCGGCCTCGCAGCCGCATGAGCTCAAGCCCGGCGACCGCGTGTCGCTGCGCGCCCGCGTGAAGGAGCACCGGATCCGCGACGGCGTCCCTGAGACCGTCCTGCAGCGCGCCCGGATCTCCGCCGCCTGACCGGCCTCCTCGGCGGGACCCTGAAAGGCCCCGGCGGCGCTGGCACGGTCACAGGCATGCGCGTCATGCATGTCCTGGGCTCCACGCGCTATTCAGGGCGCATCGACGCCGGAGCCAGCCTGTCAGACCTGGTCATCCTCTGGCGCGATCCAGATCTGGGCGGAGACGGAAGCGTCCTGGTCTACGGGACCAGGAAAGGCGTCCTGCCGGTCAACTGGATGCCGGCGGGGTCTGAGATGACGGAGATCCCCGGCGGAATGGCCTTCACCCATCGCAGCCGAGGCGAGCGCCTGGAAGTCTACGTGCAGGAGACCGTCTGGGAGCAGGCCGGCCCGGCGGGGGAGCAGCCGGCCCTGGTCAAGCTCGGCGCCGAACGGGAGCTTTCAGATCTGATCGCCCGCCATCCCGGATGCCTGAACTTGCCCGCTGGCACGGTCATCCATGCCCGCGAGCATCGCACGTCCGCCGGCCCCGTCGACCTGCTCGCCGTCCTGCCGGACGGGCGGCCCGCCGCCGTGGAAGTCAAGCGCACCCGGATCGCCCAGTCAGACGTCTGGCAGGCCCGCCGCTACCAGGACGCCCTCGCCCGCGACCCGCAATGGGAAGGAGCCGGAGCGCCGCTTGGGGTGCTCGCCGCCCCCGTGCTTGCGAAAGCCGCGAAGGAGCTTGTCGACGCCGACGAATCGCTGTCGTTCGCGCGGGTGCACTACCGCGACCTCGCCGGGCTCTGAGCCGCCCGCCCCGTCCGGGACTACGGGAAGATGGCGCGCAGCTTCGCGGCTTCGGCGAGCCGGCCCAGCGCGACCGCCTGGGCCGCGGCCCGCCATGTGCAGCCCAGCCGCCCGGCCGCGCCGATCACTTCGTCACAGGCGTCGTTCATCTGGGCGCGCAGCCGCGCCTGGACGTCCTGCGGGGACCAGTGAAACTTCTGCTGGTCCTGCGCCCATTCGTAGTAGCTGACGGTGACGCCGCCGGCGTTTGCGAGCACGTCAGGGACGACCGGGATCCCGCGGACGGACAGGATTTCCTCGGCGGCCGGCGTGACCGGCCCGTTCGCTGCCTCGATGACGGCGCCGCAGCGCAGCTTCGGGGCGTTGCGGACTGTCACCTGCGCCTCCCGGGCGGCGGGGACCAGCAGATCGCATGCCAGCCGCAGCAGCGCCGAGTTGGTGACATGCCGCACACCCAGATGAGCGCCGTGATCCCAGCTGGCGACCGTCCCGCCGGCCCGCACCCAGTCCAGGATTTCAGCGACCGGCAGCCCGTCGCGGCAGGCGACGCCGCCGCTGGCGTCAGACAGCCCGCAGATGGTGACGCCCAGCGCGTGCAGTTCCTCGGCGATGACCGACCCGACGTTCCCGGCGCCCTGCACGGCGGCGCGGATCCTGCCGGGCTCCCAGCCGGCCTGGGAGCAGAACCGCTCGATCACGTGCACGCACCCGGTCCCGGTGGCGCGGTCGCGGCCGACGGTCCCGCCGAGCACCGGCGGCTTGCCGGTGACCACCTCCGGGGTGGCGTAGCCGACCTGCGTGGAGTACGTGTCATACAGCCACGCCATTTCCCTGGCGCCTGACCCCAGGTCCGGGGCGGGAATGTCGCGGTCGGGGCCAAGCAGCGGGATCAGGTCGGCGGTGAACCGGCGCACGAGGCGCTCGAGCTCCGCGTCGGTCAGCTGGGCGGGATCGCAGCGCACACCGCCTTTGGCGCCGCCAAACGGCAGGTTCATCAGCTGGCATTTGATGGTCATCCACATCGCTAGCGCCGCGCATTCGCTCATGTCGACGTCCGGGCTGAACCGCAGGCCGCCCTTGGTCGGGCCGACCGTCAGGGTATGCTGCACCCGGTAGCCGGTGAAGTTCTCCACGCGGCCTGAGTCCAGGCGCACCGGGAAGTTCACCGTCAGCGTCCGGCGCGGCGGCAGCAGCCGCTGGCGCATGTCGGCGTCCAGCCCGGCGAGATCAGCGGCCTGATGAAACTGGCGGCAGGCCATTTCCCACAGCGGCCCCTGCCATTCCGGGCCCGGCTGGCTCTTGTACGCTCCCCGCGGCGCCATCAGCCCAGGATGCCCCGCCCCGGGCAGGCAGGGCGGCCTTTTCCCGGCGGAGTCAAGCCTGCCGGAAGGACGCGAGGCGGCCGCGCAGCACCTGGCGCTGGTCTTCGGTCAGCTGCCGGCGGGCCCGGCGGATCTGCAGGGCACGGCGCGGCACAAGCCACGTGCCCATCCACGCCGGGGAGTCCGGCCTGTCGTCGGCATAGCGGACTTCCTCGATTTGCGTGGAGACCGGCGATGCGGCCATCCGCTTCTGCCAGATTGCCATGTCGGTCTGCACCAGCGCCCAGTAGGGCTCCTCGGCGTTCGCGCGGATCAGCAGCTCGCGTTCGGACGGGCCGGCCGCGTACTCGCTGGATGACCGCTTGAGTTCCAGGCTGGCGGCGAGTTCGGCGCGCTCAGCTTCCAGCTGCTCTGACCCCAGCGCCGGACGCAGGCGGATCCACGCGTACTCGGAGAGATCTACGGTCCCTGAAACCATCCGGCCGCCTTCGGGCGGCTCCAGCTCGCGCTCGGCCGTGAAGCCTTCGCAGGTGTCCAGCCGGCTGACGTAGTACGGCCAGTTGGATTCGACGTGCGCGGCGGTCGGCCGGGACGAGCCGATCGAAATGAGAAGTTCCTGCTCGGCGCGGGTCCAGAAGCTCATGAGCGAACGTACCGCCCCTCCAGGAGATCCGCGCCCGCGGCGGCCGTGACGAACCCTGCCCCGGCAGGCGCCCCGGCGCGGCAGCATCCCGCGGGCAGGCGGATACGGTGAGAGCCGATGCACCCGGACCCCTTCCAGTACGCCGCCTGCGCGCGGCTGCACCCGAGGCTTGGCCCTGGCGGCCGTGCTGCGCTTGCGCGCGCCCTCGCCGGCTGCGCGCCCGCTGCGGTTGCCGCGGTCATCAGCGGGGCGCAGGCCAGCGCCTCCCTCACCGCCCTGCAGCTGACCGCGGTGTCGGCGTGGATGAATGCCACTCCCGCTGCCTCCGGATGCCTGGACTTGCAGCTGTCGCCGCCGCGAGGAAGCCTGCGCGACGACTTCCGGCTCGCGGAAGAGCTGCAGGCCTGCGCCGCCGAGCATCAGGTCGGCTTTCTGGACGCCTGCGGGATCCTTCGCGTCGACGCGCTCGAAGCGCTCGAAGCGCTGCGCCGGGCTGCGGCCAGCCTCGCCTGACCGCAGCCCGGACGCGGCCTGCCCGGCAGCAGCGGCGAACTTTGCCGGCTCCAGCGGATACGTTGAAGGGACTAATGGCCAGGCACACGATCATCAACGGCATGCGGGCAGACGCGAGCTCTCAGAGCTGGAATCTCGAGGCCGACTGGCCAGTGCACCTGCGCGCTGCCGCTCGCCGCTCCGGCCTCGTCGTCCGATGGAGCCTGCACGACAGCACCATGGCCCTGTGCGGCGGCTGGGCGTTGACGATGCGCGGCGCGCAGCGCGCCGCCCGACGCGCTCTGCTGGACGATCTTGCCGCCGCCCGCCCCAGCTCTGAGCAGCTCAACGCCCGGCTTCGCCACCTGCACGCCTCCGGCTACCTCGACGAAGCCGCCGAGCTCGTGCTCACCTACACGCCGCATGATGCCTGCTTCAGATGCGGCGCGACGGGAGCCATCGAGCACGGCTGCTTCAGCACTTGGATCGACCTCTCCCCTGACAAGTGCAGCGCATGCGACGGCACCGGCCAGAACTCACGCGCCTGGCTCAAAGAGGCTGCCGCCGGCCGGCCCACCGTCGCCGGGCGCTGACTTAGCGCGGCGCCGCTGCGCCGCTGCGCCGCGGCTCCCCGACGTGCGCCGGGAACGCCGGAACTCCGGCTCCCGCAGCGCCTGCAAGGGCTTCTGCGGCTCGAACCGGAGGCTGGCCTGGACGAGCAGCCCGGCACGGATACGTTGAAGCCATGCTCCGACCTTTCGCTGCCTCCGCCTGTCTGTCCCTGGCTTTCGCCCTGAGCGCCTGCGCGGCGGGATCTGCCGGCGCCGGCGCGCCCGCCGCCGCCCAGGCCGCCGGCACGTTCCCCGGCTGCAAGGCGTTCACCAGCCAGCCCGCCGCCCAGCGCGCGTGGGAGCAGGCCGGCCGCCCCGCAGGCTCTGACGGCGACAAGGACGGCACGGTCTGCGAGAGCCTCAGCAGCAGCTCGAGCGGATCCGGCGAGCAGGCGCTCGCCACCAACTGTGTCCGCACCAGCCAGATCGTCGCGGTCGGCCTCAGCAAGACCAAGTACCCCAACATCCTCGGCCACGCGCAGCGCGCCGCCCAGAAGGGCTACCCCAGCGTGTACGTGATCAACCGCCCGGGGGCCTCCGCGCGGCGTGACCGGCTGCTGGCAGGCATCCAGACCAAGCCCGGCTACGACCGCGACGAAGCCCCGCCAGCCATGGGCCGGGCGACCTGGAGGGCCGACGTCGAGTACGTGCCGTCAGCGGAGAACCGCAGCGCCGGCTCGGTCATGGGGATCAAGCTGCGCCGCTACTGCGACGGCACGAAGTTCCGCTACGTCGGCTACTGATCCGCTGGCGCTGCGGCAGCCCGGGCCCTGGGCGCCGCCGTGCCGCCCCGGATACGGTGGCCTCATGACGCCCGCGCATGCCCAGGACCGCGAAGCCTTCGACTTCTACCTGCACGCCCGCGCACGCCGCGGCCAGCTCGCCGGCGCCGCCGCGCACGGGACCGCCGGCGCCGCGGAATGCGGGGACATGGCCAGCATCCGCGTGGACGTGCACGCCCGCACCGGCGTGATCGCAGCCGCCGGCTGGGACGCTGCCGGCTGCGGCGCCACGCACGCCGCGTGCGCCGCCGCCGGCGAGCTCGTCGACGGCCTGCACGTCCTGGACGCCGCCAGGATCTCCGCAGGTGCCATCGCCGCTGAATGCGGCGGCCTGTCCGCGTCCAAGCAGCATGCCGCCGAGCTCGCCGCGGACGCGCTGCACGGCGCCCTGGGCCGGTCCCTGGCGTTCCTGGCGCTGCCGGAGTCCCCGGGGCGGATCCTGGCGGCCTGCTCCGGCGGAGTGGACTCCTCCCTGGCCGCAGCGCTGCTCGCCGAAGCCGGCCGCGAAGTAGTCGCCGTCACCGTGGAGTTGTGGCGCGACCAGCACTCCGACGCGCAGAAGTCCTGCTGCTCGAGCTTCGCGGTGCGCCTCGCCCGCCGCGAAGCTCACCGGCAGGGCATGGCGCATTTCACGCTGGAGCTGCGCGACGCCTTCCGGGCCGGCGTCGTCGGCCCGTACGTGGATGCGCACCGCGGCGGCCTGACCCCGACGCCGTGCGTGGCCTGCAACGGGAGCGTGCGCCTGCCGGCGATGCTGGACGCCTCCCGGGCCCTGGGCGCCGGGCAGCTGGCCACCGGCCATTACGCCCGCGTCCAGGACGACGGGCAGGGGCCGCTGCTGGCGGCCGCCGCCGACCCGGCCAAGGACCAGAGCGCGATGCTGGCGGCCCTGCCTCCGGACCTGATCGGCCGGCTGGTGCTGCCGCTCGGAGAGATCACGAAGGCCCGGACCCGCGAGCTGGCCGCCGAGCGAGGCCTGGCCGCCGCCAAGCGCCCTGACTCCCAGGACCTGTGCTTCCTGGCGGGGACCAGCCGCCCGGAGTTCCTCGCCCGCCACGGCGGCCTGGAAGCCCGCCCCGGCGACATCCTCGACGAGCAAGGCGCCGTCCTGGGCCGCCACGGCGGCGCGCACCTTTTCACCGCCGGCCAGCGCCGCGGCCTGGGCCTGCCCGGCGGCGGGCCCGCCCTGCACGTCCTGCGCGTCGACGCGGCCGCCAACACCGTCACCGTCGGCCCGCGCGAGCGCCTGCAGTCGCGGGCAGTGAAGCTGCGCGCGGCCAGGCTGTGGCGGCCGGGCTCCCAGGTCGACGGCATCCGCCTGCGCGCGAAGTCCCCGGTGGCCGCAGGCCGGCTCGCCGGGGACCTGCCCGCGGGCCTGCACTCCCGCGCCGAAGCCCGGCTCGCCGAGCCCGGCGAAGCCGCGCCCGGGCAGTCCGCCGCGCTGATGTCCGGAAGCCTGGTCGTCGGGCACGCCGTCATCGGCCGCTGACCGCGCGAAAGGAGAGGCTGCTACTTCGCCGGCTGGATGTCGTCGGGGCCGTAGGCGACTGGCAGCTCCTCGCCGAGCTGCACGGCGCGCGATCCGACCCGCACTTCCCCGGGGGCGTGGCGGACCTCGGAGTCGTCCAGGTAGCAGGTCACCGAGAAGATCTCCTGCGGGCTTGCCACGAGATCGCGGACCGCCTTCTCGACGAGCTCATTCGTGACCAGGGCGGCGGATTCGGCTTCCACCTGCACGGACGCCTGGAACTGGGCGGGGCGGCGCTGGCCGCCGCGCAGCGGGACGACATCCCCGCTGAAGGCCACCGTCACATCCCAGGCCTGGGATTCCTCCTGCACGTCTTCCTCCAGCTCGAGTTCGCTCATGCCTCCAGTGTGCCAGCCGTCCCGCCCAGCGCAACTTCCCGGACGGCCGGAGCACCAAGGCGGCTGCCCCGGAACCGCCCGGGCCCGCCGCCTTGGCAGGTACGTTCAAAGGAGCCCCGGGAAGGGGCTGCCGCGCATGCCCGCCTTCGATTCAGACATCCCGCAGCTTCGCCTCACGGCCGCCCGTCTGCGCGGCCGGCTGCCCGCGGAGGAGCCCGGCGCCCGCGGCCTTGAGCACATGGCCCGCAACCCCGCCTGCCTGCGCCTGGCGGCGATCACGCTCGCCGGATCGGCGCCCGGGACGGTGTCAGAGATCGTGCACCGCCGGCCCGTCCGCGAAGGCCTGTCGCCGTTCGCTATCCAGCGCGGCAACCGGTTCGAAGCGGCCGTCCTGGCGAACTCCGCCGAGCGCCTCGCCGGAGCCTACCGGGCCGCCGGCTGGCTGCCCGAAGGCCAGGACCCCGGCTGCGCCGACATGAGCGAGCGCCACCCCGGAACCGGCCCGGAGGACCTGCAGGCCCGCCGCGCCGCCTCCGAGCAGCTGGTCCTCGCCCGCGCCGGCGGGGACCTCTCCACCCCCGCGCTGATCGTCAAGCCGCGCCTGGCCGTCCGCTGCCTGGGCCATGAATGGGCGACCGAGCCTGACGCCCTGTTCGCCGGCCCCGGCGAGCCGGCCTACCGGGCCGTCGAAATCAAATCGTACGCGGACCGCCACGGCGAAACCGACGCCGCGAAGACCGGGTCCGCGTGCCGGCAGGCGGCCGTCGCGGTGATCGCGATGCGCCAGCTGCTCGAGCACAACGGCCTGGCCGCCCCCGGGCTGATGGCCCCGGCCGCCTGCGACCTGGTGTTCGCCAAGCCCGGCACGAACATGCCGACGCTGCACCGGATGAGCGCCGCCGGCGAAATCGAAAGCCTCGCCGCGGCCCTTCACTCAGCGCACGCGACCCTGGAAGAAGCCGCCGGCCTGCTCGACGGCCGGCCGCTGGACTCCCCGCAGGCATTGGAGCTGCTGCCCAACGCCCCGTGCGCGGCGTGCTCTGACCATTGCCAGCTGTGGGAGATCTGCCGCGGGCAGGCCCTGCAGGACGGGCTGCCCGCGGCGCTCGGCGATGCCGCCGCCGAGCTGCTGGGCCCCGCCGGCACGCTGCAGCGCGCCTGCGACCTGCGCGACGGCGCCGCCCCGGCCTCCGCGGACGAGCGGCTGATCGGCGAGCTGCTCGCCGAAGCCCGCGCCGCCTTCCAGTCCGCAGCGGAGGCCGGCTGATGGCCAGCGTCTGGGATGCGCAGCTGCGCCTGGAAGCCTGGCAGCGCCGCCGCGCCGTGGTGCGCGCCGGCGCGCTGCACGCCGCGGTGCGCCCGGACGCCCTGATCGTCTGCCCTCTGGCGATGGCCGGGGAGGACCCGTCCCTGCACGCCGTCGCCGTCGGGCGGATCGGCGCCCCGATGAAGCTGCTGTGCGCGCCGGACCCCCGCGCGCCGCGCCATCAGCTTGAGCTGTACGCCCGGCTGCACCGCGAACTCGAGCCCCACGTCCGCGCCGCCATGAGCCTGGACGGCGAAACCGCGTTCCCGCAGCTGATCGTGCCGTCCGGGTCGGCGGCGGCGATCCTTGGCGGCCTCGCCGGCCGGCTGCCGTGGCTGCCTGAGCCTGACGGCGACGGCGCCCGCGACGCCCGCCGCCATCACGCAGACGCCGTGGCGCTCGGAAGGATCCTCGTGCATTACGCGAAGCGCTGGCCCGTCGAAGGCCAGCAGTCGGTGCTGTCGGCGTCGGCGCTGCTGGCTGAGCACTGGGCGTTCGGGATGGAGCTCACCGATCATCTCGGCGCGATGCTGCTGTGGATCGACCCGCCCACCGGCGAGGACCTCCTGCAGGCCGCCGCCGCCGAGGAGCACCGGCCGATGGGCGCCAAGACCGACGCGGCAATGGACGCCGCGTCCCTGGACCCGGCGCTCGTGCAGTTCGCCAAGGTCGACCGCGGCGGCGCGTCGGGGCTGCGCAGCTTCCGGCGCAAAGAAATCGAGGACCTGCTGCGCGGCGTGCTGGCCCCGGTCTATGACGGCGTGCAGGACGCCGTGGCCGCCGTCAACGGCCTGGGCCTTGCGCCGCTGGACGGCCTGGCGGACCTGTGCGAGCGCGAGCGCGACAGCCTCGCCCAGCATCTCGCCCACATCGACTCCGGCGGGAACCTCTCCAAGCGCGACACGGCGAAAGCCGCGGTGTTCGCGCTCGCCGAGCGAGAGGACGCCGTGGAGCAGTGGGTCGCGGCGAAGCTGTGGGGCGACCCGCTCGAGCGCGCCCGCGCCCGCTTCGAAGGCGACATCCTGCACGGCGCCTGCCAGCCCGCCGGGGACGGCCTGACGTTCACCGTGGAGTCCTCGCAGCGGTGGCTGCGCTGCCGCCGCGGCGACGAGCTGCACTGGATGGGCTGCCCGGACTCCCGCTGCGCCGTCAACGGCCTCGCCCGGTCCGGGCATCTGACGCTCGTGAGCGTGACGTTCCGCCCGGACGCAGCCCGGCTTCCCGCCGCCGGCCAGGCCGCCGACTTCGCGAAGGCCGCCCCCAACTGGAAGCGGATCTGGTTCGAGCGCGGAAAGATCAAGCGCACGCTGCGCGACATGCCCGTCACTCACCAGTCCGAAAGCGAAGAGGCCCGGGCGCCGGCGGCGCCGCAATGGACGGCCGGGACGGACGACCCGGCCGCCGCCGTGGAGGCGCTGCGATGACCGCCGCCGCCCTGCCGCTGGCCGGGCCGGCGCAGCTGGCCGAGGCCCGCGCCCGGGAAATCCTGCTCACCCAGCCCGGAACCGCGGACCTGGTGATCGACAGCCCGCCGGGAGCCGGCAAGACCGGCATCGCCGAGCGCCTGGCGATCCAGGGAGCGTGGCTGCACTCAGAGCGCGTGATGA
>WBZU01002002.1_pt1 | contig 14571 bp, 10 predicted proteins | sample 5204311 | NCBI WGS metagenome assembly WBZU01 (sample SAMN12344359, study PRJNA552823) | activated sludge metagenome | biome: Activated sludge suspended growth; feature: Nitrification reactor; material: Wastewater; isolation source: activated sludge from nitrification reactor of wastewater...
CGAGACACCATAGGCGTAGGCGTGCGCATAGCCCTCCTCGACCTCGCTGCGGGCGCCGATGCTGCCGCTGTTGGCGAGCTTGCCGACCAGATCGCCGGTAACGACGCCATAGGCCTTCGTGTAGGTCGAAGAGCCGCCTTCGCCCGCGGTCCGGACGGACTCCGCGCGGATCGTCCCGGCGTTGTCGATCGTCCCGCTCATCGTTCCGTAGGCTCGCACACCGTAGGCATTCGCGTAGCCGTACTGGTCGCCGCCACTGACCTCGGTGCGTGCCAGGATTTCGCCCGAGTTGAGCAGCTCTCCGGTCAGATCGTCGCTGACATGCACGCCTACCGCCCACATGTAATCCGAGTAGGAGGAATAGCCCCCCTCGGACGAGCGCGTCGCCGTCGCATGAATCGTGCCCGTGTTCTCGAGCGAGCCGGTGAGATCCTCTCCGATGGAAACCCCGTAGGCGCGGACGTAGTCGTTGTAGTTGCTGCTGCCTTCAGCGCTCTGGGCATGGGCCTCGATGGCACCACTATTGGCGAGCGCCCCGTTGAGCGATCCACGGATGCGGACGCTCTCGGAGTCGGTGAAGGAATACGACGAACCTCCGGCACTATCCGCCCGGGACTCGGCGCGGACATTACCCGAGTTGGTCAGCGTTCCATCCACATCGCCATCGATCGAGACACCGTACGCCCCAGCGTACCGGTAGCCACTGCTCGTGACGTTCTGCGCCGAAACCTCGACCGTGCCCGCGTTTGCGAGACTCCCGCCGAGATCCCCCCTGATCAGTACACCGTAGCCGTCGCCGTAGCCGTCTCCCTGGCCGGTGGCAGAGACGGAGACCGTGCCGGTCGACGCGTTGACGACACTACCGGAAACCCGGCCCTCGAACAGCACGCCATAAGCATAGGCGTTGTAGCCCTCGGCATCGGCCTCCAGCGTGCCCTGGTTCGCGAAGTTGCGCGCGTAAGGCGCCGCCTGCACCTGGACCCCGATCGCGGTCGTTCCAGTGGCCGCGACGCTCCCGCCGGCCGCGACGGTCACATCGACGTTCTCGTAGCATTGTGTCGAAGTCTGCGCGTCGGTGAGCGGATTCTGTCCTTCACAGGACTGGGCTGCGGCGAGGCCGGGCCCCATGAAAAGCGCTGCGATCGCGGTGGCCAGCGCCTTCCTGACCGACGAGGGCTTGCCCTTCGCCGAAGCATTCTCTCCAGCGACGATGTACGCGTTGCGCGCGTCGCTCCAGACGATACGATGACTCTTGTTCATGACGTCAAGCCTCCCTTAGAGAAGTCACGAGAAACACGTCCATCGACCCAGCCAGGGGGTCTCCGGATCAATCGTATGGCGCCAGTCTTCACGCTTGTTTCTCGCCCCCATCGCGAGCTTCAAGTCTTCTTCGGCACCAAGGTGTAGAAACGATCTCTTATTTAGAAACATACTGCAACAAGATCCGATTGCATACCCTGCATGGGCATAAACCTCACATGCAACGCATGAACGCAACACTCGCGAATCCTCTCCTTCCTCCGCCCGTGCGCATCGCACTCGCGCTCATGGCAGCCGGCGCCATGAGCGCGTGCGCGCCGTCCGGGCTCGAAGCGCGCCGGACCGAAGCGCGGAGCCTCGCCGCGCATGCAGGCTGGGAGCGTGTCGCGATCGACAGCGGACGCTTCGTGCTGATCGCTCACCGCCCCCATCCCGTGCAGCGCGTGGACACGCTCAGTGTCTATATCGAGGGTGACGGGCTGGCCTGGCTGAGTCGCTCGGAGCCATCGCGCGACCCCACGCCGCTCGATCCGGTTGCCCTGGGCCTCGCGTTGCGTCAACCCTCGGGGGCCGCGGTACATCTGGCCCGACCCTGCCAATTCACCCTCGACCCCGAGCGCCGCAACTGCAGCAAGCAATACTGGACCTCCCATCGCTTTGCCGGCGAGGTCGTGGATTCGATGAGCCGCGCGATCGATCGCCTCAAGGCGGATCAGGGTGCGCAAGGGCTGGAACTGGTGGGGTATTCGGGCGGGGGGGCGATCGCGACGCTGCTCGCCGCGCGCCGCGGCGATGTCGAACGTCTGATAACCGTCGCCGGCAACCTCGACCCTGCGGCCTGGACACGCCTGCACCGGATCACCCCGCTCGAAGGATCGCTGGATCCGGTCGATGTGGCGCCCGCGCTCTCGAAGCTGGAGCAGATCCATCTCGCGGGGGCGAAGGATCGCGAACTGCCCGCTGAACTCGCCGAAGGATGGCTGCGCCGCTTGCGCACCCCCAGCGCGGCCCGCCTGCAAGTGGTTCCCGACTTCGACCATCACTGCTGCTGGGTCGAGGCCTGGCCGACGCTCTACCCGGATCCGGCCCCCCGCCCCGACCCGGCGCGCTGAGCCTCGTTCGGTCGCGTGCGCACCGACTCGTCGGCGGCGAGCGCTCGACGGCCCTCGACGGCCAGGAACCGGAGCTCCCCGAGCAGGGTCTCGAGCATCGCCACCGCCGCCGGGTAGTCCCCCGCAGCCGCGCAAGAAAAGAGCAGCGCGATCCGCTGCTCGTAGTGCGCCGGACGCTGCGGCAGGCGGGCGATGACCAGGCTGCCCCCCTTCTCCAGAACCGGATACACCCCATTCACCGCAAAGACGAGGAGGTTGGCGAAGAAGACGAAGCCCGAGCACAGCCCGACGAGGTATTGAAGATCCAGCCGACGGGAGATCTTCGCCGCATGCGTGACGGTGATTTCGGCCTGCTGGAGGAAGGTATCGACGAGCGCGGCCCTGAGCGCGACCGGGAAAGGCGTGGCGGCGGCGCGCAGGCGCTCCAGGTGTCCGTCGGGGTCGCTGCACACGATCAGATGGACGACATGGCTGATCAGCCCGGTGCTCAAGTCGCCATGCGGAAAGAGCTGCCGGATCGACCAGGTGAATGCGCCCTCCCGCGCCTGCCCGATCTCGCGCTCGATGGCCAGGAGATCCTTCTGGAAGATCTCGAATCGATGCGTGCCCAGCCTCCCCGACACGAATCCCGCAGGATCCCTGAGCTCGCAAACCCCGGCGCACGCACGAAGCGCGTCGAGGATCTCCCGCGCATCGACCCGTTCGCCGCCACGCCGGAACAGCACCAGATCGAAATCCGAAGCCTCGGAAGCGATCCGCAGCCCGCGCGAGCCGCCGATGCCAACCCCGACGACCCGATCGAGCCGCCCCAGCGCACGGATCAGCTCATCCATCCCCGAGGCCTCCGCCGGTCCCTGTCATGCCCGGTTCAATCCAGCCCGCTCGCCCGCAAGCCGCTGGTGATGCCCTTCAGCGAGCCGGCCACCTTCACCTGCTGCCTGCCGGCGTTGCCGTAGAACTCGAGGTTGAGCACGCGGCCGGCCTTCAGTGCCTCGATCATGCCCGCGTCGAGCGGCACCGTGGCGATGCAGCCCTGCGCGACACAGGTCAGCGGTGTCATGGCGAAGCCGTTCTTGCCATCGACGTCGCCCCGGATGCCGTTGGGCAGGTGAATGCCGAGCGGCACGACCACACTCATGCCGACCCCGCCGCCCTGGGGCGGACGGCTGATGTTGAAGCGCACCGAGCGCTTATCCCCCTCACCGAAGGAATGCACCTGCACCAGCGCACAGGCCTTGCTCGCTCCGGAAAGCGCCTGGCATTCGTAGACCCAGTCGCCGAAACGCTCCCCCTGCGCGACCTGCGCGCGCAACATGGAGGGGGCGAGCAAGAGCGACAGGGACAGCAGCAGCGGAATCGCGCGCGGGGCTCGGGCCTTGAGCATTGGACAGCTCCTCTGGTCGGGGTGAAAGCGTGCTTTCATTCTTACCGAAGCTCGCGGCCACTGTACAGCACATCCGGCAGCGCGCCCGCCAGCGCCACGCCACGTGCGGCGCGCTTCCCGGCGGCCGGCAGCGGGCACGTCGCCCTACGCGGCCCTTGCGCTGCGCATCGACCGGCAGACGGCGACGGCGAGCAGCACGAAGACCGCGCCGAGCGCCGCGAGGGCGATCGGGCTGGAGACGAAGATCGCAAAGTCGCCCTGCGAAATTGCCAGCGCGCGGCGGAAGTTGTCCTCGACCAGCGGCCCGAGGACGAAGCCGATGAGCACGGGTGCCAGATGCACCCCCGATCGCCTCATCCCGTAGGCCACCAGGCCGATGGCGAGGGCCGCCCAGACGTCGAAGGCACTGCCGCGCACACCGAAGGTCGCCACCGCGATCAGCACGAGGACGAGTGGATAGAGTCGCTGGGGCGGCAGCCGCAGGATGCGAACCCAGACCCCCACCAGCGGAACGTTGAGCACGAGCAGCAGCAGGTTGCCGATCACGAAGCTCGCCATCAGCCCCCAGAAGAGCTCCGGATTCTCGACCGCGAGCAGCGGGCTGGGCACCACCCCATGGGCCGACATCGCGCCGAGCATGAGAGCCATGGTTGCGCTGCCGGGGATGCCCAGCGCCAGCGTGGGCACGAAAGCCGTCTGCGCCGCCGCGTTGTTGGCCGCCTCGGGGGCCGCCAGCCCGGCGATCGCGCCGCGGCCGAAGCACTCCGGGCGAACAGAAAGACGACGCTCGAGCGCATACGCGGCGATCGACGCCAGGGTGGGTCCGGTGCCCGGCAAGGCACCAAACAATCCGCCCAGCACGCCCCCGCGCAGCACCGGCCCTGCTGCACGGCGCCACGCCTTCCAGCGCGGGAGCGCGCTGCGCTCGCCAATCCCGCCACGCACCACAGGCAAGGCGCCGAACATCGACAGCATCACCTCCGAAACGCCGAAGAGCCCCATGGCGAGCACCACCAGCGGAATGCCGTCGCGCAGTTCCGTCAGCCCGAGGGTGAAACGGGCCACGCCGGTCTGGGCGTCGGTACCGACCATCGCGAGGCCGACCCCGGCGAGCATCGCCACCATGCCCGCGGCCAGACGCCCGCGGCCCACGGCGGCCGTGCAGACCAGTCCGAAGATCATGATCGCGAAGTATTCGGCCGGCCCGAGCATGAACGCGAGCCCGGCGAGCGGGGCGGCCATGGCGAGCATCATGCCGATGCCCACGACCGCGCCGCCGAAGGACGCTCCCGCACTCAGGATCAGCGCCTCGCGGGCACGCCCCGCGCGCGCCATCGGGTGACCGTCGAGACATGAAACCGCGGAAGCGGGCGTTCCCGGCACGTTGAGCAGGATCGCCGCGATCGCCCCGCCGTACTCGGAGCCGTAATAGACCCCCGCCAACAGCACCAGCGCCGCGGTCGGCGACAAGGCATGCGTGAATGGCAACAGCATTGCGACCGCGGCCAGCGAGCTGACCCCGGGCAACACACCGACCAGGGTTCCGAGCGCCACCCCGATCAGGCAGAACCAGAGATTGCCCGGCGACAGCGCGACCTCGAACCCCGCCATCAGGCCGCTCAAGGCATCCACGACACCCCCGCAAGAGGATTCCTGAAACTCGCCGCGGGGAGCTCCAGCCCGACGCCGAACATCGCTGCCACCAGGCCCGCCAGCAGTACTGCCTGCAGGAGCTTCCCACGCCGCTCCCAGCGCGCATCCCCAGCGCTCGCAAGCAGCGCAGCCGCGAAGGCGGCCGGCACATAACCCAGCACGGGCGCGAGCGAGGCAAAACCCGCCAGTCCGGCGACCGCCGCCCACACGCCGCGCAGACCCGCGTCGTCCCCCTCGCGAGGAGTGGAGGAATCGTCCGCCGACATGGACCATGGCCGCAAGCACGCCAGGGCTGCGGCGATGAGCAGCGCCGCCCCCGCGAGCGCGGGGAACGCCCCGGGCCCGAGGCGTCGCAAGGAGCCCAGGCCCAGCGCGGCGCCCCCGAGCACGAGCCACGCACCGAAGCCCGAGAGCGCAAGCAGCACCAGCGTCCACAGGCGCGCTTGGCGATCCGGCCCCTGCCCCCGCACGCGGCGGTCCTGCGTCGGAGTCATGGCCGGCACGCCCCCGACGGTGGCGCGGGGGGCCGCATGGCTCTAGAGTTCGACTCTGCGGTCATCCACTTCCTCCCGAGCGTGATTCATGAACCGACGACATTTCATCGGCGCCCTCGCCGGCCTCGCGGCAGCGCGCGCCCGAGCCGGAGAAGGAAACGGCGTCCGGATGATACCGGAGCGGCCGACCCTCCTCGTCGCGGTCGCCGCCGGTGGCGGCCCCGATTCGGTCGCGCGTGCGATCGCTGGCCATCTCGCCGACCGGCACGGCATCCATGCACGCATCGTCAACCTCCCGGACGCCAACGGCGAGCGGGCCCTGGCGGATTTTCTCACCCTGCCGGCAGACGGCAGCACCTGGCTGATCGCGGCCGACAGCCTGATCGTGGTGAATCCCCGGCTCTACCCGCGCGAGTCCGCCGACCCGCTGCACGGTCTTGCGCCGGTCGCCCAGGTCGGCAGCAATTTCTTCTTTCTCGCGGTCGGGGCCGAGGATCCGATCCGGAGCATGGCCGAGCTCGTACTCGAGGCGCGGGCGGCGGAGCGCCCACTGAACTACGCGAGCGGCGGCATCGGCAGCATGCACCATCTCCTCATGGCCGACCTGGCGGCACGCCTCGGACTGCGGCTGAACCACGTTCCCTACAAGGGCGGAGGAGCCGCCGCGACCGGTCTCGCGCGCGGCGACGTGCGAGTCGCGTTCGCCGGCGCCTCCGCCCTCCCGCTCGTGCGGGCGGGCAAGCTGCGGCTGCTCGCAGTCGCGGCGCCGCAACGCTCGCCGCGTTTTCCCGATCTGCCCAGCCTCGCCGAGGTGGCGCCGGGTTTCGACGGCACGCTCTGGTTCGGCTGGTACGGCCATGCGGGCACGCCGGCACCGATCCGGGACGCGATGCGGGGACTGCTGCAGGAGGCAATGGCCAGTCCGCAAACGAGCGCCGCACTCGACCGCCAGCACGGCGGCATTTCCCCCAGCTTCACTTCCGGGCCGGCCTTCGACGCGCTGATCGAGCGCGAACGGGAGCGCTTCGCCCGGCTGATTTCCCTCCTTCCGGAACAGACGCGATGAGCCATGCACAGCCCCCCCGCCCGCTCGCGCCCGCAGGCACCGGTCCGCTCGCCGAACCTGTGCTCGAATCGGCTCCCTTTGCCCTCGAGATCTCGCGCTTCGCCTGTCGCTGCGGCGCGCAAGGGGATTCCTGCCAGCCCTACCACGGCTTCTGGCAGTACCTTCGCCTGCTCGGGCTGGGAAAGACGATGAGCGGCTTCAGCGCCGAATTCGTCGCCGCGATCCGGCAGGCAGCCCAGACCCATCGCGGCCCCTCGTTTCGCATCCTGATCAGCGGCTGCGCCGACTATTCCGCCTACGCCCATGTGCTTGCCGGCTGCGCCGGCCTGTCGGTGCAGCCGCGCGTGACCGCGCTCGACCTCTGCGCGACCCCGCTGATCCTGAGTCGCTGGTATGCACGCCGGCACGGCGGCGACCTCGCTGCGGTCTGCTCGGACATCCTGGACCATCGCCACTCGGGAGGCTACGAGCTGATCCTCACCAGCAGCTTCCTGGGCTACTTTCTCCCCGCCCGGCGCGCCGAGCTGTTCTCGCGCTACGCGGCGCTGCTCGCGCCGGGCGGTCGCCTGATCTTCACCACCCGGCTGCGTCCCGGCGCGGAAGACCAGCTCGTACCCTTCGGGCCGGACCAGAAGGAAGCGCTCGTGCGCACCGTCGTCGACTCGCTGACGGAGCTTTCCGGCCGCGGGCTGGACCGGAGGGAAGCCGCGCAGCTCGCCGCCGCTTACGCCGACCTTTGCGCCTCGTATCCGGTCAATGGCGACGCGAGCCTGCGCCGGCTCGCCGAAGCCGCGGGCCTGCTCTGGCTGGACTGCGACCGGCGGCGCTCCGAAGCAGCCCGGCCCGGGGTGACCGGGCCGACAGTCGGCGCAGCGGAATACCTCTTCGTTACTCTGGGACGTCCCGCCTGAGCACGCGGGCAAGGCCCCTCACCGGCGCAGGTGCGGCTCGATCATGGGCCGGATCGCAGCGAGCGCGCCGCGTTCGGCCGCGCTCATCGCCGTCTCGTCGGCGACCCGAAGGCTGTCGAGCACGTCGCTCGGGAGACCCAGCCGCAGGATGTCGGGCGCCGACATCAGGCACGCCGCGGAGCCGACATCGGCCCGGCACAACAGGGCCTGCGCCGCCGCCAGCGCGTCCTCGAACGGCATGCTGACCCGAGCTCCGCGCAGGACGAGGCCATGACGCGACGACACGCCATCGACCTCGCCGTGCTGCAGCAGCCGCGCCGAAAGGCCCGCGTGCCAGTCCTCGCGGTCCGGACAGACGACGAGGTGGACCGGGATGCGTCCGTCGCCCCCGACGAGCTCGCGCACCACCGCATCGAGCACGCCCGCGTGGGAATTGCCCCCCATCTGCGGTTGGCCGTTGACCTCGCAGATCGCCCCGCCCGCCTCCAGCCAGGATCTGGAGACATCCTCGATGATCAGATCCACGCCGGCCAGATCCAGCCGCAACGCCATCGCGGCGTCCACCGCGAGCTGCAGATTCGCCGGATGGACGTCGCCGAGCGCACAGGGGCGGTTTTCCCCACCGGCATTGATGTTGTCGCGCCGCCGCAAGCGAATGTACTCGCCGGCTGCGGGCACCGATGCGGGCCCCATGCCTCGGCGCGCCAGCAGATCGAGCGCCTCCGCGTCCAGGCTCAGCAGGGGAGCCCCCGCGCGCTGCGCGCGCCGCCTGTGGATCTCGTCCTCCAGGCGCCGCTCCACGAGAGTGGCCACAGCGGACACGCCATCGCCCACCACGCCCCCCGCCACCCTGCGCATCACGCGGACCACCCTGCCCTGGAAGACGGTCAGGCGGTGCGTGTAGCCCTCGACATGGCGCTCGACGAGGATCGTCCGCGACAGGGCGCTGGCCGCGTCATACGCGATGCGGACCATCGCATCGTCGGACAGCCCGGCCTGCACCCCCGCCCCCTGCTCCTGGTCCGCAGGCTTGACCACTACGGGGTAGCCCAGCGCACGGGCGGCCTCGACCGCGCCTTCCGGCGAGCGCACGACCACCTGCTGCGGCACCGGGAGGCCCGCGGCACGGAGAACTTCCGCGGTATGCACCTTGTTGCGGGCGATCCCGAGGCCGATGCCGGACGTCCGGTCGGTGATCGTGCTCCTCATCCAGCGCGCCTTCCGCCCCTGACCGAGCACCAGTACATCATGCAGGAGGCGCCCCACAGGGATCCCGGCGCGGTAAGCGGCAAGTGCGATGTTGATCGGGTTGATGCCGGGGATCGCATGCGCGCCGAGCATGCGATCCAGCTCTTCCAGCGATTCCTGCGAGCTGCGCCCGTCCTTGCTCCCGGCCTGCCCGCCGGTCGCGCGTCGATTCACCTCGGCCACCACCCAACGCAACGCACGCTCGGTCGCCGCAGGCTGGTCCGACGGCAGCGCGACCCTGAAGACGCGCACATCCGCCGCGGTCCGGATCAGGGCACGATGGCTTCTCCACGACACCGGGATTCCCGCTCGTCGCTGCAACGCGCCGATGCAGCGAAGGATGCAGTCGATCAGGCACTCGACGCCCGAGGCGCCCGCCGCCCGCTCCCCGCCTGTCGACGCTTCGTCGGCGAACGCCGCCAGCATCTCCTCGACGATGCCGGCATGCCCCTCGTCCGCCAACACGAGTTCTCCGACGAGTGCGCCCTGTTGCAAACCGAAGGCGGCTCCGCGCAGCCATGTGAAGCGGGTACCCACCCGAACCAATTCGACCATGATCTCCCCTGCCGTCCGATGGAATCCTCACCCGCCCCGGCGGTTCAAGACGCAGTCCCGCTGGCGTCCCAGGCGCGGCACAGGGCGATCAGCCCGGCCACCTCCGCATCCGCGGCCTGCCGCGCTGGCGAACCGGCCGTCCGGATGTCGCCGTCGATCACGACGACGCGGTCGACCCGATCCAGCGGGATCCCCGTCCGCAGCAGCTCGAGCGTCTGCACGACAAGGACCAGCGCGCCCACCTCGGCGCGCAGCGTCAAGGCACGCACCCTTGCATGCAGCCCATCGACCGCCAGGCCGAAGGGTTGGCCGTCGCCGCCCAGGGTACGCACGTCACTGCTCAGGACTGCGGCCATGCCGGCCTGGAGCAAGGTCCGCCAGCGCGCTGCAGCCGCCTCCCAGGCGGCCGCCCCGCCCACGAATACCTCGACGGGAATCCGCCCACGCCCATCGACCAGGCGGAACAGGTATTCCTCGACGTAGCGCCGCGATATTTCGCCACCGCCCAGCAGGGGCGCGAAATTCACCTCGTTGAGGATGGCGCCGTTGGCATGCCACGGTGCGGTGATGTCGGGGCTGATCATGTCCACCCCGGCAACCTCCAGGCCGAAGAGGCGTGCGGCGGCAATCGCGGCACGCACGTTCTCGGGATGCAGCGCATGGGTGACTTCCTCATCCACGCCCCCCGAGGCCGTGGTCTCGATGCGACGCAAGGCGACGAACCGGCCGGCACCCGGCACGTCCTCCGGCCCCAGGCCCTGGCGCGCGAGCATCTCGAGCGCGCTGTCGTCCAGCGCGCAAAGCGGCGCGCGCTTCCACGGTGGCAAACCCATCCGACGCGCGCACTCGGCCTCGACCAGGCCCCCGATCGAAGTCCTGCCATTCCCGTACACGCCGGCCGGGAGCCGCCTCACGGCATACAGCAGACGTCCCGCAGCAACGAAGATCCGATGGCAGACCCCCGGCGCCTGTCGCTCCACCAGAACCCGCTTGCCGGGCGAGCATTCACGAGCCGTCGTGTAAGCCCGCGCCACTCCCTCGTCATCGCCCACATCCACGCTCACCCCTTCGCCGCGATCCCGATCGACGGGCTTGACGACCACCGGATAGCCTAGGCTGCGGGCTGCCGCGCGCGCTTCTTCCGCCGTCATGACGAGCCGGTTCACCGGCGCCGGCAGTCCGGCGGCACGCAACAGTTCGGACGCCATCCATTTGTCGTGTGTCCAGCGCATGCCGAAGACCGAGTCGCCATCGGTCGTGCTGCGCTCGATACGCCTCGCCCTGCTGCCCCAGCCGAGCTGATACACGCCCCTTCCAAGGGGCCGGAAGGGAATATCCAGCCGATAGGCTGCGCGCAAGACCTCGAGGGTCGACTTTCCCGCGGGCATCAGCTTTCCATGGGGCTGCAGAAGCTCGTCTCCGATGGCCACGAAGACACGCTCGCGGTCCTGCGGGCTGCCCGGATCCGCGCCCTGTGCAAGCTGTGCGATGCGGAATGCGATCCCGACCACCTCCATGCACGCCGTAGCGGAGACGAACTCGGGTCCCGGACACAGGAACGCCGCCCGCCACCGCCGCCGATGTTCGTCGACCGGAGCGCAGTCGATGAGCTGGAAGACGTCGAACACCGGCACGCGGACCAACTGCAGGAACAGCCGCGCCAGACGCAGGACCTGCTGCAGCCAGTACCGGGCCGTGTCTGCGTCTTCGCACTCCTCGGGAGGCCTCGTCCCGAGCGGGGCGTCCTCGCCCAGCAAGGCCATCCAGGCGTCCAGACGGTTTGTGGCGGGCGCGATCGGCGGTGCGAACTCGATCTCGAAGCGGGTCTGCAACTGACGCGGTCTCGACCAGTGGCGGCGCGCCCCTTGCGCCCGACCGCCCTCGTGCGCCCAATCATGGCGCTCCAGAACCGCCTCGACCGCTTCGCGCTGCACCTTGCCTTGTTCGCTCCGCGGGATGCGGTCGACCCAGATCACGTCGTGCAGGGCATGGCGCCCCAAGGCTGCGCGGACATGGGCGACGAGTTCATGCGCGCTCGGATGCGTTCCAGCTTCGGGAACCACCAGCGCGACCGGGACATCCTGCAGCACACGATGCCGCAGGGGCGTGGCCAGCGCATCGGCCACGCCCGGATGCCGCCGCAGGCACTGCTCGATCTCGGCTGGATGGAGATTCACGCCACCGACGATCATCATGTCGTCCATGCGCCCTCTGTGCACCAGCTGTCCGTCGGCCGTCAGATGGCCGATGTCCCCGGGATAGAACCAGCCCTCCGCGAAGGCCTTGCGGTTCGCCTCCTCGTCACCGAGATAACCGTCGATGACCATCGGCGAGGCGATCCGCACCCGTCCGTCCACCCCTGCCGGGACCGGCTGCCCGCGCTCATCGACCACCTCGATGCGGATGCCGGGAAAAGGACGCCCCACGCCGCCGCTCGTCCGGTGAACCTCGTCCAGTCGAGTCAGGGTCGCGGTGTGGCTCTCGTTCGTCCCGTAGAAGACATGGATGCGGGGGGTCAAGCGTCGCCGGATCTCGTCGCGCAGCGCCATCGACACCGGCGAGCCCCCCACCATCAGCGCCTGCAGCCGGGCGAACGCGCCGGTCGCCTCCGCCGGAAGCCGACGCAGGAGGGTCTCGATGTGGCAGACCATGGCGTGGATCACCGTCACCTCGCCCTCGGCGACTTCACGGCGAAGGTCCACGCGGCCGGGGGTGTCCAGGAAGATTCCCGCCCCGATCGCCATCGCCTCCAGGCAGCGCTGCTTCGCGGAATAGAAATGCATGCTCACCATGGAGCACAAGACGTCCTGCGCGCCATAGGGCAGCCAGCTCGGCCCCAGCCTCGAGCGCAGGCATTGCTGCCGGTGCGTGACCGGCATGATCTTGGGTCGCCCCGTGGAACCAGAGCCCGTCACATAGATCCACGGCCGATCCGCCACCTCGCGCGCCGGCTCGGGCGTCATCGACGGCGGGCTTCTCTCGAGCATGGACCAGGCGAGGATCGGGAGCCCGCCGAGGTCCGCTCCAGTTCGACGACCGTCGTCGGCGAGCGCCCGACCAGCCCGCGTGAGCGCCAACAGTCGCCCACGCAACGCATCGGGCAGGGTGCGCGGGACACTCACCACCGTCGCCCCCCGATGAGCGACCGCCAAGGAGGCCACCAGATGATCGAGGGGGTCGTCCAGACATAGCGCGAGCACGTCCCCTCGCGCCACTCCGGCGTTCGCCAGGCCCGCGGCCACCGAGCACACCCTCCGCCCCAAGGCCCCATAGCCGAGCACTTCATCGCCATGGCGCACGGCGAGGGCCTCCGGGCGACTCGAAGCCTGCTGCAGAAGCAGATCGACAACATTCATGTCCTGCGCGAATCCTTGAGCGGGAAAACAAGGCTGCGTGAGGCTCAGCCCGAGCGCCCGATCATATGCGCATTCCACCGGGTGGAGTGCCGCGACCGCCACCGCAGGCGACCCGTCGCGGCGGAGAGCCCGCAGCGCCACGCATGGTAGACTCGCGCCGCCTTCAGACACCCGACCTCGATGCAGATCCAGCTCCTGATCCCCGGCCTGCTATGGCCTGTCGCAACCTTGCTCGGGCCGGCCTCCGGACTCGCGCTCGAGGGTCTCGCGACCCTGCTCGGCCGCGGCCGCCGGGAGCTGACCGCCTTCGAGCCTTACGATCGCCAGCTCGCGCGCCTGTTCGGCGTGCACGGCGACACCCTGCCGATGGCGACCCTGCGCCGCCTGGGCGAGGCCGATGCGCCGGCGCCCGAGCCCGGCAGGCACTGGCTGTGCGCGGATCCGGTGAACCTGTCGTTCGCCCGCGAACACCTGCTGCTGCAGGCTTTTCCGGACGAAGAGCTGGACGCGGCGGAGAGCGCCGAGCTGGTCGCCGAGCTCAACGCGAGCTTCGCCGACCTCGGCCGCTTCGAAGCCTGCACGCCCACGCGCTGGTACCTGCGCCTGCACCGCCCGACCGCGGTCACGCTCTACCCGCTCGACGACGTGACCGGGCGCCCGGTCAAGCACTTTCTGCCCGAAGGCGAAGATGCCCGGTTGTGGCAGCGCACCATGAACGAAGCGCAGATCGTGCTGCACAACCATGCGCGCAGCCGCGCCCGCGAGGAGGCCGGCCACCGCGCGGTCAACAGCGTCTGGCTGTGGGGCGCGGGCGCGCTCGATGCGCCGCCGCGGGCGCCCGCCCGCCTGGTCCAGGCGAGCGATCCGGTCAGCATCGGCCTCGCGCGCGCTGCCGGGGTGGCGTTCGGTGCGCCGGATCCCGCTGCAGCGCTTGCGCAGGACACGCTGGTCGTCCTCGACGAGCTGCGCAAGCCCGCACAGCAGCTCGACCTCGACACCTGGCGGCGCGGGCTCGAGGCGATGGAGCGCGACTGGTTCGGCCCGCTCGCCGAGGCCTTCCGCGCCGGTCGCATCGACACCCTGCGTCTGACCGCCCCCGGCGATCGCGGCACGCTGCAACTCGAGCTGCGCGCCGGCGAACGCTGGAAGTTCTGGCGCAAGCCCTACGCCTTCGACGCGCTGCTGAAGTCCATCGCCCCCGCGCCGATGCAGATGCCCGACGCCCCGCGCCCCGCCCATGGCGCCCCGTAGGCGCAGCCGATGATCGCGACTTGCGTCGCTCCTACGACAGCCCGGATGCGCGGCGCTTTCCGTAGGAGCGGCGCGAGCCGCGATTGCCGCGGCTCCGGATGCGCGGCGCCGACCGCAAGGCCGATGATCGCGACTTGCGTCGCTCCTGCGGCAGCCCGGATGCGCGACACGTTCTGTAGGAGCGGCGCAAGCCGCGATTGCCGCGGCTCCGGATGCGCGGCGCCGACCGCAAGGCCGGTGATCGCGACTTGCGTCGCTCCTGCGGCAGTCCGGATGCGCGG
>WBZU01001827.1_pt2 | contig 14565 bp, 3 predicted proteins | sample 5204311 | NCBI WGS metagenome assembly WBZU01 (sample SAMN12344359, study PRJNA552823) | activated sludge metagenome | biome: Activated sludge suspended growth; feature: Nitrification reactor; material: Wastewater; isolation source: activated sludge from nitrification reactor of wastewater treatment...
CAGAATTTGAGACAATAGAAATTGGAAAATGAGAATGAAAGGTGTTATTTTAAATAAAATTACCTACTCTGTCTGAACTCGAATTTATGGAATTCGAATTAATATTCCTTAGTAGAAAATACATTCAGGTAATTCATTTTTTCCTTCAGAGACCGAATAAATATTAAGACTTAACGGAGGGGGTCGAATGTTGGTGGATCCGGATCCATAGTTAAAACGATACCGGAGGGGTCGAACGTTTATAGAATAGATTTATTAATGTTACCGGCTCCGGAGGTCGAAGGTTTACAGAATATGAGATACCGGAAATGTTACAAGGAAATGTTACAATATTATTTCCAAAGACCTGGCAGGCTGTGTATATTAAAATTAATAGGACTGAATGAAATTCTCACTCAGTCCTTTATATATATTTTCAATTAATGATAAACTGATCTTTATTTTTTTGATCAGATAATCATAGTTCATTTTTATTGTTATTATCTGATTTTATTACTCAGCCGGTCTATCAGATCCGGAGCAGTACTTTTCAGCATACTGGTATTAACCGGATCATTCTGGAATACTGCTCCCGGAGGCGCTACCCTTGAAACAAAATTTGATGAGTTATTGAATGTGATCAGAATATCGGAAAGATCCACTAACCTGTCTCCTGTGAGATCATACGCATTATATCCGGAAGTAAAAATATTCGCCGCATTGGTGACCGTCAATATGTCAACAAGATTAATTGTTCCTTTTGAGGCAACATCACCGCTGTATGCGCAGAAGATCGACCCTTTTTGTATTAAGTTGTTTCCGTATGCCTGTGAAGAAGCAGAAGTAAAATCATAATTTAAAACAGATCCCCGTGTATAGGATTCACCGCCTGATTTACTCCAGGTTTCTATTATATTCCATCCTGATGCAGCAATGTAATATGTTCCTGTTGAAGCATTCATAAATGTAACTGTTGCTGTAGATGTCACTGAATCAACTATACCTGATGCTGAATCAACTATTGCATATGGAGTAACTATATTCCTCAAATAAAATTTTACTGTATCCCTTATGTTTAATCTGTTAGTCAGAGAATCATAATAACCTTCCTGTGCGATCTTAATGGCAGCAGGAACAGGAGTCACTGCATTTGTAATTGTAAAATTAATATTTGAAATATCAAAGAATACATTCCCTACAGATTCAACTTTTATTCTTGCTGTTGTTGATGAAATATTCGGTAAGGTCACACCTTCTGATCCGTCGTTAGCAGTATTGGATACTAAAGTTGTCGGGAATGTAACACCTCCGTCAGTTGATAATTTTATATTTACCTGTGAACAATTCACCGGAGCAGCCGTAGTGTTGGCGACATTCCAGGTTACAGTCTGAGCACCGGCATTCAGAGTAACAGATGTATTAGGTGAAGTAACCAGGAACGGTCCTGATCCTGAATTTACATTGAATGTAACTGTATCGAAATTTATTCCTCCCCCGCCTGCAGAGTTATCTCTTACTGCTAATCTGAATTTTAAGACTCTGGTATAAGTCGGTAAAATTTCTCCGATATTTGTAGTATTGTTCAGAAGGTTTGAAAGCTTCGGGAAAGTTCTTGTCGGTGAAGACACAGGATTAAATGACCTGAAGATAGGAGCGTTGCCTACAGGCACAGTCGGCGCTCCTGCAGCTCCGAGATCAAACTCTTCCCAGCAGTAAGTTAAAGCACCGGGAGTTTCAGCATCTGTTGCAGAACCTGTTAAAGCAAAAGGTGTACTGATAGGGATCGTAAAGCCGCGTGTGGAAATTGTTACTGTAGGAGGAGTATTGCCTGTATTTGTAACAACCGGACACGAGCTTCCGCCGCCGGACTGAGTAAAATTTGTAATTTCAATTACATTTCCGGAATGAAAAAGAGCATCACTGTTAGACTGAAGATCCTGAGGACTGCAGATCCCTGCATATCCCATTATTGTAGATCCGCTTCCGGGTTCCCATGCAGTAGACGCGTTTCTGTTGCCGCCGGCACAGCTGCCTGCATTACCATTGAATGAATGATTTCCGCTGAACTGGTGTCCAATTTCATGAGCTACATAATCAATATCATAAGCATCGCCGACAGGTGAAGGTGAGCCGGTCACGCCTCTGGCTTTACTTGTAGAATTGCAAACGACACCTAGTCCTGCTACACCGCCGCCGCCTGTGCTGAAAACGTGACCTATGTCATAATTTGCAGTACCTATAACGGTAGTTATATTATTCTGATTTTGAGTAAGCATCGTGCTGCCGTTACTGTTTGTATATGGATCTGTACCGGAGTTCGTATAAACTAAAGATGAATTATTTGCAACAAGTGTCATTCTTACTGACAGATCACGCTCATAAATTGCGTTTACACGGTTAATGGAAGTGACTATTGCAGCCTGACCCTGTGCAACTGTTCCTCCGAAGAAAGCAGTATATTCGCCGGTTGCAGCGCATGCCAGACGGTATGTCCTTAACTGCTGTCCGGTCATGTTAAAATTAAAACTACTGCCTGCATCCGGGCTTAATGCTTCTTCAGTCACAAGACATTCAAAAAGTCTGCTGCTGATAAAATCCGTTTTGTAAAAACTGATATAATTTTCAAGGTTATTCAGACTCATAGGTTCTATGAAATAATCTCCTCCCGGAGTAAGCACCATTCCGTGAAATCCGAATAAAGTGAAATCAATTTTTCCAACTGCATAAGGATCATCGATTCCCTTTACTGAATAAGTTTTTATTTCCGGATACTGAGCTGCTAATCCCGGCTCCATCATCGAATATTCCGTTACATAAAATCTTGACAGATTGCCGTCCGGTGCCGGAAGCTCTATCACAAACGGAGAATTCAATGCCCTGTCGCTTTGTTCAAACGGCGCTGCATCAAGGATAACTCTGAATGAGCTTAAATTCAGTTTCAGGCTTCTGTATTTCACCGGATATACTCTGCCCGGATCGCCGTTACTAATGTCCTGTGCCGGAATGTCAGTCCATACGGAAAAATTGTCCTGAGCCATTAGTTCATTGCTCACGGTTATTGATCCTGATCTGTCAATGTTCAGGTTTACAATACTGAATGAAAAAAGGATCACAAGAGAAGCAAAAAGAAATTTTTGAAATGTTTTCATTTTTTTGTTTTTAGATTAACGTATTTGTTATTTGTATTATTTTAAATCTCCGGAATATCATGAGTTATCATTTCACTATGCAGTAATTAAAATGTAATCTCAGTTTGATATTTTTCAATATAGTTCTGGTTTTAGTTTTATTTTATTTTTATAAATAAAAAGGAGCTGTGGAAATAATATTCACAGCCCCCTTTCAAAAAATTAAATGTCCGTAAAATTAAGCACTTTAAATGTGAAACCTACATTATTTTAAAATCCTATTAAATTATCATATCAGCTTTTAAATCCGCCACATATTCAGTAAATGCAGTACTTTATTATAATGAAATTCGTGAAAACAATTTTAAATATCAATACAACTCAGAATTATAATGAAAAGATTCCATAAAAAAAATTTAGCGGCGATTAACCCTAATGCTATTAAGTTAAACGATTTCTCTAACAAGATTTATTTTCCCTAACACACCCACTCACTCTCCTGGTGGTAGAGTTTGTCTCAAAAGATACATATAAACCACAAAGACACCAAGACACTAAGAAAAAAGATTTTAAATAGATTACTTTGTGCCATTGTGTCTCTGTGGTTTAAATATTACTTATGTTTTAAGACAATCTCGGTAGAGGGGCAGCGGTGAGGGTCTTCAATAAACACAAACTTTTCGGTTCTCAGAATCTGGTTATTTAGAAGACACTAAGAAAGAGTTTTAAAAATAGATTACTTTGTACCTTTGTGGTTTAAAAGGATGTTTTGAGACAGACTCGCCTGGGGAGGGGTTGTTGCAGTATAATTATAATTTTCAAGATTAATTACACAGTAGTTTTGAAGTGAAAAGTTCTGTAAAAATCGTTTTGGACAGAGTTGTTTTAGATCTTAGATTTTTGACGTGCCGTATTAAGTTGTCAAATCATACAGAATTGTCAACTTTCCTGCGACTCAAACAAAAAAAGGACTGAGTGATTAGTCTCACTCAGTCCTTTAGTCTGTATCTAATTCCTGAATTACTATTTCTTAAGATTGGATTTTATGTCATTAATTTGTTTTTCATCAATCTTTTTATCTATTGTCACCGGAGCTTCATAACTCAAACGGTCTATAACTTCCTGAAAATTTCTTTTCATTGCAGTATTCTTTCCCGGCTCATTCGGGATCAATGCTCCCGGAGGCGCTTGTCTTGAAACAAAATTGGATGAGTTATTGAATGAGATGAGAATATCAGAGAGATCCACTAATCTGTCACCTGAAAGATCATTCACATTAAATCCGGTAGTAAATAAATTTGCGGAATTGTTGATCTGAATTATGTCATCGAGATCTACGGCCGTATTCTGAATCACATCTCCGCTGTAAATGCAGTACTTCGTTCCTTTTAAAATTAAATTGCTTCCGTATGCCTGCGCTGCGGCTGTTGTAAAATTATAACTGAATGCAGCGCCTCTCGTGTATGACTGACCTCCGGACTTGCTCCAGGTTTCAAGTAAGTTCCTGCCTTTGACTACCAGATAGTATGTTCCCGTTACGGCATTTGCAAATGTTACTGTTCCTGACGAAGTGACCGAATCTATCACGGTCTTCGCGGAATCAACTATTGTATATGGCGCAGTTATGTTTCTTAAATAGAAGGTTGCCGAATCCCTTATGGTCAGCCTGTTTGTCAGGGTATCATAATATCCCTGAGGCGCGATAGTAATTGTCGCAGGTACAGGAGCGGAATTGTTCACCTTGCAGATGCTGTCAAGAAATAAGTTATTTCCGAATCCGCTGCGTGCTCTGAATTTGATCTTGTTTGTTCCGACAGGTAAAGCCCACTTCTTAGTCAGCCATTGGCTGGAAAGAGTTGGTGTATAATCTGCCGTTTGTGCAGCAGATGTCTTCAGAGTGTTTCCAACTCCAATAGTATCAGTACTGAATCCCTTTAATTTAGCTAATATAGTATAGCTTGCTCCTCCGTTTGTTGATGTTTCAATTCTAAGTGAATCTCTTCCGCTTGTATAAGGAGCATAAGAATAATCATATTTCAGAGAATCTCCAGCGACGGATGCACCGAAAGTAAGAGTATATAAAGACTGAATTGTGCCGCTGGCTGCATTGAAGAAATCAAATTTCGCCGAACCGCTGCCGATATTGTAGCTGCTTACGTCATTTCTTGTCCAGTACTGTGTACCTGTGAATTCATTCGTCCAGTTTGTTGGTGGAAATGTTGCTGAGAAGAATCCTTCGCATAATATATTCTCAATAATTTTAAAAGAATATAATGAACTTGAATCCCTGTTATGTGAAAGCGAATTGTCCTGTGCAAATATTTTATAATAAATGAAATCGCCGATGGCTACATCTGCATTTACTGAATTGAATGCAGCAGTAAAAGTATTACCTGATGTATTAATAAGCTTGAATTGTTTTAATGGTGACGGAGAATTTTTATACCAGACAACCCATGATGAATCTAATCCTAAATTATCAGTAACAGTCGCTGTAACTGTTGCAGGCCAGGATGGTTTTGGCAGATCTGTCAAAGCTGTATGTACAATTACAGGATTTACATTGTCCGGTTGTGCCAGGAAAGTATGCAGTACAGCCGGAGCCGTTGCGGGTGAAAGTCCTGTTCGGTTAAGACTGTCTACGGTTCTGATATAATATCTGTAAGTAGCTGCTGCTCCGTTTGCAGGAATGTCCGCTGTCCAGTTCGTTCCGCCTGTATTGGTCATAAGCAGACTGTCAGTTATAATTACGTTATTCCTTGACCATAGTAATTTTGTCAATGACGGATTGATACCTGTTCCGATAGGTGTGATCGTACAATTAACAGAATATACTCCTGTGATTTGTTCAGTATTTGTAAGGGGAGTATGAGTAATAATTGGAGTGCTGGTATTTACAATTGTAAAATTCACATTTGAAATGTCAAAGAAAACATTTCCGGATGCTTCAATTTTTATTCTTGCTGTCGTTGTGCCTATGCCCGGCATCACAACAGATTCAGTCCCGTCATTTGCTGTATTGGAAATTAATGTCAGCGGGAAAGTATTACCGCCGTCAGTAGATAATTTAATATTAACCAGAGCGCAGCTTACCGGCGCTGCAGTTGTATTTGCAACGTTCCAGTTTACTGTCTGCGGTATTCCTGAATTCCAGCTAACGGCAGTATTCGGCTGAGTGACCAGGAACGGCCCTGAAGTACTGCTCACATTGAATGCGATGGAATTAAAATTTATTCCGCCTCCTCCGGCACTGTTGTCTCTCGCTGTAAGACGGAAATTTAAATTTCTTGTATATGTCGGTAATATTTCTCCGATTGTAGAAGTATTATTTAAAAGATCACTTAGCTTTGGGAAAGTTCTTGTAGGTGAAACAACCGGAATAAATGATCTGAAAATAGGAGCATTTCCGACCGGTGCAGTGGGAGCACCAGCTGCGCCAAGATCCATTTCTTCCCAGATATATGTTAAAGATCCCGGTGTCTCAACATCAGTAGCAGAACCTGTTAATTCAAACGGAGTACTTATAGGAATTGTAAATCCACCTGCCGGAACTGTAACTGTTGGAGGAGTATTGCCTGTATTTGTTGTAACAGGACAGCTGTTTCCACCGCCTGTCTGTGTAAAGGCTGTGATCTCGCTTACATTTCCTGAATGAAACAAAGCATCACTGTTTGACTGAAGGTCCTGGGGACTGCAGATACCTGCATAACCCATGATCGTACTCGCGCTTCCCGGTTCCCAGGCCGTTGATGCGTTCCTGTTTGTGCCGGAACAGCTTCCTGTACTCCCGTTAAATGAGTGATTTCCGCCGAACTGATGTCCCATTTCGTGAGCCACATAATCAATATCATAGGGATCACCCACCGGAGCTGCTGAACCGGTTACACCTCTGGCTTTATTTCCAGCAGAGCAGACTACGCCAAGACCTGCTACACCGCCGCCGCCTGTACTGAACACGTGCCCGATATCATAATTCGCAGAACCGATGTAAGTAACATTGTCACAGGTTGTCTGATTTTGTCCCAGCATTGTACTTCCGTTACCGTTTGTATAAGGATCTGTAGCTGAGTTTGTAAAAACAATGTTTGTATTGTTTGCTACCAGATTCATTCTTACCGAAAGATCTCTTTCATAAATCCCGTTGACCCTGTTAATGGAAGTAACTATCGCTGCCTGTCCGAGAGCAACTGTTCCGCCGAAGAATGCAACATACTCACCCGTTGCAGCGCAGGCGAGACGGTAGGTCCTCAGCTGCTGTCCTGTCATAACTGAATTATTATTATTTATAAAATCAGGGTTGTTCGATACTTCAGTTACAAGACATTCAAATGATTTTCTGATCGAATAATCTGTTTTATAAAAACTGATATAATTCTCTGTATTGTCCAGACTTGCGGGATCTATAAAATAATCTCCGTTAGGTGTCAAAACCATGCCGTGGAAACCAAATGACGTGACATCTATCTTTCCGACTGCATAAGGATCATCAATGCCTTTGACATTATAAGTTTTAATCTCAGGAAACTGTGCAGCAAGACCCGGCTCCATCATAGAATATTCCGTTACATAAAATTTTGACAGACTGCCGTCCGGCATTGGTAATTCAATTACAAACGGCGAGTTCATCGCTCTGTCACTGTTTTCAAACGGAGCTGCATTAAGAATATTCCTGAATGAGTTTAAATTCAGTTTCAGCCCTCTGTATTTCAAAGGAAAGACTCTGCCCGGATCTGTATTTCTTATATCCTGAGCCGGAATGTCTGTCCATGAGGAAAAATTATCCTGTGCAAAGAGTTCACTGCCTGTGTGTATTACTCCTGCTGTTTCAATGCTTAAATTTAATGTACTGAAACAGAACATTAAAACAAATGAAGCAAAAAGAAATTTGTGAAAAGTTTTCATTTTTTTGTTTTTTAAATTAACGTATATGTTATTTGCATAAATATTCATTGAATATCAGAGATCTGCATTTCAATTACATTTCTTTCTATAAAGAGTAATCAAGATGCAAATTTCAATTTTATATTCTCAGAAATCTTTTTTTTATAAATATAAAAAGGGCTGTGAAAATAATTTTCACAGCCCCCTTTCAAATCTAAGAATTAAAGCTTAATTTTTTACTTTTTCGATCTTTCAGTTCCAATGTCCTCATTATTTTTCTGAATGTTTACAGGTTCATCATTCTTCTGAATATCTTCAATTACCTGATTCTTAATGATAAGAGGTTTTGGAGAATTCACGGATTTTGTCAAAGGACCTGCTCCCGGAGGAACCTGTTTTAAAACAAAATTCGAAGAATTATTGAATGAGATAATTACATCCGACAGATCAACCTGTCTGTCTCCTGTGAGGTCATTTACATTAAATCCTGTTGTGAATAAATTTGCGGAATTGAATATCTGAATTATATCATCCAGATCAACTGCTCCGTTTTGTACAACATCTCCGCTGTAAATACAATACCTCGAACCTTTGAGTATCAGGTTGTTTCCGTAAGCTTTGTTTGCTGCCGTAGTAAAGTTATAACTGAATGCAGAACCTCTTACATAAGATTCTCCTCCTGCTTTACTCCATGTTTCTAATGTGTTTCTGCCTTTTACAACAAGATAATATGTTCCCGTTACTGCATTTGCAAATGTAACAGTTCCGGATGCGGTAATAGAATCAATGACTGATTTAGCCGAATCAACTATAGTGTAAGGCGATGCTACGTTTCTCAGATAAAATGTTGCTGAGTCTCTTATGTTTAATTTTGTATTTAGCGTATCGAAATATCCCTGAGCTGCGAAAGTAATAGTAGCAGGAACCGGAGCTGAGTTATTAAATTTACATGGATTGTCTATGTAAAGATTATTTCCGAATCCGCTTCTTGCTCTGAATTTTACTTTGTTGGTTCCGACAGGTAAAGCGACTTTCTTTGTAAGCCATTGGTTAGCAAGTGTCGGAGTAAAAGCAGATCCCAGAGCTGCAGTTGTCTTTAAGGTATTCGCATTTCCGATCGTGTCGTTTGTGCTTCCTTTATATCTTACAAGTGTGGAATAAGTTGTTCCGCCGTTTGTAGATGTTTCGATCGTCATAGTATCAATACTCGTAACAGTCGTATAAGGAGCATACGAATAATCAAATTTCAGCGAGTCTCCTGCAATGGAGCTGCCGAATGCCAGAGATACCAGCGATTGTACTGTACCTGCTGATGCAGTCCAGAAGTCAAACTTTGCAGAACCTGCTCCTATCAGATAAGCACTGACAGTGTTTCTTGTCCAGTAGTTTGTTCCTGTGAACTCAATGTTCCAGTTTGTCGGTGCAAAAGTAACACCTGAAAAATCTTCGCATAATACCTGATCAATAATGTTGAATGTGTATAATGCAGAAGAATCCCGGTTATGTGCAAGCGAATTATCCTGTGCAATGATTCTGTAGGAAATTACATCACCAATGTTTACATCTGCATTAATTGAATTGAAAGCTGCTGAGTAAGTGCTTCCCGATGGTATAAGCTTAAATTGTTTTGTTGCGCCTGCATTTATATTCCATCTTACCCATGAAGAATCAATTCCTAAATTATCTGTAACAGTAGCTGTAACAGTCGCCGGCCAGTTTGGCTTCGGTGTATTACCTAATGCAGTGTGAACTATTACAGGTTTGGTATTGTCAGGCTGGGCTACAAATAAATTCAATGTGCCCGGTGCTCCTGCAGGGGAAGTAGCAGTTCTGCTCAGACTGTCTGTTGTTTTGATATAGTATCTGTAAGTTGCCGGAGAACCGTTAGCCGGAATGTTTGCTGTCCAGTTATTTCCGCTTGAATTGGTCATCAGTAAACTGTCTGTAATTGCAACGTTATTTCTTGACCAGAGTAATTTTGTAAGAGATGGATTTATTCCTGAACCTGAAGGGGTAATTACACAGTTGACTGCATAATTTCCTGAAACCTGTTCTGTGTTAGGTAATGGTGTATGAGTAATACCTGGACCCAGATCAATGGAAGTAGTCCATGCCTGATAAAGTCCGTCAGGACCCGGTCTGTCATCCATCCAGATAGGCCATAATTTTCCGTTTCCGGAAGTTATACCTATATAATCACCCTGATAGCCCGTTGCAATTCCGCTGACTCCGATTGTTTTGGGTTTGAATCTGTGATCACTGACAAGTGCATCTGTAAATGTAACACCTCCGTCAATTGATCTTGAAAAATAAATCTCGCTTGAATCAGATGCTGTGTTTCTGTCATCATAATAAACTATGTTCACTCCGCCTGTTTCATCAACTCTTATAGCCGGGAACCACTGATACTTTCCGTTGTTCAAAGCATCCTGATTTACTCTTACACCTGCTGACCAGCTAGTTCCGCCGTCAGTAGATTTATGAAGTACTACATCAGGATCAGATCCTGCCGGTGCAAGATTTTTTTCAGCTGCTACAACATATATCCATCCGTTTCTCGCACCTCCGCTTCTGTCAACATCAATTCTTGTGAATCCATTGACTCTTATATTGTTTTTTGAAGGAAAGGTACCGCGGATTCCGTTCATATCATAAGCATTATTTGTAACAGTCCAGTTAACTCCGCCGTTAGATGATTTTGCAAATCCTGCAAAGTCCTCAACATTCGATGCAGAAGTATTAGGAGCAGCCCATACTACATATACTTCTCCGTTCGGACCGACTCTCATATCGCATCCCTGTGAATAGTGACCTGAAACGGAAGTATTAATCTGAGCAGCTGCTGACCAGCTTACTCCGCCGTTGGTTGTATAAGAAACAGCGATCGGAGGATTTGATACGCTGAATAAAGACCAGACTACATATGATCTTCCGTAATAAGGACTGGAAGGAGCATCATCGGTACCTGCAAAATTCTTATCCTGTGAACCTGATGCAATTGTATATGTTCCTGACCAGGTGGCTCCGTTGTTTGTTGAATAATTTGCAAACATACCTGATGTGGAGTAACCCAGATGTGTCATGATAAAATTACCGTTCTTATCAATTGTCGGACCCGGATCGCCGCCGTGATTTGAATTCGGCGCACCTTGTAAAGTATCACTTCCGAACCAGTTGGCTCCGCCGTTAGTAGTTACATATACACCTTCACTTATGAAGAGTGTTCCTGTGTTGTTAAAAGCATTTGAAGAACCAAACATTATAAGCGGATTTAACGGATGCCTGCAGATGATGACCTCCGACTGATAGCTGTTTGATCTTGGTAAAATTCTGAAATTAGGATTAACTGCATAAATTCCGTTTGGGTCGCTGATATATCTTGTAGCAGTGTTAGGAATATAGATATTATCATAATCCTGAGGAAGCGGTGTATTGATCAATACACTCGGATCATAAATTCCTGTCTGCTGCGGATCTAAATTCCATTTTTCAGGCTGGTCATTCGATTTCTGACCCATAAAAAGAAATGCCCCTATGCAAAAAATTGGAATAAATAAAAACAATTTTTTCATTCTTTTAAATGATTTAAGTTTGGGAATAATTTGTATACAATTTTGATTTGTTCAAAATAAGTAAAATCAAGATATAAAGAAAGGTTATCGTAAATAAAAAAAAATGTGCAATGTAAAATGTGCAAGGAATAATAATTAAATAGATTTAAGTTTTTATTTTATAAATCTATTATAATTTGTTTTTTGTAATTTGTAAAAAAGTTCAGGCTGAAGGTAATTAAACCAACAGCCTGAAAATTAAAGGAGAATATAAAATTTATATATTAAGGATTACCCAGAACATTTCCTTTATGATTTATATTTGCGTCTGTACTGGAACTGTTAATTTTATATCTGTAATTTTTTGGAGGATCCTTTGTCCAGTTAGGCTTGCTTAATAAAGGAGTATTAATTTTCATCTCATTTCTTGTTTTCAGCCCTGATTCATATTTTTCTCTCTGAGCATCATTTTCAAAAACCGGTACCTGAAAATCTGATTCGACGATTGGAGACGGCTCAGGTTCTGCACCTGCAGGTTTTTGTACGGTTACAAAGTCTGCATTATTGTTGTATGTAATTAACAGATCTGAAAGATCAGTAAGATTATCCCCGGTGACATCTGTAACTATATATCCGGTTGCAAAAATACCGGCATCATTATACACCAGTGTTATATCATTTAGATCTATAAAGCCATTCTGTTCTATATCTCCTCCGAACATACCGTAATATACTCCTGACACTACTGCCTGATTGCTTCCGTATGCATTCGATATAGTGTTTACAAAATCAAAGTTTAAAATAGTGCCTCTTGTGTAAGATTGACCTCCTGCTTTACTCCAGGTTTCAATGCTGTTCCTGTGCTTAACAACAATATAATACTGACCTGTCAGAGCTCTGGACATCAATGGAGAGGCAACAGCTATTGTTGAATAAGTTACTTTAGCAGAATCAACTGCTACATTAGGGAAATCTGTTCTTCTGAGAGATATATTTACTGTGTCGGATACTACCGATGGACCAGTCCTGAAAAATCCCTGAGGAAATACACCAATTGAAGAAACTACCGGGGCTGACAATACCTGAACACAAAGATTATCTATGTATAAATTATTTCCGAAACCGCTCTTTGCTTTTAGTCTCACTTTATTTGTACCCACAGGAAGAGTATATATTTTAGGTCTCCATTGAGAATTTAAAGGAGTAAATGTTGCAGTAGTTGCCGGTGCTGTATTCAATTCACCTGTACCGTCCCCTCTTCCGGTCAGTGTAGCTAGTATGGAAAAAGATGTCCCGAAATTGGTTGAAGACTCTACTAATAATGTGTCCGGTCCGAAAGAAGCTGAGTATGGCGCATAAGCTTCATCAAAAGTCAGATAAGTATTTGCAGCAGCATTTGTAAAATTGTTTGAAACTATTGATTGAACAGTACCAACATTTGCACTATAGAAATCGAACTTTGCTGAACCTGATCCTATTCCATAAGCCGATACAGAATTACTTGTCCAGTAATTTGTTCCTGAATATTCTTCATACATTGATGCAGGAGGAAACTTTACTCCTGAAAAATCATCGCAGGGAGCAGCGCCGACAGAGGTGTTCACTGTTAATGTTACTGTTCGTTTATGAACCGGTGTTCCGTTTGATCCCTGACCTACTATATTAACCGTATAATTACCCGTCGGTGTGACCGTACCCACTGTCTTAACTTTCAGAAATTTAGAATCAGGATAACTGGATAAAGTATTACCTCCGAGGAATTCAACCTGGAAACTTCCGGTTGATGGAGCCGGTGTTACAGTTGCGCTGAATGTAGTTACATCTGTATATAATTTAACCGCAGGTATAGAAACTGAAAAATTTCTGCTGTCATTTGTCTGATTGACTGTCTGCGAAGCAGGAGCAGCAAGCATTCCGAAATCCGGGAAATAAGATGCAACATTTTTATATGTGCCTGATCTTCCGTCATACCATACAGCAAAGCCGGCTTTTGGATTGGCTGTCATTCCGTCATAATCTCCTCTGTAACAGTTAGTATTGGCTGCACAGCTTGGGTTAGGATATGTCCATGAAGTTGTAGTGAGCTTCTGATTAGGTGCAAATGTTGTTCCTCCGTTATCTGTATAGGTAGCATAAACATTCACTGCATACGTAGCAGGATTTTCTCTGGTATCATACCATTTTATATAAAGTCTTCCTGTTTCTTTTTCACACCATATCGCCGGAAACCACTGATCGCTCAGCTGAGGATTTGCATTATCATTCACCGTGATTCTGCTCGACCAGGTAACTCCCTGATTCGTTGAATACTGGAGAATGATGTCCGGTTTATTCCCGTTACCTGCAGGAACATTAGATGCATACACAAGATAAAGTCTGCCTCTGTTCGGACCGTAACTGTTATCCATTGCGATCATAGGGTAAGGTCTTGTTCTGCCGTTGTTGATAACAAGCCGACCTGCAGTGTTCAGTGTACCGACATATCCTGCAACGGTCAGACTTGAAACAGTATCAAAAGTTAGACCGCCGTTTAAAGACCTGTGAAATCTATAAGTTACATTTTGAGTAGTACCTGTATTTGTTACATACATTACGCAGCCGCCCTGTACCGAACCGTTCGGACCGACAGCTATCATTGTCCCCGGTACTGTATTAGAGGTTGTAAAGGTCTGTGTCCAGGTTGCTCCGTTATTAATGCTTCTTGAAAAATTACCGGGTGTAATTGCTGCATACAAATAATTTGCATATGGTCCGCCTGTCTGATCAGCCGCCAGTGTATTTCTGTCGTTTCCGTTTACGGATAAAATTCCTGCTCCGTATGTTTGTCCTCCGTTTAAAGATTTATATACATATTGTCCCGTCACACCCGAACCGTAAAAAAGATTTCCCAGACTGTCAAAAGCTGACCACGGATCGCAGCATATTGAAGCATTGTAAGAAGGATTACTCTGTGTCCAGTCGTATCCGTTGATTGTATAGTATGCATTCTGTCCTGTAGTAGAATTATTTACACCAAACTGCATATT